>JAEEGF012125272.1_pt1 | contig 67702 bp, 62 predicted proteins | sample 9134171 | NCBI WGS metagenome assembly JAEEGF01 (sample SAMN16246542, study PRJNA631951) | gut metagenome | biome: gut microbiome; feature: rumen; material: AP-attached | host: Bos | place: Iran: Karaj | collected 2018-10 | reverse complement strand
ATGGACCCACTGAGTTTGGCAGAAGCTATAAATGAAGCACTGATAGAGGCCCTTTTACCAGGGTCTGAAAATATACCTGCATATGTAAAAAATCCATCGGAAACTTAATTGATAGCTTCCGATGGATTTTTTATAATAATATGTGTAGCGTGTGAGACGCTTACATTACAATTCCTACTGTTTATTTATCTTCCAAACATCCTGCACCAAGAAGTGCATATAGTCCTCATTCCACATCAATTTGCGAGTTCTCTGCAAATAGTCCAATCGCGTTTCCCAATACTCTGTTTTCCCAGAATTGGATGGAAAATAGGCCTCATCCAACGGTTCCAATCCTAAAAGCACATCTACCGAAACGCCAAAATACCTACTGATTTTTGGTAGCATAGAGATTTGTTTTTACTCACCAATTATAAAAGTGGCAGTCTTATCCGACTGAGGTAAACTATCACTAACTAACAATATTCATCTACAAATCTTTTTTCAATGTATTCAACTACTTTTTCCCCATCAAGGAACTCTGTATAACGAGGTTCCCCATCAGAATATGTAAGATGATAAATTCGATAAACTTTATTATCCAACAAAAACAAAACATCATCATTGGAATAACTCTTTGCCAAAGCTTTCACATCCAGAAATGGTAATGGTTCTAACACCATTTCTTTCTCAAGCTCACGTTGATAGTATTTCCTGTCTATTTCAGTTCCCCAATTAAATTCTTCGCCATATTTTTCCTCTAGTTTGTTTATTTCTCTTATTACATCAAACATATTATCTCTCCTTACAATTTTGAATTTGTATACTCCTCTAAGTCTTTGCTGAAGGCATTTAAGTCGAACTTTCCCTTGCCTTTTACCTTCTTAACAGCTTTAAGAATCATATCCTTATACATATTTTTTCTTTCAAACTCGTCAGCTTCCAAATACTGTTCCAAATTCATCCTAATCCAAACTGTGGCTACACTGTTGTGAGATATGAATGAAACATGTTCTTTCCATTCCCCATTTTCATAAGCATCGGCAGGTGCAAGAATTGGTATTATTCCGATTATTTTCAATACATCACTATATTCTTTATTTTTGAAAAACAAGTAGGCATCATGACAAAATCTATAAATTGCATCATCAATGCCGTAATATTCTTTGTAATATTGAGGTGAATTAATATTAAGTTCCATAACACTCTCCTCTTTGGCTCCGATTTCCAATCTCACTCTTAAACTGCTTTAATCCTTTTATCTGCTTCAATGCATGGCTTACATTAAATTCATCATAAATTGCACTCCATTCATCTGTCCCCTTTTTATCATCAAGAATCTTTGAGTAAAATAAATGAACTATATCATCCAAGTATAAATAATAATTTTCAGTAAGCATCTCAACAACACCACTTATCTCTTCATCGGGTTCCTCATCCCAAGCAAAAATTTTAGCCACTGTCCGTTCTCCTTCCTCTCATCATAGATATGAATTTCTTCTATCAATGATTTCAGCAACTGTCTTTTTTCTTCTTGGTTCATTTGATCATATAGTTCTTCAAAATATATGAGCGTTTTATATACATTGTCCGCAGTCACCTTATCATTTTCTATTGAACGCTTCTTTTTCCTTGTTTCAGATAAAAGGTTTTCTAACTCCTCTATCTTATCATATATTTTGTACAAGCGGTCATTATAAACATTTTTCATTCTTGAATAATGTTTATCTTCAACGTTTAAAGAATCCAGTTCTTCATGAACTCCTTCTGCCAAAATGTAATTTTCTCACTCATCATTGTTTCTCCTCAATTTGATTGTTTATGCTTTGTGCTTCGTTTAATATCTTCAACTGATACTCAGCAATCTCTTTCAATATCAAAAATCGTTCTTTTTTGTCACGACCTTCACGTATCATTTGAGCATTGTGTGTTTCCAAATTTGAAAGAACTGTCAGTTCATTGATTGTCGCATAATCTCTTACATTACTGTTTCCTGCAAGTTCAGGATTAATCTCACGCCACGCTTTTGCAGTAAAACCGAATAAAGCGACATTTAATACATCAGCCTCTTTTGCATATGCAAGCCACTCAAGATTCTCACTATAATTCTGCTTAGGTATCAAATATTTTTTCACGGCATCTGTTTGAATCAAATAATTATTTTTTGACAAGAATCTCTTAGCATTCCATTCAATTTTTTGGAAATCATTTTCCTGTTCCTTTAACCTTTGGAATTCTTTTATTAAATACAATTTGAAAACAGGACTAATTGCTGATGCGAACTCAAAAGCTATGTCTTTATGCGCAAAAGTTCCACCATATCTTCCTTTCTTAACATAAAGACCAATTGCATTTGTCTGATCAATCCATTCCGAAAAGCTTGGTGTAAAAGTCAACAATCCTGCCTGTTTTTTAAAGTGTTCAGATTCGAACACTTTAAAATCCGGATTATATATTTCTTCCCATGTTGCTAAGAACTCCAGAGTCGCACGATTTCTCAACCAATTTCTTACTACATCCGCTGCTCTTGAATTAGAATTTTTTGCATTAGCAATATCAGTTATGCAAATATAATCATTTGCATCATCTGTCGTTACTATTATAGGTATATTTTGAACAGTAATTATATTATTTTTCTTCTGCATATTCTTCCCCCAATCGCTTCATGTACTCCAATAAATGTCTCTTCTGCCCAGTCGTAAAACTGTGATACTGCGCAAGTATTTCTTCATCTTTCGTTTTTTCCACATCAATCTCTTCAACTGTTTTCTTTTGAAATGTGTCGGTATCTTCAAGCAATTCCTCAACAGATACTCCCAGAGCCTTACTAATAACTAATAATTTATCTGCTCCTGGATTCATCTTCTTGGTATTCCAATCACTTATAGTACTGGCAGTTATTCCTGTTCTTCTTCCAAGTTCTCTCATACTCATCTTTTGTTCTCTCATAATCATAAAAATTTTCTCACTTATAATCATTACATAGCCTCCTTGTTTTCGTACGTTATATCTATCGTTCGGTATATCGTTCATTATATTCACTAATTACATTCAAGTCAATGCCAATATGACATTGACTTTCTTTGATTAATGCTGACCATTATGAGCATCTTATAGATTTTTCTAAATCTTTCTATTTCTTTGTATGGCATAGGATTTGGAAATCTATCTAAATTCAAAGACATACTATATTTTTCAATCATATTTGCTAAGAAATTTGATAATTCTCCCCATTCAACATCTCTACTCATTTTCATCATCCCCTTTCAAAAGCTTCGCAGCATCTCTATATTTAATTTTTCGTTTTTTAATTCTTAGATTATCTCCTGTCATTTTCACCGGAGTGCACATATACAAAATCCTGTCATAGATTCTTTGATAGTCAATTCTTTTAGCAGTTTTCATCTCATCTACCGAAAGATTAGTTGTAATAATCAAAGGTTTAGTATTGTCATTGTAATAAAAAAGAAAATGCCAATGCGCACTCTACCCGAGTGTTTTTACAATTAGACATTTTCTATGATGTTATTATAACTTTATTCGATTGTATTGTCTCTAGACTGGTTGTGTGAAAATAAGCGAATTTTTACCTTCATAGTGAGGTTTAAGCATAAGAAAACGCCACTGATTGCTCAGCAGCGTTTCGCTCTCTAGGTATGAATAAGGTTTTAGGATTATCCTAACAAGATTAATTGTAATATTTCTACTATCTGCTTATGCATTTCTTGTCACAAATCGTTTAACTTCCATTGATGGATTAGACAATTCTGTCTTAAAAAATTCCGGATAATATTTTTTGGGGTGGTCCGGACTAATCCATACCAGATGCTCTTTATTCCCATCCTCAGTAAAACTGTTACACTCTGGTTCAAAATCATCCGGAACTTTCATATAATAAAAAAACGAAATTTCATGAACGACATTTCCCCTTTTTACTAATGAATCACCTGGAAAAAAGTTCTCATGTATGAAACCTAAACGGTCAATTTCCATTTTTACTCCGGTCTCCTCATACACTTCACGAACTACTGCTTCTTCTGTGGTCTCTCCAAATTTCAATCTTCCTCCCACAGAATACATATGATCAAATCGATCATTTTCAACCATTAGAAACTTCCCATCTTTTATTATTATTGCTCCGACACGAATATTCAAAATTCCGTCTTGCATTTTTACACATAAATCCTGACTCATTTTTTCTCCTACTAATACTTTTTTAATAGTTTTTAGTTGATATGTTTCCCTTGGAAAGAAGAACTACCGTCTCCACATGCACTGTCTGCATCAGTGCAACATACATTATCTACGTCGTTTGCTTCAAAAGAACAACTTTTAACATCATTCAGCAAGTTGTCACGACTGCTCATAGCCGTTCACCTCCTTGCTTTATTATATAACTTTCTTCATTCTATTTTTTGCATCAGTGATGCAGGCACTTTCCATTCCTTTAAGTACAAAGGTAATTTTATAAGGATCAACTGTTCCGTCCTCATTATAACCACCAACGATTACTTTATTTACAATGCTCTCAAACACAACTCTGTCAAACTCATCCAGAAAGTTTGCATCTTTAATCTTCTCGCGAATCTTTTTCATTCTGTCCTTTACATTATTCTGAGAAAGAACATCCTGCTCTAGCAAAGCTTTTTCGCCCAATGCCCTATTAAGTTTCACTTCAAGTTCGTTGTATTTATCATCATAAGCGTCTTTAGAAATTTTATCATCTAACAATATATCGGTCAATTTATTACGCTTATTTTCAAGAGATGCAATTGTCTTCTCCACCTGCTTAAGTCTTGTCTCACCCTCATCAGTGTTGATTGCCTCTTCAACTACCTTAAGAACGGATTCTAATACATCATCAAAGCTATCCGCCAGCAATGCCATTGCTTCCAAAAAAGCACCTTTTATTATCACTTCATCAATAGCTTTGCTGTTGGGACAATTCTCTATCCCTTTATTAGTTGCCGTTCTGCATTTCCATACAGGCTTTGTTGTGCTTCTGGTCTGATTATGGGTACGCCTTGTAAGATTAGTTCCACAAAAGCCACACTCGCACATACTGCTTAATGCATACTTTCTGATATATCTTCTTCTTGTACCTTCTTCTGCCATTGTGTTATCACGATATCTGCTCTTTAAAATTTCCTGAGCTGCATCCCAGATTTCTTCCGAAACGATTGGCTCATGATGATTCTTTGTGTAATACTTGTTTGCCTCACCTCTGTTATCAAGACGTCTTTTAGAAATCGGATCAACGGTATAGGTCTTTCCCATCATCAAATCACCTTTGTACTTTTCATTTTTCAAAATGCCTCTTACCCCACTGTCAGTCCATTTTACAATGCCCTTCTTATTTACTTTGCCCATTTCAGTAAGTTTCTTTGCGATTACATTTGCACCGTAACCTGCAATGTACAAATCGTAAATAAGTCTGACAGTTTCTGCCTCCGCCTGATTTACAGAAATGGATTTATCTTCCTTGTTGTAATCATACCCAAGACAGCCATTGAAGCCCATCAGCTCACCTCTTGCCATCTTATACTGAATCCCCATCTTGACATTTTGAGATAATGACTCCACTTCATTCTGCGCCAATGCTGAAAGAAGTGATAACTGCATTTCACTTTCCATAGTGGAAGTATCAATATTTTCTTTTTCAAAAATAACTGTAACTCCACTCTGCTTTAGCAATCTGGTATAGGTAAGTGTATCCACAAGATTTCTTGAAAATCTCGATATTGATTTGGTAATGACAACATCTATCAATCCTGATTCACAGTCGCTAATCATTTTTAAGAACTGATCTCTTTTGTCAGTCTTTGTACCGGTGATTGCTTCATCAGCATATATACCAACCATCACCCAATCTTTGTTTTTAGAAATCTTTTCCTGATAATACTGTTTTTGTGAGTTGAAACTTTGAATCTGTTCATCATCATCTGTACTAACCCTCACATAAGCTGCAACTCGTTTTCTAGTAATCTTTACTGGCTTGCCTTCCAATCTACGGTCCCTTATCACGGGACCGTCATGTGCTTTAATAACCTGAACTTTGTTTTCTTCCATTGTAAATCCTCCTAACTTTTTTATTAAATGGTTTGTAATAAGCCATCCACACTCTTTATACATCAAAAACTAAATGTTAACGAATGTATGACTTTTTGCTACTAATAATTATTCTCTTAGCCCTCATATATTCTTCCTCTGTTATCATTCCATTTCTATATATCCAGCCAAGAACTGCTAACTTCTTTGTTGTTGTCATCCTTTCGACCTCCTAATCATTTATTATTTTGCTATTTTGGTATAGAACACACGTTCGTTTTGTGTTATACTCACCATATATTTCTAAAACCGACTTGTACATGTACTTCTGTGAAACGACCTGTTTCCGCTGTCGCTTCATGGACATATACTAACGCAAAATTTGAGGATTAATAATTGACGAAGACTTAACCAAAAGTTGACATAGATTGGAGTAAACAAAATGAAAAACAGACTTACATTTTCAAATATAATTAATGTTTTATTAGACAATAAAAAGAAAACCTATACACAGTATCAGATGATTTCAGATATGTTTTCACTCTGTATGAATACAGATCATAACAGCATGGATGCTGACGAAATTAACACTGAGGCTATCACTTACAGCCGCTGGGTTAGTGGTGCGCGTCCTATTCCTGTAGAAATAGTAAAAACTTACGACGAAGATGATGAATGGGATGTAATGCAGAACGACTTTAATGATTACATTATTCCTAATCTCATAAATGTTTCTAACGCAAGAGAACAGATTGAAGAACTTATAAATGACAGTATTGAAACAATCGGAGAAACTACTGCCAGGGAATTACTTAACGAACAGGATAATTCTGTCTTTTTTGCCAATGTAATGCGCTATGCAATCATATCTAATCACGGAACCGGCAAACTGTATTCACCTGATTTGTCAGACATTATACTTGGCAACAGGCTTCCATCTGTCACCAGAGAATTTACTGGAAGGAAAAATGAATTAAAAGAAATAGATACTATACTCAAACAGGATTCACATGTATTTATCACTGGAATAGCCGGCATCGGAAAGAGTGAACTTGCAAAGGCATTTGCGCATAAATCCAAGAAAAAATACACAAACATCATTTACATCTACTATTCAGGGAATCTGAAAAATGATATTTCAAATCTTATCTTTTCCGGAGACAGTGCGGATGCAACTACAGAGGAACTGTTTACATCCCACTACTCAGTCCTTCAAAAGTTAAAAGATGACTCGCTGTTAATCCTCGACAATTTTAATAAGTTACCCAAAGAAGAACCTTTTCTTAGAGATCTCCTAAAATACAACTTTCAGGTTATCATAACAAGCAGATGCAAAATAGCAGGCTACAGTTCTGTTGAAATTGGGACTCTTGATGAGGAGAAGGAACTTAAAAGTTTATTTCATGCTCACTGCCCTTCTTCAAACCAGGACGATGAAAACATCGTAAAGATAATCGAAATCCTTAACTTCCATACACTGACCGTATGCCTTGCATCAAAAACTATGCAGGCAAGTGGCATTTCATCAAAAGAACTTCTTGATGAATTAGTGCAGTCCGGAATCCGTAAAAACACAAATGAAATAGAACTCTATAAAGATGATGACTTTGAATATGCAAGTATGATTGGACATTTGCAGAAACTTATGAGCCTGTCAAAGCTTGCAGATAAGCAGCTTGATATTTTAAAGAATCTTTGCCTTATGCCACTTTCGGGCATTCCAAAAGATGCCTTTAGAAAATGGCTAGAACTTGATAACCTAAACACAGTTAATGAACTAATCAGATACGGCATAATAACCGAAGATACTACTAACAACCTTATATCGCTTCATCAGATGATTATGGAAGTATCACTGGTCGATACAATGCCTACTGTATTATCATGTGAAAAACTTCTTAACCATCTACATTTCATTTGCCTTGCAAGAGGTCTTGATGTGACAAAGCCTGTCATGATAACTAAAGCCCTTACGAGCATAAATAATCGCATAATTATTGATGATAATGACTATTATCTGTCATTCCTCCAGGATATGTTTCCTTACTTTGAAAAGTACGGATTAACTGACGCGTTGCCTGATATAATAAGCAGAATTGAATTGTTGATGAATGAAAAAGAATCCAACATAACAGAACTCGACAAAGCGCTGTTGTTGGATTACAAAGCATGGCTATTAATTACCAAAAAGGAATATGTCAATGCCATTAAAAAGTACAACAAAGCCATCAGACTCGTGGAAAACTACCATAATTCAAACGAAGCATCTGTGCGCTCAGCCAATCTTCTTTCCAACATACACAACAACCTATCCACAGCTTTAATGCTTAAAGGGAAAAAAGAAGATGCCGCAAATGCACTAAAAAAAGCCTTCTCAATCCGAAAAGACTTTTCATACCTTGGCATTATGGAAAACAACGATACCATCCAGCAGACATTTCACATGGTTCGTCAGTCGCTTATATTAAAGGATTATAGTTCCGCTGAAAATATACTGCAATTTACCCTTGATATAATCACAAACTATCTGGGCATAAACAATCTTGATTATGCAACCGGAATGTTTTATCAGGGGATTATTTCACTCAACAAAAAAGACCACGAGGGTGCCAAGTCAGCTTTTGACATTTCTCACAGTCTTTTTAGAAAATATCTTGGTGAGGATTATGAGTATAGTATCCTTACCAAGAAATATCTAGATTTGCCTTTTTTATAAGATATAATATTATTTAGACTAGTTAACATTTTTGAATTGTAGCTATTATATTAAATATATACCACTACCTCATTGAAATATTTCATTTCTTTAATAATATAAATCTTAGACGTTGTTTTCTAACTATTTGTTTTTATTTTGTATAATGTAGGTATGTTTAAATGTTCCTTTTTCAATTTCTTCTAATTGTTCTTCTATTCTTTCATCAACTAAATTAAGAATTTGTATTTCCTTATTTAACCCGTCTCTATAAATCTATCAATGTCAATCATTTTTCTCCCTTCATTTTCAGCTACAACTCAGCTCTGAGAACCTATTTTCGTTCTTCAAATACTACTTTTTGATCTTTGGCACATTTTGACAAATTCGAATTTTTATTTGCAACAATTGTTCCACTAAAATCTCCAAACGCCCACTCATTAATATTTTCTACATCTGATGTAAAATAAACTTTTTCCAAATCCGGGCACGATCCAAACACTGCCAACTCTAAAGAATTCACGGTATCTGGTACTGTAATACTTTTCAACTCATCATGATAAGCAAATGATGCCTCTCCCAAACTTGATACTGTACAGCCGTCAATCATATTGGGGATTACTATATTTTCAGCATCATTACCGAGATATGATATTATTACAGCAGTAGTTCCATCTTCATTAAGACGATAAGTATATTTTTTATCCTCTGATTCTTTTATTTCAGATAATCCATTCTCAACAAAACTTTCATTTTTTGCAAATGCCTGCTTGTAGTTTTTTTTCAAATATACATTTGTCAAAAAGGAAACCACACATAATACAAAAAAAGTGAAACAAACACACTTGACACTTATATGAAAATTTTTATTTTTCATTATTTATTTCCTCCATTTTCCCTTCGGAAACCTTCAGTATTTTATCACAAATTGTGCTAAAATCTGATTTATTATGTGTAGCCATAATAATGCAAGCCCCTCTTTCTCTTTCTTCCTCCAAAACATTATAAATGAGTTTTACTCCATCCTCATCTAATGCATTTGTAGGTTCATCTAACAATATCAAATCAGGTTTCTCAAAGATTGCTTGCGCAATATTTAATCGTTGTCGCATTCCTAACGAATATTTCTTTACCGGCTTATCCGTTTCGAGTCCCACTCTTTTTAATGCATCATTTATATCTTCTTCTGTTGCAACTTTTTTTATTTCAGATAACGCAATTAAATTATCTTTTGCAGTCAATTTAGGTAACAATTCCATATTTTCAATTATAATTCCTACACTAGGTGGAAATGAAATATCTTTATGAAGAATCTTGTCATTTATCTCCACCGTTCCTTTTGTTGGAATAACTAGTCCTGATAAAACTCTAAGAATCATCGTTTTCCCCGAACCATTTGGTCCACACAATCCATATATTGTCCCTTTTTCAAAATTGTAATTCACTTCTTTCAATACATCCTGTCCCTTAATAGTTTTCGAGACATTATTTAAAACATACATAGTCCATACCTCTCTTTAAAAAATATCTTTTTGCTTACAATGTTTTGAAGTAATCGCAAATATAACAATCATTAGAATGAATGGTACTATTACTTCATACATCAAACAATCATTCACAACTCTATTGTTAAAACAATTCTTCAAATTTATTATTTTACCGGGTAGCCAAAAAACTTTTACAATATTAGTTTTATGATAATAACATATAATACATGAAACAAAAATATAAATATTCAAAAATATTTGTGCCAAATTGTCTTGTATCCATGAACAAATACAAAACTCTAAAATAACAATTAGGAACAATGTAATAAAGTACACAATACTCCCTAAAGTTATAAATAATAAATTATCCATAACAAATGAAAGATTAAATAGAGCATTTATTATTATCTGTATCACAATCATAGTTCCCAGACGCAAAGATAATTTGCCATAAATATTAATAATTCGCTTATCAATATTGCAATTTCTTATTATCAATAATCTCCCATAATTTTCCATATGAAATGAATAGCTATCGCTAAACATAAGTACCAACATTATTATTGGCAAGCAAAGAATACACATTTCCAAATATGGTAAGCCATTGCTTTTATTTAATAATAATCCTTGTATATATGCAAAGGGTATCTCATCATCCATGAAGCAATTAAAATACATTGACTGAAAAAAACAACATATGACAAACAATCCAATTATTTCTCTATCCTTTTTCATGTGCCAGTATATCCTCCCTGCCATTTATTTTGAAATAAAAGCAACTAAATACAGCCATACATACTCCTAAGCTTAATAATGCAAAACCACAATCACTTTCAGAATACAATCCCGTACACAATTTTCCCATTAGTGCTATCTCATTGCACGGTAACCATACGTTCTGCAAAAAACTAAACGAGCAATAATACTCTAACGCACCTAGTAATGCTGTTGCCACTAATGACAAATTTCTTCCAATTTTTGCTGCTAATATTCCATATATAAAATAAAACATCAAATAATAGGTACAAGCTGCTATTATTTGAAATGTTATTCCCAAAATCCACTTATGCTGTATCAAAATATCTACATTCCCCCATACGAATAGAAACGTAACACTTACAACTTCATGTAATAATACAAATGGAATTGTAGCTTCAATCACATATTTGCATTGCTTTTTTAAATATTTTTTACGTTTTCTATATCGCACTATTTTCTCTATACTTAAATTTTGAACGGTGTAAGTAATATAAAATAAATAAACAAAGAGCCCTACCACACCATAATTTAAAGTTGTATGGAAATCACCTGTTATAATGTTTTCATTGAACTCTACAACAGTCAAAAAACCATCTCTATACATTCCCCAAAGAGTTATATAGCTGGCAAAGAAATTCACCAAATTTATTACTAGACATACTGATAATGCCAATAATAATCTTTGTCTAAATAGACGTTTTTCCAAAGTAAACCTCCTTAAAATAGCCCAATATAATGTAAACTAAATATACAGTACTAACTGATATTCCAATTGGAACTATTGTATCCAAAACATATTCTGAATGCGGTTGAAATAAATACATTAACGATTTTCTTTGTAAAAATGGGACAAACCATAATACCATTGTAATTCCATATACGATTTTCTTATTATGAATCATAATTGCACTAATTGTTCCAACCATTGAAATTAAGCCACACACAAAGGATGTGATTACTGAAAATATTACATTTGTCAATAATGGATGTAAAACTTCCCACTCATAAAACTTTGAGATATAGATCCCTTCATCATCAAACGGCGAAAACTGACCTCCCCTGAAAATGATATGGTTGATCAACAGATTTATCATTAACGCTCCCAAAATCAGAATAAAGGAATATAAAAAACTCTTTATCAGATGTGATTGAACATATTTCTTTTTTCCAATTTTGCTTATAATTATATTCCTCAATCCTATTTTATAATCTTCAATACAATCATCCGCTGTTAACAGCAAGCAGTATAGTGGCATAAACCACAATAATAAAGATTGAAACATATGACCAATTCCAGCAGATTTACACATTAGAAAGAATGAATAATCCGGAAGTAAGACAGAATCACCCACTATAATATTTTTCAAGAAAAAAACTATTTCAATCAGTGGATAAAACAAAATGACACAAAATAGAATATTTCTAACTGGGTCTCTCCATAATCTTTTTATCGAAAACTGAAACAAAACACTCTCTCCCTTCACATATCTTATTGTTTTAACATGACAGGCAATCTAACTTGCCCGCCATGTTTCCTATACATAATTAATTTGTTTCCTCATCCCAATATCCGGAAATCTTATATTCGTTAGCAGAGTCATTGTTATTTTCTGCCCCTAAGCATACACTTGTTTGTGAAGCACCTGCCCATGCATTATAATAGTGATTTCCTGATCCCTGATGTACATCATAGGTTCCAGAAACTCTAGTATGATTAGTATCTGCCTTTGCAAGCCAAAATGTAGCAATGCTATTAGCTCCTTCAGAACTGTAAGCTAAATTCACTTTCCATTTGTTATTCGTATTAGTTGTCTGTCGATATCTGGATGGAGAATATGTATTTGCATAATGTGCTTTTAAGTTGAAATTAAACTGTATATTATCATTAGATGCTTTTACTGTGGAAATTCCTGATGTAACTACTAATGCCAAAGTTGCAATAAGTGCTCCTGCCTTTTTTGCTTTTACTACTAAATCTTTTCTCATTTTTGTTTTCTCTCTTTCATTTGTTATTTTTACTCTTTTAATTTTGAGACCTTTAACCTTGTTATTACATACACTATTTATTAGTGACTACTTTTTGATTATTCAACACCTTTCCAATTACAAGAAATATTGCTACGAGCACTATAAAAACAACTTCCATCAAAATGATTTTACATTTCAAAATCGATAATATAAGGAACGTAATTATATCTGCCACAACAATTCCCAAAACAATACTACGATTTCTATTTAATTGATATTCCGACAAGGGATGATTTTCATTTTGTAACGGCGATAACGTAACTAATATTGCTAGTGCCAAAATGAACACAATTAAAACGGTTAAATTATTGTAGTCCTCTTGAAAATAATTATAAAATACCATTGAAACTATATATACTCCAAGTGAAATAGCTAAACATATTTCGCTTTTATTTGCGTGATATCCGCCCGAGAATGTCCTTGCTGGTACAAAAAATATCAAATAGCCCAGAAAAAACATCGGACAACTTCCTATTATGCTTATTCCCAAAAGAATAAGTAACAGAACTAAATTAAGTAATATCACTTCAAAACTGTATACATATATATCCCACTTTTTTATATCCAGTTTCTTGTTTTTTACTAATAAAAAGGTTAAATTCTCTGCAAAATATCTAAACATTTATGTTTCTCCTACTTTGCTTCTTTTTCTGTCTTAATAAGTCCTTCCGGAACTTTTGGTTCATAAAAACCAACCCATGAAGTCGATTCACTTGTAAGTCCTGCAACGGTACTTAAAATAGTATCTAGTAAATTCATTTTTCTCCCCTTTCTTCAAATATTCTTACTCATATGAAATATATTTCATTTTGTGCTGTGTAATATCTGTTTCACAGCACATATGGATATTAACATATATATTTCTCTCAGAACCTTTTCTTGTATATTTTGTATGTTTTTGTGTTTAATTTGTAATTCAAAATCATTCTTTCTTTATTCACACAAAAAAATGCCGGTATATTACCGACATTCTTAATCTCAAACTATTTAATAATTAGGAATCAATATTTTTACAATAACCTCATTCCCCCTTTTTTCTAAAGAAAATTCTCCTTCATATTTTTTAATACATTCTTGTACACTACTGATTCCAATACCATGAAATCTCTTTCTCTTTTTTGTCGTTTCCAGTTGTTCCGATATTTTTTGACAGCACTTATTGATAATCTTTATTACAATAAAATTTTTATCCTGCCTAATAGTTAAATCAATGTATGGTTCTTTTTCTTTCTGACTCGCTTCAATCGCATTATCAATTATATTACCCAGAATATTCGCAAAATCCATTTCACTAATACAACAATTACTTGGAATAGATGCATTTATCACAAAAATAATTCCATTCTCTTCTGCAATTCTTTGTTTTGTATTTACAATCGTATCAACAGTTGAGTTTCCTGTCTTGATGTAAAACATTTGCGTTTCTATTAATTCACTTTCATTCTCTAAGTAAGCTTTAATCTTATCTATGTCTCCATCGTCAGCAAGTTGTTTTAATGCAATGACATTGTTTTTATAATCATGAACACTTCTTCTCCACATTTTGAATGCTTGTTCAGTCTCATCTAATGATTTTTGTAACATATCATTTTTCATCTGAATTAGTTCAACTTCTTTTCTTTGCTCATAACGTTCTCCTGTTTTAATAATTAAATAAAACATTAACAATTCGATTATGATAGATATAACAAAAAAGCCTATAAGAAACAGATCTATTTTTACGTTTTCACTATCCATGTTCAGTTCAGTCATTACAAAAAAGGAACTTAAAAGGAATATCGAATAAAAGCACATTATCAATACATATTTTTTCATAAATACAACAGATTTTTTTATTGTCTTATTCAAAGTTAAAACAATTAATATCACCATTGACTTTGACATTAAAATACACAATAACCTTGAAGTACTTTGTACATTCAACAAAAAAACTACATCCTTATTCAATATAAGTGCTGCAAAAAAGGCTGTCATAAAGTCGATTGCTGTTAATAATACTGTATATATTAATATTAATAAAAAGGATAATGCATATTTTGTTCTATATATAATAATCTGCATGAAATATACTATTAACAAAATCAATATTGTGTTCATAAATGAAAAAATATCAATACTGTTCAATATAAGCACAAAGCAACTACCAATAAAAGACCCCAATACCAATAAATATTTTTTTTCACCAATTTTCTCTTTTACTAAGAAACTCCCACAAAATACACCACACATAAACAATTCAACAAAACTCGCAAAATATTCAACAATCCAAAAAAATGTTTTCACGCCTTATCCCCCCAATAGTTCAATAATACTTCTTTAACGTTTTTAACTCGTGTTCTGCTGACTACAAGTTGTTCTCCATTATCTAGTGTAATATCATAACTTGAAAATTTATCAATATACCTTGCATTTGCTACACATCCACTATGTATTCGTATAAAATATTCCTCCTTTAATTCTTCACATAATTCTTTGATTGTCTTCCTTACAGTTAATACCTCACCATCACACAAATGTAATTCAACTTTTCTTGCTACTGTTTCAAAATACATAATATCCGAATGATTTACTTTAACATTAGCCTCCTCTGTTTTAACAATAATCTGTTTTTCTTCCAATTCCTCTATTCTACTGAATGCAGCTTTCATTGCAAGAAATAATTCTTTTCCCAATCGACTCTTTCTAATATATCTAAACGGATTATGTTGTATTGATTCAAATACATATTGTTCATGAGCTGATAAAAAAATCAAAATAATATTAGCATCGTTTTCCCTTATACTTTTTGCAATCTCAAGTCCTGAAATATTTGGCATATCTATGTCTAGGAACAAAATATCAAAATTTTCTTTTTTATTACAAATCAAATCAACAACTCTATTTCCATCACTATATGGGTATACCTCTATTGAATAATTCATTTTTTCTGCTTCCTTATACAATTCGTTTTTTAATAACTTCAAAAAACTCTCATCATCATCACATATTGCAATATTTATAATCATTATCTTCTATCTCCTTTTCGCATTCGGAACTTATTATACCACAAAATAAATATGTATCCATCTTCTTGTCCTTTTGATTTTCTAAAAAAATTATCATAAATTATAGATTTACTATAATAATTTTATTAAAAACCAAACCCATACATCAATTTTTTTCGATGCACAGGCTTTGTATTTCTATGCTTAATCACATTATTCCTTTAAGAACTCCAACCATGCCTATAACCGTTATCAAAATAAACAACAATACCGGATACACTTTGTTCCATATATCAACAAACTCGCACCTTTCTTTTAACTTGCTTACACATTTACTCAACAAGACCAATCCATACTCACACACCATCGATAGGATGAGATTGATTGATAAAATTGATTTAATAAGATTCCCCAACATCATATTTATCACAAGAATAACAAGCACAGCTATCAGCAGATACCTGTCAGCACTTTTGATTATTGCACTCTTAATATATTTACCTGAACCCTTCCATAAAAATCTGATTAGAAAGCCAATTGCTAACAGGCCTGTAAGAATAACAACAATGCTAATCATCCTGTCTCCCATTGCATTTCCAATAAGTTTAATGTTCCACAGATTGATAATCATTTTACTTAACTGCCGATATATGCATTCTCCAGTATTTGAAAGTAGAAGACCAAAGTCCTGTAATTCTTTTATAAACAACTGGCTCTTAAACATCTGAATCAGTGTTATAACAATTCCATAACTCAAACTGATAATAAATCCTACCATATACTTCGCCTGTAACATCTTATACCTGTAATCAAGCTGGTCTTCATAATCACTGACCTCTTCTAATAATTCTGTTTTCTTTTCGTTATATTTTTCCTGAGTCTTTTTGTTTACTTCTTTTCTAAGATGCTTTTCTCTGAAAACAAGTTCTTTTTCCCACTCTGATACTTTCTTTTCCCTGCTTTCCAAAGATTTCATCTTATCATCGGCTTCTTTCCTTGCGGCCTTTTCGCTCATCTTTAACATCAGATTCTCTTTCGCTAACTGTTCGTTTGTTTTCAGTACTTTGTCGCTCTCGCTCAGCTTCCCTATTGTTTCGTTCAAGGATTTTATTGTCTCGCTTTTCTTCTGAAGCTCTTTCTTCATCTCTGAGTTTGCTGATGAAAGTTCTGATATCATCCTGCTGTTCTCTGAGTTTTTGGATTTCTCCGCATTTAGATCCTTCGTAAGTGTCTCTATCTGATCCTGTTGTTCCTCCAATATTGTCAGAAGCTCGTCTTCTCTGTTTAAGTTTCTTAAGCCTGTCATCGCGTTTTACCTCCTTTTCTTTGATTAACTGTTTAAGCTTTGATATTCTGCTATCTGTTTCTTCAATTTCTCTATCTGTAAGTTCTGTTTCCTTAATTGACTCGTCAACTCCTCTCCTAATTTCAGCGATTCGTCCAGTTCTTCTTTCACTTTCCGGTTTTCCATCGCCAGTTCTTCGATTTCCGTCTGCTGATTTTCCAGTATTTCCACCATCTGTTTCTGGACTTCTAGAATCTCCAAAACTTCTTCTAAGTTCTTTAAATCTGTCATAAATTGCCCTCGCTTTCTCTGTAATAAGTTCTGTTATTTCCTTTGCCAATTGTTTAAGCTGCTTTCTTATAAAGTTCAGTTCTTTAATGTCCCTGTTTATCTGACAGCGATCTGCAATTTTACCGTCTGCTTCCATCTTTCTTGCCGTAACACCTTCATGAATTGATGGCATAATATCAAGTCCCTGTCGTTCATAACTTCTGTGATCAATCTGATTATCTTTATCAAGATATCTGTTACAATGCTTTGCCCAGGACTCTCTCCACACTTCTGCATTTTTTCTGTCATTCCAATCGTTAGCCGGAATTGTAACTTTCTCCCAGAGAAGTTCTGTTCCTTTACCTTCCCTGATTCTCACTTTTTGATTACCGTTTTCATCAAGTTTTGGAATGCGGTATTTCTCTGTTGCTTCTTTATCTTTTGGATTATAAGATGGAAAGTCGGGATTATATATCGCTCTGCCTTTTTCATCTCTTGCATTTGCAAAAACAGATTTTTGTTTTGCCATCCACTTTTTATTAGAATCTACTTCTCTAACTGTAAGCATTATGTGTGCATGAGGATTGCCGTCTCCTTTATCATGAAGTGCCCAGTCTGCAATCATGCCCTTACTTACAAAATTTTCATTTATATAATTTCTTACACATTCGATTTGTTCTTCCCTCTTCATTTCTACAGGAAGAGCAACTTCAATTTCTCTTGCAAACTGTGCATCATTTCTTTTCTCTATTTTTTGCACTTCATTCCACAGGAACTCACGATTACGAAATTCTTCAGGCGCATTTTCCGGTAATATAATTTCGTTCATAATGACTCCGCCTTTTTTCGTGAAATCATAAGTGAGTCCTGTTTCATCATTGTGCAATTTTTCACCTGAGCGATAGGCAGCTGATGCAACAGCACTTCTACCGCCTGCACGATTAATAATCTTAATTGAACAATGATAAATTGACATATCGCATCAACTCCTTTCTACAACTATTCATCTATGAAGCTTCAGATTTGGGCTGATATAGATGAATCATCTCATTAGCGATATGGCACGCCGTCTGCATGAAGACCGCTCTCTGCGCAAGAGCCTCCACGAAGTGGTGCCATCCGCATAGGATCGCGCTTATACAATGTGGGCTACGCCCACATATAAGTGCGCCCTTTGTTCCCAAAGGGATTTCTACAAATGCTACTAAAAAAAGCTAATTCTCCTTTGTGTTATCTTCACTTTCAAGAGCCTTTGAAAAAAAACTTCCTCTGCTTTCTTGATTTAAAAGAAACTTTCTAAGAAGTGGTAACATTTCTTTTGTGATTGGTTTTCCATATACACTTTCAACTTCTGCACCAACTTCAATAAGTCTTCTGGTTCTGGCTTTTCTTTCTTCTAAAGCCAGTTTTTTCTTGAGAGCCTTTTCTTTTGCTTTCATTTCTTCCTGCTTAACAATTAACTCATCTAACTGTTCCTTTGTGCTTCTTCTCTTTGCCATAATCCTCACCCCCTTTCTCTATTATGTTTTCTAAGTTACTTATATTTTTTTCGTGCCAATCCCTTAGCAGACTTTCTATCAGTTCAATCTTTTGATTCTGACTAAATCCTATTGGAAAGAATTCATTTAATCTGTCTGCTCTAATCCTTATCTGCTCTTTCTGGTTGGCTTTTTCTTCTGAAAGAATCTTATAAATTTCATCCATATCAAGAGCGTTTTGCCTGCTCTTAATTTTCATTCTATTTGATTGCGACAAGGACGGTGTACACTGTTCTAAATCCATAACTGCATACAGCTCATACTGTTCCTTTTCTTTCAGATAAGAAATATCAACTGCAATTGTCAGCGCAATTCTTTTTTCGTCAACCATCTTTAATATCTGCGGAATCAAGTTAGTTAGCCTTACATATCTTTTAATCTGCGTTACGCTCTCACCAACTTCTTTAGCCAGCAACTCATTACCTCTGGTTAACTTCGGTCCAACTTGGTCCGATGTCAAATCATATCTTTTACCCTGACGGTTCATGGCTTCAAGTTTCATCTTATATGCATAAGCCTTTTCACTTGGTTTGAGATTTTCTCTATGCAGATTTGAATCTACCATTGCCACAACTGCCTGATCATCATCAAGGTTTCTGACGATAGCCGGAACCTCTTTCAGCCCTGACCACAACGCTGCTTCTTTTCTTCTGTGTCCTGATATAACTTCGTATCCATTATTGCCATCCGGTCTTACAAGAATTGGAACTAATACTCCCTCATCCTTGATACTCTCCATCAAAGAAAACAATTCTATATCATGTTCAACTTTAAATGGATGATTTTTAAAATCTTTAAGTTTACTAATATTTATCATTTTGATTTCTTCCATAACTGCTCCTTTCATTTAACCTTATTTTTCATTTCCAAGTTGCCTTATTTCATTCAAAAACTACCTGTTACCACCACAACACCCGACACGAGTCTTTGTGTGGAACATACAAACTCATTTTTCAATTTCTTCCTAAAAGAAAAATACCGCCCATTTTCAATTTCTTGAAAATGAACGGTATTTCCGTAACTTTTTATGCTGAATGATTAAATTTTTTGTTCTTTATTTGGTATGTTTCAAGACTCCATATCTAAAACGACTGATACATTAACTCCATCAAAAATGGCTTTTTTATATGTGTTTCGGTCACCTTGCGAAAAGGTCATACGCCTCGCAAAGTGCCTAAAACAAAGGATTTCTAGATATTTTCCTTGTATAGTAGACACACCGTCTCCACATGCTGTGTATTAGGGAACATATCTACTGCGCTGGCCTTCACTACCCTATAACCGCACTCCTGAAGCATTTCTAAATCTCTTGCCAGACTTGTTGGCTTGCAACTGATATATACTAGTCTGTCTACACCATAATCGATTATCTTCTTAAGCGCCTTTGGATTTATTCCGTCTCTTGGAGGATCAAGCACAATGAGATCAGGCTTGTCTTCTATATCATCAATAACTTTCAGCACATCCCCTGCAATAAACTCACAATTGGAAAGTCCGTTGAATTTCGCATTTACTTTTGCTGCTTCAACTGCCTCCTCAACAATTTCTACACCAACAACCTTCTTTGCAACCGGCGCAAGTATCTGGGCAATTGTTCCTGTTCCACTGTATAAATCAAAAATGAGTTTGTCCTTAGTCTCACCAACATACTCACGCGCTTTTGAGTAAAGGACCTCTGCTCCGAGAGAGTTTGTCTGGAAGAATGAGAATGTTGAAATCTTAAACTTAAGTCCAAGCAATTCTTCATAAATAACATCTTCACCAAAGAGAACTCTTGTCTCATCACTCTGAACTGTGTCAGCAACTCCGTCGTTTATTATGTGAAGAATGCCGCACAACTTGCACTGAAGATCAAGACCTTTTATCTTTTCAACCAATCCCTGAAGATCTGCTTTTTTCATCTCCTCTGGATCAGAAGAAGTAACAAGAGCAACGATAATTTCACCTGTTTTCACTCCACGTCTTATGAGTAAATGACGAAGGAATCCGTCATGTCTCATCTTATGATAATATGCGACATTTCTCTCTGACATATAATCAAGAATGCAAGAAAGAATCTTGTTGTAATCACTGTTAACTATCTTACATTCTCTTGCTGTTACAATGTCATGGAAGCTCCCCTTCTTATGAAGTCCTAATGCTAAAGGTCCGTCTTTGTATTCATCTCCAAATGAAAACTCCATCTTATTTCTGTATTCCCACTGATTCGGACTTCCCTGTATACCTTCAAACTCATAATCAGAAGTTACAGCATTATCCAGAATATTTTTAACTAATTCGCCCTTTAACTTAAGCTGATTCTCATAGCTCATAGTCTGGTATGTACAACCACCACAATCACCAAAATGTGGACACAGTGGCGTTGCATCTTCTAACGGTGACTTTTCTAATACATCCTTAAGTCTTCCCTGACTTTTTCCCGAACGTTTTTTTGATACAACAAAACTAATTTTCTGTCCCGGAAGTGTACCTTTTACAACAGCCATTCCTTCCTCACCGCAATCAACTGTACCCTTGTTTGGAAAATCTAATTTAGTTACTGTACCTTCATATAACTGACCTTTTTTCATCTATTATTTCTCCATTTTGTATTTTTTTGAAAACTATTTATACATTGACTTATTGTATTCTGATTTTTATATTTTTACACATAGTAAAAGCAGAGTAATAAAACTCTGCTTTTATACTTCTTCAATGACTATTCAACTTCTGATATTATTCTGCAAAAATATCCTCTTCCGCATCAGTCTCTTCATCATCTTCATCAAATAAATCATCAAAATCATCTTCGAAATCATCATAATAATCATCTGACTTCTTTAAGTAGATAGCATATGCAATTCCTGATATAGCTACAAGTGCGCTTAATAAAGCAACCGCAATAGCTAATATCTTGATTGTGTCTGATTTCTTTTCGTCTTTGCTAAGTGCTTTTCCCAACTTAACGCCTTTCATTAATTCGTCCATACCATTCTCCTCTCCCAATCCTATTCACGAAATGTATATTCACTAAACGCACTGTCCTTCTGTCATTTATTAAACAAAAAAATATTCGATGGTGTTTTTAAACATTCGTGTGAAACTGATTGATTTCAAATTCATATATTTTAGTATATCATTTTAAATTGATTTTTACTACATTTTTTTAAGTTTTGCAAAAGATGCATACATTTTTTTCACACCGGCTTTGTCGAACATCACAGTCACTTCCATGTCGCGACCACCATCCACTATTTTTTGAACTACACCTTCACCGAATTTGATATGTTTTACTCTGTCTCCAACCGTATATTCAAGTGATGTTGATTTGTTCACAGTAAATTCTTTTCCAAAGGATGGCTTTGTACTCGGATTACCGTATGTTGGTGCAGCTTTCTTAACTGTGGAATATGGTTTTTTTCTCCCTATGCTGCCTGCTGAATAACTGTTTGGTCTGTCATCATTATAGCGATTGTATGCTCCTGCTGACGAACCTGCAAATCCGTTATTATAATTCATGCTGCCCTCATATCCGCCAAACTTAAAACTGCTGCCCTGACTTTTGTCCTTAATTGTTCCAAGCGAAACAGTGTTTACAAGCATCGGCGGAATCTCCTTCAAAAATCGTGACGGAATGTTGTATCTGGTCTCACCGTGCACCATTCTTGTCTTAGTCCATGTGATTGCCAGTTCCTTCATGGCTCTGGTAATGGCAACGTAGCACAATCGTCTCTCTTCTTCAAGTTCATCCTTGTCGTCAGACATGATGTTCATATAACTTGGGAACAGTCCGTCCTCCATACCACACAGGAATACTTTCGGAAATTCCAGGCCCTTGGCACTGTGAATTGTCATGAGAACTACATAATCACTTTCTTCATCCAGATTGTCAATCTCTGCAATAAGAGCAACTTCCTCCAAAAATTCGCTGAGTGACGGTGATTCCGCATGTTCCTCATAATCTGCCATCTTGTTTATTAATTCGTCTATATTGTCCAGTCTGTCATTTGACTCATCTGTATTTTCTTCAATCAGCTCAGCCTTGTAACCTGTCTCATCCAAAATCGTGTCTGCAAGAATTTTGATTCCCTCAACTGCACCGATAACTTTGAACTTCTCAATCATGGAAACAAAAGCTGAGAGTTTTGCTCCGGAACGTCCCACAACTTCGATACAGTTTCTGTTTGTGAGAGCCTCGTAAAATGACATTCCGTTTGCGTCCGCAAATGTCTGCACCTTCTCTATCGTTGTTGCTCCAATACCTCTTCTTGGAACATTGATAATTCGCCTTACCGCAACATCATCCATTCCGTTATCCACAGTCTTCATATATGCAAGAATATCTTTTATTTCTTTTCTCTGATAGAAGTTCTGTCCTCCGATAATCTTATAAGGAATTCCGGACATGATAAAACTTTCTTCTATCTGACGGGACTGTGCATTTGTACGGTAGAGACATGCACAATCGTTGTATTTGTATTTGCCTTCATTTACATCATCTGCAATAGTCTCGGCAATAACACGACCTTCCTGATTTGCATCATCCACCTGATAAACTTTTATCCTGTCGCCCTCTTCATTGTCACACCACAGAGTCTTCTCTTTTCTACCCTCGTTATTGTGTACAACGGCATTTGCTGCTTCAAGAATGGTCTTCGTGGATCTGTAATTCTGCTCCAATTTGATTGTTCTTGCATTTTCAAATGCTGACTCAAACTGGAGTATATTTGCGATATTCGCACCTCTGAATTTGTAAATCGACTGGTCATCGTCACCTACAACGCAGATATTTCTGTATTTGTCTGCCAGCAACTTGATAAGTACGAACTGCGCTGTGTTAGTATCCTGATACTCATCAACCATTATGTACTGAAATCTGTTCTGATAATATTCTAAAACCTCTGCATCAGTTCTAAAAAGCTCAACAGTCTTTACAATAAGGTCGTCAAAATCAAGGGCATTACTCTTCTTTAGAGTCTTCTGATATTCATAGTAAGCATCGGCAATCTTCATTTTTCTGAAATCGCCTGCGACTTCCTTTGCGTACATATCAGGTGTAATAAGCTCGTCCTTAGCTTTTGAAATTGCATTCATAATAGTGCGCTCTTTGTATATTTTTGAGTCCATATCAAGTTTCTTCATGACCTGCTTTACAACAGTCTTCTGATCATCTGCATCATAAATTGTAAAGTTTGTGTCATATCCGATTCTGTCAATATAACGTCGCAGAATTCTCACGCATGTTGAATGGAATGTGCTGACCCAGATACTCTCCGAGCCAAATCCCACAAGCTTATCGACCCTGTCTCGCATCTCCTCTGCTGCTTTATTTGTAAATGTAATTGCAAGAATATTCCACGGATTAATTCCAACTTCTTCTATAAGATATGCAATTCTATGTGTGAGGACTCTCGTCTTTCCAGAGCCTGCTCCCGCCAAAACCAACAATGGTCCTTCTGTATGAAAAACAGCCATCTGCTGCATGTCATTTAATGTATCGTATTTACTCATTTTACTCCTTTTTCTTTGCTAACTGTCATTACCTCATACATTATATATTAATAATTATATTAAAATCAACGAATTATTGCTTCATATTGTAAATATAATCCTTACTTGTTATAATTATTTTATAATGAAACGGAGTGTGAAATATATGCAAAAAATGTGTTGTGTTACATACATTCTATGTGTGTCTTATTATAAGGAAAACTGCATATATAACATGAATTAATGCCGGGTTAAAGACAGGTGTGTCTTTAGTTCGGCTTTTTTTAGTTACTACTGTTATACGCACAAAAGGAGGTTATATGAAAAATTTATTTTTTAAACAAAAAGCAAAAAATGCTTTAGCTTTAACGCTTACCGTAGCATTGTCTTTCGGCTTGTTACCGGATGTATTTTTTGAAACAGTAAATGTCTACGCAGGAAACGGAACCGGTGGAGATGCCTATCTGTGCCTTTTAAATGATGAATCCTACGACGATCAGACAACTCACACTATTTGGAAAAAAGATGGTGCCACATGGATTCCAAATGCTGAATCCATACCCGGCACCAGCTACGACAAGTCAACCAACACTCTTACCCTGAGCAATTTTGACGGTTCAAAGCAATATCTTGAAGCAAACTCAATGGGTGAAGATTTCAAAATAAAACTGGAGGGTACAAACACCCTTCACAAAATCTATGTTTACGGTTCAGGACACGGCGGTTCTCTTGATATTACCGGCTCAGGTTCTCTTGAATTAAATGCCACAAAAACTCTCCACTTAAATGATCGTAGTGCAATCTGCTTAAGAGGTGAAAACAGTAAAACAAGACTGACTGTTGAAAATACTGCCTCTGTCCACGCAATTTCTGATGAAGGACAGCCTGCCGTTATGATTACAGACAGTTTGGACGACATAGGAATCGATGTAAAAGGTGTGCTGGAAAATGGCGAAGTACTATCTGAGAATTCTGTGATAGCAAAAAAGATTACTGCCAATACACAGGATGCAGGAATCTACGTTTACAGTGCTTATCAGGATCTCTACAAAGATGCGGTCGGAAACTTCTACGGAGTACTGTTCCAAACAATATACTCAGGTTCCGGTGGTGAGATTCCTTACTACAGAATATATACTCTAGACGGAGGCGAAGACGGAGCCAAAGTTACGGGAGCACTTACAAATGATAATTGGGAAGCTGAATTCGAATGGGCAAAAATATATTGCAGTCCAAACGATTTGTGGTTCAAAAATGTTCCTGACAATCTCACTCCTGTCCTTGATGTTTCAGGACGTAAAAATTTTACTGTAGGCCTTACAGTTTCCAATAATGAAAACATATTTGCCAATGCTCTTTCTGAAGTAAATTTTATACCGACCAAGACTGCTGATGATAGTGGTTCCGGCAGTGGCTATTGTATATTCCCTGAAAATTCAGTTGGTCTCATTAATAAAGATTCTTCATTTTCTCTATATTACTATCCAAAGGACACTGAATCTGTATTGAATGTAACTGCAAATATTAGTTACAAATACGGTACTGATACTCACACACAGAACATAACACTCAAAAAGGATGGACCGGGATACAAATACCAGGCCAATATATCAGAGATATTAAAAAATGTTACCCACATAGATTCCGTTGACATATATGCCAACAACACTAAAGTATTTTCAAAGATTATCAACAAAAATCTCTCATCTGAACTTGCAATCAAGTTTTCAGGCGATGGATGTAGTGATGATACTCACACAAAAACTCTTATTATCAAATCAGGTGACAAAGAGATATTTAATAAATCGCTCGGAAAAGCCAAGCTCTCTGACATTACTGTAAACACACTCCCTGTTGATTTATCTCTTACGGCAGAACTAATGATTACTATTAACGGCGGACAGACACTTTTGGGGAAAGCTGAAGATGTCATAACAAAATCCGGCGAGAAAACAGACGTTGGAATCACTGTATCGTCAGTTCCTCTTACTTTTTCACCAAAGATTACAGTAACATCGAGAAACCATAGCGGACGAAGCCGATTATTCTGTACTACGCTACGCCCGATCGATTACTCAATCACATGGTATAAAGATGAAGAAGGTGGCGAGCCATTAGGTAAAGGGGCTTCATTTACCAATACTGCAGGTGATATGAGTGAATATCTGTATGCCGATATTGAACTTTTAAATACATATGCACTTCAATATGAGGCTACTAACCGATATAAAGTTAAATTTGGAAATGAAACCACAATAGATATTCCTGCAATTGCGACAACAAAAAAACTAACAATCAATCTTAAAGACAGCAATGGAAATACGAAAAATGATGTTCCTCTTCTCATTGAAAAGACAAAAAAAGGTTATTCATCTTCCGAAACGATTATTTCAGGACATCAGGATAGTTATCAGTACCCTTCAAATGCCGGTGTATCAATAAAAATGGCATATCCGGCCTACCAATTTGCAGAAGGACAGAATACCTCTCTTGAATGTACTGATAACGAGATTAAAGATCTTGTTATTGTTCCAAGAAAAGGACTGATTAATTCCAATTACCATGTACGTAGCGCAACAATCAAAACATCTGATGGTGAAAATGTTCCTTTCGAAATTAACGATTCATTGATTCTCCTTGACAGCGATTCTGTAACACAGGGGCAAAAACTAAATGTCCGCTTGGAAAGTGGAAATAAAGGTGCTTTCAAGAATCCATCTATGTATTATGATGGTCAGATAACACTTGACGGAGAAAATATTAGTACTTCTATTCCTGATGACTGGCAGTACTACGGCGAAGTTACAGCAGCAATAAAAGGGGGGACTGATAAATCCCAAGGACTCTTCTATGGTCTGCTTTACGACTCAAAAGGCAGATTGCTCGATGATTTGAAAACATTGTCTCATACTAAAGATGAGACAACAACAATATTTATAGGCTCACTGTATGAAGATAATTACACTTTTCTCATTGCAGATAAAGACGCTGTAAATGCCATAGGCAAATTGTCTGTTCAGAACCTTAACGATGCAAAGACCAACATCGAATCAAAAGGCTTAAATCTTTATACAGAAACAGATTTCAGTGTCAAGGATGGTAACTCTACAAATATAGAATGTCAATTTCCATCAGGAGATTATGACGATGGTACGGTTAAGTTAGATGAAAGTCAGATAACTATTAGTGCAACCCCTGAAAAAGTATCTTATCATGCTTTAGTTAACCTTAACAACACTTCATCAAAACAGGTTTCCGTACGAGTGATAACAAATCAGACCTTCAAGAATGACTACACTAACCTACCAATATTCATTAATGATATCTTTACAATAAACGGAAAGAAAGTAAGAGCCGGCGCGGAACAAAAAGGGTTCTACGGCTGTGTTAACTATAATTGGGCTCCTGCCGGAAAGACAGGTAATTATACAATTTATACTTTTATAATTGACGATATAAATAAATATGGTGGTTTTCCACTGGAAATAAAATGGTCAGCGACCCGTACGCAAAAAGGAACTCTTTTAGCTGACGGTTATGTATCTGCTGACAGGTCAGGTGCAGACAACACGCAATATAATAGTACTGCTCATTTCTTTGGTCGCGACGAATGCATTTCTCCAGCCATTACCTGTTACGTTCCTGATCAGATTTCCGACAGTGAATTCAAAGTATACGGTTATGCCCCACTGAATTCAAAAGTCACATTGAGTCTTGACGGAAAAGATGTCAAAATTGTAAATGCTGCAGGAATAAACGGATACTTCTGCGAAACATTGACACTTAACAACCCTGTCGGACGTCAGAGACATTATGTTTCAGCCCGAGCTGAATATAATGAGACAACATTATATTCAAATCGTATGACCACTACTTACTGTGCTTCTAATCAGACGCTTAACAAAATTGAAGTTACTGATATGAACGAAAACTATCACACATGCTGGACAGATGGGAAAGGTACTGAAAGTGGTTATTACTATTATTCAGAAACTGTACCAATGAAATACCGACTCTCATTTGACAATATAAATACCGGCGATGATTTGTCAGAAGTAACAGTACACATTCCACGTACCGACGACATTATCTCACTTCCATGCACATTCAAAGAAGTAAAAAACGGTGTGGGCATATGGGAAAGTGAAAGTTATTTGTTCGGTGTTGCACCACCACACGGTGCCTGGGTAAGTTTTAAATCAGGATTATCTGTAGTTCAAATAACACCGGAAGATAAAAATAATTACAAAATTATCTCAGCAGAAAAAACAGAAATGAACAAAACTCTCGTTAATGCTGTAGGAACAGATGAAAACGACGAAAAACGTAATAGCGGGATTGGTTCACAATTTACAAAAGAACTTGCTAAAGTGGGTATTTCAGATGTCAAGTTAAATGCTGACGGCGAACTACAGGAAGCTTTAGTAAACTGCAGTGCGACAGAGTATTTTGGCAGTGACTTTGATTATGATATCGTTGTCAATTCATCAAAATCCTCCGGAAACGCAGCCACAAAAAAGAACCAATTCGACGCATTATCATACCCTGAAGATGTTTCAGCTATATTTGCCAATTCAGATGTAACACAGGTATATGATGAGACAACAAAAACTCTCTATCTTGAGCCTGACGAATTGATGCCTTACATCGCATATCATGCCGGAAGCGGAACTGACGAATCTCCATTTATAGTTGAGTGTGTAATTAAACACATTGGAAATGATGGAACTTATGTATACAATCATATAGAAATGAGTCTCTGTGATTACAAGCAGGAAATGGTTGACGGAATAAATGATGAAGTCACATCACTTACTTACCACTATAAGGATGGAAAAGAAAGTGACCTTCTCAATCTATCGGAGAGCACAAGAATGTTCTCTTACAGCGGTGACAAAACTGACTCAAATGCAAGCTATATGAGTGCAAATCTTGCTTACAAGCAAAATGAAGTTCGTGCATTTTGGGGAATGTTCACTTCCAATATTTACGATGCGGCAACAGGCACAAATGTTAAAACTAATGTTTCTGCAAACTCTGCATCAACTGAATTAACTAAAGTGCGTAAAAATGTACTAAAAAGAGGTTTCAAAAAACTGGCAGGCACTAAAGGATTCAGTCCAAAAGATGATCCAAATCCATGTGCTGCTCTCACAAAAGAGCAAGAAAAGATTTTCTCAAGTCCGGAGTCATCATACGCTGCATTGCTTATAATGGTATACAATGACAACAAGGGACCTGCAGGCTCAAATGACGCCGCACTTTATATGGAATCAAATAATCTTGGTATAAACAAACTGGCCCTTATATGCGGATTTCTTACTACAGAAGATTTCTGTAGAGAAATGAATGATCTGCTTTCCAAAGCTTCCTTAGGTGCCGGTCTTGTAAATAACGGATTAAGTGCAAGCGGTCTTACAAAAACTTTTAGGGAAAAAATAGTTTCAGATTTTCAGGGCGATGCCTTAGGCAAGTTTCTTGCAGAAATCGGGGTATCCAACCACAAGGCACTTGATAAGGCAACAGATATTATATATCAATCATTACTTCAGGCCGAAAAAGATGGGGTAAAAGTCAACTGGAACAACTTTCCATTCTCTGACAAATATCCTGACCCAAGAAAGAAACAGGAACAGGACGAAAATTCTGCAGGTGGCGGAGGCGGTGGCAATACCGGTCAGTCCGGAGAAGAACCCGGTGATAATCCAGGCGATAATCCTGGTGATAATCCAGGCGGCGGAACCGGTGACAATCCAGGTGACAATCCAGGTGGTCCATCAAATAGTGGTGGTGGAACTCCTCCTTCCAACAATGGTGGTTCTTCTTCAGGTGGAACCGGATATACTGGCGAACCTATTCCTGATTCACCAACCGCTGCAAAAGATCCTTCCGGTTACGTATATGAAGCAGTTGCTTCAAACAGAATCAAAGATGTAACTGCCATTCTCTACGAGGTAGATACAGAATCCGGAACAAAGTACAAATGGAACGGTAGTGAGACCGGACAGCTAAACCCTTACAAAACAGATGAATACGGATTATATGAATGGGGCGTTGATGATGGTGCATATCAGGTAACCTTCGAAAAAGACGGCTATGAATATTATTCAACCGCCAACCATCCGGAAGACGGAATTGATACGCAAATGATTGAAAGCAACGGCGAATACTACATGCCTGTTCCTCCACAGCAAATCGATGTAAATGTCGGACTGATATCTACCGAATCACCTTGCATTAACACTTCAGATATCAAAGTAATTGCCGACGATGGAATTGATATAACTTTTTCACAATATATGGATGTCTCTACTCTGACACCAGATAAACTGAGTGTTACAAATCTGTCAGATGGTAAGACTTACAAGATTGATAGCAAGAGTATCACATATAAGGACGCTCAATCTGATCCTAAAGATGAAAACAAACAGTACGCGACTACTCTTCATATCAGTTTGCCACAGTTAAAAAACAATGATGAAGTTGTTATCGAAGTATCATGCAATGTTAATAATTACGCCGGTCGTTCACTTGCCGAATCATTCTCTGTAGACACAAAAGCGGTCGGTGGTGGCAATCCTTCCGGTGGCAATCCTTCCGGCGGTAATCCTTCCGGTGGCAATTCTTCCGGCGGTAATCCTTCCGGTGGCAATTCTTCCGGTAGTAATTCTTCCGGTAGTTCAACAACATCAGCCAACAATGTCGCAGATGATAAAGTAAGTGCACCTACAATCACAACTCTTATGAAAGGCTACAAATCATTTACTGCGACATGGAAGACAGCACCAGACATTACAGAATATGAACTTCAGTACGCAACTAAGAAGAACTTTAAGGATGCAAAAGTAAAGATTTGTAAAGCAAAGAAATCTGCTACAAGCATAAAAATCAAAAAACTCAAGGGAAACAAAAAATACTTTGTGCGCATACGTGCAATTAAAACAACAAATGGCAAAAAGTATTATTCAGACTGGTCAAAAGTTAAAACAGTTAAGACAACAAATGTTAAAGTCAACAAACCAAAAATCAAATCTGTTAAGACCGGCAACAATTCTCTTCATGTAACTTGGAATAAAGATAAAGACATAATTAATTACGAATTACAGTATGCTACAAACAAAAATTTCAAGGGCAAAAAGACTAAATCTGTCACTGCAAAAAAAGCTACAATAACTATTACAGAAACTAAGCTTAAGAAAAACAAAAAATACTTTGTGCGCATACGAGCGATTAAAGTGGTAAAAGGCAAAAAATACTATTCAGAATGGTCAAAAGTTAAAAATATCAAAATAAAGTAAGCTCAATTAGGAGGTAGGAATCTTTAATAGGACGGTTCCTACCTCTTGACTTTCTTCTATTCAAGAACTCCTCAGAGTTCTTGCTGCAATATGCGCAATGATTTCAACACTCAAACATCATGCAATGTTTTTTATTTGATATATAGTAATAAATACTATATAATGAAACAAGCAGACTACTTCTTGCAAGTTAATTCTTTTTTACAAAGTAGGATAAAAGGAGAGCGAAAATGAAAACTGAGCAAATGATTAAGGAAATACTGGATACTTTTGGGGGATTTTCAGTTAATGATGTACCTGATATTGATTTGTATATGGATCAGGTTACTACACTTCTCAACAACAAATTTGCTCCATTTAAAAGGGGCGATGATGACAAATTACTGACAAAGACAATGATTAATAATTATACAAAGTTCAAATTACTGCCGGCACCTGAAAAGAAGAAATATTCAAAGGATCACATTATCATCCTTATAATGATATATTTCTTTAAAAATATGATTTCCATAAACGACACCGGAACTCTTATCGGTCCTGCGGTAGCAGACTTTTTCCACAATGAAGAACATCCTCTGGACAGCGTGTACGGAGAGTTTGTCCGTGGCATTAAGATAATGAACGATGACGAGGAGATTCTTCGTCTGTATAAGAAATGTACAGAACTCTACAATTTTGACGAGTATGAGAATTCAGAATATCTCAAGACTCTCTCATACGTAGCAATTCTCTGTTACCAGGCTTACGTCAGACAGCAGCTTGTGCTCAAGTTAATTGACAGATTACCGGACGAATTGAACCTGAACAAAAAAAAGGATTAGATTTTCACATAGTTTTCTCATAAAAGCTACTTCTTTATAAATATGAATTCTTACTGTTTGGAGAAAATATAATTGTTGAACAAGGAGAAAAGAATTATTGCTAAACGGAGAGAAAAGTATTATTGCTGAACGGAGAGAAAAGTATTATTGCTGAACGGAGAGAAAAGTTATGTCTTACAACCCGGAAGAAGATAATCCTAAAATGTATGTAGTGTTTTTCCGATGAAAAAGTTAGGCACGGCATCCCATCTGAAGTTTTTTTAAAACGGGATGTATGGAGTTTCTGAGAATGAAGTTAGACACGGCATCCCATTAGAAGTTTTTTTAAAACGGGATGTATAGAGTTTCCGAGAATGAAGTTAGGCACGGCATCCCATCTGAAGTTTTTTTAAAACGGGATGTATAGAGTTTCTGAGAATGAAGTTAGGCACGGCATCCCATTAGAAGTTTTTTCCAAGAGGGATGCCGGAACTATATAAAAGAAAAGTTTCCCACGGCATCCCATCTGAAGTTTTTTTAAAACGGGATGTATGGTGTTTCTGAGAATGAAGTTAGGCACGGCATCCCATTAGAAGTTTTTTCCAAGAGGGATGCCGGAACTATATAAAAGAAAAGTTTCCCACGACATCCCATCTGAAGTTTTTTTAAAACGGGATGTATGGTGTTTCTGAGAATAAAGTTAGAGCCGACATCCCATTAGAAGTTTTTTTTAAAACGGGATGTATGGTGTTTCTCCAGGAGAAAAAGCGACAATTTAACTTTTCTGTGTCATAATTTGCACAAATATTCTTTTTGAGTTAAAATGTGCAAGTACAGTCATTTCATATGTGATTTAAGTTTCAATAAGGCTTTCGCCTTAATAGTTTTAAAGTCACTGACTATCGAATTGGAGGGAATTATACATGGATAACAACAGACCCAGATCAAGAAAAAAAATAGTAACAGGTGGTGGAAGCGGAGTCCACAATTCCGGCTCGGGAATTGGTACCGGTCCGGTTGGGCATTCATCAGGTAACAGACCGGGAAGTTCTTTCGGAAGCGGCAGTTCAGCTTTCCCGACACGTGCAGCCGGTGGTGGTGGAATTCTCACCATAATAATCATTGTAGTTATGATGTTTAGTAACGGTGGTCTTTCAGGACTGCTTGGAGGCGGAAGCGGACAAAGCCCTGCCGGTCTTTCTCAGATGCTAAGTTCAGGCAATGGTGTTTCTTCCGGTTGGGCAATGGAATCAAACACCGGAAAGCTCAACACCAGCGTTGCTTCAAACGCACGTCAGAAATTTACAACCATCAAAGGCGGTGGCAATGATACCGTAACAATTATGGTTTATATTTGCGGTACTGACCTGGAATCACGTTCGGGAATGGCTACAAAAGATTTGAACGAAATGCTATCTGCCAATATTTCCGATAATGTTAATATAATCGCTTACACCGGCGGATGTTCACGTTGGAACAACAATGTTATCAGCAACAAAAACAATCAGATATACAGAGTTGCAAAAGGCGGTTTGGAATGTCTTAACAAAAATGCCGGCAACGGAGCAATGACAGATCCTAACACTCTTTCTTCTTTTATTAAGTGGACAGCCGACAAATATCCTGCAAACCGTATGGAGTTGATTTTCTGGGATCACGGCAGCGGTTCTATCAGCGGATACGGATATGATGAAAAGAACAAAATGAGCGGTTCCATGACATTGGCAGGAATCGATAAAGCATTGAAAAACGCAGGCGTAAAATTTGATTTCATAGGATTTGATGCCTGCCTTATGGCTACAGCAGAAACTGCTCTCATGCTTGATAATTATGCAGATTACATGATTGCAAGTGAAGAAACTGAACCTGGTATTGGCTGGTACTATACCAACTGGCTCAACCAATTATCTTCAAACACTTCAATGTCAACTTTGGAAATCGGAAAGACTATCATTGATGATTACACAAGTGCATGTCAGAGAAGTTGTCCGGGACAAAGTACTACACTCTCTATTACAGACCTGGCTGAATTATCTCAGTCACTGCCTGCCCCACTAAACGACTTTTCAAACAATGCCGCCTCTCTTATAAAGAAGGGAAACTATCAGACAGTAGCTGATGCGAGAACAGGTTCACGTGAATTTGCCCGCAGTTCGGGAATCGATCAGATTGACCTTGTTCATTTTGCAAAGCTCATTAACACATCGGAGAGCAAAGAACTTGCATCTACATTGTTAAATGCAATCAAATACAACAGAACTTCAAGTAATATGACAAACTCTTACGGCTTGTCAATTTACTTCCCATACAAAAAGCTAAACAAAGTAGACAGTGTTTCAAACACTTACAGTCAGATTGGAATGGACAGCAGTTATACATCCTGCATCAAGAGTTTTGCCCAGATGCAGGTCGGCGCTCACGCAATGGGAAGCGGAAATACCACTTCACCTGTTCCTTCATTATTCGGACAGGGTGATTCAGGTAACGGAAGTGACTTGGCCGGACAGGCACTCCAGACACTTCTCTCCTCGTTATTCTCAGGAGAAATGAGTGACCTCTCAAGTCTTGGAATTTCAGGTCTCGACAAATCAAACACAGCCTTCCTTACAGACGAACCTGTGGACGTTGCAGCTACCGCTGATTATCTTGAGAAGAACTCACTTGACGCCAAAGATTTCCAGTGGAAGAAAGTCGGTTCAAACAAAGTTATCAGCATGTCAGAGGACAAATGGAGCCTTGTTGAATCAGCCGATATGTCAATGTTCTTCGACGACGGTAACGGATATATCGACCTTGGACTTGATAATATATTTGATATAGACGATGACGGAAATCTGCTGCCTTCAACAGACAACACATGGCTCTCCATTAACGGTCAGCCTGTTGCCTACTACCATGTTGAAACATTGGAAAAAGGAAATGACAAATACCAGATAACAGGTTATGTTCCTGTCAAATTAAACGGACAGCGTGCAAATCTCATTCTTGTATTTGACGATGAAAATGAGGCCGGCTATATTGCAGGTGCTACATTTGAATACACAGCGGACGTTACAGAGACAATCGCTAAGTCTCTCACAGAAATAAACTCAGGGGATCAGATAGAATTCCTTGCGGATTATTATGATTACAATCAGAACTTCAAGGAAGATATAAAAATCGGAAACACATTAGTTGTTGATAATCCTTCAAATATTCAGATTAGTAATACAGACGTTCAGGGTTCTACAAAGATAATGTATGTTTTCAAAGACATATACGGAAGGACATTCAGAACTCCGACACTATAATAGTGATAAATTGATAGATTCAAACTTACTCTTAGCATTTTTGCTATGGAGTGCATAAATGAAAAAGTGCTGACGCACTTGTGAAGTTTGAGGTTAACCTCGGTTCACAAGTGCACAGCACTTTTTTTATAATATCATTTGCTCAATTATTGTTTTATTAATCAATCTTGCCTTCTTTTTTCAATCTCTCAAACACCATATCATATCCGTCCTGTCCGTAATTAAGAGAACGGTTAACTCTGCTGATCGTAGCAGTAGATGCACCTGTGGCTTCTGAAATCTCAAGGTACTTTTTCTTTTCTCTGAGCATCTTTGCAACCTCATATCTCTGTGAGATTGACAGCAATTCATTGATTGTGCAAACATCCTCAAAAAATGTGTAACATTCTTCTTTTGTTTTCAAAGTTAATATCGCATCAAATAAATGATCTACTTCAGGTTTTTTTACAGATTTACTCATGTCTCCACCTCTCTAAATAACAGACTCTTATTCGGATATTCAATTACGAATCCGATTTGCTATTTAACATTTTACCACTCTAAAGTTTGAAAGTAAATATCAATTTTAAAACCGGTTGATTGTTATTATTAACTGTTCAAGTTTATATTTTAGAATTGGTAAATTATTGAACTATAAAACCGGCAGGTGTTTCTCCTGCCGGTCCATTTCTTTTTCCCTTTTATTTGTAATTCCAATTAATTCCAGTCTTAGCTAATTCATAATTACAGTTAATGTCTTCAATCATTCTCATTTTCAATAAACAATTACAATATTAATCGTTTTGTATTTTTTAGGTTGATTACTTTTTTATTATTTTACTGTTTTAACCTTAGACCATTTACTGTAAGATTTTGTACCATCTGCCTTCTTTACAAAAGCTCTTACTTTAACATAGTACTTAGTACCTGCCTTAAGCTTCTTAATTGTCTTGCTTGTCTTTGAGCTTGTACTCTTTGCAGTAGCTTTCTTTGTAAATTTCTTTGATGTTGAAATTCTGATTTCATATCCGGTTGCTCCTGTAACTTTCTTGTACGTTACTTTTGCTTTCTTACCGTTCTTTGCTCTTGATACTTTCTTAATCTTTACTTTTGCTTTTTTAACTTTTGCTGCTTCCTGATTTGCTGCATCATCTGCAACTGTTGTCTGAGCACCAACTGTAGTAGTATTATTTTCCTGAGCAACTGTTGTGCTTACTTCCGATGAACCTGCACCGTTGTTATTTGAAGTTCCCTGACCATTATTTCCTGTTGTCTCATTTCCTGAAGTTCCCTGACCATTGTTATTTGTTGTATTACTATTAGAAACTGTTGTTGTTTCCTGTGATTTAAGATACTCAGGATCAGGTATTGATGTTGTTGTGATGAGCGATACATCACTAATCTTTATTGTGGCACTTGAATTGTCAGCGATAGTATCACCGCCATTCTTCCCAAGCCCAAATTTAATGCTTATTGTTCCGTCGAAGTCTGCATCAAGATTGAAATCTTTGCTGAAATTGTATGGAACATTTGCCTGAAGATTTACCCATTCTCCAACAATTGCACCTTCTGCATCATCTGCTATTTTAACGAATATTCGTTTGTTTGCATTTGATAATAACGTACACTTGTATGTGTATTTACTTCCTGTGTAGAAATGTAAATTGAGAAGCTGTGCCTGAGCACCCCACTCTGAATCATTTCCAACATCTGTTCCTACTGTCGAAAGATTAACTGTGACACCGTCAGAAATTCGCTCACCGTTTGGTGTGATTGTTCCTTTAGAACCCTGCCATCCGTTATTTCCTCCAAACCATGAAGACCAGTCACCTGTATATGCATCAACTGAATCCTCTGTAACTTCAATCCAAGGACCGTCGTAATTTACAGGAATTGCTTTCTTCTGATATACACGAACGTAATCTACTTCCATCGTTGCAGGTATCTTTGTGTCATCTATTGTGTATCCGGGCCATTTACCACCTACTGCAACATTAAGGATAATGAACTGCTTCTTTCTGAATTCTTCCATCTGTGCATCAGATGTAATATTGTATGTCTCATATACTTTTCCGTCTACCATGAACTTTGCAGTATTTTCATCCCACTCCATTCCATAGATATGCCAGTCTGTTCTGTCGCCAACATTCTTTGCTCTTCCTGATGTATCGGCATTGTTACCGTTGTACTGCCAGTGAAGGTTAGCATATACGTTGTTGTTCTCATTGATTGCTTCCATAATATCCATCTCACCACATGCAGGCCAACCAACCGTCTTGATGTTTTCACCTAACATCCAGAAAGCAGGCCAGATTCCGCTGAGACTTGGAAGCTTGATTTTTGCTTCAATCTTTCCGTATTTAAATGAATATTTGCCCTGAGTTGTGATACGTCCTGATGTGTACTGCTTTCCACCGTATGGTTTCTTGAGGGCAGTTATTTTCAGTGTACCGTCACTGACATTAATGTTCTCTTTACGATCAAGGTAGTACTGCAATTCGTTATTTCCGCCACCGTCGCCGTTTACCTCAACGTTCCAATAATCTCTGTTGAGCGCGTCTCCTTCAAATTCGTCACTCCATACCAACTGATACGCCTCGTCTGCGCTAACATTTTTCTTTGTGCTTACACTGCTGAATGTGATACCCGATACCAACATTGCAAATACAGATACATAAGCAACTGATTTTGTGAAATTTTTTCTCATTTTTTCTCCCTTTCTTACAAGATTAATAATATTTCACCTACATTTTTTCTAATTCGATTTAAACAGATAAAAACGGTTTCATCAAGAACCTCTACCAAAATTGGCAAAATCGTTCAATAATGAAACCGTTTTGTACTTTTTTTTCAATTTTTTTAGTTATTTTCCATAGGATATTCTACTCCGAGCTGCTGCCTTATATCATCCATAAGCTCCATCATAAAAACGGTTTTTTCAACCGGCATTACATCGGTTTCTTTCTTTCCGTTCAAGATGGCCTCTCTGCACGCTCTCACTTCAAACTCATATCCTGTAATCTCAGATTCATCCGCAGTATACTTGCTGACACAATTCCACTCAGTATCATACTGCTCAATAGTATGAATTCTGTTTACTCCGGTGACAACAAGAATTCCACCGCTTCCATAAATTGCAGCTCTGCAATCACTTATTGCGCTCATTCCCCAAGTAGCTGTGGCAATCTTCCCATTCTTATATCTGACTATTGCAGCTGCGGATTCATCCATCTTAAGATCTGTAATCTTACCCTTCGCAACTATCTCCTCAATATCATCTCCCATAACCATGGAACTGATTGTGAGCGGGTAAATACCCACATCGAGCAATGCTCCTCCTGCAAGTCTTGGATTCCACAATCTCTCTTTCCCCATCATTGGAAAATGCATATTGGACGATATCATGGTAATATGACCTATGCTATTGCTGTCGATGAGTTCTTTAAGTTTGTTTGCAAGTGGCTGGTATCTTGTCCACATTGCTTCTGACAGGAATACATCTTTCTTCTTTGCAAGTTCAGCAATCTCTTTTGCCTGTTTTGCATTGATGGTAAATGCTTTCTCACACAAAACATTTCTACCATTTTCAATACAAAGTTTCATGTTCTCATAATGCTCCGAGTGTGGCGTCGCAATATAAACAAGATCAATGTTATCATCCTCTGCCAGTTTTGCATATGATGCATAATATTTCTCTGCACCATATTGAGTTGCAAAATCACTTGCCTTTTTTTCTGTTCTCGACGCAACCGCATATAGGTTGACTTCATCCATCTGATTTACTGTCTGCGCCATTGTGCTGGCAATCGCTCCCGTTCCGATAATTCCCAAATTCAGTACTTTATCTTTCATCTTTCACCTCCCGTTTGCTTTTTGTCTGTAACTATGTCTATTTCACTACAGATGATTTTTCAGTTTTCCTGCTTTTCGTCTGTAACTATGTCTATTTCGCTACAGATGATTTTCCTGTTTTCCTGTTTTTCATCCGTAACTCTTTTGCCATACTGTCACTTTTCATTTTTTTCATTTACAACCGTTTTCTCCGGTTTAATAATTATGAAGGTATTGTTTCAAAATATACATATTAAGAAACACTTCTCTTCTTTATTTCCTTCAATTCTTCCACACTGTAAACGTAATTTGTGTTACAGAAATGACAATTTACTTCTATCTCTTTTCCCTCGTCAATCATTGCCTGCAATTCTTTCTTGCCAACACTGATTAATGCTTTGCTGACCTTTTCCTTTGAACAATCACAGTAAAATTCAGTCGGTATTTTGTCTGTAAACTCAACTCCAAGATCTCCTAAAACTTCCTGCAAAATATCTTCCGGTGACATTCCTTTTTCTAATAACGAAGTCACTGATGTGATTTTGGAAATCTTCTGCTCCAATGCCGCAATAACTTCTTCTTCGGCAAATGGCATAAGCTGAACGATAAATCCACCTGCCTGCTTGACTGTATTATTTTTCTCCATCAGTACTCCAAGTGCAACTGCCGACGGCACCTGCTCTGACTTTGCAAAATAATATGTAAGGTCCTCTGCTACTTCACTGGTTCCAAGTGGAACCTGACTCGCATATGGTTCCTTGAGTCCCATATCTTTAATAACTGTGAGTGTTCCGTAGCCGATAGCCGCTCCAACATCTAACTTACCTGCGTAGTTTGGTGGTATTACAACATTTGGATTTCCAACATAGCCTTTGACGTGTCCTTTTGAATCTGCAGTTACCAAAACTCCGTTGATAGGACCGTCACCTTTCATCTGAAGTGTGAGCACATCCTTCTCACCTTTCATCATCACGCCCATCATGTCTCCACCCATGAGCAAACGTCCAAGTGCTGCAGTTGCAACCGGGCTGGTATTGTGGTGCTTTCTCGCCTCCTCAACCAACTCTCTTCCTGTAATTGCAAATGCTCTGATCTGGTTGTTTGCTGCTGTTGCTCTGACTATATAATCACTCATTATTATTTCCTCTTCTAATTTCATTTATTACTATAATATCTATTATAATTGTCTTTTAGCATTTTGTAATTCTTATTTTGTAATTATTACTTTGTAATTATTATTTTGCAATTATTGTTTTGCAATTATTGTTTTGCAATTATTGTTTTGCAATTTTTATTTTGCAATTTTTATTTTGCAATTTTTATTTTGCAATTATTGTTTTTTAATTATTGTTTTTTAATACTTATTTTGAAATTTCTCTTGCAATGACATAGATTCTTTCATTTTCTTCTTTGACATCTTCATGTGTGAAAGCCTCGTAAGCCGTAACAAATTCAAGACCAGCCTCAGCCAACGCACTCTTAACTTCTTCCAACGAATATGCTCTCTGATAATGTGTCTCTGAAAACTTATCATATCTTCCATCCTCGCCTTTTATAAAGATGGAAAGCTGGTATTCATTGATACACTCATCTTCATAATAGTAGTTATCCCAGATGAAGCTGCTCTCTTCTCTGTCCTCAGCTATGACACTCTCACCAATCTGTTCATATTTTGACTTGGTACTTAAATCAAAAATGAAAATTCCACCCGGATCAAGATAATTATTGACCAGTTTGAATACAGTAACCAAGTCATCATAATCCGTTATATAATTGATAGAATCACATATGCTTACTACCGCTGCCACTGTTCCATATAATTCAAACTCTCTCATATCCTGAAGTAAATATAATACTTCTCTTTTATCTTCCGGCTCATCTGCCGAATTGTCATATGAACCATCTGCAATCTCCTCTGCTGAATTGTCATTTAACTCTTCTTCATCTGCAATCTCCTCTGCTGAATTGTCATTTAACTCTTCTTCATCAACAATCTCCTCTGCCAATCCATCATTATATTGCCCGCCACTTTTCTCTTTATCCATGGCAATTGCCAGCATCTCAGCAGAATTATCTATACCTATCATATCATATCCTGCCCTGCTCAATATAGTGGTAATATTGCCTGTTCCGCATCCCAAATCAGCAACGATTCCGTCTTCCACTCCATACTCTTTTAATAACTCTATAAGATAAGTTCCCCAGCTCTCGTAATCGATATTATCCATAAACATATCGTACACCTTGGCAAAACTTGTATATGATTCCATAAGCACCTCTTTGTCCGAGACATTTTTTATCTAACCCAATGCCTTATTTTATCAGTTATTTTTGTCAAAAGCAACCTTGATTAATAAAGACTATTCCACTATACTTGTTATTGGCGATTAACAACATAAAACTTATTTGAAATGTTGGTATTTGATGGCATCGAACTTAATTTAAATGCTATTTCAATTATATAATTTACTACAAGGAGAACCCTCAAAATTGTGTATTAAAAAAATCATCCGAAGAATGTGTTTACGAAAAATGATTGGACCCGTACTGGTTATTGCTATTTCCGTATTAGCATTTGTTTTGCTTCCTTTCGATAACACTTTTAATCCGGTTTCGCTGGGTAGCATTTGGGACTGCTCATCCAATTATTCAGAGAAAATAATCACCACTAAAGTTGATTCATTATATTATACAGGTTACAGTGTATCTCACACATTCAACAAGACATTTGGATACTATTATGCAATTGACGACAACAGGTGTTTCTTTGTATTAATACCGGTTAGTCATACCCCGACAACATCTTTAACCGATTACAGACTCTCCGGAAAAGTCGTTCACAAAAGTCAGGTGGAGTCTTATTCACCAATGATAAAAAATCTTGCATCAGATCTAAATTGGAACATTGCAGGATTGTATACCTATTCTCCTGATTATGTGATTTGTTCAAATGAGTACCACCCTCTTTTTTTTCTGGGTACGGCTATCATTCTGCTGTCAGGCATTATTGCATCACTTATAATGATAATACTTTTGCTTCTGTATTTTATCGTACCTGAACGTTATAACTTTTGTCCGGGCGCAACAATAGCTGAGAAACAGTATGCGCTAAATCATATAGCCACGGGCAAGTCTGAAAATATATTATTTGATGATGCAAAAATAATATTAACAGACAGTTATCTGTTTTTTGATAATTCCCACAGGGTTTTCTTCTTCCCAATTACCTACATCATTTGGGCGTACAGAATGGGAGCCCCAAACAGAAATATATTTAAGAGAGACACACCAAAATTCAGTCTTATTCTCACATTAAAAAGTGGAAAAACTGTTACATTCCAAGGATTAAGCGGCGATTCTTCACATGAATTTCTGTCTGTTCTTCATTCATTGCACAGTGGTATCATTCTCGGATACACTGACGAAAAAAGTGCTTCAGCAAAGCAGCTGATACAGCAGAGTAAGCATTGATTTTGAAAACAGTATAAGCATTAATTTTGGAAACAGAGTAAGCACTGATTTTGGAAATAAGATAAGCACTGATTTTGGAAATAAGATAATAATCTTGAAATTACTTATAAAAAATATTATACTGTAACGGATAGACTTTTATAAGAAGTAACCGTTCGGAATCAATTTAACAAATATCTGACCGGTTACAAAAATACTATTTCGGAGGAAAAAGATAATGGAAGAAAAAACATTATTGCAGACATGGAGAGAATTAGCATACAATCAGCAGCAGACACAGCAGCAGTACGATCAGTTTTGGAATGCATATTTTCTTCAGGAAATTGAAGTTTACAAAGATATTTTAGGTAATCCGGACGTTGTTGTAAAAGGTACTGTAAAAGATCTCGCAGCAAAGTACAATATGGAATTACTCACTATGGTTGGTTTTCTTGATGGAATCAATGAAAGTCTCAAGGTTGAAAACCCAATCGATACAATGACAGAGGATACTGAAGTTAATCTCGATTACGATAAAGAATCACTCTACAAGAACATGGTTGAAGCTAAGGCTGAGTGGTTATACAACTTAGAGCAGTGGGATGCGCTTCTCACTCCTGAGAGAAGAAAAGAGTTATACAAAGAGCAGAAATCTTCTCACACAGTTGTAAAAGAAAAGAAGATCGGAAGAAACGAGCCATGTCCATGTGGCAGCGGCAAGAAGTATAAATTCTGTTGTGGAAGATAATTCCTGACATTCAGGTTATTTTTTGATATAAATCTGATTAACTATAATTTTGTTATATAGTTGCTTATTGTGTTTTTGTTATATAGCTGTTAATTGTAATTATGTTATATAGCTGTTAATTATTAAATGAAACGGAGATTGATATGGATAAATTAAAAAGAATTGCATGTATAATCGGAGTTGTTTTGATTCTATCAATGTATTTGATTACATTGATTTCAGCAATCTTTTACAAAAAAGGGTTAGAAAATCTTTTCATGGCATCTGCATGGTGCACTTTTGTTGTTCCTGTATTTATATATGCCATGTTATTAATTGCCAGAGTTTTATCTCCAAAGCACAATAATCAGGATCAGGAATAAATATGTAGATTCAGAATAGAAAAACTGTCGAACCATTTTTTCATTTGGTTCGACAGTTTTTTATTTCCCTGAACTGCTTTCACTAACCAGTTCATCCGTTTTATAATTTCTTTCTATACTATATTAACGGAACAGTTCAATCGGTCTAGGGTGCAAGTTCGTCTGACCATGTATAGTCAACGACTGCATAGTCAGGATTTACTACCTTTAAGATATTGTTGTACACATATTCATGTGCATCTGCTCTGTTCATTTTCTTATTCTGATACAGATAATCAGCAACATTGTAAACTGAATATCTTGAAACATCTGTATAAACGTACTCGCCGTTGCTGAGTTTTGCATATGCGCGAACATACATATCCTCAGAAAATTCTGCAGTGTTTCCAACTGCAAATTTCATGGTCATTGCATAACTTGTAGCTGAAAGTGAGTCACTGAAATGCGTACTTACTTTTCCAACAGATGTAGCTTTGAATGATTTAACATATTGATCGCTACTTCCCACTGTCATATTATTCTCTGTTGTGTAATTTGCAAGTCCATATACAAGACCTACTTCAGTAACCTTCTGGTTATCAATATAATCTTCCACTGAATAAACAGTTCTAAGTCCTCCCACTGTGTTGCTAATCTGGAAACCGTTCAACTCTATTCCACTCTCTAAAGCGTTGTTCATGTCGATATTCCACTGTGCACACAGCCATTCATTTCTGTTCTTAAGCCATGCCTTGTACTCATTTACATATGCATCATATGTGCTGTAGATTACAGGTGAATTGTAAGCACCATAATTGGTTGTAAGTTTCCAACCTGTATAATCCTGAGCATTATATGCCTTTGAATAGTTGGCATTTACAGAACCACGAATCTCTTCAACAAGACTGTCAACCACTCCGTTGTCATTGTACAATGCCTGAATCTGTGGCTGTAACTGCTGATATCTTTCCTTAACTTTTGAAGCAAATACCTGGTTGTTCATGAGTCTGCCAAACCACGCCATACCCTGAGCATAGAAATCTGTGTATCCTGTATGTTCATTGCTGTTTCCGCTTGACAAATCCAAATCCCACAAAGGACCGCCGTAAAGCTTTCCGTTCTTAATGTAGAATCTTGTAGAACTGAAATTGATATCCTTTGTCATAAAGTATTCAGATGTGATATAGAAATCCACAAATGAATCAATGTCTATAAACTGTGCAAGCAAATCATACTGTGTCTGTGCATCACTGTAACTTCCTGTGAGAACACTCTCAAATCCTTCTATGAATGTTCTTGTGTCATTTACCCATGACGGCTTGTTTGTATCCCATACATACAAACCGTAGGCTTCATTTGTTCTCTCAGGTGAGTTGGTTGCAAAATACTCGCTCAGTCTGCTTGTCTTGAAATAATAACTCTCATCATCATATCTTGACTGAATATCCTTAACATCATTTGCAAGTTCCAAAAGAACGTCATATGTATTGTAAGTTGTTCCCGCTATTGTAACCTGCTTTGCAGAAACGCCTTCCGCAACATCATCATTGTCATCCACATAGGAATCATCGATATCCACTCTTGTTGATCCTGTCTCAACTGACTCTACCAGAAGATAATTTCCAAGATATCTTCCGTCCACATACAAATCCACAGGGATACATTCACTGGTATATACCTGACCGATATTTCTGCTCTCCTCGAGACTTCTCTGGAAGTCCAGACCTATCTGATTTCTGATAAGAGTCTTGTCAAATATGTTTGCAAGAAGACTCCACTTCTTTGCCTTTCCCATTCCAAAAAGATTCTTCTTACTGTTGAACTTGAAGTTGTAAGGCTTCTTCTGAGCAAGGGCTGTTGAATTACCTCTGACATTAACTGTTCCGTATTCATTTGCCTCAACCTTACCTGTGCTGTTATTAATCACAGTAATTGCAGAACCTACCTTTGTCTTTGAAGTATCTGTGTAAAGATCAATGCTCTCTGTAGATGAATCTCTTGATGTATTGATAATAACCTTTGAAACTCCGGTGTCGTATGTACTTGCTCCCTGTGTGTAATAGAATGTGGAATTAGCTGAATTAACTGAAACAGTCCTTGTTCCATCAGACCAGTCAGCCACTGCCTTCACAGAAAAATTATACTGTCTTCCGTTTGTGAGATTCAAAGAATCAATTACCGATGCCGAGATAAAAGATCCTGTTGAACTTACTGTTGCAACAGGGTTGCTGGAGTTATTAACATACAACTCATAACTGATAGTCGCGCCGGTTACTGTGGAATAATCATTTGAATCAGTGAATACAACCTCATATCCTTTTCCTGCATCAACAAAGTTGTAAAGAAATGCTTTTTTGGGAGCCACAAGTGAATCCAGTGAAACACTGTTTTCCGCGGCATATGCATTTGCAAGAGGCACGAACGTACCCATTTCAGAAACAACAATTATAGAGGCAACAGTAATTGCCCCTAATTTTTTAGTTAATTTGTTCATAATTTTCTCCCTTTCTAATCCTTTGTAAATTCATTATAACAATTCAGTGTGAACATTTATTGAAACAAGATTAACTCTAACCGATTGAACCGGCTCAAGTATTCTTGTTACTGTTCTATAATCATGGGGTAGCCACATAAAACACACTAACTACATCTTTTGCTTTATGTATTCTATATTACTCAGTATATACTCGCTGTTATCCTTTATGTAATCTGCCTGTGTCCGAAGTCTTGGACTGTCAACATCTGACAATCCCATGTCTATAAGTTTGTCAGATACCATGCTTCCTATAGACTCAATCATCATTGATACATTGTCGTAAGGATTTGGAGCACCGTTGTACTCATATTCTTTCCAGGCTTCTCTCTGCTCAGGATAATTGACCAGGGTCTTTATCATGCTGTAAAGTTCCGGAAGCGCTTTGGAATATCTGATTCCAGCATGCATCTTCATATCCTGTGGGCAGTAAGTTCGATCCAGCAGATACGCAAGTTCGATAATATGGTCTAAATATCTCGAAAGTGCAATCTTTGCTGAAACGAAGTCACCCTTTGCCATCATCTCGGCATAGTCATGCTGTCCTGATTTTGAACATCCGGCAAGTGCATTTGTAATCTTCCTAAGCCAAATCTTATCAGGATAATATGCTTTGAGCATTTCTCTGATTTTGGTAAATGTGCCCTGTGTATCCTTAATGATAAATCCATTAGTCACCTGTTCAAGACGCCACTGGTCAATATATTTCCATTCATTGTCTGTAAGTGGTACAGAAGTAACTCCAAGAACCTCTTTAAAGAACACTCCCATATTCATGGCTCCACAACCAAACTCACTGTCAGCTGTGTTATCAACCTTATAACCCTTGAACATATGTGGTAAACTGTTGTAGGCTTCGTTGAGTTGTTCACCAATCTCCTCGTAAATGTTCTTCTTCATCCACATACATATCCTGATTGGTGCACATTCTGAGGCACTAAGCTTTTCGTCAATTGAAAAAATTTCCGCACCGGCTCCCGCAACACCGACAGCAATGCTGTCTTCATACTGCCCAAACTTCCCGCTAATCATAGGCTTGATGTAAGTATTGTAATACTCCCAGGAAATATCCTTTAGTGAATACTCTGTTATCTCTTCCATCTGCTCCTGTACTTCTTCATCCGCATCAGTTGAATCTGTCTCGTATTCAATGCCCATACGGGAATAAGTCTTCTTAAGTGCGCTCTCCAAAAATCTGTAGTCGTCATTAACTCCATTCTGATTTTTGATATCTTTAAGTGCACGCTCATAATACTCTGCCGCTTTCTCATACTGACCTGTAGTAAAATACAGTTCTCCAAGTGTAGCGACACAATCTGTGTACTCTTCTCCAAAAGATCCGTTAATCTCAAACAGTACTTTTGACTTAATAAGGCTGCTGAGTGCTTCGTCAGGCTGGCTGTTTTTGATGAGAATATCCCCCAAATGCAAACTCATCCCTGCCAGTTTAAGACTCCTGTTATTGTAGCTCTCAACAATACGAATAGCTTCTGAAAGGCATTCTACTGCCATATCATACTGTTCATCGTTCTGATAGAGATAACTAACGTTATTGTAAAGATCTGCGTAGCGGATATCCTCGGCAGAATTGTGCTCAAATATATTAAGCACCTTGTTGTAGCACTCCATGGAATTATCAAAATCCCCTGCCTCTCTGTAGGCATTCGCCATATTCATGAGAGTATTCACATAGTCCTCACTGTTCTCAAGGCCCAGTTCGAGTGCCAATTCTGCGGCTTTGTTACCACAATCCACAATCTTCTCATAACGAGTCTCTGTTTTGTAAAATCCGATGAAATCATTAAGAAGAGTAAACTGAATACTAATGTTTTTCTCCTCGACTGCCTGATTATAAAATCCCGTCAGATAAGCCTCAACCTTATCCATTTGGTGATTCTCAACCAGTCGGTCAAGACCTTGCCTAATCTTGCCAACATCCATAAAATCCCCTCCAATTTCGGGAGCCACCCTAAACTCCCATAACGAACCAAAACCAAGATGTTTTCGTCGATCAAACACCTATCTATAGATACTTTAATTATAACAGAATAATATAAAAATATCTCTAGGAAAAAACAATTATCTTATAAAAAAAGTGTAAAAAATATTATTTATTTTCTACACTTTTCTTAACAAAATTAATTATTTTACGTGATTATTTTTTAAAAGTAATGTCTGATCCATAGTAGTCGTCTAATCCCTTGAATTTATAACCCTTTGCAGTAAAATATTTGAGAATAGCTTCTGTCACCTGTGGATTACTTCCCTTAGCATTTGTATCATGCATGAGAACCACAGGAACTCTTCCGGATCTTACGGCAGATTCAATTGATGAAATTCCAAAATTAATCATTTGTTCGGCAGTGTATGATACACCTGTTGCATCATTTGTAGCCGCACTCCAATCAAGTTCGATATAGTTTCTCTTATGCAATTTCTGAATAATTGATTTCTGAATATCCGATGTAATATAGTGATTATTTCCACCTCCTGGGAATCTCCAGTATCTCGGCTTTTTGCCGGTCACCCCCTTAATTATTTTTTCAACTTTATTGAAATCGTCTATATAGGCCTTATCGCTGGCATAAATACTTGAATAATTATGAGTGTATGTATGAATTGCAAGAGTATGTCCCTCTCTCTTTTCTCTCTTCACTATACTCATGTTTGCATTCGCCTGAGTTCCGACCAAAAAGAAGGATGCCTTTGCATTATACTTCTTGAGTACAGTGAGAATTTTAGGTGTCACATTTGATCCCGGGCCATCATCGAAAGTCAGATAAATAACCTTCTTCATACTAGGATTTTTAACGGAAACTTTGACTGTTTTTTTCTGCTTTCCCGCACCGGTAATTATTATCTTACATTTCCCCTGAGAAACCGCGGTAATAACACCTTTCTTTGATACAGTTGCAATCTTTTTGTTAGAAGATTTATATTTAATATTTGCCTTTTTCTTAAACCCTGCAGATTTTTTTATCTTCACTCTCAGTTTCTTAGTAGTTCTTGTTTCCATCTTAATCTTCTTTTTTGGAACTACAATTACATACGGAAGAGTTTCTTTCTCCTTCTGTATATTTGCGGTTGTTGGCTGCTCATTCGAAGTTTTCTTATCTGATTTTGCAGATGTTGGCAGCCCTTTCGTTGTTGGTGATTCTTTTGTTATCTGCTCTGTTGTTGGTGGCTCTGTTGTTACCGGTTCTGTTGTTACCGGTTCTGTTGTTATTAGTTCTGTTGTTACCGGTTCTGTTGTTATTAGTTCTGTTGTTTCTGATTCTATTCTTATTAGTTCTGTTTCAGTTGTAGTTATTCCCTTTGTTCTAATTTGTCCTGTTGTACTTTCTGTTGCTTCGGATAAAATTGAGTCACTAGCATAAATATTCTTTTCTTCTACAAACTGCAGTTCAATACTACTTGCAGTAACCGCAATTGCAATTGCAATAACTAACCATTTGTTTTTCATAATGTCATTTTCTCCTATGTATTTTATCTATACTCCTGAAAGTTCAAAAATCTCAGCACTTTTTGAGTACTGAGATTTTTGAATATACCATCAATTCTTTCGAATTATTATTTATTTGTTTCTGTAGATAATCTCGCTTCTCTTAGGTCCGTTAGATACCATAGTAATTGGTACCTCAAGTTCCTTTTCGATGAACTCGATATAATTTCTACATTTCTCCGGAAGTTTGTCATACTCAGTAATTCCTCTGATTTCTTCTTTCCAACCAGGAAGAATCTCATATACAGGTTTTGCCTTTTTGAGTTTTGATGTAACAGGGAAGTCTCTTGTAACTTCTCCGTCAATCTCATAACCTACACAAACAGGAATCTCATCTAAGTATCCAAGTACGTCAAGTACTGTAAGTGCAACCTCTGTTGCACCCTGCATTCTTACTCCGTAACGTGAAGCAACTGCATCGAACCATCCCATTCTTCTAGGACGTCCTGTTGTAGCACCGTACTCTCCGCCATCACCACCACGTCTTCTGAGTTCTTCTGCTTCATCACCAAAGATTTCTGAGACGAACTCGCCAGCACCAACTGCACTAGAGTAAGCTTTAACTACTGTGATAATATCCTTAATCTCATATGGAGCGATACCTGCACCAATTGCACCATAAGCTGCAAGTGTTGAAGATGATGTAACCATAGGATAAATACCAAAATCAGGATCCTTAAGAGAACCAAGCTGTCCTTCAAGAAGAATAGTCTTACCTTCCTTAATTGCGTTGTGTAAGTACAATGAAGTATCACAAACATAAGGCTCAACCATATCTCTGTACTCGTGTAATGTCTTGAGTAACTCTTCAGGATCGATAAGTGGCTTGTGGTACATGTGCTCAAGGATGACATTCTTCATCTCTGCAACTCTGTAAACCTTTTCTTTTAATGTTTCCTCGTCAAATAATTCTGAAACCTGGAAACCAATCTTTGCATATTTATCTGAATAAAAAGGAGCAATACCTGACTTTGTTGATCCAAAAGACTTTCCTCCAAGTCTTTCCTCTTCATATGCATCAAAATCAATATGATAAGGCATAAGAATCTGTGCTCTGTCTGACACAAGAATATGTGGCATTGGTACTCCCTCTGCAACGAGACTGTCTAGCTCTCTTTTAAGATAAGGAATATTGAAAGCAACACCATTTCCAATAATACATGTTGTGTGATTATAGAATACTCCTGATGGAAGTAAATGTAATGCAAACTTACCATAGTCATTGATAATAGTATGACCTGCATTACTTCCGCCCTGAAATCTTACAATAATGTCAGATTTTTCAGCGAGCATATCTGTAATCTTACCTTTTCCTTCGTCGCCCCAATTGGCGCCAACTATTGCTCTTACCATTTAGAATCCTCCTAAACTGTACGTTTGTTAATGCGGTTTACCCGCGAGTTGCCGGTTGCTTCTTTTCTTTTATCTGCGGCGTAATCCCAGCATTTTCACACTTTATCCCACTACAGTGCATAGCACAACCAGATAACATTATACTATCTAATTCATAAAAATGCTAGTGCTAATTTCTTCTATTTTTTCAGTGCTAATCTCTTCTATTTTTTCAGCAGGTATTTTCCACTTGGAAACTTTATATTTAACCTCCCAGATGCTCTTTTCTTGTTTTGGGAGGTACATTTCTTTGTTTACAACTTGCTTTATGTTAACTTGTTGTTATAGATACGTACCTCCCATATCCACTTTTTCCTTTTTGAGAGGTACATTTCTTTGTTTACAACTTGCTTTATGTTAACTCGTAGTCACAAATATGTACCTCCCATACCCGCTTTTTCCTTTTTGGGAGGACATTACTTTGTTTTTCGCCTACCTATAGTTGCAATTATGTTAACTTGTTGTTATAGGTATGTACCTACCATATCCGCTTTTCCTTTTTGGGCGGACGTTTCTTTGTTTTTCACATGTCTTCACTTCGCTTTATGTTATCTAGTTTCACAAAAAAAGTACCTCCCAAATCAACTTTTTCCATTCGGGAGGTACACTTCATATATTTGCGTCTGTTTTGCATCTGTTTTGCATCTGCTTTGCGTCTGTTTTGCATCTGTTTTGCATCTGTTTTGCGTTTGTTTTGTGTCTGTTTTGCGTCTGTTTTGTGCTTGTTTTGAGTATCAATCGGCGCCTATTTCTATATTTGCCTAAATTCTGCTCAGCATTCTCTTTTATTTTTGATTCTTCTTGTATATACACCAGAGTCCCTTGAGCAACAATTCATCATCACAAATGATGTCATGTTTACAATGTTCCACAATAACTTTTGCAAGTCCACCTGTTGCAACAATTGTTGTTTTTGCACCAAGTTCTTCTTCAATTCTGTCAATCAGTCCGTCAAGCATCGCCGCATTTCCAAACACTGCACCGCTCTTCATGCAATCAACAGTGTTTTTACCAACTACTTTTTTTGGCGCATCGTAACTAATATATGGAAGCTGAGAAGCCCTCTCTGAAAGTGCATCCTGGGAAATCTTCATTCCGGGAATAATGATTCCTCCAATATAATTGTGCTTTGCGTCAATAACTGAACATGTTGTTGCTGTGCCCATATCAATAACAATAAGTGGTCCCTCGTACTGCTCGATAGCTGCAACTGCATCAACTACCAAATCACTACCAAGAGTATTTGGATTATCCACAATTATATTTAATCCTGTTTTAATACCTGCTCCAACTACCAGCGGTTTTTTCCCTGTTATTATCTCAACCGCTCCCTGAAGTGTTGCAGTAATGTTTGGAACAACTGATGAAATAATTGCTCCCTCAACGTTATTTACATACTCCTTATAAACATCAAGAAGCATCTTTAAATGAATGGCATATTCGTCCTGAGTCTTCTTAAGATCAGTTCCAAGTCTGCATGAACAAACTATTTTTTCATCTTCTACCATTCCGACAACGATATTTGTATTTCCAACATCTAATGCTAATATCATTTTCTCACCTTTTTCTTTCTTTTTAAATTAAAGTTTCGTTCTTCCAACAGGAAGAACCCATCTTCATAAACAGGGCCTTGCCCTAACAATAAATTCCCCGACAATCAGATTGCCGAGGAATACTGTATTGTGTACTTATAACATACTTACGAGCTTATCTAATATGTTACTTGCCACCTCTTCCTTACTCATAATTGGGAGTTGTTCATTTCCCTCTCTTGTAATGAGTGTGACGATATTTGTATCTGTTCCAAATCCTGCGCCGGCATCTTTCAGGCTGTTAGCAACAATCATATCTGCATTTTTCTTTTCAAGCTTCTTTGTTGAATTTTCAATTAATGACTGTGTTTCCATTGAAAATCCGCACAATACCTGTCCTGATTTTTTGTGTGCACCAAGATATGCAAGAATATCATCTGTTCTCTCCATCTCGATAGACATATCATCATCTTTCTTCTTCATTTTTTCATCTGCAACATTCTTAGGTCTATAGTCTGCAACTGCTGCAGCTTTGATGATGATATCCTGTTCATCTGCACGGGATGTTACTGCTTCGAACATGTCTTTTGCGCTGACAATGTCTACCACATTTACAAATGGTGGAATCTTTGCAGTAATCGGACCTGCCACCAAAGTAACATCCGCACCTCTAAGCATTGCAATCTTTGCAAGGGCGCATCCCATCTTTCCTGAAGAATGATTTGTGATATATCTTACCGGATCAATTGCTTCTCTTGTTGGTCCTGCAGTAATCAGAACCTTCTTTCCGGCAAGATCCTTCTCATATGCGATTTCTCTGATAACGTAATCCACAAGAACTGACTCTTCCGGAAGTCTTCCTTCGCCAACATCGCCGCATGCAAGCATTCCTGAAGCAGGTTCTATTATCTCAAATCCAAATCTCTTGAGTTTTTCTATATTATCCTGAACAATTGCATTTCTGAACATGTATGTATTCATGGCAGGTGACACAATTCTTTTGCATGTAGCTGAAATAGCAACAGTGCTAAGCATATCATCTGCAATTCCATTCGCCATCTTTCCGATAATGTTTGCAGTTGCCGGAGCAATAAGCATAACATCTGCTTTCTGTCCAACAGATACATGCGCTACATTAAACTGGAAATTTCTATCAAATGTATCTATGAGACATTTTGTCTTTGTGATTGTCTCAAATGCAATAGGATTAATAAAATTCTTTGCATTCTCTGTCATTATTACATGCACTTCTGCACCGAGTTTCACAAGCATACTTGCAACATTGACCATCTTGTATGCTGCAATTCCGCCTGATACACCTATAAGAACTGTCTTTCCTTTAAGCATAATGTGTACCTCCTGCTTTATATTTAATCCATGTATTTTACACGTGTAATTACATATCTTCCAACAATCCATGTTTCTCATATCTTGTTGTTCTTGCAATCTTATTGTCATCATCAACAAAAACAACTTTTGGTGGATTATCTTTTATCTCTTTTTCATCCATCTGGGCATAGCACATGATAATGATCTTATCCCCAACTGATACACATCTTGCAGCCGCACCGTTCAAGCAGATCATTCCGCTTCCTCTCTCTCCTGCTATTGTGTATGTCTCAAAACGGTTGCCGTTATTTACATCAACAATTGCAACCTTCTCATACTCATATATTCCTGCAGCATCAAGTAAATCCTCGTCTACTGTGATGCTCCCAACGTAGTCAAGCGCTGCCTGAACAACTGTAGCTCTGTGAATTTTACCTTTTAACATTGATACTAACATTTCATTTCTCCTTACCTATGCTCACTTATAGTTTCTTATTTGTTTTTTTGGGTGTGTCTAACCCGGTTCTTTTCCATTTCATATGGTATATAAATAATTAATATTAGTCAACAGCTGCCCAAGTATACTTTTGCTCATTTTTGGGGCGCTTCTTTTATTGCTAACTTTATAGCAACAGTTTCGCCCAATAATTCGCAAAATCGTGTCTTCGACACTGGCAGCTGCTTCGCAGCTTCCTTTTGCTCATTTTTGGGGCGCTTCGCTCATACTTACTCCTATGTACACGAAAAAATGCAAGCACTTTTTCGTGCACAAGTAGTAAGTATGGCTAAACTGTTGCTATAAAGTTGTCGATTAGTCTTGTCTTGCCGATGTAGACTGCCATTGCTACTAATACTTCGCCTTTGAGTGTGTCGATTTCCTGGCATGTTACTGCGTCTACTGCCTGTACGTAATCTATTTTTGCCATTGGCTCTGTCTCGATGTTTTTAATCATTGCATCGACTACTTTTTTGCTGTCTCTCTCCCCTGCTTCTACCATTTCCTGTCCGAGTTTGATTGTCTTGCTGAGGATTAGTGCAGCTTTTCTTTCTTCTTCTGAAAGGTATGTGTTTCTTGAGCTCTTTGCAAGTCCGTCTTCCTCTCTGATGATTGGACATCCAACGATTTCGATTCCGAAGTTTAAGTCTCTGACCATTCTCTTGATTACCGCAAGCTGCTGTGCATCTTTCTGTCCAAAGTATGCTTTGTCAGGACATACGATGTTGAATAACTTACTTACTACTGTACAAACTCCTCTAAAGTGAATTGGCCTGCTCTTTCCGCAAAGCTGTTCTGAAACCTGCTCCATATCCACATGTGTTGAGAAGTCAGGTGCATACATTTCTTCCGGTTCCGGATTGAATATGAGGTCTGCTCCAGTTGCCTCACAAAGTCTTGTATCTGCTTCTAAATCTCTTGGATATGCTTCTAAATCTTCATTTGGTGCAAACTGAATTGGATTTACAAATACGCTTACTACTACTTTGTCATTTTCTTCTACTGCCTTTGCAATAAGACTCTGATGTCCTTCATGAAGGAATCCCATTGTTGGTACAAGTCCTACTGTTAATCCCTGTTTTCTCCATTCTCTTACCTGATCTCTTGTTTCTTTAACTGTATGTACTACTTTCATTTCTAATCTCCTTCTATTCTTTTTCAATTATACTTTTAACTTTGTTTTCAATTTTATTTTTTTAACCGGGTGCCCAATACTTCAAAGTTGAGAAGCACCCGGCATTTTATCATAAAATATTATTACAATCATCTTACACTGATAACAATTAGCAATTATTTCTCATCAATAAAGTTTTTCGATGATACTCTCGTCGATCTTGTATGTCTGCTCTGCTGTTGGGAATGTGCCTTCCTTTACTTCCCTATCATAATCGGCAAATGCCTGCTTCATCATCTCACCCACATTTGCAAATTTCTTTACAAACTTTGGTGTGAAATCTGAGAACATTCCAACTGCATCCGCATAAACTAACACCTGTCCGTCACATCCTGCTCCGGCGCCGATTCCGATTGTCGGAATTCCGATGCTGTTAGTTACGAGTGTTGCAAGTTTCTCAGGTACACACTCAAGTACTACTGCAAATGCTCCTGCAGCTTCAACTGCCTTTGCATCTTCGATAAGTTTTCTCGCTGCCATCTCTGTCTTACCCTGTACTTTGAAACCGCCAAATGCATTAATTGACTGTGGTGTAAGTCCAAGGTGTGCACATACCGGAATTCCTGCATCTGTGATTGCTTTGATTTGTGGGCAAACCTCTGCGCCGCCCTCAAGCTTGACAGCATTTGCACGAGCCTCTTTCATAAGTCTTCCTGCATTTACTACTGCATCATATACTGATGTCTGGTATGACATAAATGGCATATCCACTACAACAAGTGCATTTTTTGCACCTCTTGCAACTGCCGCACCATGGTGAATCATATCTTCCATAGTAACTGAAATTGTATCTTCGTATCCAAGCATTACATTTCCAAGTGAATCTCCAACAAGAATTGAATCAATTCCTGATTCATCAATAAGTTTCGCTGTTGAATAATCATATGCTGTAATCATTGTAACTTTCTTATTATTTGCTTTTGCTTCTTTAAATGTGTTTACTGTAACCTTCATAACCGTGCCCTCCTTTGAACTCAGTTAGAGTCTTCTCTGACTCTTTTTTAACAGCATATTCCTTTGCTATTAAAATCCAATGTGTAACTCCCATTCTATTATTAATTAATTATTAACTCTTTTATTAATTAATATCGTCTCAGAAACGATAATTAATCCTTTTGAATCATTCATTACATTATTACAATTACTTACTGCAATTATTTATTACAATTTTTTACTTCAATTACTCATTACAATTACTGATCAATGATTTGTTTCAACTGTGTATTCAGCAACTCAATCAGTTCTGAGTAATCCCTTCCCGGATTCTTGGTCTGTGCAATATCTATAAGTTGTTTTGCCAGTACGATGTATGTCATTTTCATTTCTCCGTCAAGTTCTGAAATGTGCTTTGATATAGTCCCCACATCACATCGCTCAACCGGACCTGTCAGCGCATCAACCACTCCTACTTTTGCAATGTTACCTACATTGTTAATTGCTATCGGTGATAATGCCTTCTTTGCCAGTTTCTCATCAAATCCACATTCGACAAGAAGTTTCTGCGCAACTCCCATAAGTGCCACTACATAATTGCTGGCAAAAACTGCTGCACTGTGATACTTAATCTTGCACTCGGCATCAATAACCTGCACATCATGTCCCCATGACTCGAACAGTTCCTTGAAGTACCCTAAGTACTTTTCATCTCCTTCAATTGTAAAAAATGCTTTTGAAATTTCCTGATAAGACGTCAGCTTGTCATTAACTGCGTACATTGGATGAATTGAATAACCAAATGCCCCCACTTGATTACTTTCAGAAAACACGGCGGAAGATAACGCGCCGCTACAGTGACATATTATTTTATTCCCGATTTCTGACAACGTCTTTAAATGTTCCCAAATTGTACTGATTGTTCCGTCCGGAACCGTAATAAAAATAATATCGCTATTTGCAACCAAATCTTCTATGTCCTCGTAATATGAGGACGCTGTAAAGTTTGCTGCTTCTTTTGCCGATTCTGGGTTTCTGCTGAAATATCCGGATACATACATGTTACGTTCCGAAAAATACCTTCCTAATGTGAAACCAACTTTGCCGGCTCCTATAAATCCTATCCTCATATAATCACCTACTTTCATTAGGTATTGTACGAAGAATAAAATAAAATCACGGTATAGTTTCTTTCTGAATACCATCCACGCAAACTATACCATCAAGATTTAAAAATGTAAAGATACAAATAGATAAAACCTAATTAAATTAAGTTTTTGCTTAATCTAATTAGGTCTTTCATTTTCAACTGTATTTTCTCCAATTTTCTCTTTATCGATAGTTTAATTTCTATTCTTTCTATTTATATTAATTATCTAATTCTTCTATCTTTCCGTCTTTTATATAGATAATTCTTTTACACTTCCTAGCAACTTCATCGTCATGCGTAACAATAACAACTGTCTTTCCTTCTTTGTTTAGTTCTAAGAGCAGTTCCATAATTTTTTCCGCATTACCTGAATCTAATGCACCCGTAGGCTCATCTGCCAAAATATAATTTGGTTCATTTACAAGTGCTCTTGCAATGGCAACCCTCTGTTTTTCACCTCCTGATAAAACAGAAACTTTCTTACTCGCAAGGTGTGACACCCCAACCTTTTCCAATTTATTTTTTGCTATTTCTCTAATCTCCTTAATCGGCTTTTTCCCAAGCATAAGTGGAAGACACACATTTTCCAAAACAGTTTCATCTTCTATCAGTCCAAAATCCTGAAGCACATATCCTATTTTTTCATTACGATATTTTGCTTTTAATTTACTGTTTGCCGAAACAATATTCTGCCCATCTAACTCATATGATCCACTATCCCACACATCCAATAATCCAATGATGTGAAGTAACGTCGACTTTCCAGCTCCGGACTTTCCCTTAATAGCAACCATATCGCCATCTGCTATTTCTAACTTAACATTATCAAGAACTACCTGCTTATTGTCTGCGTCCTTTATTTTATATTCTTTACATATATCATTAATAATTATCGCCATGCCTTCTTTGCTCCCGCCTCTATAATTATGTAAATACTCATGCCTCTCTACTCTTTGCCTTTTTTATATAATTCAATAATATTATATTTTCCTGCTCTAATGATTGCAGGCAACGATGAAATAGCATAAATAAACACATAAAATAATAGTATAAAAATATATATTCTCCAATCGGTTTCAGAATTATTATCTGTTGCCACCGGTATTATCTTCTTACTCAAAAGCACAAAGGCGGCAAATGATATTCCAATAACAGAAAATGTGTTTAACGCTTCTATGAACATACATTTTCTTCTTGTCATTCCAAGCATATACATAATTGTATATGTTTTCATATTATTCTCACCTTGAATAAAATTAATTCCACCAATACCAATAACTGTTAACACGAAGAAAATCAATGCAACCATTCCATTTGTGTACATAAATTCTCTATTATCCTTTGAGTATTTTTCCTGCATCTGCTCTATTGAAGAAACATCTCCCCATTTTTTCAATTCTTCAATAACTTCCGGGAAATCAGATTTCTGAGCATAAACCATCTTTTTTTCTTCATCAAATAAATCATCTAATGCATCCTTATTTACACTCTTATATTTTCCATCTCCATAAGGGATTATAACCGAAAAATCAGATGATCTTTTCATTAATTTTATATAAGATGCATTACCTGAGCTTGCCCCGCCATGGTAACATATAACGTAAGACTGCTTACTGAGTGTTCCCACAACTTCACATGTTTGATTATTTGATAGTTTTACTATATCTCCAACCTGATAATCGCCTCCTATAGTCACAATCGGGACATTATCCCCACTGTACTCAGAAATCCATACCCCCGCATCCATTTTGGGTCTCATTCTATCTATAATTAATTCATCATATGCCAAAGCACTTAATGCACTGCTATTATCAAGATTCAAATACGTTTCATACATAGAACTAATTTGAACTTTATTTTTTATCGAACTATCCATCGAATCCAACACATCAATGTCCGGTGCATAATACGTATATGTATGAAAGTATAACGCACCTGTGCCATCAAATATATGAATCAAACCTTTTGATTTTTCTATATGTTCCATCTTTCCAACAATAGAAAGAATAACAATTGATGAGATAATCATCTCAATTGACAACAAAAGCAGTGCCCACTTTTTCTTTTTAATGAGTTTCAAAGCCATTCTTAACGTATTCATTCCTAATCCACCACATAATAAATAGTATCTTCCTTAGTTGTTCGTCCTGCCAGTAGAACAGAAAAAATAATCAGTATTATCATTACAAGCAACGAAGTTATAAAATATGGCAAATAGTTCTTACAATAAACTATTCCATAATCTTTAATACACGAAATGAAGAGTGCATACAAAATATTTGCCACAACTGTTCCGCATATCATAATAATGAGTGTCTGTATGACTGTAATAACTAAAATATCTTTTGGGGTTGCACCACATATTGAATAAATTGTAAATTTCTTTTTGAACTTCTTCATCAAATAGTAAGTCATACAAAAAACGTTTGTTATTACAACCGAAAAAATCAACAATATCTGAATAAAACTACTAACAAAATCTTCGGATGTAAAAGGTATATTTTTTTTCACTTTATAATCTTTAACTATTTCACTTATTCTTAACGCTTTTCTTAATTCTCCGGTTCTAATATTTTTTCTGTAATGTACATTTATGTATCTAACATCATAATTATTAATGTAATAAGTCACCGGAACAACATAATTATCATACTCTGTAAATGGAGCAATTCCGGAGATGGAAAATTTATCATTATCACATACTACTTCATTTCCAATTGGAGATACAGCACTATCTAACACTTCCAAACTACATTCAGCCACTATAACGTTTGGTTCTTCAGAATCTATGGAATTTACTTTTCCGACAAGCATACGATTATTCCAACTATAATCATACCCTCCTACAACTTTACACTCTTCCGGATTATCATCCGAAACATATATCGTCATGACGTTATCATCATTAACCTTTATCTTTTTCAGTAATTCTTTAATTTTATCTTTATCCGCATTTTTTTTAATTTCAAAATATACCTTCTCACTTACTTGAGAAGAGTAAAAGTTTTCAAAAAAATACCCGGAATAGAATAATATTCCAAACACAGACAAAGTAATGCCTATAAAGATAACATATAATATCAAACTATTATTTCTTATCAAACCCAATATATTATTAGTGGCTAAATATATCTTTTTCATCTTAAATACCTATTATTTCTTCCAAGTTATCTCACACTGTCAACTTTTAACAGTTCTTCCAACTCCAATTCTGTCAGAACTTTGTTCGCAATCTCTTTTGCATCATACTTTTCTGCATCCAACTTCACTTTTATATTAATTGTATTTGCAGTGCCGCCCTCATCTGTTATCTCTCCAACCTTTGATAGCGCATCACAAATTTTTTCTGATGTCTCCATATATGAATTCTCATATAGATCTCTTTTGGCTCCATCCAAAATATAACTGTAATTAATTGTAAATTCTTTTACAGTATCTGCTGTTGTCTCTTCAGCCGTTTCTCCTTTTGTATCATCTATATCTTCATTTGCTGCCTCTGTTGTCACACTCACTTTTGAATTGTTATTAACCGGCATAAATTTATTTTTTATATCTGAAAATTTACAACCTATAAGCAACACCATCGAACTTACAACAACCAAGCCTACCACAAATATTTTTTTCATTACTGTACCTCTCATTCTTTAGGATCTTAATTTATTTTCTCCAACAACTTATTATACAACTCTTTTGTCGATGTTTCATCCTTTTCATTTATAACAAGGATATCATCACCAATTGTAATGACTATGCACGAATCACAGGATGAATATGTGTATCTGGTATAATAACCAAACTCACCATTTTTGAATTCTCCCATTGAGAGTGACAGAGTACCGTATCCGTTTGTTCTGGATCCATAGGAACCCTTTTCCCTGTATTCAATGTTTGTAATCTCATCATATTTTACAGAATAATCAGCCCAAAATGTTGCATCAATTTTCAACGAATCTTTTCCCGGTTCCACTGTGTATTTTCCCACAAGTAATGTGAAAGCTACAAATACTAAAACAAATATTGTTATTACACTTCCCACTTTTCCGTATTTGCTACCTTTTACATAGTTTTTAAAATCATCCGGCGATGCGGTTCCATTTCTTAATTGTTTTCTGTGATACAAATATGAATAAACAATTGGAATAACAGCCATCAATGATATCGCAACAATTATAATAATCATGCCTGCTGATTCCGGCAAAAACATAGCAGCTACCACAACCAATCCAAACACTACCCAAACCTTTCCCGCAAGGCGATGTGTCACATTCCAGTTTTCTTCATTTCCAAGCGTCCATGTAAGTCTGATTCCAATCGTACTGTTTTGTCTGCATTTAGGTAAATAATTACCTATTATTACAAAAACAAATCCAAACAGGTAAAATAATTTCAATTTCATTTCAAGCACTGAGGAATACATGATTCCTGAAACAACTATGGAAATAGCCGGTGCAATACATATTATAAGATTCATAACTTTTGGATTTTGGTTTCTGTTCTCTGAATCAAAATTTGTTATCAAAATACAAAACCAGTGTGCAATCAGGGAGATAATCGGAATTGTAAATATCCCCATCTGTTTGCTTGTGAAACCATCCACTTTTCCATTTATATCCCAATGTGAAGGCATTGAATCAGGTAATTTATCCCACATAACCAATCCGTACACTATCGGCAATAAAATTATCAATGAGCTAATCAACAATTTAAATTTATTTTCTTTAATCATTTTAATCATCTTTTTCTTTCCCCTTTAATTCACTAAGCCATAACATTATCTCTTCCAACACGGAAGCGTTCAATTCATAGTATATGAACTTTCCCTCCCTGGTATCTCTTATCAGATCTGCATCTTTAAGAACTGACAGATGTCTTGAAATGCTGGCGCCGGTTACCGGAAATTTATCTACTATTTCACCGGCTGACATTCTGCCTTCTTTCAACATTGTTAATATTTCTCTTCTGATAGGATCCGAGAGCGCTTTTAGAGTGTTTTGCAACGCCATTAGAATCCCTCCTCCTCATTCATTTAACATTTAACCTAATTGTTAAATATAATATAACATTTTTTTCCTTTCGTTTGCAAGAACATTTTCCAACAATAAAAACAAATAATTTTTCCACGTTGCAAAAAAAAGAAACATCCTTGTATCAGTAAACACTAATACTTTGGATGTTTCCCTTTTCCTTTTTATCACCTTACTATTCAGGATTTTTTTCATACCAGTTATTATTCCAACCATACTGTACTCTATGTGCAAGATAAAACTTATTGTCGATTTCAAGTCTGTTTAATATATTATCATACAGATAATTATGAGCAGTGAAATTTGTCGATGAGCTGGTTGTATAGAAATAGTGCGCCACCTCCGCAATAGACATTTTTGCCGTATCATCGCCATAGATGACAGTTCCATCAGTTGCCACTACAAATGCTCTGACATATAATGAATTTTGCTTTATATTATCACCGCCTGTCATTGTAACCACATATTCAGACATCCCATTCTTGTTCGAAATAACTGCATTCTCTGTTGCTACATAACCATATGTATTATTATTTCCTTTTATATCATTTATCAGTCCCGTATACACACCGTTACCATCTGTAGTCAAACTAAGCTTTGTATAGTCTTTACTTAATTCATTAAACGTATAATCCCCTGTTTCATTGTAATCACGCACATATATTATTCCAAGACCTGCAACTGTATAATTAGTTCCATTACTTGTGACAATGCTGCCAACTGATGGTGCCTTACATATTGTTCTGAATGCAACGTCAGGATCTCCACTCTCCGTTACCCCGTTTGTCTTTATTTGAAATCCTTCAATCCCCGTCTGCACTGATGTCTTAAAAGATGGTTTTACATAAAATTTTGATGAAGATATCTTTTCTGAGTTTTGGTAGTTTGCACGCACTTGCACCTCAACCGTATGATAGCCCGGAGTCATAGATATTGTAGCCTTGCCACAAGGTCTTGACAATTCAAAATAATCAAAGTTGATAAAGTATCCTCCTCCTGAATAATTATCAAAAATTCCATCGAGTCTCAAAAAATGCTTTCCGGTTATGCGTTCGGACAATTCAAAACTTTGTACTATATAATTTTCCCACGTATGATTAGTTGTCGCATTAAGTCTGAAAGTATCTTTCAACCCGGAATCATTATAATTATCCAGATACATCTTCATAATCTGTCCATATTCTCCCACTTTTGAATAGCAGAAACTTATATCTGTATATCCCCCCGCAGTAAAATCCATATTATTATAAGATACATATTTAGGGCTTCTTTTTCCGCTATCTTCACTTTCAATCCAGGCTCCCCCCAAGTTAATTCCACCACTTCTGTTATTATTTCTATCCATACTGCCATAACTGTTGGAATTGTTAGCCTCCGCCTCCACTCTCTTAGTATCAGTATATATATCAGATTGATTAATTGTCACATTTTGTACACCGTCAACAAAAATTTTATATTTGGCACTAGACGGCATGTTTTTTTCGGGATAAAAGTACACATCCGCCGTATCTGTTCCCGGGACTACCTCTACAGCCACAACGGGACTGGTAGCTCCCTCTACTTTTTTATCTCTTATGATACTGACACATAAACACAAAGCAAATATTATCCCAATATGCTTTAGCATTTTGTTATTTTTCTTCATCAAACCACACTCCTTATGGAATAAAATTATATTGCAAATCTTCTTTTACTGTATCGGAAACAAATCATCCACATCAGTTTCCTGCTGAGACAGTAAATCCCACTCTTTATCATCTCCATCGCCAAAATCTGAGCCAAAATCTGTCATTAATACTTCCCGACTGTCAAATTTAATCAATTCAATTTCAGGATAATCATATTTTTTTTTCATAATACCGTCCTCTCTCATTCGGTATCATATTCTTTATACCGATAATAGTTCCACCCATACTCTGTTTTTGGATAATATCCATGACATCCATATTCTTCAGTGTGGTTATATATCCAATCACTAAGTTTAGTTTCTGAAGTCCCCGTCACACTCTTTAACTTATTGAGCAGCGAGTTTTCATCTGTACTTACCGGACTAAATGTGACTCGATCCTTATAAGTATATGTTTTCTGACATCTCACATAATCATTTATATCATGATTTACAGCATTTACCGCTGCATAGTCTACATGTTCTCTACTGGTAATTCCCAATGCTTTCATCATAGCAGTACAGATGGAAACCCTATTATTATTCATAGTTACCACATTCAATATGTCATTATACAAATAATTATGACCTCCTATTGTTGGCATCTTTTGATTTTCGTACAAATTCTGTGCTATCTCATACATATCAGCATAGAATATTTTATCTCCGTATCTGATTTCTCCATTATCCAACTTTGCGTAAGCTCTGAATAAAAATCCCTTTTGAATTGAATCATAGGAATACTTTTTTAATATCAGAGTAAGTGCAAAATAATCATATAAATGATCTGTCTGATATGTAGTCGTATAAGAATTATATACACCTGCTTCTGTAGCCTCATGATAATAAACATTCTCATCATCAACATTTTCAAGTACCAATGTTTCACTATAAGGCTTGGCTGCTCCTTCTGAAAAGGCGAAGATTGTGCCAAATTTAACTGTATTATGTCGTTGTCCATCCTTGCCAGTGAGTACTTTTCCCGCTCTTGATACTACTCTAATTGATGGATTGAATTCTGAGACAGCACCTTCATTTTTATTTGAGTTCATCTGAAATCCCTGAACTTCAACTTCATCTGATTTCAAAGTCATTACCTCAATCACATTAGAAGACTCACTCTGTCCATATGAATTTACTGCACGCACCCTGTAATAATACTTCTGCCCGTCTGAAAGTCCTGTTACATCTACGTTATTCACATCTCCTAAATCTCTGTTAATGTAGCCTGGTACAAATTTAGATGTGTCCAAAAATGTTGGATCCGTGGAAACATCTATAACATATGATGTTGCACTATCAGTCTTATTCCAATTAGCTGTAAATGAATCATCCCATATATTAGTTGCCGGCGTTGCCACTACCGCAAGTGGTGCATATTGATTAATATTCCCGGTAACGGCGTATATTCCACAATATAATCCATCAACATTACTGTCCCCATTTTTCCCAAGTAGATTAAAATCAAGCGAGGATAATGTCTTACTTTTATCCACATTTATGGTAGCCGACTGAACATATGGTCCTCCATTAGTATACCCGTCAAAGAACTTTCCGTTTAATCCGATTCTTCTAAACTGTGGATCCTTAAATACACCCTCTACATAAGTACTATCATACCAATCATATAAGCGGTAATCTGTTGTATCACTCGTACCATCTGTATAATGAACAACCACTTGAAAATTCGCATAATTTCCTATTCCCGGGCCACCCGCCGTTGCAAGAACATATACCTGCTCATAATTACCTGTCTTATCGAGAACCATTGATGCTGTACTTACAATTTCATTTCCTCTTCCATATAATCTGATACAATCATTTCCCAGATAAGTACTCTCTCCTGCCCAAGTAAGCTGATATGGAACAGAATCAATATCCATTGTTCCACTCGAAGGAAAGCCTCCTGTTTCATTAGGATCGCACATTTCTCCAAAAAATGCTGCAAAATAATCCAATCCGCCAGTCATTAGTATGTCACTCCATTCATCATCTGAGCCTGCCCATATTGAATTAGCATTTAATGAATCTTTGCTAATTGGCAACTCCTCAAACCTACCTGATACATTCTGATCTGCCGCAACTCTTGCTCTCATTTGTGGTACGCTCCATTGGCACATAGATATCGTCATGCAACAAGACAAAAAAACTACCACACTTTTTCCAAAATTAAGCCTCATACTATTTCTCCTTTTTTCTCATTTTTCTTCATTCCTGTATTCTTTCTTCCACATTTCTCTTCTGTCTCATAACCTGCAAAAACCGTTTTTCCTCTTTCAGTATAAGAACTAGATATAAGTTAGTTTCATCTAACTATATATATTAAAAAAAGGCGTCATAAATTATGACACCTTCTCCCCTTTTGTACATTATAGCTCAGTTATGTACATTTTTCAATACCCCAAATGGCAAAAAACTTCTGGACTTCTAGCAAAACAAACAATTCTACTTTTTTCTACATTTATCAATTATCTCTGTATAGAGATAATCTCTCTGCATTACTGTAGACATCAGATTATTTATATATAAGTAATCCGCTATCTCATATACCGACTTTGTATCTATATCGCTGTAAATATAACTTCCATCTGCAAGCTTTGCATACGCTCTCATCATGATTGGAGCCTTGTAGTATGCTACACTCTTTATGAACTTCATTGTCATTCCATATGCCTGTGCTGTGTCTGATTCA
>JAEEGF011497702.1_pt1 | contig 67751 bp, 41 predicted proteins | sample 9134171 | NCBI WGS metagenome assembly JAEEGF01 (sample SAMN16246542, study PRJNA631951) | gut metagenome | biome: gut microbiome; feature: rumen; material: AP-attached | host: Bos | place: Iran: Karaj | collected 2018-10 | reverse complement strand
ATGGGTTTTTGCTACGATACCTGAAAGCTTCCATGCAATTCATTCCCAAGACCATCGATTGCAATTAGCGAAACGGAGGAGGGTATATGCTTGAAAGACCTTAGCCACCCTCGGCTATCAGAGGGAGGGGCCCAAGCGGAGCTTGGGAGGGGTCGAGCGAAGCGAGACGGTCTTTCAAGCATATACCCTCCGGAGTGAAGCGAACGAAGGATATTGAACTGAATAAGAGTAATATTAAAAACAAAAGATATGTTATTAGACGGACAACTTTACATCGCGCACAGCGATCGTGGAAACATCAATCTGGTCGGCAAGATGGCCAACCGCCACGGACTGATTGCCGGTGCGACCGGTACAGGAAAGACCGTGACCTTGCAAGTGCTTGCCGAGACCTTCTCCCAGGCCGGCGTCCCCTGCTTCATGGCCGACATGAAAGGCGACCTTTCCGGCATCAGCCAGGCCGGCCGTCTCAGCGGCTTCATCGAGAAACGCATGCCTGAATTCGGGATTGAGAATCCCCAGTTCGCCGGCTGCCCGACCCGTTTCTTCGATGTCTTCGGCGAACAAGGCTTCCCCATGCGCGCCACCATCTCCGCCATGGGCCCCCAGTTGCTCGCCCGCTTGATGCAGCTCACCGAAGTCCAGGCCGGCGTCCTCAATGCCGTGTTCCGCATCGCCGATGACAACAACCTGCTGCTCATCGACCTGAAAGACCTCAAGCTGATGCTCGACTTCGTCGGCAAGAACGCCGCCAAGTTTACCACCGAATACGGCAACATCGCTCCCGCCAGCATCGGCGCCATCCAGCGCGCCATCCTGCAGATTGAAAGCGAAGGCGGCGACCAGTTCTTCGGCGAACCCGCCTTCCATGTAGAGGACCTGTTTGCCGTGGAAAACGGCCGTGGCGTGATGAACGTCCTGGCCGCCGACCGCCTGATGCTCAATCCCAAGCTGTACTCCACCTATCTGTTGTGGCTGATGACCGAAATCTACGCCCGGCTGCCCGAAGTCGGCGATCTCGACCTGCCGAAGTTCGTATTCTTCTTCGACGAAGCCCACATGCTTTTCGACGGCACATCCAAAGCCCTGGTGGACAAAATCGAGCAGGTCATCCGCCTCATCCGTTCCAAAGGCGTCGGCATCTATTTCATCACCCAGGTGCCCAGCGACGTGCCCGTCAGCGTACTGGCCCAGCTCAGCAACCGCGTCCAGCACGCCCTGCGCGCCTACACGCCGCAGGACCAGAAAGCCGTGCGCGCCGCCGCCCAGACATTCCGCGCCAATCCCGCATTCAAGACCGAAGATGCCATCCTCGATCTGGGGACCGGCGAAGCCCTTGTTTCCTTCCTCGACGAGAAAGGCGCCCCGAGTGTCGTGGAACGCGCCAAGATCCTTTTCCCGCTGAGCCAAATCGGCGCCATCACCCCAGGTCAGCGTCTGGATATCCAAGCCGCCGCACCTGCCAACCTGAAAGAATACGAGAAGTATTTCGACCGGGAAAGCGCCTACGAAGTCCTGACCGAGCTCAACCAGCAGGTCGAAGAGGAGAAGGAAGCCGAACGAAAAGCCCTTGAAAAAGAGAAAGAGGCCAAAGCCAAGGAGAAAGAGGAAAAGGCCAAGGGCAAGAGCAGCAAGAAGGCCGGCATCGGCCGAACCATCCTCGGCACGATGATCGCTGCCGCAGCCACCAGTTTCGCCCGCAGCGCCGGTACCAGCATCGCCAAGAGTATCGGTGGCAAGAAGAGTACTACCACCAAGAAAAGCACTTCCTCGACTTCGAAGAAAAACACTTCGAACCAGAAATCCGGTTCTGTCCTCGGCGATGCAGTCAAGAAGGCCACCCAAACGGCCGCTTCCACCGCCACCCGCAAAGTGACGACCGAAATCCTGAAGAGCATCCTCAAGTAGATGCGCCGCGGAAAAAAACTTGGGATCGGGATGGGCACAGGACTCGGCGTCCTGCTGCTCATCCTGATTCTTTGGTGCCGGCACAGCGTCGCTGCCGCCGATTTCTATGCGATACATCTTTATCCGCGCATCTCCGCCTGCCTCACCTGGCTGGCTTCCCCGCTTCCCTTTTCGCTGACCGAATGGGGCGTCGTGCTGGCCGTCCTGGCTTTTATCGGGTTGATCGTGCGGGCGATCCGGCGTCGGGAACGCTGGTGGAAATGCGTGCTGAAAGAAGCGGTCCTGCTGCTGGGCGTCTATGTCTGGTTTTATGGCGCCTGGGGAATCAATTATTATCGGAGCGACATCTATGCGCGCACCGGCTCCATTGCCATGCCCTACGAAGAGAGCGAATTCCAGGAGTTTCTGGAAGAATTCTCCGCACAACTCAACGAGAATTGGTGCCCGGCCCCTGCCTTCGAGGGTATCGGGGACGCGGAACTCGAATCGCGCGTCAAAGCCTGGTATGCCGCCCTTCCGCCCGATCTGGGACTTTGCCAGCCCCGTTCCTGGCAACACCCCAAACGCATCACCTTCAACCGGCTCTTCTCGAGCGTCGGCGTGCTGGGATTCCTCGGGCCTGCCTTCGACGAGATGCATGTCAACCGCGAGATCACACCGCTGGAAAGGCCTTTCGTCTTCGCCCATGAGTACGCGCACGTCCTGGGCGTGAGCAGCGAGGCAGAGGCGAATTTCTGGGCGTTTGAAGCTTCGCATGCCTCTGATAGCCAAGCCATCCGCTACAGTGCGCTGTTCTCGCTCCTGACTTTTACCTGGAACAACATCCGTTCGCTGCTGGGAGAGGAAGCCTTTCAGGAATGGATCGCGACCCTGCGACCGGAAATCCTCGAAGACATGCAGTCGATCCACACCTACTGGCAGGACCGCCGCTGGCCCTGGCTTGCCCGGGTACAGCACCGCTTTTACAACTTTTTCCTGCGAAGCAACCGCATTGCGGACGGAACGAAAAATTATGGCCAGGTGCTCCGCCTGGTCCTGACATTCGCCAGTTTACACGATCACGAAGATGGCCCGGAAGGATAATGCCCCTGCCAAGACAAACGCCGCCCGGCTGCTGGATGCAGCCGGCGTCCCTTATGAGTTGGTGCCCTACGAAGTAGATGAATCCGACCTGGCCGCCCAGCATGTGGCAGACCAGCTGGGTGAAGACATCGAGCAGGTGTTCAAGACCCTGGTGCTGCGCGGTGACCGCAACGGCTTCTTCGTCTGCGTGATCCCGGGCAATTTCGAAGTGGACCTGAAAGTAGCGGCGCAGCTTTCAGGCAATAAGAACTGCGAGATGCTGCACGTCCGCGAGCTGCTGCCGACCACCGGTTACATCCGCGGAGGCTGCTCGCCCATCGGGATGAAAAAGCCCTTCCCTACCTTCATCCACGAAAGCGCCTTGTTGTACGACTTCATCTACGTGAGCGCCGGAGTCCGCGGCCTGCAGTTGAAAATCGCGCCGCAGGACCTCATCGATTTCATCGGGGCGCAACGCTATCCCCTTTAACTTAGTCTCATCGTTTTATCCCTATGAAAAGAATCCTGACCCTTATGGCCGTCCTGTCCCTTCTGGCCAGCTGCGGCACCGACAAGAAAACCAACAATCCCGAAAACATGAATAAGAACGAAGCCCTCCACGAAGTGGCCGGCCGCAAGAATTTCGGCCCGAACCACGCCCTTGTAACCACGCCCCAACCGTGCGTGATGATCGCCACCTGGGACGAAAACAAGAACCCCGATGTGATGATGGCCGCCTGGGCTGGACAGTATGACGCCCGCCAGATCGTCATCAGCCTGTCGAAGCACAAGACCACTGATAACCTGGAAAAGACGAATGCTTTCACCGTCAGCTTCGCCGATGAGCGCACCGTCGCCGAATCCGACTATTTCGGTCTGGTCAGCGGCAACGACGTGCCCGACAAAGTGGCGCGCGCCGGTTTCACCATCTCCCCCAGCCCGAACGTCAACGCCCCGATCATCAATGAGTATCCGCTGACCCTGGAGTGCAAGGTGGTTTCCTGGAGCGACGGCATCCTCGTCGGTGAAGTGGTCAACATGAGTGCCGCTGAAGGCATCCTCGACGCCGAAGGCCGCATCGACCTGGGCAAACTCAAGCCCATCGTCTTCGACGCCGCCGCCATGGCCTACCGTTCCGTAGGCGAGATCGTCGGCAAAGCCTGGGGCGCCGGCAAGGTCTTCACGGAATAGCGGGTCGTGCACAGCTTAGCTGCTGCCTTCACACTCCCCTCTGGAACCGGCCGGCCGCTGTCCCTGCCATTCTTTTGACCCTCATCCCGAAATGCACGGACCGTGACACGACGCCTCCGAAGTGGCTGGCCGGCAGCCAAGCACGCTCCGTGAAGCTATCTGGACGCACAGAGCGTAGCAATCGAGTCAAGACACTGTTGCTCGACCGATTGCTACGCTCTGCGTTTTTGCTTTAACCATTATCCCGATGAAAGACTCCCTGTCTCCCCGATTCAATTTACCGACAACATATAATTGTCAGTTGAGCAAATACTTTGCAGGCCTGTAGCTTTGGTTTTCCTCAGTAGCGAAAATCACCTCAAAATAACAAAGAAAGCCTATCGCTGACGATCAAATATTGAGTCAATAATGATATCATTGTTAATGTCATTATCATCGAGTCGGAGTAACGATTTCAAATAGTCGGACTCAGACACAGTAATCTTGCCGTCAGCTTCTGAAATGGCTTCGCAGAGATAGTACATCCTAATGCGGTAATCTTTGTCTGCTTGAGCATCGATGTCTTGGAGTAAAAAGGATATGAGACTTCCTATTTTGACTTGAGGAGCCGCTTCTATGCAGTTACTGATATAAACGACCATCTCATCAAGGTTGATTATGATTTGAGGAACCTCTGAAAGATACTCATATGCCATATAGTAATCTGGGCGATAAACTTTCTCAAGGATATTCAATAGCGCAATTCCTTCACTTGAAGAAAGATTCGTTCTATGATTCATCTCTTCATAACAATTAACCAACTCCATCAAGAAGCATAGCATTACTCCTTCTGGGCCTTTGCCCTCAAAAGGGAATGATTTGGTGGCCTTCTGAATTACGTCTGGAGTAATTACTTTATCTTGAATAAATGCTAATAGAGAATCGCTTAGCTGATCAATCTTCGAAAAGTACTCTTTCGTGATACCAGATCCTGTCAAATCAGACGGGAAGGCGGTGTCATCGTAATTCTGGTTGACGATAGCTTCCAATCTCTGAAAGTAATCGGCGAAAGGATTACTGGGTGCCATATTTACTAGTATAATGATTCCAAAATGTCTTCTTTCTCAATTGTCACTAGGATATCTGAGGTTACGTTAGCCATAGGAGACAATCGGTTTGCTTGATTTTCAACTACTCTCTCGAAGGTGTTTCTCACGAAGCGGCCGTTGCCGAAATTCTTATCCTTATTGGCGACAACTGTCTCAAATGTCGTCTTGAGATACTCGCTTGCTTCTTCGGTCAATTTGTATTCATACTTGTTGGCGCTTGAGAGAAATATCTGGTAGAGTTCTTCTGCTGTGTAATCAGAAAACTCTATATATCGATTGAAACGAGACTGAAGGCCAGGGTTAGAATCGATGAATCGTTTCATGTCTTCGGTGTATCCGGCTAAAATGACAACAAGCCGGTCACGATCATCCTCCATGCGTTTCAGTAGTGTGGCAATAGCTTCTTTTCCATAATCAACATTTCCTCCATCGACCAAAGAATAAGCTTCATCGATAAACAGAATACCGTCCAGGGCTGAATCTATAATTTTGTTGGTTTTGACTGCCGTCTGTCCAACATATTCTGCGACGAGGCCTGATCGGTCAATCTCAACTAAATGTCCCTTCTTCAGGATACCAAGCTCTTTATATATCTCTGAAACTATTCGGGCAACTGTCGTTTTTCCAGTCCCTGGATTTCCAGTGAATACGCAGTGATACGACACGGGGGATACGCGCATACCACGTTCTTCACGCATACGCTGCACCTTAATGTAATTGACTAAAGAGTTGATCTCTGCCTTTACGGAAGCCAATCCTATCAGAGCATCCAATTCTTTAATAGCGCGTAGCTTGGGACTATGCGCTGTATTACGCTTGGTTGTTTGTTTAGATGCGGATACGAGAGTGATGGTATCTTCCGTTTCCTCCCTCGGCTTTAAGGCCATTATGCTATTCAACCACCGTGATTCTTCTTCTGTCACGACACGATCGGCCTTTGCAGAAAGAGATGCGAAACGATATAAGAGAACTAAATATTGGTTATGCAAGAAAGTGTCAAACTCTTTAAGAATAGGCTCAAGAGTAAATAGCCCCTCTTTAGCAGGCAAGGATGCCTCCATCGCATTTGAAGCTTCTTGGAGAGATTCAGCCATCTCTTCCCTAACGCTAGAAAGGATCAATGACGAAAAAATGAAGTCAGGCTTAATCATCATCGTATTATAAATGATGAGTCCTAAACCTTCTTTCTTCTTCAAGTCAAGAGGATGACCGAGGCCGGCTATGCTATGATTGACATCTGCCCAAACAAGAATAGGAATCCTTTCTTTAGCTGTAGTTAATTCTTCCCCGGATATTGTAAAGCTACCCTCAACCCTTTCGTCGAAAAGCTTTGAAAACTCCTCATTATTCGATAAATCATCTGCAAACTCCTTAATCTTCTCAGCCGCTGAATAAACATCTGTGAAATATTGATAATCACCTTCTTTATCACCATTAATAGTTCTTTCGAGACTATCGAAAATACGATCAATGAGAGCGGTATCGGATATTAGAACTTCACGAGCTGACGAACCAATTTGAGGACCAACAATACCTAGAACTTCCAGTTGATCCATTATTCTACAAGATCTCGCATAACCGGTATTAAATTTTCTTTGCAGCAGTGAAGTCGATACGAACTTATACGAAACGACAAGTTTTGTGGCTTCTTTTAAAAGATCGTCGGGTTTATTAAAATATGTGAAGAACTCATCAGAAATACTCACGTCTTGTATAACACTGTCATCTCTCCGTTGTTCCGACGGCTCCTTTTTTAATTGAAAAAACTTTCCTTGGTATACGTTGAATGCATTAGCAAATCGTTGGGCATAGTCATCGTTACTATACTGAAATCTCAAGTCCAAGGGGTCAAGCGTCATATTCCCATACTGCATGATAGGAATCATAGGATTGTTAGAATACCTCAAGTCTCTGTCTCCATTCTTGTTTACATAGCGATAAGTTGTACCAACTTGCTTTGCATCCAACGGTCTTTTTTCCTCCTCCAAAAAGCGAGATGACCAATAATCGATGTTAATTGAACTGATTGGATATATTTGCAAGTATTCGAGGGCGTTTCCACTAATAATGAATCGGGGATAGATGTAGTATTTGGAGCCATGCCTTGTCTTAAGGAGGGGTATCTTAAACTTAGATTCCAGCTTTTTATAGTAACCCGTTGAGAATGAAACCTCAGACCTCGCCAGCGATTCACTAGCGGCTGACTTATGCTCAGTTACTTTTTCAGTTGAAGTTATTTCCCATATCTTCTGACAAGAACTCAACATAAGAAAAGAGTTGCAAAGTGCTGTAAAGTCATCTATTTCTACTTGAGATAAGCCTTCATCCACATCATAAAAGAGTGAATTAGCTTCAGATACTACTTGGTCATATTCTTGCGAAAGAGCATTGACTATTTCGTTATTCTTAATATTCGAGCGTCTCTCAGCCTTTAGTCTAGCTTCATTCAGAGCCGGCTTCAACCTTGTTTCTGCATCTTCAAGAAGGAGATGGGCCCGGTAATTGTCTATTATTGATTTCTTTATAGGATCGGATGTCTGCTCTGATAACTCTTTTAGGTGATTAATGTCCGATTCAGATGGTCGATTATTCTTTATTGGGGCTTCCTGAGAATCCTTTCGATTCACGAAAGAAATAACGGCCGTAAATAAAATACCCAAAACGCCAATCGCTAGAAATAGCAAAGAGAAGCCACGAATATCCTCTCCTTCTTTTATGTCCGATTTATACACTCTAATCATTCTATCTACACTATCGATCTGATGCTCGATAATGCGCAATTTGTCTTGCGCCTTTTTTCTATTTAAAAGAGGCTCCTTCTCGACTTGCAAGCTATCGAGGATTGTCGTACTCGACTTTACCAAACCCCGTGATCTTTTTATGTTGTCTAAACTAAAAAAAAGAGTAAAGATTGAGACAACAAGAGTGACTCCGAAAAACCCCCAGAAACAACCTGGCGCAGACTTTTTAGGAGAAGGATCAGAATAAGAATTAGACATAGGTAAATCCCTGGTATTGGGGGGCGAAGTGTTTAATCCCGGACCAATTTTTTGACGATTATATAATCCAGTTCCTGGGATGCTAGTATGTAGGTACGTTCCCTTAGGGCCAGTTGTGATCTTAGCTCCCTTTGGGCCGACAGTAGTACTTACGCCGCTCTTACTCACATTGAGATGAACACCTGGGGCGACTTTAATCCTTTTCCTAAATGACCAAGCCATTGTTCCCTAAAAACAGATTAAAGCAAATATATAATAATCATTGAAAAAAAGCAAGAAAGGGCGTATCTTTGAAATCTATAATCCTATCGATATGCCCTTGACACGAATATATCTGACTCTCTTCCTGCTAGGGGTTCTTCTGATTCCAACTGATGGATTGTCGCAAGGGCATCGTGGATTGGGAGAACCTCCCCTGAACAAGAAACTGATAGAACTGCCGGCAATCGGGCCTGACGATGTCATTCTCGTTTATCAAGGCTTCATCGTTAATTACAATACCAAGTGGCTGATTCCGAACTGGGTTGCCTATGAACTGACAGCAGAAGAAGTAGACGGGCGAATTCCGAGAGCTAAAGGATTCGGCATGGATATGGATTATAGGGAGAAGCAAGCCATGCGGGAAGACTATAGCAATACAGGTTGGGACAAAGGGCACATGGCACCGTCTGCCGATATGAAATGGTCGCAGACCGCAATGAACGAGAGTTTTTACTTGACCAATATCTGCCCGCAGGACCGTACTTTGAACGGACGAGACTGGCATACTTTGGAAAAACGCGTACGGGAATGGGCCATCGAATACGGAGTAGTCTGGGTGGTATGCGGACCATATGTGCTTGATAATACTTATGGGACTATAGGCGACCAGAGTGTTGTCGTCCCTGACGGTTTTTTTAAGGCGATTCTTCGCAAAGAAGGAAGAAAATATACTGCTATCGCTTTCTTATTTGAAAACAGCAAGAAACGGCAACCTATTCATGATACCGTGGTGTCTGTAGATGCCGTTGAAGCCCTCGTTGGGTATGATTTATTTACCAATTTGAGAAAACATATTGAAGAGAGTGTTGAGTCACGGTCGAATATACGTGATTGGAAATGACAGGAATTGCGAGGAGCCATACCCAGCTGGAACTGACTCAAATCACATCCTTCGCTTCGTCATAAACCAGGCCTGAAAGACGGATGATCTGCTTGAGGGAACTGTTATAGCGGGCGCGCATCGTACGGGCAAGAAGAATCCGTTGCTGGGTGTTCAATCTCGCAATACTGGTTGTACCGAATAACTCCATACATATCTCATTCTTGTGCTGCCTCATCTCCTGCATCGGGATGGAGAGACGGGAGATACTGCCTCCGCGCGCTTCTACATCTTCTTCCCGGGTTTTGCTCAGGAAATAATGGAAACTCTTACAGGTCTTGAAAAGGCTTTCGACCAACTCATAAGCGACATACTCCCCTGGAAAAACCACTTCACCCATCATCTTAACGTCCACTGAATCATATTTCCTGGTACGGAGTTTCTCGCGGCGATGGTTCAATCCCAATTGGGAAGAACGGAACATGTCATCAGTTTCCTCGATCCAAAGCGGAGAGCACCAAAGACCGGATTGCTTAAAGTAGAGCGGGCCGCTAGACCAGGGATAGTCTAACGCATTGGAACGGATCCCAGCAATGGGCGCATTCCGCAATGTATAGCAGATAACGGTCTTTAAATAATCAACATCACCGATCACCTGATGACTTACCGGCACATTTTCCAACTTGTGCGACTCTTTGTGTTTTACTGAGATGTACCAGGATGTCCGTCGTACATAATCGTGCATAAATCGGTTGCACTCATCGAATTCCCCGTACAAGATAAAATGGACATGGGTGTCCATCAAGGAAAAGGCAAGAATAACGACGCGATATCCCTTTAGGGTAACAAAGATACGGTTCATCCCGTCTATGAAATCATTTTCATAAAACATGACGTCAACCGCGTTGCCGTCTGTACTGAAATGCCAGCAATTCTTGACAGGGGTCTTTTGACCTTTTACAAAAGGAATGTTCAGGCCCAGATCGGACGTGATCTGTTCGAGCAGTTTTCTATTCATCTTCATCTTCAAGTCCAGCGCCACTAGAGGCTGCTCAAAGACAAAGATAATACATCCGCGAACTGATGTCAAATTTATTTTCTACCCAATTATCACGAAGCGTCGTCATGTGCTTTGCCATGTGCTAGAAAGCCAACAAATGCGCTTTCTGCGGTGTTTTTGACGCACAAAGCGCGGCAATCCCATCCAAAGAGCCTCCTAGTGCAGTTTTGCACGGTCCGTGACTGTTTCAGATACGTGGTGTTCGTGCAGGAAGGCTGTTGCTCGTGCAGGAAGGCCGGGGGTTTTGCAGAAAGGCCGGGGGTTGTGCGGAAAGGCCGTATTTTCTGAAGAAAGGCCTTTATCTGAGGAAGAAATGGTAGAAATCGTGAAAGAAATAATTGTTTTTTGTAGTTTTACGACCGTCTCTGCGTCTAATGGGCAGAAACAAGCTTTTGAGAGACTATGACTGAACGTGAATTCGAGAAGATGATCCGGGAACACAAGGGGACGATCTACACCGTCTGCTATATGTTCTCGACCGACCGCGACGAAGTGGCTGACCTTTTCCAGGAAATCCTTATCCACCTCTGGCAGGGTTCCGGAACCTTCCGGGGTGACAGCGCGCTGAATACCTGGATCTGGAAAGTCAGTCTGAACACCTGTATCTCCTTCGACCGGAAGAAGAAGCGCGGGCCCAGGACTGAGCCGCTGTCGCTCGACATCGATCTTTTTGAAGACCGCGACGAAGAAACCCGGCAGATCGGCCTCCTGCGGGAGCGCATCGGGAAACTGGGGCCCTTCGACCGGGCCATCGTCCTGCTCTGGCTGGAGAATCTTTCTTATGAAGAGATCGGCCAGATCGTTGGCATCACGCCCAAGAATGTCTCCGTACGGCTTGTCCGAATCAAAGAACAACTCAAAAAGATGCAATAGCCATGGAAAACAACGATACCACCCTCCACGAGATGCAGGAGCAGATGCGGCAGCTCCGCGAAAAACTTGACAAGCAGAAAATCGTCAACGAACGGATTCTCAAGAAATCCTGCAGCCAGACCGCCAGCCGGCTCCGGTTCAAGGCCTATCTGCCCATTCTCTTCGGCGTCGCCGCCATCCTGCTGATTCCTTCCCTCCGCAGTTTCGGTGCCTCGATGGGCTTCATCATCTTCTCCTGGGTCTTGATGCTGGTCTGCATCGTCGCCACCGTCCTGACCAACCGGCACATTCCGCAGATGGACAGCGACCTGGTGACGGCCACGAAGGAACTCACCCGTTTCAAGAAGATCCACGCCGAATGGATCAAGTTCGCCATCCCGATGATTATCGTCTGGGTCGGTTACCTCAGCTGGGACCTGTTCCGGAACGGAGGCGCAGACGAACCGATGCTCCGATACGGCTTCCTCGCCGGCATCGTCGCCGGCCTCATCCTCGGCGGCACCGTCGGCTTCAAACTCCGCCGCGACCAACTGAACGCCGCCGATGAACTGCTCGACCAGATCGAGGAACTCCAGAGGGACAAATAGCCTTTTTCGCTGCAATGCACACACCTGATATTCAGGCGATTATACAAGATGATCCCTCTCGTTTTGAGGGGGATCATCTTGCGTAAAGCCCTGACCGACAAGCGTGTACATTGCAGCGAGAAGAGGCGGCGGGCGGAAAAAACCTTAAACGGTCACTTCAAGGACGTGGCGCCCCGGGCTATATGGAATGAACACCTTGCCGGGGCCGCCGTCCGTGCAACGGACGGTAATGTCATAGGCGGCTTCCCGGAAACGACGGTGGATGCGATAGGTCCCATACTGCAGTGGAATGCAAGGCTCGATGAGCAGGCCGTCATACTGCGGTTTCACGCCCAGGATGTATTCGCTTACGCATTTCCAAGTCCAGGCGGCGGTGCCGGTAAGCCAACTATTCTTTCCTTCGCCGGGACGGGCCGCCTCGGCTCCGGCCACCATCTGGCAGAAAACATACGGTTCCACCTTGCGAAGGTCGTGGCTTTGCCTTCCGAACGCGGGCGTGATTTTGGTGTAATGACGCCATGCATCTTCGACATGTCCCGCCATGGCTTCTGCGATGATGACCCAGGGATTGTTGTGGCAGAAGATACCGCCGTTTTCTTTATAACCCTGCGGATAGGAACTGATTTCGCCGTATTGGTACAGATACGAGGAATAGGCCGGCGCATTCAGCACAAGGCCGTGCTCGCATTCCAGCAGCTTCACGGCCGAATCCAGTGCCTTGTCACACAAGCCTTCGTCAGCACCAATGCGGGCCATGGCGCACCACCCTTGGCTTTCGATGAAAATCTTGCCTTCGTCGCATGCGCAGGAACCGATTTTTCCACCATGGAAATCGTAGGCACGCAGGAACCATTCACCGTCCCAACCGTGCTTTTTGACGGCTTCTTCCATAGCGCGGACCGCGGAACGCACAGCCGTGGCTTCCGCATCTCCCAGGCGGTCCAGGAGTTCTGCAAAATCCTTCCCTTCAGCCACAAACAGGCCCGCAATCATAAGCGACTCTGCCTGGCCGCCAACCACGTTCTCGGTGGTCTGGAAAGATTCGTCCGGATCGAGGGAGAAACAGTTCAGGTTCAGGCAATCGTTCCAATCGGCGCGACCGATCAGCGGCAAACCGTGCGGACCCAGGCTGGTTGCGACCCGGCGGAACGAAATCTTGAGATGCTCCAGCAGGGTCACTTCGCTGCCCGGCACATTGTCGAACGGTACAGGCTCGCTGAGGATGGTAAAATCCCCCGTCTCCTTGAGGTAGGCAATCGTACCGAACAGGAGCCACAGTGGATCATCTCCGAATCCGCCGCCGATGTCGTTGTTTCCGCGTTTGGTGAGGGGCTGGTATTGATGGTAACATCCCCCATCCGGGAATTGGGTAGCGGCAATGTCCAGGATACGCTGACGTGCGCGATCCGGAATCAGATGCACGATGCCCGCGAGATCCTGATTGCTGTCGCGGAAACCCATCCCCCGCCCGATGCCGCTTTCAAAATAGCTGGCACTGCGGCTCATGAAAAAGGTAATCATGCATTGGTACTGGTTCCAGATATTGACCGTCCGGTCCAGTTCCGGCACGTCAGAAGCGACTGAGAAGCGTCCAAGCAGGTCATCCCAATAGGCGCGCAGGTCGGCAAAAGCAGCATCCGCCTGGGCGTCCGTGGCAAAGGCATCCAGCATCGCGCGGGCCGGAGCCTTGTTGATGACGCCGGGGGCCTCGAATTTGGCTTCGGCCGGATTCTCAACATACCCCAATACGAAGATCAGTTCTTCTGAAGCGCCTGGGGCGAGTGTCAAATCGAACCGTTCGGCCGCAACCGGACTCCAGCCATGGGCTACAGAGTTCGCGGATGTGCCTGCCAGCACCTGCCCGGGCGCATCGAAACCGTTGTACATGCCCAGGAAAGTCTCCCGGTCAGTGTCGAAGCCGTCGAAGGGACGGTTCGCGCCGTAGAAGGCATAGTGGTTCCGCCGTTCGCGGTATTCTGTCTTATGGAAGAGGACGTCCGGACCGACTTCCACTTCCCCGGTCGAGAGGTTGCGCTGGAAATTTTCCATATCCGTGGAGGCATTCCACAAGCACCATTCGACAAAAGCATACAACTGGATCTGCTTCGGGCTGTCCGAGCGATTGGTCAGTTTCACCCGATGTACCTCGCATCGTTGTTCCAACGGGACAAAGAAAAGCGTTTCGGCACGAAGACCTCCTTTCTCCCCACAAATGCGGGTATAGCCCATTCCATGGCGGCATTCATATAAGTCCAGCGGCGTCTTGCAAGGCTTCCAGCCCGGATTCCAGACCGTATCGCCGTCCTTGATGTAGAAATAGCGACCGCCCGCGTCCATGGGCACGCCATTGTAGCGATAGCGCAGGATCCGCCGGAACTTGGCGTCCCTGCAGAAACAATAGCCGCCGGCCGTATTGGAAATCAGGGAAAAGAAATCCCCGGTACCCATATAGTTGATCCAGGGCCAGGGGGTATCCGGCCGGGTTATGACATATTCGCGCGCAGCGTCGTCAAAATGTCCGTAGCAATTCATCTCGTGAACAGACAAGGTTTTATTTCTTGATAGGATAGAGGCGCAACAGGAGCAGGATCAGCAGGGCGATGGCAGCCGGGAACAGCGAGAAGATCGCCCAGATCATCTGCTGGACAGCCGGCTCGTTGGTGATGGTGACGACAGTCTGGCCCGTGGCCGGATCGGTTCCCGAAATGAAGCCGGCAAGACCGAGGAACAGGGCCACCAGAGCGCCTGAAATCGCCGAACCGAACTTCTGTGCCATCGTACCGGACGAGAAGATGAGCCCCGTGGACGAGGTCCCGTTTTTCTCTGTTGCATAGTCAGCCACATCGGCATACATCGACCAGAGCAGCGGTGAGTAGAGACCGATGCCGATGGACGTGAGAATAACCATGGCGACCATCACCCAGATATACTTGGGATCCATCGGGATGAAGAAGAAGGCCACTGAGGTCACGGCGCAGATGACGGCTGCCCAGGCGAACGCCTTCCGCTTCGACCCTACCCACTTCGTGAAACGGGGCGACAGGCCGCCGAAAATCATGCAGGTCACCTCACCGAAGGTCATGAACACGGTATAGTTGATGATGAGTCCCGAAACCGTGACATCTCCATGGAGGCAATACTCGAGCAGGTAGCCCGCCACGGCATAGCGGAATCCGTTGAAGAAATTGGTGCAGATACCGATGAGGGTCAGATAAATCCAGGGTTTGTTGCGGAACAGGTCGGCGAAGGGCTTGAAAGAGAATTTCTCGGCCCGGACCGGTTTCAGCCGCTCTTTGGTCAGCAAGCCGCAGGCCAGTGTGCCCAGGGCGGCGACACCGCCCAACACGGCGCCCAGAACGGCATACTGATGCTGTTCGCTGCCTCCCACCAATTTCTGCAGATAAGGGAAGGAAAGCAAAGTCACAAATCCCATGGCATACGCGCCGACCATGCGGTACGATGAGAACTGGTTTTTCTCATTGTCGTCGTCGGTCATCACACCCAGCAGGGAGCCATACGGCACATTCACAGCCGTATAGACTACCATCATCAACAGATAGAGGGAATAGGCGTACACGCGCTTGCCGACCGGCCCGAAATCGGGCGTATAGAGCAACAAGGCGAATACGATTCCCAAGGGGATGGCGCCAAAGATGAGCCAGGGACGATAAGTCCCCCACCGGGACTGCGTCCTGTCGGCAATGGCACCCATCATCGGGTCGGTGATGACGTCGAACAGTCGCGCGACCAGCATCAGTGTCGCTGTATCGGCTACGGTAAGACCGAAAATGTTGGTGAAAAACAAAGGGAAAGCGATGGACATGACCTTCCAGGTGATGCCGCCAGCCGCCGCATCTCCCAGGCCGTAACCGATTTTTTCTGATAGTTTAGCCATATTATCATATCGAATGGGATACTTGTTGTCTCAAAAACCCATAGCCGCCCATGGCTCTGTGAATGGGAGGGACCCAAAGCCTAAGGCTTTGGGAGGGATAGCGCGAAGCGCGTAGGTTTTTGAGACGACAAGTATCCCATTTATTTAAACAACTTCATGATTTCAAGACACATACGCGTGTTGTGATAGGGACACTTCCAGAAGCCGGCCTTGGGGTTGTCCAAGTCGGGTGAGCCGTCCGGAAGGATGGCCCAATACCATTCGCCCAGTTTGCGGTCAACCAGATGGTCGCGAATATACGCCCAGCAGGCCAAGGCCCGGTCCACCGCCGCATCGTCGCAGTGGTATTTCCAAAGCCAGAGATTGCCGACGACCGTCTCGGCCTGGACCCACCATTGGCGGGAATCGTCAAACGTGCCATCCAACAACTGCTCGTATCGCATGGATCCATCGGACAGCAAGCCTTCATTGCCGGCACGTCCCAACGCCAAAGCACAAGGCCGAACCCGCCGGATGACATCCATGTCCTGCGTAGCAAACGCACACTCCAACACCAGCCAGGAAGTCTCGATGTCATGCCCGTAGGAGATTCCGCCCGGCAACACCGTCCAGTCCCGCTTGAAATACAATTGCAGATGGCCGTCGGACGCCATCACGCGCTGACAGATAATGTCGAGCAAGCGGATCAGCGCCGCCTTCAAACCCGCATCCGGCCACACCCGATAGAGATTGGCGTACGCCTCCAGGATATGCAGATGCGAATTCATGGTCTTGTCGGCATTGATGTCATGCGCGGACAGGGACATGTCTTCCAGCGGCGAGAAATTGCGGGAGAGCGCTTCGATATAGCCGCCGTTCTCCGGATCCGCGAAATGCGTCTCGACCGTCTGAAAGAGAGCCGCCGCCATGGCCAGGACCTTCGGGTCTCCCGATGCCTTATAGAGTTCGCTGAGCCCATAGATGGCAAAACCTTGGGCATACAACTGCTTCTTGTCATCAAGCGGCTCACCTGCAGCCGTAACACTCCAATAGACACCGCCGTTTCCCGAATCGACAAAATGGGCCAGAAACCAATCCTTGGCCGCAACGGCTGCCGCGAGGTACTCCGGCCGGCCCAGTTGACGATAGGACGCCGCGAACGCCCACATAATGCGGGCATTCAGGATAACGCCCCGCGGGGCGTCGGGCAGCACGGTCCCGTCGGAAAGGACTTCCCCATAGAAGCCTCCGGCAGGATCCTGCAACGACAGCCAATAGTTCAAAATATTCTGTTCCAGCACATCGGCTGTCTCCCGCAGGAACAGGTCAGTTCTCGTTTCCATCTAGTTCACTTAAGAATCCCGGCCAGCCGGGAATGACGTCAAGCGGAGCGGAGCGGGTGGTATTTGCTCCGGAACCCATGCCATGCGACGGTTCCGGAGCAAATACCAGAGCGCAGCGAAGTGGTAATCATCAGATATTGGGAGTATCCCAAACTTTGGTAGCTGTACAGTTGACCATGACGCCGAGGCCGCCGCAGGCCAGCCGGAAATCGCCTTTTTCAAGGCGCCATTTCCCATCCGCACCGACGAAAGCCAGTTCGTTGGCCGGCAGTTCGAATGTCACGACTTGCGAAGCACCCGGCTCAAGAGCGATCTTCTCAAAACCACGCAGCCGTTTGACATCCGGAATCAGCGAAGCGACCAGGTCGGAGCTGTAAAGCAGGACCGCTTCCTTGCCGGCACGCGAGCCCGTATTTGTGACCTTGACAGAAACCTTCAGGACATCGCCGGCCTGGAAAGAAGCCTTGTCGACCGAAAGGTCGCTGTAGGCGAAGGTCGTATAGCTGAGGCCGTGGCCGAAAGGCCACTGGACATCCATGATCGCGTCGTAGTTGTACGAACCAGACATCACATCCCGATGCTCAGAGACTTTGTAGTCATAGGTATGCAGCGAGTTGATCCGGCGGGAATACGTGAACGGCAGTTTGCCGGAGAAATTCTCGTCACCCGCGAGTAAAGCCGCCAAGGCGTCGCCGCCGAAGTTCGACGGCAGCAACACATCGACTACCGCTTTGGCGAGCGGCTCGATATCGCCGATGATGCGCGGACGGCCTTCATTGAGGACCAGCACGATGGGCTTGCCCGTTGCCGCCAGTGCTTTGACCAGGTCCTTCTGGTTGGACGAAAGATTCAGGTCATCCATGTTACCCGGCGTCTCGCAATAAGAGTTCTCACCCACACAGCAGACGATTACGTCAGCAGAACGGGCCGCATTAGCGGCCTGCTGGATGCCGGTCGCCTTATCATACTGCCAGGCCATCGGAATCTCTACATACTCCACACCCGGAACATAGCTCACGCGGGAAAAACGTTTTTGCATGGCCTCCAGGATGGTATTGTACTGCGGGACGAACTCGTCGGCAGAACCCTGCCAGCGATAGGACCAGCCGCCATTCAGAGCCCGGAGCGAATTGGCGTTCGGGCCCGTCACAAGAATCCGTTCCGTGCCCTTGAGCGGCAGCAGGTTACCCTCATTCTTGAGCAGTACTTCCGATTCAACAGCTGCTGCATAGGATTCCTTCGCATAACGTTCGCAGGCATAGTCCGGATAATCGTACTCCCAGGTCGGGTTGTCGAACAGGCCCAGACGGACTTTGAGGCGCAAGATGCGACGTACGGCATCGTCGATGCGGGACATCGGAATTTCCCCCTTCTCGGCAAGGTCCACGATGACATTCACACACTCCGGATCATACGGATCCATGATCATATCGATACCGGCATTGATACCCAGCGCGACGGCCTCGCGTTTGTCGGCAGCCACGTGATCCCTTTGATAGAGATTGTCGATATCGGCCCAGTCCGTCACGAACATACCGTCCCAGCCCAACTGTTCCTTGACCCAGCCGGTCAGCAGGGTATGATTGGCGTGGGTAGGAATGCCGTTGATCGAGGCGGAATTCACCATGGCGGTCAGGGCACCGACCTGGAAACATTCCTTGAACGGCCGGAAGAATTTCTCGCGAAGGTCATTCTCCGCAATGTAGGCGGGCGTACGGTCCTTGCCGGTATGCGGCACACCATACCCCATGAAGTGTTTGATACTGACAGCTACCTTTTCAAGGCCGATGTGATTGGGGTCTTCCCCTTGCAGGGCAATGGTCTCCACACGGGACATTTCAGACTGGAGGTACGGGTCCTCGCCCCAACTTTCCCAGAGGCGCGGCCAGCGGGCATCCCGTCCCAGGTCCATCACGGGTGAAAACACCCACGGCACCTGTGCGGCACGGGTTTCATAAGCCATGGCTTCACCCATCATCCGGGCATAGTCCCGGTTGAAGGTGGCACCCAGATTGATTTCCTGCGGATAGAGGGAACCCTCGGTCAAGTAGGAGGCGCCGTGGATCATGTCCAAACCGTAGATGCAGGGAATGCCCAGCACTTCCATCGACTTGTCCTGTATCTGTTTGACCATGGCCGCCGTATGGGCGCGCGAGTGGGCGGCATCGTGCATGACGTTCAAGATGGAACCCACCTTGTATTCGCCGATGATCTTGTCCAGCTTGGCCGGATCGATGGCTTCGTGGGTATCGTCCTCGAGGACCATGACGGTCAACTGGACCATCTGGCCCGCTTTTTCTTTGAGTGTCATCCCCTTGAGGACTTCCTCAACCTTGGCTTCGACATCCTTGTCCTTCGGGATGGCCGGTTGGACAGGCTGGGGCTTGGAGCAGGCGGCCGCTGCAACAAGGAGGGTGATGAAAGAGAGGTGTATAAACGTTTTGAAACGGTTCATATCGATTCGGAGATTAATTGTTCTTTTTGCTGCGGGAACGCCACAAGGCCGTCATGGCTTCGAGGGTCTTCCCTTTTGTCTCAGGCACCAGGCGCCAGACGAACACGGCAGCGATCAGGCAGATGACGCCATACAGCGCATAGGCGAAGAAATGGCCGAAACGGTCTCCCATCGCGCCAAGCTGCATATTGTACATCGGCACAAAGGTGGAGCTCACGATGAAATTGAAAATCCACTGGAACGCCACGGCCCAAGCCGTCGCCTGGCTGCGGATCGTATTGGGGAAAATCTCGGAAATGTACACCCAGCAGATCGGGCCCCAGCTGAACATGAAGCAGGCACTGTACACCATGATGCTGATCACGGGAATCCAGGCCGGCAGCGTGATGATGTTCGAAAGAGCCACGCCGATCGCGCCGACTGCCATACCGATCGAACCGCTGATCAACAACGGCTTTCGGCCGAGTTTCTCCACTGTAAAGACTGCCAGGAGCGTGAAGCTGATGTTGATGATACCCATGATGACGGTAAAGAGCATATTGTTGCTCACGCCCATCGACTCAAAGATACGCGGCGCGAAATAGAGAACGGCGTTGATGCCGATCACCTGTTGGAACACCGAGAGCATACAGCCGATGAAGATGACCAGGAAACCATACGCAAACAACGGCTCCGTCTTGGAGACGACCGTGTCACGGATGTCCTGCAGGATGACCAGCGCCTTTTCGCGTCCGTTGATCTTGGAAAGGATCTTGAACGCATCCTGGTCGCGGCCCTTCATGACCAAGTGACGGGGTGACTCAGGCACCAGCAGGATCAACAAAGCAAACAAACCGGCCGGAAAGGCCTCCGACACGAACATACGGCGCCAGCCGATCGTATTGGTCCATTCGACGATCTGCGGATCCCCCTTGTGCGACTGGATGATCAGGAAATTGACAAAATAGACGACCAGCTGGCCGAAGATGATGGCGAACTGGTTCCAGGACACAAGCTTGCCCCGTTTGTTGGCCGGTGCCACTTCGGCGATGTACATCGGGCAAATGGCCGAAGCAAGACCGACTCCGATACCGCCCAATACGCGGTAGCAGTTGAAGGCTATCAGGACACTGCGGGACGCGACGCCGAACGGGAAAAAGAGAAACTCCGGACGGAATGAGCCCAGTGCGCTCAGGAAAAAGAGGACACCGGCGATGAACAGCGACTTGCGCCGCCCGATCCGGCTTGTCAGCAGACCCGAAAGCAGGGCACCGATCACGCAGCCGATCAGGGCGCTTGACGTGGTAAAACCATGCAGGCCGTCCGTATAGGTAAAATCGGAGGCCGTCCGGAAGAAAGCCTGCAGCCCCTTCTCGGCACCCGAGATCACAGCGGTATCGTACCCGAACAGCAGTCCGCCCAGCACCGCCACCAGGACGATGCTGATCAAATACCAGGGACTGCCGTGTTGTTGATTGTCTGTCATGCGAGGCGAAGCGTCCTATTTACAATAAAGCGCCACGATTGTCTCGTACAGCTCCTGTTTGCCCGAAATCTGCTTCGGCTCTCCGTTCTGCTTCGCATAAGCGACCAGGTCTTCCAGCGAGAGTTTACCCTCCTCGAATGCTTTGCCCTCACCAGAGTCAAACGAAGCGTAGCGGTTCTGGACCATGGCCGGGATCGGCGACTCTTCGCAGATGGCTGCCGCATTGAGCAGGGCGCGCGCCATCGCATCCATCGCGCTGATATGGGCGATGAAGATATCTTCCGGATCGGTGGAATTGCGGCGCAGTTTGGCATCGAAATTCGATCCGCCGGGGGCCAGGCCGCCATTGCGGATAATCTGGAGCATGGCCAACGTCAGCTCGAAGTTGTCGATCGGGAATTGGTCGGTATCCCAGCCGTTCTGGGCGTCGCCCCGGTTGGCATCGATGCTGCCCAACATGCCGCAATCGACCGCCGTGGCCAGTTCGTGCTCGAAGGTATGGCCGGCCAGGGTCGCATGGTTCACTTCGATATTGACCTTGAAGTCTTTGTCCAGGCCATGACGGCGCAGGAAGCCGATCACGGTTTCCGTATCCTGGTCGTACTGGTGTTTGGTCGGTTCCATCGGCTTGGGCTCGATGAGGAACGTGCCTTTGAAACCGTGGGCGCGGCCATAGTCGCGCGCAGCCTTGAGCATGTTGCCCAGATGCTCTTTTTCGCGCTGCATCTGTGTGTTGAGCAGGCTCATATACCCTTCACGGCCGCCCCAGAACACGTAATTCTCGCCACCCAGCTTGATGGTCGCATCGATGGCGTTCTTGATCTGGACCGCTGCGCGGGCCACGACATCGAAGTCGGGATTGGTGGCAGCGCCGTTCATGTAGCGTTTGTGGCCGAACACGTTGGCAGTACCCCAGAGATTCTTGATCCCCGTCTCTTTCATCTTCACAAGCAGGTAGTCGGTGATGTCTTTCATGCGGGCCTCGTATTCAGCGATGTCATCGGTATCTTCCACCAGGTCGATGTCGTGGAAGCAGAAATACTCGATGCCCAGTTTCTGCATGATTTCGAAACCAGCGTCAACTTTGGCCTTGGCGCGGGTATAGGGGCATTCGCCTTCATCCCAGGCGTAGTGGCGGGTCTGTCCTCCGAACTGGTCGCCGGAAGCCTGGCCCAGGGTATGCCACCAGGCCATGGCGAAACGCAGCCAGTCTTTCATTTTCTTGCCCATTACAAGGCGGTCTGGCTCATAGAAGTGGAATGCCAGGGGATTCTTACTCTCGGGGCCCTCGAACGGGATCTTTCCGATGGTGGGGAAATACGCTTTAGTCATGGTGTTGATATTTAAAAAATTATAAAATTGATTTCCAACGTTCGTAGGCAGCCCTGTATTCCGGCTGCCGGGCCGGTTCGACCACGGCGAGGCGTTCCAACGTAGAGAATGCCTCCGTTGCGTTCCTGTAGATACCGGCACCCAGACCGGCTCCACGGGCGGCACCGGCCGCGCCGTCCGTATCATAGAGTTCGATGACGGCACCGGAGGTTCCGGCTAGCGTATCGCGGAAAATCGGCGACAGGAACAGGTTGGCCAGGCCGGCATGGATGCGGTCGACCTTCATGCCCATCTGTTCCATGATCTCGATGCCGTAACAGAACGAGAAGACTATCCCTTCCTGGGCTGCACGCAGCAGATGCGCCCGGTTGTGGCGGTTGAAATTCACGCCGTGGAAGCTGCAGCCGACTTCGCGGTTGCCGAGCATCCGCTCGGCCCCGTTTCCAAAAGGCAGGACCGTGACACCCTCACACCCGACCGGGGCTTGGGAAGCCAGGTCATTCATGGCGTCATAGCCCAGGTCCGCTGCTACATTGCGCCGCATCCAGGCATTCAGGATGCCGGTCCCGTTGATGCAGAGCAGTACGCCCAGACGGGGATTATCCGTGTGATGGTTCACATGGGCGAAGGTATTCACGCGAGAGAGCGGATCGTAGGCCACGGAACCGATGACGCCGTACACAACACCGGAAGTTCCTGCAGTGGACGCTATCTCGCCGGGGTTCAGGACCCCCAGGCTCAAAGCATTGTTGGGCTGGTCACCCGCTCGGTAGGAAACTGGCGTACCTTCCTGCAAACCCAACTCTTCAGCCGCTTCCTTACACAGCAGGCCCTGCGTTCCGAAAGTCGGCCGGATATGCGGCAGGACAGCAGCATCGAAACCGAAATAGTCCAGCAGTTTTCCGGAAGGCTTATTCTCGACGAAGTCCCAGAAAATGCCTTCCGACAAGCCGCTTACCGTCGTGCAGGCTTCTCCCGTGAGGCGCATCGCCACATAGTCGCCGGGCAGCATGATTTTCCAGATGCGGTCGAACAGGTCCGGTTCATTCTCTTTCACCCACGCCAGTTTGGCAGCTGTGAAATTGCCGGGCGAATTGAGCAGATGCTGCAGGCACCAGTCTCCGCCGAGCCGTTCAAAAGCCTTTTCGCCATAGGGGACCGCGCGGGAGTCGCACCAGATGATGGAAGGGCGAAGAGCCTGCTTGTCCTTGTCCACGCACACGAGTCCATGCATCTGGTAGGAGATGCCGATGGCTTTTATGTCTTGTTTGTCTACGTATCCTGCCTGCAGCCGGACCTGTTGGGTAGCCTGCTTCAGATAGTCCATCCATTGGGATGGATCCTGTTCGGCCCAACCCGCCTGCAAGGAGCGGATAGGCGCTTCGGTTTTCGGCCAGAAGGCCGAAGCGACACATTTGCCACTCTCAGCTTCTACCAGAGAAGCCTTTACCGAGGAACTGCCGATATCGTAACCGAGTAAGTACATGATGCTGTCTTAAAAACTAATTGTATGTCACCTGGCTCGCCGGTGCTCTGGATGAGAGCCTGGGCCAGTCCGTTAAAGGTATCGAAGGTAAAGGAGCGGGCGGCCGGGTCATCCGGGCGCTCGCGTCCCCGGAAAGCGGGATCGCCATTCCCGACGCCCAGGATGCGGCCCGGGCCATTGACAGTGCAAGTCACGGGAATGCAGGCTGTCGGCACGAAGTGTTTCAGGGCATCGTACACAGAGATTTCCACGACCGCCAGGTCCTGGCCGTCCGCGCAGATTCCGGTACGGTCGACATCGGCCCGTATGGCAGCAGGCGCGCCAGCGGTATAAACCGTCTCTTCGCAGATCTTTTTGCCATTCCGGTAGCCTACCGCTTTGACTTTGCCCGGTTTATAAACCGCCGTCCATTCCAAATGGCCGTTCCGAGGCATCTTCTTGCGGCCGAGGTTGCGGCCGTTGACCGAAAGGGAAACCTCGTCACAGTTGCTGTACACCCACACGGAGACCTCCTCTCCTTCGTGGCCTTCCAGGTTCCAGTGCGGCAAAATATGCAGCACTGGCTGATCGGTCCACCAGGACTGCAGGTAGTACGCTTCGTCTTTCGGGAAGCCGCAATAGTCGAGGATGCCGAATTCCGAACCGGTAGCCGGATATTGCAGCGGGTTGGGTTCACCCCGGTAATCGAAACCAGTCCAATAAAAGAGGCCGGCCAGCCAGGGACGCGCATCGTAGAATTGCCAGCCGCGCTCAATGCAGTTGTATAGGCTGTCCGGGCCTTGGGGACTCCGATTGATGGCAGCCATCCGGCCATTTTCCACGTCATCGTAATAGACGCCGCGCGTACCGCAGCCCGAGGTTTCTTCGGTTCCGACAGCTACACGGGACGGGTAATCCGCCCGGTGTTTGTCCACCGGATTCTGCAAGATATAGTTATAGCCAGCCACGTCGGTTCCTTTGACAATCTCCGGGCCGCTGCTGGTTGCTACAACCACCGGACGCGTCGGATCGACGCTATGGCAGAATTCCGTCATGGTGCGGGCGATCCGTTCCCCTTTCTCGTTCCATTCAATCCCCCACTCTTCGTTGCCGATTCCCCACAGAATGATGCAGGGATGGTGCTTGTCCCGCTCGATCATTTTGCGGAGCGGTTCCAGCTGGGCCTCGTTCGTACCCATCAGGCGCGTCTCCTCGAGCACATACATTCCCAGGCTGTCGCAGATATCGAGCAGTGCAGGTGATACGGGATTGTGAGATGTACGGATGGCATTAAAGCCGTATTTCTTGAGTTGTTTGATGCGCCAGACCCACAGTGCGTCGGGAATGGCGGCACCCACGCCGGCCGCGTCCTGATGGATATTGGCGCCATGCAGGCGGATCACCTTTCCATCGACCAGGATGCCGCGGTCGGGATCGATTTCAATCTTTGGAAGCGGAAGCGCCGGTTTGGAAGGGGTCTCGCCCACTGTCAGCCAAACATGCCGGTAGATGCCGGCCCCTTCATAGAACCAGCCTTCTTCGAATGTCGCATCGACACGGACCGTGACGATGTTGTCGCCGCCATAGTTCAGGTATTCGGCAATATTGTAAGTAGCGGTCGTATAACCGCTCTGCTCGCCGCCCAGCCAGAAGCCGTTGACCCAGATATCTGAATCGCGGAAGATGCCGTCAAAGCGGAGCGAGACAGGTTTGCCCAGTGCATCGGCCGGAATCTGGAAATGTTTGCGATACCAGCCCACGCTGGTTTCGGGCCATTTCCACCCCACAGTCTTGTAGCCGTGGCTATGGGAAGCTTCGGGCGCGAAAGGAAGATCCACCACCCAATCGTGCGGCAACTGCACCGGTTTCCAGGCACTGTCGTCGAAATCCACGGCATACGGTCCGGTATTGTGGATAGAAGCCGCTTTCGTATAGTAATTGAAGTATTCTGTCCCCCGGCCAAAATCTTTTTCCGGCGACGAGGCATTGCCGAAGGCGAAACGCCACCCGTCGTCAAACAACGTCTCCTGCGCCGCTACCGGCTGCAACAGGAAACAAAACACGATGCCGAGAAGGAGAAGATGCTTCCCTTGAAAGACTACGGACCCTTCGGGTCCTATCCCTCCCAAAACCGGCAAGCCGGTTTCGGGCCCCTCCCACTCACGGCTGCGTGGGCGCAGACGGTCTTTCAAGGGAAGCATCTTCTCCTTCTTTATAGTCATGCTCATCATAATGTTACTATTACAGTTTCACCTTGATAGGTGCAGGGCGTTCCTGCCGCGTCGGGATCATAGGCGTGCGGATGCGCCGGATCAACTACGACAATATGGAAAGTCCGCGTGGCCAGCATGCCCGGGAAACTGCCTGTACGTTCGCCGATCGTCAATGTCCGGGTACCATCGTCCCAATGCATAGGGATGGTGGCATACGCGCCCTTTTCATAGCCATAGGTCAGGCCGTCATCCTCATAGAGTGTGAAATCCGCATCGGCACCTGCATATACATACAGACGGATGGGATCGGCCGGCAGCGCATCCGTCCATTCCATATCCGGTCCGAAGGGGATGATGGAACCGGCACGGACATAGAGCGGAATCCGGGCTCTGGGCGCTTTCACCTCCAGGCGCTGTTCGCCAGCAATAGACTGACCGGTATAGAAATCATACCACACGCCGGCCGGGAACCAGACACTGCGGCTTCGGGCCTGGTATTCGCTCACCGGGCAGGGCATCAGCGCCGGGCCGAAGAGCCACTGGTCGGAAAGGTCACGGACATTGGGGTCATTCGGGAAATCCATCGGAAGACCGCGCATCATCGTATAGTCGTGGAGATAGACCTCGCCCGTCAGGGAATAAATATACGGCATCAGCCGGTAACGCAACCGCATATACCACAGGATGCTCTGATAAGTCGGAGAGCCCTCCGGGGCAATGTTCCAGAGTTCACGGGGCGGCCATTGTCCGTGCGTACGGAACAGCGGGACAAAGGTGCCGAACTGGTGCCAACGGGTCTGGAGTTCCTGCCATTCGTCCCGGTTGGCCGGATTGTGGAACTTGCTCATGACAGAGAAGCCGCCGATGTCCATGCCCCAGAACGGAATGCCGCTCATCGAATAATTCAAGCCGGCGGCCATCTGCATCCGCATATCGGTCCAGGAAGTGCCGATATCGCCGCTCCATGTGGCCGTACTGTAACGCTGCAGGCCGGCGAAGCCACTGCGCGTGAGCAAGAAAACGCGGCGGTCCGGTTCCAGGCCGCGCTGCCCGTTGTAGATGGCATCTGCGTTGACAAGCGAATAGGCATTCAGATATTCAGCCGAAGGGCCCAGCGCTGTCGGTGTGATAAGCCACCTGAAATAGTCCATGGGAAGGCAGTCCCGCAGGTTCGGCTCGCTGGCGTCCATCCACCAGGCGTCGATCTTGCGGCCATACTTCGTGTAGAGATTCTTGTCGATCTGCTCCCAGAACAGCTTGCGGCCGCCTTCGGCGTATGCGTCATAGAAAGTCTGTTTGTGTCCGAGCCAATCCACCAGGCCGGTGTCCTCTGCATGGGTGTAGGCATAACCCGCCGCTTTGAGTTCCTTGTAGTTGTCGGTATTGGTGTAGAACTTGGGCCAGACACTGATCATCAGGCGGCCATGCATGGCGTGGACATCGTCCATCATCTTTTCCGGATCGGGATAGCGCGTCTCATCGAAGACGTGGCTCCCCCACTGGTCGTCTTTCCAATACTGCCAGTCCTGGACAATGTTGTCGACCGGAATGTGGCGCCTCCGGAATTCAGCAAGGGTGTTGACTACTTCGTCCTGCGTGGAATACCGCTCCCGGCTCTGCCAGAAACCCAGCACCCATTTGGGCATGACCGGCGCCTTGCCGGTCAGGGTGCGGTAGCCGCGGATTACATCGTCATACGTTTTGCCGGCCATGAAATAGAAGTCGGCCTGCGGTTCGAATTCCGACCAGAAACTGAGAAGGGACTGCTCCTCGGGAGGCAACTGCGGCGCCACACGAAGACCAAAGTACGACACGTCGCCGTCCGGTTCCCATTCAACACGAATCGGCGTCCGGACCCCTTTTTCCAGATGGGCGGTAAACTTGTAACTATTTGGGTTCCAAGCCGGACGCCAGCGGCGTGACATCATTTCTTCCTCGCCGATCGTCGTCTGCTGGAAGCCGGCATAGTACTGGATGAAATCGTAATCAGCCGTCTCAGGGGCCTCAATCCAGCCTTCATAAATCACTTTGGCTCCGTTGAGCGGAATGGCGGGCAGGTTCCGGATCACAAACTCATTCTCATAATAGAGCGAATCTTCCCGCTGGACCAGGGGTTGTCCGCTGGCGGGAATGTATGTGCCCGTCAAAGCACCCTCCACGCCTTCCTTGTCATAGAGTTTGAAGGATTCTCCCAACTGCTGGTAGGGAGCGGGATTGCCCCAGCGGCTGAGCGAATAGGCATCGAAAAGCAGACCGTAGCCGCGCGTCGAAACGAGCATCGGCACACTTACCTTGGTATTGTATTGGAACAGTTCTTCATTGCGGTCTTTGTGATCGAATTCGCCTGTCTGCTGCTGGCCCAGACCGTAGATCGATTCCGAAGGATCGGACTCGAACGTCGTACGGACCGACCACGCTTTCTTGCCCTCCACTTCAATCGGTTCAAATCCGAATCGTCCATCCTTGAGCAGGCTGGCGCCATCCGTGCTGTAGAAACTGATGGTTCCGGAAGTCTTGGAAACCGCAACGCGGAGCGCGCTGGTGGCAAGACACACCGTGCTGCCTTCCTCCACTGTCACATCAAAATCAGTCCAGGCTTGCTGCGGCACGACCGCGAGAGATTTCCTGTCGGAGAACTTACCCGAAGGAACAGATGATACCCGGATGATATCAGGTGCGATGACTTCCAGGCGGACGACTGCGTTGTCGCAAGGGATAGTGACCTGGTTGCCGGAACGGCGATAGTCGCGTCCACAAGAGACCAACGTCAGCGCAGCCAGCAGGATCGTGATAGTTTTTCTCATAATCGTCAGTACGTTTCGGTATTATCAAAAGGAACGAAGAAAACAGAATGCCTCCACGGAACCGCCAGGAAACTACAGAGGCCAGTCATCACTGCGGAAAGGAGGAACAGGGATGCCGAAGGAGGTTTGCAGGTTGGCATCCATGAAATTACGGTAGCTGTAACGGACGGCCACCGGCTTGGGCACGTCGGCGCATTTGACATAAACGGTCTGTCCGTCCCAGTCCACCTCAGCCTCGGCCAGCTGGAAAACACGGTCCTCACCAGCCAACTCGAAGCCGATGATGTTTCGGGCCGAAATCGACTGCAGGTTGGACCATACGTTATGGAAGAGGATCTTCACGCGGCCGTCCTCGAGATATTCGATGGACCGCGGCGTGGGGTAATCAACCGTCATGCCGACATTCTGTCCATACACCGTGGAAAGTGCCCGCAGCACCATCATGTCCGCCACTTCCTGTTTGCGGGAAGGGTGGATGGTAAACCTTTCACCCAGGGTTTCCAGGCACACGGCGTAGGAATCGGGGGTAATGGCAGCGGCGTTCATCTGCGTTTCCACAAACTTGGGACGCCAGCGGCCGTCGGCATTGCCGTGGTCATACGGGGCCAGCAATGCGAAGATGAAAGGAAGGTCTCCCCTTTTCCAGGCATCCCGCCACTGCAGGACCATCGCACGCTGGAGTTTGTCGTAACAAGCCTGCCCGATATTCGAGCACCCTTGATACCACAGGAACCCCTTGGCGGCATAGCCTGCAATCGGTGCCATCCGGCCATTCCAGCAAGTTGCGACACCGTTGGGATATAGACCGGCCGTTTCATGGAGGGCCTTGATTTCCTCAATTTCCGAAGGCGCCAGGCCAGCGGACTCCACCGCCTCCATTGTCATCCAGGGCTCGATGCGGCTGCCGCCCCAGGCATTCACAATGATGCCTACCGGCACGCCCAGGCTGCAAGTGAGCCGCTTGGCAAAGAGATAGGCCACGGCGGAAGTTTCGGCGCAGACACCCGGAACGGACAGTTCCCAGCCAGACGCATTCCCGCGCAAGGTCACGTCCTGCTGCACGACGTGTGTCGTGTCGGTCTTGATATCGAAGACACGGACCCGGTCGGCATATGCGGCTGCCTCCAGCAGGTTGTCGCGGCAACCTGCGACTGCCTGAAAGCCGAAACCACGGATCGGCATCTCCATGTTTGACTGACCGCTGCAGACCCAGACTTCCCCGAGCATCACATCGGAAACCGTCAGCGATTCTTTCCCGGACTTAACCGTGAGGGTGTACGGACCTCCGGCCGGACCAGTCGGGATTTCCACGCGCCAGCTGCCGTCAGCCGACACCTGCGCCTTGCTACTTGTATTGTTCCAGGATGACGTAACAGTCACGGTCTTGCCGGGCTCTCCCCACCCCCAGACCGGGGCGGTTGTTTCGCGCTGGAGCACGGCATGGTCGGAAAAAACACGGGCCAGCCGCAAAGGCTGTGCGGAAAGAGCCAGCACCACCGTCAGCAATAAGCTGGTCAAAAACCATTTCTTCATAGCAAATCCAGGTTATGGTCAATCAATCGATTCAACGTTTCAACGGAAAGGCCGGTCCGCAGGCCGTCGGGCGCCGTATGCAAGCAATAGTCCACCAGCCGGTCGACGGTCGACGTGGCCACATGCAGCCGCGTGTCGGAAGAAGCATAGTAGATGAACACCTTTCCGTCGGGATCGCAGATCCATCCGTTGGAGAAGAGGACATTCATCACATCGCCCACATATTCCCCGCCTTCTGGGGCCATGAAGAAGCCGGCCGGTTCGGCGATGACACGCGTGGGATCGTCCAGCGCGGTCATATACATATAAAGCACATAGCGCAGTCCGGACGCGCAGCCGCGCACCCCGTGCGCCAGATGCAACCAGCCTTGCGGGGTCTTGATGGGATGCGGTCCTTCTCCGTTCTTGACTTCCTTGATGGTATGGTAGTGGCGCAGGTTGATGATTATTTCATCCGTTACCACGGCATGCTCCATGCTGTCAACCAGGGCCCAGCCGATGCCGCCGCCGCTGCCGGCGTCGATAAAGCCGTCCTGCGGGCGCGTGTACAGGGCATATTTCCCGTCCACGAATTCAGGATGCAGCACTACATTGCGCTGCTGGCTCTTCGAAACCAGGTCCGGCAGCCGCTCCCAATGTACCAGGTCGTGGGTGCGAGCAATGCCTGCCGCAGCCGTAGCGGCCGAAAGGTCTCCTTCGGGGGCAGCCGGATCCTTGCGTTCCACGCAGAAGATGCCATAGATCCAGCCGTCCTCATGCACCGTCAGGCGCATATCGTAGATGTTGGTAGCCGGTTCACCATATTCCGGCATCGTCACGGGACGCTGCCAGAAACGGAAATTGTCCACGCCGTCGGGGCTCTCGGCTACGGCAAAGAAGGATTTGCGGTCAGCTCCTTCTACCCGGGCGACCACGACGTATTTTCCCTGCCACTTGAGAGCGCCGGCATTGAATGCCGCATGGATCCCGAACCGCTCCAGCAGGAAAGGGTTGGTATTCCGATGGAAGTCATAGCGCCATTCCAGCGGCGCATGGTCGGCCGTAAGCACGGGATTCGCATAGCGTTCATAGACGCCATTCCCCTCCAGTGCGACATTGGGCCGTTCAAGCAAGGCGCGGTGGCTTTCGCGCAACCAGGCCAGTCTTTCTTCGTAGGTCATAGGAGTACAATATCATCTTTGGCAGCGAACTGCCGGAAGTCTTCTTCGTTTTCAAAACCCTTCCAAGGCGCATAGAAATGGCCGGGACGGTCGTGCGCATTGCGCCACGTCAGGACGTAGCAAATGCCTGAACCTTCGATGGCCGGATACAGGACACCCGACCACCACTGCGGGTCGGTAAGGCTCTCCAAGCCCGTTTCCGACAGGCAGAAAAGTTTGCCGTGCGCTTCGGCGACAGGCTTCAGGGCGCCCAGCATCTCCTGCACCTGCTTTCCGAAACGGGCACCTGCGGAATCAAGCCCCTCATTCTCTCCCACATATTCGTAGATATCCGTCCCCAGGATATCCACGCAGTCATCGCCCGGATAACGCGACAGGTAGTCAACGGATGAAATCGGGCCGTTCGGGGAATAGCACCAGACGATGTTGTCCAATCCCCGGTCATGGGTGAAATACGACCAGGTCATCCGGTACAAAGCCTGGTATTCGCGGGCGGAGCACAGACGCCAGCCCCACCAGAACCAGCTTCCGATGTTCTCATGCCAGGGCCGGAAAACCACCGGAATCCCGCCCAGGCTCTCGATGAAATCGGCCGCCCGCTTCAGCCACTGGCTGAATTCAGCGTGCTTCTCACCGCCGGGAAGGATGCTCCATACCACTTCGTCGGACGAGATGTCCCACGCGTCGCCGCCCGTAAGCGGATTGCGCGGATGCCAGGAGAAAGTGACTACCCCACCCCGTTCGGCATGCGCACAGGCAGCCCGGCGCATCAGGTCGAACGGGACGCCGTCCAGATTGGCCGGGTCGCCCAACTCGATACCACCCAGATCAAAGCCCACCATGGCGGGCCAGGACCCTGTCACGTCCCGGACGTCCGAACGCTCCAGTGGATCGTTTGCTACGTCAGTAACCTGCCAGGCGTGACCGTACACCAGGTCATCCTGGTGTCCGTATAGGATCTTGCCCTGTGCGGCAAGTTTTCCAAGTCTGTCGATAAGTTGGGTGCGCGGTGTCTCTTCCTGCTTCACGGCTTTGGCACTTTTTTCCTGGAGACGCTGGTTCGCATCCCGGATGATTCCGACGGTGGAATCCGTGACATAGACACCGTTGAGTCCCTGCGCCTCCTGCGAAGGATCGCCCGTGTAAGGATCGCCGGATTCCCACTGCTCATGATTCGGCACGGCGAATCCGCTCCAGCCCCAGAAATTCGCTCCGTCGAGATAACTGCCTACTTGACTGAATACATAGGCATAGTAGCGGTCGCGGGCTGTCGTGGGGGCTTGCATCGAAGCCTGGAAACCGTCGCGCGGGAACCCGAACTCCTCGGCCACAACCGGAAGTGCGTGCTCTGCAGCCAGGGCTTTGTGTTCGAGCAAATAAGCGTGGGTCCTGGCAATCGCCCCATCAACATCTTCCACCAGATGATCGGGCCGCACCCAACTCCAGTTATAGGGCCAGATATGGATGGTCATATAATCGATACCCGGGATTTCATTCACAGCACGGAGCAGGTCCGGATCCTCTTCACATCCCATCAGGCCTTCGTTGCCGGTAGAAAGCAGGTGGTTCGAATCGATTTCCTTGACAATCCGGGCCGCCTCAGTCATCCAGCCGATGAAACCAGCCCGGACTTCCGGCTCGTCCGAGAAGCAGCGGGGCTCGTTGCCCAACTGCCAGGCGAAGATGGACGGATCGTCCTTGTAAGGCTTGCCAGTCAAGGAATTCACGCGCGAGACGATATTGCGCAAATGATTGAAATACAACTGCTGCGCTTCCCGGGAAGTCTGGAATTTCCGCATCTGTTGCATAAAGGGCCAATAACCGTCCACAAGCGGTATCAGGGTCTTTTCGCCCGTCGCCCATTCCAGATATTGACCGTATCCGCCTGTCCACTCCCAGGAGTTGTTCACATAGAGCACCGCCTGCATATCTCGTTTCCCCAGTTCAACCAGGAAGCGGTCAAGGCCGACAAGCAGCGTATCGTTGTACACGCCCGGGGCTGTCTGCAAGGTTGGTTCCACACGGGAATAGACGCCATCGGCGCCGTCACCGCCTACCAGCACGCGGAGGTTGTCGATACCCAGTTCTTTCAGGGCATCGAGTTCTTTGCGCAGGCGGTCAATGTCCCCGCCCCGGCCTTCGGAGGCCAGGATGGGTCCGTACCAGAAATTGGTACCGATAAACGTATACGGTTTTCCGTCCCGGACGAAATGTCCGTCTTCGACAGTCACGAAAGTGGGGCGCGGGGAACAGCCTATGGCGGTAAGAGCCAGGATGGTTCCCATCAAGAGGGTCAGGATACGAGTCTTCATAGTATGCAAATTTACGCTTTTTTATCCCCTCGGCGCCTATAAATAATTACCTAAAACTGATACTATTTTGATAACCCGTCATACATAGATGCGGTTTTTGGTGAACAGGGCCCGGAAATCCCGGGGCGTGTAGCCGCGACGGGCCTTGAAGGTCCGGTTGAAGTTGGAAAGGTTGTTGAAACCGCAGGCATAGCAGATCTCGCTCACGGACGTGGTGGTATCCACCAACATGCGAGCTGCGACACCTACGCGCACGTCGATGATGTAGTCGACGGGGCCACGGCCCGTGCGCTGCTTGAAGAAGCGGCTGAAGGCCGACGGAGCCATGGCAACCAGTTCCGCGAGCGTTTCCAGTTTGATCTCTTCCTTGTAATGGCGGTCGATGTAGTCCTTCACCCGGTTGATCCGGCGGCTTTCGCCATCGTAGCTGGTCTTGGCGAAAGCATGGGAAGCCAAGGTCCGGGCTCCGGCGTCGAGTGAAAGCGCATGCAAGATCTTGAGCATATCCAGGAACTGGTCCATCCGGTCTTCTTTCGAGGCAAGCGAGTCCAGCAGGTTATAGACCCGGATGATCGTCGGGAAGGAGAACGTCAGCCCCATCCGGGCCCGCTCGAACATCTTTCGGATGGAGGCGAACTGATTGCGGGACAAAAGGCTGGTATCCAACAATCCCGGCGAGAATTGGATGGTGATCTCGCGGATGTCGCGCTCGGTGCAGTTTCCCTGCTCCCAGGCATGCTCCAGTCCGTCACCCGTGATGAGGGTCAGTTCGTAATCGCCGATTTCCTCGATGCTGTCACCCACGACCCGGCGGACACCCTTGCCCCGCTCGATGAAATTCAGCTCATATTCCGCATGGGAATGGATAGGCCAGGTGAACTCGCTCTTATGCCGCTCCACGATATAGAAGCAGTCCTTGTCAGTGATGGGTGTGATTTCCCGAAGTACGTTTGCCATAACTAAATACCTTTCTCCGTTTGTGTTACTTTCTGCAGGGTTCCGTCCGCATTGTAATGGAGTTCGTCCACGCAGATGCTCCGCCGCCCCGTGGCCGGTCCATAGCCATCGAGAGAAAGCGCCGCATTATGATAGAACAGATAGCTACGCCCCTGATAGTCGATGATGCCGGGATGGATGGTGAAACTGTCTTTGGCAGGGCCCGTAAGTTCCCCCTTGAACACCCAGGGGCCGTCGAGCGAAGAAGCCATCGCATAGGATATCGTTTCCCCGCCTTGTCCCATGGAAGCGTACACAATGTAATAATAACTGCCCCGCTTGAAAAGCCAAGGGCCCTCCACGTAGTTTTCCATGGGCAGGACCCGGATATCGCTATCCAACTCCACCATGTTTTTCTTGAGCCGTGCCAGGAAACAGGTCCCGTTTCCCCAACACAACCAGGGGGTTCCGTCATCATCGATCATGACGGTGGGATCGAAGTCGTTCCACCAACCCCGTGGGCCGTTGGGCGTCATGTCATCCAGGATGAGTGCCTTGCCGATGGCATCCCGGTAAGGACCTTCCGGACGGTCTGCCACGGCCACGCCGATGGCTTTGCAGTCCGGATTCCCGCTCTGGCAGGACACGTAGAAATAATACCGGCCGTCCACTTCGATGCACTGGGAAGCCCAAGCCTCCCCCACAGCCCAACTGAAATCGGTGGGTTTCATCACAACACCGTGGCCGGTCCAGTTCTTCATGTCACCGGTGGAGAAACACAGCCACTCTGTGATGTTGAATCCATACTTCCCCTCATAGCCGGGCTTGTCGTCAAACTGCTCATCATGCCCGCAGAATACGTACAGACGGCCGTCGGAAGCCACCATCGGTGCCGGATCGGCCGTATAGCAAGTCCGCACCAACGGATTGCCCTTATATACAAATGTACTCGCAGAAGGTGCGTTCTTCGTACAGGCGGTCGCCAGCAGAGACAGGATGAGAAAGAGTCTTTTCATAGTCAACGGCGTTTCAGGTCCCATTTACAATTGTCGCTGCTGAAATCGAAACGGCCCAGGCCCGGCGTGCTGTCAGCAACAGAAACCAGGCACAACGCCTCGGCTCGGCCGGAAATCTCCTTGGGCATGATGCGGTAGGTACCGTCCGTCAGCTGGTCGATGCGCCAAAGTTCCCGGTCCGCGCCGGTAAAGGACGGAACCGTCTCAAGGCGCGCACCGTCCGCAGCTGCAAGAGCGCGGGAAGTACCTTCAATCACAATCTTATAATACGGTCCTCCCAGATAGCCGCCGGCATCGGGAACCGCCTCAATCCTCCATTTCTGATGAGGGCGGGCCATATAGTCGGCCATGCGGACGGGAATCGCACCCTGCGGCCATCCGTCAGCCACTTCTTCCAGTTTCTGGCCTTCCAACGCCACCAGCGGTTCGTCTTTTCCGATTTGCCAGAAAGGCTTGCCGCCCTGGGCACGTACAAAATCCACGGAAAGTTCCAAAGAATAGCCGCGGCGGCGGGAAAGTATCTTGTACGGACCGTCTGAGACAAGGTCACCGGCTTCCGGCCAGTCGTCTTTCCAAAGGAGCGGGCGGATGGCAAGGATGCTGAGACCGCTCCGGTCCAGGTCGGCTTCAAAATGGAGCGACATCTTCTCCACACCCTCTTGCACGACATACCGGCCGAAATGCCCGGCGCCAAAAAGACGTTCCTGCGCTGCAATCACCATGCGGCCGCCGCCACGGAGCATGTCGCGTCCCATGTTATCCAGATATGGTCCTGTCACGTTCCGGGAACGGCCCACAACAATATTATAAGTAGAATTGACGCCATCGCAGCAAGTGCCGTGGGTAGCCAGCAGATAGTACCAGCCATTCCGGTAGACCAGAGCCGTAGCTTCGCAGTCGATGGCAATATCCACAGGTTGATTGCCAGCCAGACGCGCACCCGTAACGGGATCCAGTTCTATCAGTCGGATAAAACCGAAATAAGTGCCGTATGTACAGAAAAGCCGGCCGTCTGGGCCCAGCAGGAAACTGACGTCAATGGCATCACAGTCCTCATCCTCCACGGTCCGGGCCACCTCGATGGGTTCGGTGAAGGCAAAATCCGGGGAATGCGGGTCGAGGGTCTTGTTCCACATCGTGAGGATACTGCCCGCATGCGGACCGTAGAATCCACCGCCGGTCGAACTGTAACCCACCAGATACCGGTCTCCGATCCGGATGACATCCGGCGCCGCGCCGCGGCCGGGACGAACTGCCCCGCTCTCCCACACCCAGCCATCAGCCGAGACAAGACCCCCTCCCCCCGTGCCGAACGTATAGTATTTTCCATCACATGCCACAATCGTGGATGGGTCATGGATAAAAGGCATACCAACCTGGGCGGCGCTGGGGAGCAAGGCGATAACGAGTGCCCATGCAAGAAGAAGATACTTTTTCATGGCTATTTCGTGCTGACGGTGAAATGGGTGACAGGTCGGCCGTTCCCATCCAGGAAACGGACGCAGAAATCGCTCAGTCCCGGTCCGTTGATGACTGCTCCCCAGATGACGTTGCGGCCTTTTTTCAAGGTAAGGCGCTCCGAAGCACAATCATCAGCCACCATCCGGCGGTCACCGTCCATCAGTACGGCTTCTTCCCCATTGACCCACCACATCGAGGCGCCATTGGAGCCCACGGACAGGCGGACATCCGGGATGTCGTTTTCACAATTGACCACTGTAGCCACCCAATACAACAGGCCATAGTGCTCGTCGGACAGGTTGGACGCAAAGCGGAACAATTTTACGTTGAAGAGCCGGCTGTCCATGGCATACCAGCGTAACTCTCCCGCCCGGGAGCCCGCTTTCGGAAGGATTTCTCCCAACTGACCCGGAAAATAAGGCTGGTCAAGTACCTGCCGGAGGTATGATTCGGTAAAAACGTTGTTGCTGCGATGGGGTTTGCTGATGGGCTCCAGCAAAAGCCAGCGACGGATAAAACCATCTGCATCAGGCCAGGCTGTCCCATCACCGGCCGGCACCATGTATTTGTCCAAATTTGTGGTAGAATCGGAATAGGCCACCCAGCGTCGGGTGCCGAAGGAAACCCAATCCAACTGCAGGTCCCTGCCTGTTTCCAGGGTGATACGCAGGTTTTGAAGTCCTGTCACGGCAAAATTCGCAGGAAGACTGACGGTCCGCCAGGAGGACGACACGGGAAGATCGAACCGCGCACCCGCCTCTTCCGTGGAAACGGAAACCACGCAGTCGTGTCCGGCCTTGTAGCGGAACGTGATGTTTCCGGGATTGTTTTCCCCGAAATCCACGCGGTCATAGCGCACCCATGTCCCAGGCTGGGTCAGGGCGATCAACCAGCCATCGAAAGGCCGCTGTGCATCCAGGAATGCAAGGTAGGCTCCCTGATGGCAGAGGGCACTGTACCGGTCTATCTGGATACGCTCCGAGGCGGATGTAGTCCCGACTCCCCGGAAGGTGGGGGTTACTGGAAGGATCGTTCCATCCGGATTGAAAGATACCCTGTCGATACACACGGAGCGGTTCTTGTCAAAGGCCGGCGAATAATCGTTGTGATGGTAGAAAAGATACCATTCTCCTTTGTATTGGACCAGGGAATGATGATTGGTCCAGCACTCATTCGGGGACTGCGCCATGATCAGGCCTTTGAATTCATAGGGACCGAGCGGATGGTCACTCATGGCATAGGCCAGTGTCTCCGTTTTGTCCTGTACCCAGGGATAGGTAAGATAGAAATGGCCTTCCCGCTCGAAGATGAAAGGTCCTTCCTTGAATCCTTCGGGCAGGTTTTCATCCAGGCGGACAGGCGTACTCTCCAAGGCCGTCAGATTCTCATTGATCCGCGCACCCTGCAGGCCCATTCCCGACCAATATAGATAGGTATGGCCGTCAGAAGCCTGGAGCACACAGGGATCGATTCCCCAAACGCCCGGGATGGGCTTCTCATAAGCCCGGTAGGGTCCGTCCGGCGCATCAGCCACGGCCACCCCGATGGCGAAGCCACGTCCTTCCCGGGGGGCATCGGGAAAAACGAAATAATACTGTCCGTTCTTTTCTACGCAGTCAGGTGCCCACATGGAGTAGCCGTCCGGCTTTCCCCAAGGGACTTTCTCCTGGCTGAGGATGACCCCATGGTCGATCCAGTCAACGAGGTTCTCCGATGAAAAAACATGATAATCGGCCATGCTGAACCACTTCTTTTCCGGCTCCACGGGGCTGATGATATCGTGGGAAGCGTAGAGCCAGACCTTGCCGCCGAAAACACGGGCCGAAGGGTCGGCCGTAAACTGTCCCCGGATGATGGGATTCTGGGCAGACACGGCAGCCGCCGCCAGCAAGACCGCAAAAAAGATGATGAAGCGTTTCATTCCTTGTACGGATTGATTCCACTGAGTTCGCACAAATACAGGTACAACGCCTTATAGGCTTCCTTCTTATCATATTGGCTCCCTTTCCACAAGAGCGGATGATTCTTTTCCCCTACCCATGAATCCTTGTCGTTGATTCCCCAGAAAGTAATGCCACCCCGCTGGGCGGCGGGGACAATTTCGAGGTACTTCTGGAAAATGAACAGGATCATGTCCGCCTGGGCCGCTTCATCGTTGTTCTTCAAGTCGAGTTCCGAGATCCGGACAATCTTCCCGGTGGCCACAAGGTCTTTGAGGGTGGCCTCGATCTTGGCCTTGAGGTCCGGGGCAGCCATATCCAGATGCATCTGGGTCGCCACGCCGCTCACTTGGGAATTCCCCTTGGCATACGCGCAGAAAGCCTGGCGTTTGGCAGGAGATGTTTCCAGGTTGAAGTCGTTGATGTACAGGACGGGGTTCTTGCCGGACCGGGCAGCTGCATCTGTAGCATAAGAGAAAGCCGCATCCACCCAGTCCTTCGTACTGGCGTAATACGTACCCCAGACGAAGCCTTCGGGCGTATTCCCTTGGGTACGGAATTCGCCGGACTCGGTGAAGGTCTCGTTGACGACATCCCAGGCAAAGACGTCGAAATGTTCCACCATGCCATAGACGAAGGTCTTGAAAGCGGCATCGACGGCCTTACGGGTGGGTTCGGCCGCGGAAGCCGCCTCCACCGGGAAGATTTGGATATCGTCAATAAAATAGGTGACGGCTTCGGTCGCGCCATAAAAGCCCAGGGAGATTTCCTTGCCGGACTGGATGGTATAATCCAGCGACTGATACGTCCAGGAAGTGGACATCCTGGCGAACTGTCCCCAAGCCGAATTCCGGTATTGAGGATCGCCGTCTCCGCGGATGTCGACCTGCAGGTCGGCCGGACTGGACGCACGGGCATACCATGCGATCCGATAGGTTTGGCCGGAATCGACCGGGAAGTTCCGGGTCACCACCTGGACATCCCAGTTCTGGGCAGCATGACCGTCCGCATTATCCATGCGAAGGCATATCGATCCACTGTGCGCTGATGCATCGGTAAGTGTCACATAGCCCGGTCCGTTGACAAGCACGAACTCACCGGATTCCAGCAACTTCGAGGAAGCCCCGGCGGTATAACGCTCGAAGTCTATGCCGCCGAGAATCGCCGCCGGATGGACAGGACTGTCCACGGTGCCGGCATTCGCCCGGTCGATGACATCATTCAGATATGCCTTCTGCTGTTGGCTGTGCCAACCCAGCACATGGCCGAAAAGTTCCGTACCGGCACTCTTCGCCCACGCCGCCATCCTGTCGGCCGTATCAAACTGCAGGGTCCCGTCGGGCCGCACGATGGCGTCGTGCTTCATCTCGTTGCCGAAAGTGACCGCCTTGAACTCCCGGGTCAGGATTTCGGCCACCTGGGGGTTCTTCACATACTCCTGATACGTGAACGCAGCCCCCAGTCTGACACCCTGTTTCAACGCCAGGTCGCCCAGGTTTGCTTTGGAATAATCCACCTCCCGGACAACCGGTTGGGGAACTACCACATCGGGTTTTTCCCCGGAATGATCCTCCGGATCATCGATCTGGCAGGAAACGACAGCGGACAGGAAGGCTGCTGACAGGATCAATGCGGACAATTTCTTCATAGGCAGAAGCGTTTTCAGTATTACAAAAATACATATTTATAATTGTGATGTTCTGTAGCTTTTCAAAATCGAAACGATTTGTATCATTTTTTCAAGGCATGTTTCAAGGTTTATATGAGTTGTTTCCGCGTGGACCCGAATACCCGGGAAGCGTTGCTACCTTTGTGTTAGTAAATAGGATGCATATATCCATAAAAACAACAATAATCAAAACCAACTAATTTCACCCAAAATGATGAAACGCGGAAAACTAATCCATTTGTTCGGACTATGGGCGCTCCTGCTCCTGCTGCCCGGACAAATATTCGCCCAGAATCTGCGCGTGGAGGGAACAGTCCTCGACGAACTGGGAGAAGGGTTGATTGGGGCCGGGGTCCTTATACAGGGGACCCGAACCGGCACAGTCACCGACATGGACGGTAAATTCGTCCTTCCGTCCGTTCCCCGTGGCGCCATGCTCGAGATTTCCTGTATCGGCTACGTAACGCAAGTGGTTCCGGCAACAGGACAGCCCATGACCATCTCCATGGAACTGGACTCCAAGACACTCGAAGAGTCCGTCGTCATTGCGTACGGCCAGCAGAAAAAGGTTACCATCACAGGTGCCGTATCCGCCGTCAGTGGCGAGGGCCTGACGAAAGCGCCCGTAGCCAACGTGGCAAATGCCCTGCAGGGCAATCTCCCCGGTGTATCGGCCGTCCAGCCTTCCGGCATGCCGGGTGCCGATGACCCGGTGATCCGGATCCGAGGTGTCGGTTCCCTGAACAGCGCTGAACCACTGGTCCTTGTCGACGGCGTGGAGCGTTCTTTCTCCCAACTGGACGCCAACGAGATCGAGAGTATTTCCGTCCTCAAAGACGCCTCCGCCACAGCGGTGTTCGGTGTGCGCGGCGCCAACGGTGTCATCCTGGTAACCACCAAGCGTGGTTCCGTGGGCAAAGCCTCGGTCACCGCGACGGCCAACGCCTCCTTGCAGACCATCTCCAAGTTCGTTGATTTCGCCGACTCGTACACCTACGGCCAGATGTGGAACTATACCGCCATCACGGATGCGCTTCCCATGAACCAGTGGCCGGGTTCGGTAACCATTTCCGATTATACCCCTTATGCCGCCAGCGGCATCAAGTTCAGCCAGGACGTCATGGAGCATTTCCGCACCGGCGACATGCCCACCACGTTCCCGAGCATGGACTGGATCAAATATATCATGAACGATGCCGCCTGGCAGGAACAGGCCAATGTGAATGTCAACGGCGGTACGGAAAAGGTGCGTTATTTCGTCTCCGCAGGTTTCCTGAACCAGGATTCCCTGTTCAAGACTTTTTCCAACGACAAGCATGAAACCTTCAGTTTCAAGCGTCTGAACTATCGCGCCAACCTGGATATCGACGTTTCCCGCTATAGCCAGATTTCCATCACCCTGGGCGGCCGCATGCAGAACCGTAATACGATGGGCGGCGGTGAAGGATTCCTGTTCCGCTACCTGCAGGGCGCCACGCCCTATGCCGGCAGCGGTATCGACGCGGAAGGCCGCCATATCATCGCGGACGAAAACCTGGTCGGCACGTACGACCGCGACGCCCTTTCCAACTATTTCAACCTCGGTTATGTGAACGAGAGCACCAATGTGCTCAACTTCGACATCCAGTACAAGCTCGACATGAGCTTTATTACGAAAGGGTTGGATTTCAAGGTAAAAGCTTCTTACAACTCCGATTATACCGCCCAGAAGAACCGCCAGAACGGCTATGGTACCGGTGTTACCTACGTCGCTACCCTGACACCTGACGGAAAGGAAGTCCTCCGCAAGGAGAACATCACCTGGCCTATTCCTTATAATGAGGGCCGTTGGGGCAACCGCAACTGGTATGCAGAAGCCAGTTTCAACTACAACCGCAAATTCGGTGAGCACAACGTAGGCGCCCTGCTCCTGTACAACCAGAGCAAGACCTATTATCCCTGGGATTCGGACGGCAGCCTGTACCGCTCCATCCCGAAGGGTTATGTAGGTCTGGTAGGCCGTGTCACCTACGACTATGCCACCAAGTACATGCTCGACTTCAACATCGGTTACAACGGATCGGAAAACTTCGCGCCCGGCAAACGCTACGGTGTCTTCCCCTCCATTTCCGTGGGCTGGATCCCTTCCAGCGAGAAATGGTGGCAGCCCCTCAGCGGCGTTATCAGCTACCTGAAACTCAGGGGTTCATGGGGTCTGGTCGGTAACGACAACACGAATGGGGCCCGTTTCCTCTATCTCCCCGGTGCCTGGCAGTTCTTCACCGGTTCCATGACCGGCAACCCGCAGAACCGCGGCGCCAACTTCGGAACCAGCGGCAACTGGCTGCAGGGTGTCAAGGAACTTACCTCCGGCAATCCCAACGTGACCTGGGAAACGGCCAGCAAGATCAACCTCGGTATTGACGCCACCTTCTTCAAGGGTCGCCTCCATTCCTATGTGGATGTCTTCTGGGAGGACCGCCAGCACATCCTGGTATCCAACGCTTCTACGCTCTCCGCGGTCACTTCCCTCCCCGCCAGCTATGTCAATGACGGCCGCGTCAAGAACCATGGTTATGAGATCACCCTGACTTGGGAAGACCGGCATGGCGATTTCTACTATTCCATCACGCCCAACTTCTCCTTCGCCCGCAACGAGGTCGTGGAGATGCTGGAAGTAGAACCTTTGTATGATTATCTGCGGCGGACAGGACTCCCGGTAGGCCAGCGTTTCGGCTATGACCTCTTCGAATTCTACCAGGAAGGGACGGAAGCCCGCTACAAAGCGCAATACGGCACGGAAATGCCGGACCAGGGCATCGCCCTCAAGTATGGCGACTGTGTCTATGTCGACCTGAACGGCGACGGCGTCATCGACGCGAACGACCAGAAGCCGCTGGGATACACCGACAATCCGGAAATCACCTATTCCCTCAACACCTCCCTCCACTGGAAGAACCTGGATTTCTCCATGTTGTGGACGGGCGCCGACCACGTGAGCCGGACGCTGAACGGCTACTTCCGTGACCAGTTCGGTTCCACCAACACCTCGGCGCTTACGCAGTGGGTGGCGGACAACTCCTGGACGACCGACAATCCCAACGCCATCCTGCCCCGTATTTCCTTTACGAACCGGGTTCACAACAACCACGATTCCCAGGCATGGATGATCAACTCCCGTTACGTCCGCCTGAAGAACGTGGAAATCGGCTACACTTTCAAGCAGCCCAAGAACAAGCAGTTCTTCAATTATATCCGGGTCTATCTCTCCGGACAGAACCTGCTCACGTTCTCCCGCTTCGACGGCAACGACCCCGAAGCGCCGGGTTCCGGACTTGACTTTGGCGTGCGCTACCCGATGACCCGTGTTTTCAACATCGGTGCCCAGCTTAACTTCTAATGCCGCTATGACCATGAAACAGAAATTGATCCATATACTGATCGTTGGAATCTGCAGCGCCTTCGCCATCACCGCTTGCGTTGACCCGTTCGCCGTGGGCGATGACTTCCTTGAGAAGGCGCCGGGCGTGGATGTCAATATCGACACGGTTTTCACGCATGCAGAATACACCCGCAACTTCCTCTGGAGTGCTTACGGACAGCTTTACTGCACCTATACGTCCGGCAACATGATGAACGGCGCGCCGATTGACGTGCTCTCCGACTCCTACCACTGCTACGTCTCCTGGGGCGGCCCCAAACAGAGCTATTACCCGGGCCTCCTGACTGAAAACGCACAGGATACGGAGGATGGCAACTTCCAGGGAAAATTCTCTTACTCGACCAAGGGAGGCCTTGACTCGGATGCCGGCGGGCGCGTGTCCATCTACGAGACCGTGCGCAAATGCTGGCAGTTGATCGAGAATATTGACAGGGTACCGGACATGCCGGACCAGGAAAAGAGCCGGATCCGCGGGGAAGCCTACACCATCATGGCCAGCCGCTATTTCGACGCTTTCCGCAACTTCGGCGGACTCTGCCTGGCCCGCAAAGCGTACGGTGTGGGCGAGAATTTCGAAGGAGGCCGTGCTACGGCCAAGGAAACCGTGGAATTCATCGACTCCCTGATTGTGTGCGCCATCAATGAGCCCGGTTTTGTCTGGAACGTGGACAATGCCGATATCGGGCAATGGTCCGGCCGTCTGACACGGGCTTCCGCAAGAGCCCTCCGGGCCAAAGTGTGGATGTTTGCCGCTTCCCCGCTGTTCAACAACTCGGAGCCGTACATGGAATATACGGCGGACAAGATTACCGAATTCACCAACATCGAGCACGTGTGGTTCGGCGGGCAGGATCCTTCCCTGTGGAACCGCTGCCTGGAGTATTGCAACGATTTCTTCCGAGACAATGAACAGAACGGCAATTATTATCAGCTGATCCAGCCTGCGACGCAGGATGAAGCCGGTTACCGCCAGGCCTACCGCAATGCGTACCGGTACCGCAACAACGAAAGCCGTCACGAGAAGATCTTCGACGTGCATCCCACGCAGCTGATGTCCGACCAGGTAACCGACGGTGTCATCAGCAACCGCTGGGGCTGGGGCTGGCCCGGTTTCGCCCTCGACTGCTATCGCCAGGGCGGCGCCGTCCCGACCAACGAACTGATGGAATGCTTCGGCATGCAGGACGGCCGCGTCTTCCCGTATGAAGACATCTACGGACCCGGCAACAACCCGCAGGGCATCGACATTTTCGCGAACCGCGACCCGCGTCTCTATGAGACCATGCTGGTACCCCGGCAGTCGCTGCCTGCCGGAATGGACTATGCTGGCTATGCCTACGCCGATACCTGGGTAGGTGGTGCGATGTATTACGACCAGAACAACTTCGGAGATGCAGCCTCGGACGATGCAGCTTCGGGCTACCGGAAATTCAAATGGATGCTCGACTATACGAACGACCGGATGAATGACCAGTTCATCGGCATTTCCTACATCCGCCTGGCCGAGATGTATCTCATCCGTGCGGAAGCCCTTGCCGAAACGGGCAATCTCCTGGGTGCGCTGGACGATCTCCACGTCGTACGCAGCCGTGTAGGCCTGGGCCGTCTGGAGACGATGAATCCGGAACTGCGGCTGACGACCAACAAGGAGAACCTCATCAATGAAATCCTCCGGGAACGCAACTGTGAGATCGGCGCCGAATGCGGTGACCGCCTTTATGACATGGTCCGCCGCAAGCGCCAGGACCTTTTCACCAAGCCGCTCCACGAAATCAGGGTCTATCGCCTGGATGCTTCCGGCAACCGCCTGACGGACGGGGACCAGCGCTGGGATCCTTCGACTCCTTGGCCTAAGTTTGAATATGAGAAGCCTGTCATCGTCAACGGCGCCCGCCGCTGGTGGGATCCCGGCTTCTGGACAAACAAGTGGTACCTGGACCCGGTTTCCCGCATCGAAGTCCAGAAGAAATATGGACTTACCCAGAATCCTGGTTGGTAATCAAATGAAATATCCACGATTATGAAATTACGCAATATACTTATACTATTGGGGTTCTGCGCAGTTCCTGTGGTTTCCTACGGACAGATGCAACTCGGTGACAAACAGTCACGGAAGGTGGATCTGGGCTACGGGGTCGAGGTCTCGGAATTTCTGACCACGGCGGCCAGCTATACCATTACTGCAGAAGAGCTCAGCCATACCTCGGCAATCAGTCTTGCCGATGCCCTGTATGGCAAACTGCCCGGCCTTACCGCGCTCCAGAACACGGGTTTCAAAGGAGAAGAGAACAGAGGCGCATCGTTCAACATCCGGGGCGTCCAGACCACCGGTGAAACGGCCATTCTCATCCTTGTCGATGGCGTCGAGCGCCCCATCGACCGGATTCCGGTGGAAGAAGTGGAAAGTGTGACTGTCCTCCGGGACGCCGCCGCCGTGGCCATGTATGGACACGAAGGCATCAATGGCGTGCTGCTGGTGAAGACCAAGCGCGGCCAGGCAGACAGCGGCTTCCATTTCAAGGCCGGTGCTTCCCACAAGATCCAGTTCGATCCCCAAATGGCCGATATGGTAAGTGCTTACGACTATGCCCAGGCATTGAACATCGCCCGCATGAACGACGGCAACACCGCTACCTACACGGAGGCCGAGTTGCAGAAATTCAAGGATGGAAGCGATCCCTTCGTCTATCCCAATGTCAACTGGAAGAACGAAGTCTTCAAGAACACCGCCGGCGAGACGAACGCTTTCGTCTCCATGTATGGCGGGGCTGACAAGGTGGAGTATTACACGCTGCTGGACTATACAGACGCCCGCGGCCTCTACAAGAATCCCAGCCAGGGTGCCTGGAATTCCCAACTGATGTACTCCAAGGCGAATATCCGCGCCAATGTGGATTTCCAGGTCACCCAGACAACCCGGGTCAAGACGAATATCCTGGCCATTTTCATGGAGACCAACGGCGTTCCCAATGTGAATTCCAATGACGCCTGGTGGCATCTGTATAAAGTGCCCGCGCTGGCCTTCCCGATCAAGACCCAGGGAGGCGTCTGGGGCGGCAGCCAGACGTATGGAGACTTCAACCTGATCGCCAAGGCGACGGGAACGGGCTTCACGAAGACACACCAGCGCCAGATCTGGGCCGACATGACCCTGGAGCAGGACCTGGACTTCCTGCTCGACGGCTTGAAATTCTATGTCGGAGGTTCCTATGACAATGCCTCCAATACCATCGAAAACCGGACGAAGGGTTACCAGTACGGCTGGAACTACTATACGGGCGGCAATATGGCTGAAGTGGTCATGGGTACGGTGGAAGACAAGCTGGTATTCAACAACTATGTTGACTTCCAGTGGCGTATCGGAACCGTCAACGCCGGCCTCAAATATGCAACCCGGTTCGGCAACGGCGACAATTTCGCCGCGAATGCCAATTACAATATGAAGAGTGAGATCCGCGACGAACGGAACAACACCTGGTACCGTGCCAACTGGAACCTGGCCCTGCATTACGACCATGCAGACCGGTTCGTGGCCGACCTGGTCCTGGCCGCCAACGGTTCCAACCGCTCCTACCCTGCCAAATGGGCGTTCTCGCCGACGCTCGGTCTGGGTTGGATCTTCGCCAATAATCCGACCGGCGCGCTGTCTTATGGCAAAGTCCGTCTGTCGGGCGGTATCCAGCATACCGACTATGTCCCCGAGAGTGGCTTGTGGCTGGCTGCGTGGGACGCTTCTCACGGCCAGTTCTGGTACGGCTCCAGCTTCAACGGCACTTGGGGCGCTTTCCTCAGCCAGTTCCCGACCAGCGATTTCCGGCAAGAGGCTGCCTACAAGGCCAACTTCGGAACCGACCTCCGGTTTGGAGACTGCCTGGATTTCTCGCTGGACGCCTTCTACCAGCAGAGACGCAACATCCTGGTCAGCGCTGCTTCGCTGAATTCAGCGGTCGTGGGCATCCAGTCTTCGTATGATGACAAGGGTCGCGTAGCCAGCTATGGTGTAGAAGCCGGCCTGCGTTTCGCGAAGACCTTCGACGGAGGATTCAACCTCTTTTTCGGTGCCAATGCTTCAGCTGTGAAGAGCCAGATCCTGGAATGGATCGAAAGCCCTGCCTACCCCAACCTTTCCGTGATCGGCGGTCCTGCCGACGCGGCACGCGGACTCATCGCAACGGGCTTTTTCCTGACCCAGGATGAAATCGACAACAGTCCCCTGCAGGAATTCGGACAGGTGAAGGTGGGCGACATCAAGTATAAGGATGTCAACGGTGACGGCGTCATCAACGAGAATGACTACGTGGCCATGGATTATGGCAGCGCCTTCCCTGCCCTGAACTACGGATTCAGCCTCGGGATGGAGTACAAGGGATTCGGCATCAATGCGTCCTTCCAGGGCGCAGCGGGCCAGGTCAAGAACCTGATGTACGTCGATGGTGTCTGGGGCGCACTCTCGGACAACCGCAACCTCTCCCAGGAATACTACGACCACTGCTTCGACGTGATGGGCGCCAATGCCCTTTATCCGCGCCTCTCCACGACCAACGTCGCCAACAACGCCCAGAACTCGACCATCTGGTTCCGTACCGTGAACTGGTTCAAACTGCGTGACTGCGAAGTCTACTACAAACTTCCCGCCTCGCTGCTTCGTCATATCAAGTTCACCGATGCCAAGATCTTTGTCCAGGGACAGAATCTCCTGTCGTTCGGCAACATCGCGGCCTTGGATGCAGAAAACCTCAATACGGGCTACCCTGTCATGAAAGCTGTGACGATGGGCCTCTCCTTTGTATTCTAATACCAATCCAGCTTGCATTATGAAACTCGATAGAATCTGCTTATTCCTTCTCGCCTGTGTCCTTCCGGCCTCGTGTGCCGACCTCAACTATTCGGAGGTCAACACGCGGGATGAGGCCTGGACGTACGAATACTTCGAGAACGGCATAAAAAACATGGTATTCGACGTTTACGCACAGCTCTACAACAACGAGTTCGAATCCAACAGCGCCTACTTTCTCGCGGGAGCCACCGACGAGGCCCAGTATGCCTTGGAGACCGGTGCGGTAAACAACTATATCAATGGTGGCTGGAGTGCGGCCAATCCGTATTCCAACACCTGGAACAAGTCCTACACAGCCATCGCCGAGGTCTGCATGTACCTCGAGAAGATCGACCAGGCGGATATCTCCGACTGGCAGTACAACTCCAGCTATCCCAACTGGATCCAGCAGATGGAACTCTTCCCGTATGAACTGCGCTTCCTGCGGGCTTATTTCTACTTCGAACTGCTGCGGACCTACGGCGATGTGCCGCTGGTCACGACCACGCTCACCAACGAGCAGGCCAACAACATCAAGCGTACACCTGCCGACGAGATCGTCCAGTTCATCGTCGACGAACTCGATGCCGTGGCCCCCTACCTTCCGGTTTCCTATGTCACGGAAGTGGGTGCCGAGATCGGCCGCGCCACCCGCGTCGCCGCTTTTGCCCTCAAGGCCCGCACCCTGCTCTATGCAGCCTCTCCCCTGTTCAATCCCAACAACGACAGGGCCAAATGGGAAAAGGCTGCCGAGGCTTGCAAGTTCATTCTCGACAACGCCGATCTCTGGGGTCTGAAACTCAGCGCCTACGGGTCCCTCTGGGGCCACGACGCCTTCTTCAATCCCGAACTGATCTTCGGCCTCGGACGAGGTGAAAGCAACTCCTTCGAGATGGCCAATTATCCGATCGGCATCGAGAACGGTTCCTCCGGCAACTGCCCGACCCAGAGTTTCGTGGACCAGTACGAATACCAGGACAACGGGCAGACGTTCGTCCAGCGGTATCCGGGCAACATCGACCTGGGAGCGGTCGATCCTTATGAAGGACTCGATCCGCGCTTCGCGCTCACGGTAGTCAAGAATGGCGACCTCTGGCCCAGCAACGGTTCCCAGCAGAAGACCATGCAGACATTCGCCGGTGGATTCAATGCCGCGCCCAAGTACGGAGCGACGCCGACCGGTTATTACCTGCGCAAGTATGTCGACGGCTCTTGTGTCACCACGGCTGACAACCAGACCCGCCGCCGGCATACCTGGATCATCTTCCGTCTCGGTGAGTTCTACCTGGACTATGCCGAGGCCGTGTTCCACGCCACAGGCAGCGCCAATGATGCCACGTATGGCATGACAGCCAACGAAGCCATCAACAAGCTCCGCAACCGCTCCGATATCCAGATGCCGAAATTCACGGAAGACGGCGAGGCCTGGATCGAACGCTACGAACGCGAGCGTCTCGTGGAACTCGCTTTCGAAAACCACCGTTTCTGGGATGTCCGCCGCTGGAAGAAAGGACCCCAGTATTTCAAGAACATCCAGGTGGCCTCGATCAGCAGCTCGCTGCAGCTTTCCCGTACGACGGTCAGCCGCCAGTGGGATGACAAGTACTACTTCTACCCGATCCCGCAGACCGAGCTGAAGAAGAATCCCAACCTCACGCAAAATCAAGGATGGTAATCATGAAGAAGTTGCTTATCTATATCAGCGTACTGCTGACCGTTGCCCTGCTGGGTACTGTATCGGCATGTATCGAAGACATCCAGGTCCAGAAAGACCTCGGATTGAATGTCAAAGTATTCTTCCCGACCAAGGTGGTCCCTGGCGTGCAGATGACCATCAACGGCACCGGATTCTCCAATGTCCGGGAGATCGTATTCCCCGACAATGTCACCGTCACCGATTTCAAGCTTGTCAGCGACGATATGATCCGCGTGACGGCCCCTGCCGGTTTTTCCGCGGGGGGTGGAAAACTGATTCTCCGCACAGCGGATGACCAGGCGGAATCCCGCCTTCCGCTGACCCTGGGCTCGACGGAGATATCTGGTTATTCCAAACAGGAAGGCGAAAGTATCCAGGGCGGCGAACAACTGACCATCTACGGCAAGGACCTGGAATTCATCAGCGGCGTCGAACTGCTGGATGCAGACGGCAATCCGAGCCTTGTCAAGGATGTCAGTTTTTACCGCAAAGGCACAAGTTCCGTGATCATCTATATCCCGAAGAAAGTCTATGAAGGGACCTTCGTCGGAAAGGTTTATACCTTCGACGGGAAAGTGTTCGACATGCCCGAACTGTCTTACACGCCTGCCTCCGAAGGCGGACACTGGGAGAAGGTCAAGACGACCATCTGGAAAAATGACGGCTCGCATGGTGCCGCCAACTGGGATGGCGTCTATCGTTTCGGCCTGGAAGGCAATGACGGCAACAACGAATGTATCGCCACATTCCCGGCAGAGATCTGGAACGGCATCAAGTCCGGCACGTTCTACATGCTGGCCCAGGGCAGCGACTGGATCCAGATGCGCATCACCACCGGCTGGTGGAGCACCAACTGGACCGGCGATGACATCATGACCGGCAACGAACGCATCATCGACAATGGCGACGGTACCTATTACATCGCCATCAATTTCGAAGGCGATCCGATCCTCGATGTCCTCGACGTGCAGCACCTGCTCCTCACCGGCAGCGGATTCACGCCGCTGGAACTCTACTTCGAAGAAGATGTATGGGTCGATGGCGGCGGACACTGGGAGACTGTCAAGACTTCCTTCTGGAAGAATGACGGCTCGCACGGTGCTGCCAATTGGGACGGCGTCTATCGTTTCGGCCTGGAAGGCAATGACAGCAACAACGAATGCCTCGCCACGTTCCCGGCAGAGATCTGGGACGGCATCAAGTCCGGCACGTTCTACATGCTGGCCCAGGGCAGCGACTGGGTCCAGATGCGCATCACCACCGGCTGGTGGAGCACAAACTGGACCGGCGACGACATCATGACCGGCAATGAACGCATCATCGACAATGGCGACGGTACATACTACATCGCCATCAATTTCGAAGGCGATCCGATCCTCGATGTCCTCGATGCCCAGCACTTGCTCTTCACCGGCAGCGGATTCACGCCGCTGGAACTCTACTTCGAAGAAGAAGTCTGGGTTGATGAAGGAGGGTCTGGCGCCCAGGAAGTCGTATTCTGGCAAAACGACGGCTCACACGGTGCTGCCAACTGGGACGGTGTCTATCGTTTCGGCCTGGAAGGCAATGACAGCAACAACGAATGCCTCGCCACGTTCCCGGCAGATGTATGGAATGTCATCAAGTCCGGCACATTCTACATGCTGGCTCAGGGAAGCGACTGGGTCCAGATGCGCATCACCACCGGCTGGTGGAGCACCAACTGGACCGGCGACGACATCATGACCGGCAATGAACGAATCGTCGACAAGGGAGACGGAACCTATACCATCGAAATCAATTTCGAAGGCGATCCGATCCTCGATGTCCTCGATGCGCAGCACCTGCTCCTCACCGGCAGCGGATTCACGCCGCTGAAGCTCTACTACATCAAGTAGTTTGCATCCCTGGTACATCTGGAGGCTGGCCGTCAGGTCAGCCTCCTTTTTTTCCGGATGTTTCAAATATTATCCATATATTTGTAACATACCCTGAAAAATCATTGCATTGATATCATATTTGAAACATTTATTCGTCCTGATCGGACTTTGCATGTTACCGTTCTTGACTGCCCATGCGCAGCTGGCCCGGTTCTATACCACGGAAAACAGCCTCCCCAACAGCCGCGTAAACCAGATTTATCAAGACAGCAGGGGTTTCATCTGGATTTCCACAGAAAACGGACTGGCTCGTTTCGACGGTCGCGATTTCCTGACGTTCCGCTTTCGCCGAGACAAGGCAGACGCCCTCGCCAGTGACCTGGTCCTGTCCGTCTTCGAGGACAGCCGCGGTACGTTATGGACGGGCACATCGATGGGTCTGCAGGTTTTCGACCCAGACAGCCGTTCCTTCCGACGTATCGACCTCCAGGATCCTTCCTATCCCGGCTCCACCCAGCACATCTCATCGATCATCGAAGTGAAAACCGGAAGCGTAGGCTCGGAACTATGGGTCGCCACTTCCCAGCACGGAATCTATATCATCGACCCGCAGACCCACAGCCTGAAGGGTTCACGCAGGGCGCTCCTGAACCGTAACCTCCCCTCTCCTTTCGTATATTCCCTGTTCCAGGACTCGCGGGGTTGGGTATGGCTTGCCGGCGAAACCGGCGGCCTGTCCGTCGTGGACAGCCAGACCATGCAGAGTCAGGGCATCACACTGGATCCCCAGACTTTCATCCGGGACTTTGAAGAGGATCCTGCCAGCGGCAACATCCTCATCGCCACCATGAGCGGCCTGTACATCTACCGGGCCGCAACGCACACCCTGACCCGTTCGAACGATCCGGAAGGAAAAGATTGTGAAGCCTACTCGCTCCTTTTCAGCAAAACGGTCCAGAAGGTCGGAGAAAAGGCCTTCCTTGTGGGAACGGAAGCCAACGGCCTCTGCCTGTACGATATGGATACCGACCAGCTTCGACAGGCCTATATCCCGTCTGTTTCCCAGGATATCTCCCGCTGGAAAGTGCATTCCCTCCTGGAGGACAACCAAGGCAATATCTGGGTCGGTGCCTTCCAGACCGGCGTGCTGGTCATTCCGCACTCCATGTATGGCTTCGAGTTTACCCGGGTGAATTACGGGAGCGTATCTTCCATCGCCCGCAATCCCGGTGACGGTTCGCTGTGGATCGGCACGGACGGCGGCGGCCTGGTGCGCATCGCCCAGGATGGTACCCGGACGGTTTTCAATGCCTCCAACTCCGGCCTGACGAACGATTCGGTCCTGTCCCTCTGCTTCGACAAGCACGGGACGCTGTGGATTGCCACCTATCTGGACGGCATCTTTCTCCACCCGGCTACTGGCGGATTCAAGCCCTTCGCCGATGCCCAGGTGCTGGGCACACCCAATGTATCCTGCCTGGCCTATGATCCGATGCAAGACCTGGTTTACGCCGGTACGTATGGAGCGGGTATGAGCACGATCTCCGTCCCCGCGGAAAAAGTGGTCCGACAGATTTCAGAGGACATCAACAAATGGGTCAGTTCCCTGTACATCGATCGGTCGGGCATCGTCTGGATGGGGACTTACAACGGGCCGATGTGCTACAACCATTCGCTGGGGAAACTGTTTTCCTATAATGTCGGAGATGCAGCCATCAAGGCCCGGGTTTACTGCTTCTGTGAGGCAGCGGACGGCAAGATCTGGATCGGAACCGGCGAAGGGCTGACCGCCTGTGACCGCAACAAAGGCACGGTGACCGTCTATTCAGAATCGGACGGCCTTTCCAGCGATGTTGTCGATGCCCTGCTGGAATCCGCTGACGGAACGCTCTGGATCTCGACCTCCGACGGACTCAACCGCCTGGACCCCGAAACCGGCGTGTTTTCCACCTACCACGCCTACGACGGCCTGCAAGGCAACGAATTCTGTGTCGGAGCCGCTTTCAAGGACTCCGACGGCCGGCTGTTCTTCGGCGGAACCGGCGGCGTCACCAGCTTTTACCCGCAGGTCGTCAACCAGAAAACCCATCCCGTTCCGCCCTTGTACTTCAGCCGGCTCACGGTCCTGAACGAAGAAGTCGAATACGAAGCGGACCGTTCCGACAACATCCTGGACAAACCGATTACCGAAGCCAGCACCCTCACGCTGCCTTATAAGTCCAATACCTTCGCCCTGGAGTTTTCCGTGCTGGAATACACCAACCCATTGCGGATCCGATATGCCTGCCGGATGGACCACTATGACAAGGATTGGCAGTACCTGCCCACCCCCACGCATGCGGCCTCGTACACCCATCTGCCGGCCGGGCATTACACCTTGCACGTGAAAGCCTATTTTGACGGCACGCCCGCCGCGTATTCCGCCACATCGATTGCTATCCGGATCCTGCCGCCATGGTACCTGACCCCCTGGGCCATCGTGTCCTATATCCTGGCCTCCCTGGCTTTCCTGGCCCTTTTCCTCTATTACCTGAAGCGCCGTCGCGAACATCAGGCAGAGAAGGAGATGTCGGAGATCAAAGAACTCAAGCTCAAGATGTTCACCAACATCTCCCACGAGATCCGCACACCGCTCACGCTACTGATGTCGCCCCTTAAACAGATGCGCGAAGCCGAGCAGGACCCCCACCAGAAAGACCTGTATAACCTGATGTACCGCAACTCCCTCCGTATCTTGCGCCTGGTCAACCAGATCATGGACATGCGCAAGGTGGACGAGGGACAGATGCGCCTGCATTTCCTGGAAACGGACATCGTCTATTTCATCCGCGACATCATGCAGTCGTTTGACAACATGGCAGTCACGCGCCAGATCAACCTGCGCCTGAATCCGGCCGCAGAAGTGATGAACCTGTGGATCGACCAGGGCAATTTCGACAAGATCGTTTTCAACCTCCTCTCCAACGCTTTCAAACATACGCCGGACGGCGGGCACATCGAAATCGGGCTATCGGCCCCCGAAACCAACGACGGGGCCCTCGCCCCTGAAGTTGCCTCGCTGATGAAGATCACAATTACCAACAGCGGCTCCCACATCGATACGCCCGATCTGGACAAGGTTTTCGAGCGGTTTTTCCAAAGTGACGTACTGGACGCCAAAATGGGCAGCGGCGTGGGACTCAGCCTGACCAAGATGCTGGTGGAACTCCACCATGGCGTGATTACCGCAGCCAATACGGAAGACGGCGTATGTTTCACGGTCGTGATGCCCATAGGCTGCGCCCATCTGACCGCCGAGGAAATGTCGGCCACGACACACCACAAGGACTTGTACACCAAACGGACATCGCCGGAAGACCTTGTGCGCAGCACAGAAGACATCGCTTTTGCCCCGACGACCGAGGCATCGGACAAGATTGTCAAATCCAAGCGGAATGTCGTCATCGTGGATGATGACCCCGAAATCCGCGATTATCTGCTGGCCGAACTCCGTTCTCTCTATAACGTCAAGACCTTCCCGGGTGCACAGGAAGCCTGGGCGGATATTTCCGCCACGCAACCCGACGCCGTCGTGACCGACCTGGTCATGAGCGGCATGGACGGTGTGGAACTGTGCCGGAAGATCCGGAACAATCCGGTCACAAACCATATCCCCGTCATCGTCCTGACTTCTTCAGCCGACGAATCCAGCCATCTGGAAAGCATCGACAGCGGCGCCGACCGTTTCCTTTCCAAGCCGCTGTCCATCGAACTGCTCCGCAGTTCCATCGCCCAGGTCATCCATTCCCGGGACACCCTGCGAGGCAAGTACTCCGGAAATACCCGCTACGATTACGAGGAAGTGAAAGTCAGTTCGGTTGGCACCAACCTCAAGGAACGAGTCATGGATGTCGTCAAACGCAACCTCGACAATCCGGAATTCGGAGTGGACGACCTGAGCCGGGAAGTCGGCATGAGCCGTGTGCACCTGAACCGTAAGCTCAAGGAGGCGCTGGGCATCTCCCCTTCCAGCCTCATCAAATCCACCCGCATGAAACAGGCGGCCTACCTGTTGGTCCACGATAAGGTCAATATCTCCGAAGTGGCCTATCGGGTCGGCTTCTCCACCCCTTCTTATTTTTCCAATTCTTTCCGGAGTTATTTCGGCCTTTCACCCAAAGAGTTCGTCGTGAAATATTCCGATGTGACAGACCGGGAAACCTTAGACAAATTGTTCGAAGTATGATCAAGACCTGGCGCTGGTTCGGGCGCAACGACAAGATCACGCTGTCCATGCTTCGCCAGATCGGCGTGGAAGGCATCGTTACGGCCCTTCACGACATCCCCAACGGAGCCGTCTGGTCCGTCGAGGCCATCGAGGACTGCAAGCAATTCATCGAAGCAGCAGGGCTGCGCTGGAGCGTCGTGGAAAGCCTGCCAGTCAGCGAAGCCATCAAGTATGCGGGGCCGGAACGGGACGACCTGATCCGCAACTACATCCAAAGCCTCGCAAATCTGGGGAAATGCGGCATCAAGACGGTTTGTTACAACTTCATGCCGGTCATCGACTGGATCCGCACGGATTTGGCGCATCCCTGGCCGGACGGCACGACCAGCCTCTATTTCGACCTGGCCGAATTCGCCTGGTTCGATACCTGCATCCTGCAAAGAGCCAACGCTGAAGCTGACTATCCGTCCCGAGTGCTCCAAAAAGTGCGCATGCTGGAGAATGAGGCATCGCCGGAAGACCGCCAGCGACTCGTGGAGAATATCATCGTCAAGACACAGGGCTTCGTGAACGGGAACATTTCCGAAAAGGATGCGGATCCTGTGGGCCTCTTCCGCAGTCTTTTGGAAAAGTACCGAGGCGTGACGCGGGATCAGCTACGGGAAAACATGCGCTACTTCCTCTCCGCTGTCATGCCTGTCTGCGAGCAATACGGCGTGAACCTCTGCGTCCACCCGGACGATCCGCCCATGCCGGTTCTGGGTCTTCCCAGGATCGTAACTTCGGCCGAGGACATCGCCTGGATCCTGCACGCGGTGGACAATCCCCACAACGGACTTACTTTCTGCGCAGGCAGCCTCTCGTCCGGTGCGCACAACGACGTGGTATCGATGGCCCGGCGCTTTGCCGCCCGCACCCACTTCGTTCATCTGCGAAGTTGCGACGTCCTGCCTGACGGCAATTTCATCGAGGCGCCCCACACGGCCGGCCGTGCGCACCTGGTGGAACTCATCCGCATCTTCGAAAAAACCAACCCCGACCTGCCCATGCGCGTGGACCATGGGAAAACGATGCTGGATGACACGGGATACAATGCCGGATACAGTTTCCACGGCCGTATGCTGGCACTGGGCCAGGTCGACGGGATGCTGGCCGCCGTCCGCAATGAAATCAAAAACCAACTGATATGAACGCATTTTTTTCCATCGAAGGGAAGGTAGCGGTCATTACCGGCGCTGCCGGCGTACTGGGCGGCTCCATCGCCCGCCATTTTGCCGCTGAGGGGGCTGTTGTGGCCGCCCTCGTACACCGGGAAGAACAGATACCCGCCGTACAGAAAGCGCTCGGACCGCGCGCGATCGTTTATGCCTGCAACGTGCTCGACACCGAAGCACTCGAAAAGATTGCCGCCGATATCATGACGCGGCTGGGACGCGTGGACATCCTGGTCAACGTGGCCGGGGGCAATGTGCCGGGCGCCACCATCATGCCGGACCAGCACTTCTACGACATGAAGACGGAAGACTGGCAAAAGGTCCTGGACCTGAACCTGAACGGCACCGTCTATCCGACCCGGGTGTTTGCCCGGTATCTGGCCGCCCGGCAGGAAGGCTGTATCCTGAACATTTCCTCCATGGCTGCGTATGAGGCTTTGTCCCGTGTGGCCGGCTATGGCGCCGCCAAGAGTGCCGTGTCCAACTTCACCAAGTGGCTGGCCGCCGAGATGGCTGCCAAATACGGCGGGAAGATCCGTGTCAATGCCCTGGCACCCGGCTTCTTCATCGGGAAGCAAAACCGGGCAGCACTGCTGAACCCGGATGGTTCCCTGACGGAGCGATCCGTGAAAGTCCTGGCCAAAACACCGATGAAGCGCTTCGGAGACATCACCGAACTCAATGGTGCCGCCCAGTTCCTCTGCTCCGAGGCAGCCTCCTTCGTAACGGGCGTAGTGCTCCCCGTTGACGGGGGTTTTTCCAGTTTCAGCGGCGTCTGACGCGCCCTTGGTTCCCATTTTGAAACAATTTGTAACGAGACTGACAGTCTTGATTCATTTTTGACAACCGCTGAAACAATCCTGGCCCCTGCAAAGGGGCCTTTTTGATAATTTTGTACTATGAAGAAAATCGTCCTGGCCGCCTTGTTGGGGCTGCTGGCTTCCTGCAGCCAGAGCCCGGTTACCCTTCCCCATGTATTTTCCAACCACATGGTGTTGCAGCGGGACCGTCCGGTGCCGGTCTGGGGCAAAGCCAATCCCTCTGCAAAAGTAACTGTGACGTGGCAGGGAAAGAAAGTGCGCGTGAAAGCCGATGCGGAAGGCGATTGGAGAGTGGAACTCCCGGCCACGCCGGCAGGCGGCCCCCATACCCTGTTCATCAATGACATGGTTTTGGAAGACATCCTGGTGGGCGACGTGTTCCTCTGCTCCGGCCAGTCCAATATGGAACTGCCTGTTTCACGCTGCCTGGATGCCGTCGCTGCGGAAATAAAGGAATATGCCAATCCGCAGGTCCGGTATCTGGGTGTTCCCTTGGCTTACGCATTTGACGGTCCCTGCGAAGACCTCCCTGCTTGCTCCTGGCAGGTCCTGGACAGTGAACGCACAGGTCTGTCGTGGAGTGCAGTCTGCTATTTCACGGCCCGGTATCTGCAGGAGGCGACCGGCATTCCCGTGGGTATGGTGAACGTTTCGGTCGGAGGCTCTCCCATCGAGGCCTGGCTCCGTGAAGACGCGCTGGAGGCATACGCTTTGAAAGAACTGAAGCACCTGCGCGAGCCAGGCGTGCTCGACAGCATCAACCAATTCAACGCCACGTTGTACGCCGACTGGCAGAACACCCACAACGCCCTGCCGGTCGACAAGCAGGCCCGATGGAAAAGTGTTGACATATTCTCTTCATCCTGGGCCCGGGATGCCCGGGGAGAAAACATCTACGGCAGTCATCTGCTTCGCCGCCGTTTTACCCTCCCTACCGGTTGGACCGGCCCCTCCATCCTGCATCTGGGCGCCCTGATCGACGCCGATTCCACCTTTGTCAACGGACACTTTGTGGGCAATACCACTTATATGTATCCTCCCCGCAACTATCCCGTTCCGGAAGGCATTCTCCAGGAAGGGGCCAATACGGTAGAAATCCATCTCTACGCCTGTGGGGGAAACCCTGCCAGCTTCGTCCCGGAAAAACAGTATTGTCTGGAAACGCCAGGGGGAACCGTTTCCCTTCTCCAGGGATGGGAGCATAAGACGGGCCGCCGGATGCCGCCCCGCCCGTCCCAAGTATTCCTGCAATACAAGCCGGCCGGCCTTTACAATGCCATGGAGGCTCCGCTGCGGGATTTTGCCTTCGACGGCTTCATCTGGTATCAAGGCGAAAGCAACTGCGACAATGCCGGCCATTACGGAACGCTGCTGGAAACCCTCGTCCGGACCCGTCGAGAGGAATTGAACACGCCGGACCTTCCTTTCTATATCATCGAGCTGGCCGCGTTCGAACATTCCGAACGGACCGACAACGACTGGGGATGGAACCGCGTCCAGAAAGAGCAGCGCCGCACGGCAGAAAAAGTCCCCGGCGTCTTCCTCGTCCCGAACGCCGACCTCGGCGAGTGGAACGACATCCATCCGCAGGACAAGGCCACCGTAGGCCGCCGGACAATGAACGTAATCCTAACATCTAAACCATGAGCACACAGACTTCCCAGGCAAAAGGCTTCTACAAGCTGAACTGGCGGCAACGCATCGGCTTCGGCGCCGGAGACATGGCCCAGAACCTGATCTACCAGACCATCAGCATCTGGCTGCTGTTCTATTACACCAACGTATTCGGCATCAAACCCGGCGCCGCGTCCCTGATGTTCCTGATCGTCCGCCTGGTGGACGTACTCTGGGACCCTGTCGTGGGCACCATCGTGGACAAGGGCAACCCCAGATGGGGCAAATACCGCTCCTGGCTGATCATGGGCGGCATCCCGCTGGTCGGACTGGCCATCCTCTGCTTCTGGAACGGCTTCAGCGGCTCCCTGCTCTATGCCTATATCACCTACGTGGGAATGAGCATGTGCTATACCTTGGTGAATGTGCCTTACGGTGCCCTGAACGCTTCCCTTACCCGGGACACCAATGAAATCACCATCCTCACCAGCACGCGCATGTTCATGGCCAACCTGGGAGCCCTGTGTGTGAAATCCCTGCCGTTGATCATCGCCTTCTTCGCACCCAAGGTGGACGGCGTGGCCGTATACAATACCCCGGAATCGGCGCCCGCCTGGTTCATCACCATGACGATTTTCGCCCTGGCCGGACTGGCCCTGCTGTTCTTCTGCTTCTCCCAGTGCAAGGAAAAGGTCGTGATGGACCAGAAGGAATCCGCCAACGTAAAAGTAAGTGACCTCTGGATGGAGTTCGTACGCAACAAGCCCCTGCGCATCCTCGCTTTCTTCTTTGTCACCGCATTCGCCATGATGAGCGTAGGCAATGCCGCCGACGCCTATTTCATGAGCTACAACGTAGGCGCTACACCACTCCTGACGACTCTGTTCATGTGGCTCGGCACCATCCCTGCCTTCCTCTTCATGCCCCTCGTTCCCGCCATCAAGCGCAAGGTCGGCAAGAAGAGGATGTTCTACATCTTCCTGGGCACCGCCATCGTGGGTATGGCCCTGATGTACACCTTTGTTTCCATCCCTGCCACCAAGAACAGCTTCGTCCTGCTGTGCATCGCGCAGTTCATCAAGTCCACGGGTATCATCGTGGCAACCGGCTATATGTGGGCCCTGGTGCCGGAAGTGATCGCTTACGGCGAATACACCACCGGCAAGCGCATCGCGGGCATCGTTAATGCCCTTACCGGCATTTTTTTCAAAGCCGGCATGGCCCTCGGCGGCGTCGTACCCGGCCTCGTCCTTGCCTGGGTCGGTTTCAATGCCGAAGCGGCCCAGCAGACACCGCTGGCCCTGCAGGGCATCCTGTGGCTGGTTTGCGTGATTCCCGCCATATTACTGCTCCTGGCCATCTGGATCATCTCCAAATATGAGCTTTCCGATGACCGTATGGACCAGATCAACCGTGAAATAGAATCCAGATCCTTATGAAAAAAAACGTCCTGATCCTGTTTGTCCTGCTAGCGGCTGCCTGCACGCCCGAAGAGCAGACCCTGAAACACATTTTCGAAGGAAAATTCATACTCGGCGCCGCCGTGAATGAATCCCAGATTGTTGGAAAGGATGTCCGGGGGGACTCGGTCCTGATCCGGCATTTTGCCGCCATCGAACCGGAAAACTGCATGAAAAGCGGGGAAATCATGCCCGCTTTCGGCCAGTACGACTGGACCCTCGCCGACAAATATGTGGATTTCGGTACAACTAACGGGCTCGCCGTGTACGGCCACTGCCTCATCTGGCATTCCCAGTGCACACCGGATTTCTGCTACGACCCGGACGGGAACCTGATTTCCCCGGAATTGCTCAAGGAACGCATGAAACAGCACATTACCACTGTGGTCACGCGCTACAAAGGCCGCATCAAAGGATGGGATGTGGTGAACGAAGCCATTCTGGAAGATGGGTCCTACCGGCAGAGCCCTTTCTGGCAGATTCTGGGCGAAGAATTCATTCCCTGGGCTTTCCAGTGCGCCCATGAGGCCGATCCTTCCTGCGAACTGTATTACAATGACTACTCCATGCACGAGCCCAAAAAACTCGATACGGTCATCGAGATGGTCAAGAAACTCCAGGCGCAGGGCATCCGGATCGATGCCATCGGATTCCAAGGCCACGTGGGCATGGACTACCCGGACCTGGACCTGTATGAAAGCCACATCCGCCGGGTGAAAGAAGAAACCGGCCTGGACGTCTGTATCACGGAATTGGACATGAGTATCCTCCCTTCCGTCACCCAGAGCGCCGATATCGGAGGCATCAATTTCTATGAGGCGATGCGGAATCCCGAGACCCGTGCCGCGCTGCTGGAAAAAGCAGACCCGTACAAGGGCGACTACCCAGAAGCGGTCTACGCTGCCTGGAATGCCCGCATGGCCGCTTTCCTGGACATGTTCCTGCGGAACGCAGACGCCATCCGACGCATCAATCTCTGGGGCGTATGTGATTCGGACAGCTGGAAGAACGGCTGGCCCATCCCCGGAAGGAAGGACGCACCGCTGTGGTTCGACCGCGATTACAACATGAAAACTTTCCTCAACCCATACTTCCATGAGTAAACGATACCTCTTTCCGGCCGACTATATGGCCGATCCGTCCGTCCATGTCTTTGACGGCAAACTGTACATCTATCCATCGCACGACTGGGAGTCCGGTGTTCCGGAAGACGATTTCGGAAGCCACTTCGACATGAAGGATTATCATATGCTTTCGCTGGAAGGCCCGGATCCCATGTCTTCTCCTGTCAAGGACAATGGTGTCATTCTCAGGTTGGAAGACATCCCCTGGGCGGGACGCCAGCTCTGGGACTGCGACGTGGCTCGCAAAAACGGCAAGTACTACCTGTATTTCCCCGCCAAGGACAAGACGGACATCTTCCGCTTCGGCGTGGCGGTCGCCGACAGGCCGGAAGGGCCGTTCATCCCGCAGCCGGCGCCCATGATCGGCAGTTATTCCATCGACGTCTGCGTATTCGAGGATCAAGGGCAGCATTATTTCTATTTCGGCGGCATCTGGGGCGGCCAGTTGCAGCGCTACCGCGACAACAAGGCTCTGGACACAGGATCCACGTTCCCCGCCGACGATGAGCCGGCCATTCCGCCTCGCGTCGCCCGGCTGCGCGACGATATGCTGGAATTCGCCGAAGCGCCCCGTCCCGTGGTCATCCTGGACCCGGACGGCCAGCCGCTCAAGGCCGGGGACAACACACGCCGTTTCTTCGAAGCCAGCTGGGTACACAAATACAACGGCAAATACTATTTCAGTTACTCCACAGGCGACACGCACCACCTCTGCTACGCCATCGGTGACAATCCCTACGGCCCGTTTGTCTATCAGGGCGTTGTCCTGACGCCGGTCGTAGGCTGGACCACGCATCACAGCATCGTGGAATATGGCGGGAAGTGGTGGCTCTTCCACCACGACAGCGTCCCCTCCGGCGGAAAGACGTGGCTGCGCAGCCTGAAAGTATGTGAACTCACACACAATCCGGATGGAACGATCAAGACAGTGGATGGGTTGGATTAATAAAATACGTTTATGGTTTTTCTTGGGTCCGCTTCTCTCTTTGCTTTCCTGCACAGGGAGAAGCGACCTTCTTTGGTTGGAGGCGGATATTCCCTTGGAAGGAACTCCCGCCTACACCTACCGCATCCTGGATCATTGGGACAATCTGGACGATACCGTGGAGCGCGGCTACGCAGGCCCTTCCATCTGGGGATGGACCGAGGAAACGCTTCCGGCAGCACGGATTGAACGCTACGCACGGCTGAACCGGAAACTGGGCATCAACGGCATCGTCCTCAACAATGTCAACGCCAATCCTGCCATCCTGGACGAATGGCATCTGCAGCGGGCAGCCGCTATCGCCGACATCCTCCGTCCCCATGGCATCCGCATCTACCTGTCCGTAAACTTTGCCTCCCCCGCTATCCTGGGCGGACTGCCCACAGCCGATCCGCTGGATCCGCGCGTCATAGCCTGGTGGGCGGAGAAAGTGGACGAAATCTATACCCATGTGCCGGATTTCGGCGGTTTCCTGGTCAAGGCTTCCAGCGAAGGCCAGCCCGGTCCGCAGGACTATGGTCGTTCGCATGTGGATGGGGCCAACATGCTGGCCGATGCCCTGGCCCCACATGGGGGCATCCTCTTGTGGAGGGCTTTTGTCTATGCGCCCGACAGTCCGGACCGGGCGCGCCAGGCCTACGATGAATTCATGCCGCTGGACGGGCAGTTCCGCGCCAACGTAAGCATCCAGGTCAAGAACGGACCGGTTGATTTCCAGCCCCGTGAACCGTTCAGCCCGCTTTTCGGCGGTATGCAGGAGACCTCTGTCTCTCCGGAATTACAGATTACCATGGAATATCTGGGGCAAGCCTCTTCCCTGGTCTTTCTGGCACCCATGTGGGAGGAATGCCTGCAGTCTGATACGTTTCGCGACGGAGCCGGTTCCACCGTGGCGGCTGTCACGGCCTCCGCGCGCGTGTCTGCCATTGCCGGCGTCGCCAATGTAGGACAGAGTCCCGACTGGTGCGGGAATCTGTTCAACCAAGCCAATTGGTATGCGTTCGGCCGCCTCGCCTGGGATCCTTCCCTGTCCAGCGAGCAGATTGCCGAAGAGTGGCTGCGTATCACTTTTCCCAAGCCGTGGCTGATTTCCCACAAACGCTTCACCCGGGATTTCATCGAGCCTATGAAACAAGTGATGCTCTCTTCCAGGGAAGCCTGCGTCGATTACATGATGCCGCTGGGACTGCACCATCTGTTTGCCTGGGAGCATCATTTCGGTCCCGATCCGGGCTGTCAGGTCCCCGGTGCGCGGGCGGACTGGCTCCCCTCCTATTATCACCGGGCGCGGCCGGATGGAATCGGATTCGATCGTACCCGGAATACCGGCTCCGGTGCGGTGGATCAGTACAACCCGCCCCTCTCCGACCGTTACAATTCCTTGGAAGACTGCCCCGAAGAACTGTTACTATGGTTCCATCACGTACCTTGGGATTATCGGATGGACTCCGGTCTCACGCTTTGGGAAGAACTCCAGCGGCATTATGAGCGCGGCGTGGAACAAGTACGGCGGTATCAGGAGTTATGGGCTGGAATGAAACCCTACGTGGGCGCACGGCGCCATGCCCGGGTCCGTGCCCTGCTGCAAAAGAACGCACAGGACGCCGCACAATGGCGGGATGTGTGTGTCGATTATTTCCGTACCTTTGCCGAAGCCAAAGAGAATTGATACCATGCGTCCCATTGTCTGGGTAACTGCTTTCTTGCTTTTCCTGCCTGTGGCCGGCTGTCTTCCGAAAGAAGACGATACGGAACCGCCCGCACCTGCGCCGGCTCCCGTCGTTTTCGAATCGGCCGCAGATGCCGTGCTCCATATGGGTGCCGGATGGAATCTGGGCAATACCCTCGACAGTCACAGCGGAGAACTCAGCCATATGTGGATAGAGGCATGGTCCCCACGGACCCCGAAAGACTACGAAACCGCATGGGGCCAGCCCCAGGCCACCCGGGCTTTGATCCACATGTTCAAGGAAGCCGGGTTCGGGGCGATCCGGATCCCGGTTACCTGGTATCCGCATATCGGCACGATAACCCTTCACGACACGGATAAATGGGATCCTGCTTCCTGGACCGGTACCGAAGTGGATGCGGCCTGGATGGCCCGGGTCAAAGAAGTCGTCGATTACGTCATCGACGAAGGAATGTACTGTATCCTCAATGTCCACCACGATACCGGTGCTTCGGACACGGCCTGGCTGGTTGCCGGCGAAGCGGGGTTCGAGACCGCCCAAACCCGTTATCAGGCTCTCTGGCAGCAAATCGCCATGACCTTTCAGGATTATGGCGAAAAGCTGCTTTTCGAGTCCTACAATGAGATGCTGGACGCCTATGACTCCTGGTGCTTCGCCTCTTTTGCCACGCCCGCCCGTTATGACGCCGCTGTCGCGGCATCCGCCTACAAAGGCATCAACCAATATGCACGCCTGTTCGTCGAAACCGTCCGCGCGACGGGCGGCAACAATGCCATACGGAACCTCATCATCAATACCTACGGGGCCTGCAGTGGAGACGGTACTTGGAATACCCACCTGAAGGATCCCCTCCTGCAGCTCCAGTTGCCTGAATCCCCGGGCCACATTGCCGTAGAGGTCCACAGTTACTGGGAGTCCGAGAAGTTCGACACGCAGAAAGCGGATATCGACCGCCTGTTCTCCAATGTCAGCCAGCACCTGCAAAACAGGTTGGGTGTACCCGTCATCATCGGAGAATGGGGCGGCGGCACTTCCGCAGACAGCGACGCCAATGTCCGGTTTGCTTCGTATTTCTCTTCAAAAGCCAAGGCGAACGGCGTGGCCGCCTTCATGTGGATGGGGCTGTCCGACGGCAAAGACCGCGCGGCACCGCAATGGACGATGCCCCGCACCAAGGATGCCATCCTGCAGGCTTATGCGCCGCAGTAAGCCAGGGGAATCGGAACCGGCAAAATAATATAATTTACCCAATTACTGATACTTTTCAGACATCCTGCCGAATGCAAGCGGGATATCTGGAGTATTTTATTTACCTTTATGCGTTTAATTGCGCGTACACGTATCCGCCTGTGAGGAAACAAACTATTTTTATTTTAAACCATAACGTATTACTAACCAAGCATCAACCCATGAAAAGCAAATTGTTTGCTACTTTGACGCTTCTGTTCTTCGGCCTGGCCGCCCTGGCGCAGACCGTCCGGATCACCGGTACGGTCACCGACACCTACGGCCCGGTGATCGGCGCAAGCGTCATTGAAAGCGGCACCCAAAACGGTGCCTCGACCGACATGGATGGCAATTTCGTCCTGAACGTCCAGCCCGGCGCGACGATCGAGATCTCATCCATCGGCTACAAGACCCAGGTGATCGCAATCGGAGACCGCACGGTTTTCGAAGTGTTCCTGGAGGAAGACGCTGAGTTTCTTGAAGAGACCGTCGTAGTCGGTTACGGCGTCCAGAAAAAGAAACTCGTAACCGGCTCCACCGTCCAGGTCAAGGGCGAGGAACTGGCCAAGCTGAACACGACCAGCGCCCTCGGTGCCATGCAGTCCTCCACGCCTGGCGTGAGCATCATGAGCTCCAACGGCCAGCCGGGTTCCGGCTACAACGTCAACATCCGCGGTATGGGTACCACCGGTTCCTATGCCCCTCTGTATGTCATTGACGGTGTGGCGGGCGGCGACATCAATGCGCTCAACCCGTCCGACATCGAAAGCATCGACGTCCTGAAAGACG
>JAEEGF012307916.1_pt1 | contig 67783 bp, 73 predicted proteins | sample 9134171 | NCBI WGS metagenome assembly JAEEGF01 (sample SAMN16246542, study PRJNA631951) | gut metagenome | biome: gut microbiome; feature: rumen; material: AP-attached | host: Bos | place: Iran: Karaj | collected 2018-10 | reverse complement strand
GCTAGTAATCGCAAATCAGCATGTTGCGGTGAATACGTTCCCGGGTCTTGTACACACCGCCCGTCAAACCATGAGAGTCACCAACACCCGAAGTCCGTTTCGGCGGCCTAAGGTGGGGGAGATGATTGGGGTTAAGTCGTAACAAGGCATCCGTACCGGAAGGTGCGGATGGATTACCTCCTTTCTAGAGAAGGAAGTAGGCGCACGAAAGCAATTAGCTCGCGTGTAGCCAGGTCGGTTGCAGTAGTAAATTTAAGCTTGATTTATTACATTTCCGCAAGGATGCAACAAAGCTATTACAGATACAACGATGAGATTAATTGCACAACTAAATTGTTAAGCAGAGAAGCGCCGAAAGGCGCCTTTTTGTTGCGTATGATATGATGGAGTTATTATGAGCGGTAAGAATGCGAAAAAGACGCCAGAGAAAGAACCTCTAGATGGGTCAAAAGTCTTATTAGTGATAACAATTGTTGTATTGATAGTAGCGGCAGCGATGATTACGATTGCCTTGAGCTCGAAAGAGGATACGGATACAGATATACACTATTACCCAACTGGGGATCCGGTAGGGCCGATAGACTGTATGCCGCCATTAACAGAGGAAGAAGCGGCGCGATGTAGGGAAGCTGAAGAGAACGGCTGGCCGGTAGTTTATTAATTGAATATAAAGCCCTCACGGAAGTGAGGGCTAAAAAAGCTCCGAATTCTGTAGTGCTGTGGCCTTGAGAGATAAATATTGCCACGCCCGAATCGGAGCTTTTATGGTTTTTGTGTTTGTTTGTTTTTGAAATTTGTTTTTGTTTTTGCGAAAATTGCGGCTTTTGTGATCTGCGAATAATTACAAAAGCTATTTTTAGTGTAAGCTCTTTCGTTAAGCTTGTCAATAGGTTTTGAGTAAAATTATTGTACAAAATTAACAGGGGTGGAGCATGTAATTTTTACCACACTCGGCAAAAATGGACGATTTTGTACACAAAGATTTGGTTTTGCGCGGAGGGGGCAATATTGGTAAAATGAGGTTATGAATAAACGAATTTTTGGCGCGACGGACGGGATTCGGGGTAAAGTTGGCGAAGCGCCGTTACGACCAAATATTATCAAAGCTTTAGGCAAAGCAATTTCAAAATATTTTGACAATGGCCGGCTCGTAGTTGGTCGCGATACGCGCGAAAGCGGCGAATGGATGTGCGACTATGCCGCGATGGGCATTAAAGAGCAGGGTGGCTCGGCGGGCGATTTGGGCATTCTACCAACACCTGCCATGCAGAAGATAGTCGAGGAACGCGAAGGGATTGTTGGCGGTATTATGATGACCGCTTCGCATAATCCGGCTACAGATAATGGTCTAAAGGTTTTCTTAGGAAACGGCGATAAGTTAAGCGACGAGCAGGAACTAAAGGTAGAGGAGTATTATTTTGAGCAGGAGCTTGGCGAAGATATTGCACCGCCGAGTGAGGGGTATGAAGTAGAGGATAATCCGGCAGCCGTACGCGATTATGTGGCGATTGCGACAGAGACATTGGATGCGGCGGGCGAATTAGCCGATACGGAAATTGTATTAGATGCGGCCTCTGGCGCTGGTCATGATTATAGCAGAGCGGTATTTGAAGAATTTGGCCTACAAGTGAACCAGATTGATCCATTGCCAACTGGCAAGAATATTAACGATGGTTATGGTGCTCTGTACCCAGACAAGATGGCGGCTGCCGCAAAGAAGCATGGCTGCGTAGGTGTAGCAATGGATGGCGATGCGGACCGGATTGTGATTGCTGATGAAGAAGGGCGTATCTGGGATGGCGACCGCATTGTGACCTTGATTGCCGAATATTTGTTCGAGAATGATGCTTTGCCGGCTAATACGGTAGTGCTGACGGAATATAGTAACCTAGCGACGGTCCAATACCTAACTGATGCCGGAATAACCGTTGAGAAGGTCGTAAATGGTGATCGTTATGTGGCGCAAAAGTGTGAAGAGCTGGGTGCCATTTTGGGCGGTGAGTTTTCTGGTCATATTATTTACTTACCGTGGCTAAAAAGCTCAGATGCCACCTTTATGACGCTGTTTATACTAAAAATTATGCGCGAAAAAGGATGCCGCTTAGCCGATTTGTGGGCAAAATATGATTATTTACCATCAAAACAATGGGCAGTGACGGTACGCGAGAAGAAGCCGCTCGAAGACATGCCAGAATGGATTGGCGCGATGGCGGCGGCTGAGAACCGAATGGATGGTAATGGCAGAATTTTTACGCGCTATTCTGGTACAGAGAACAAATTGCGCATCTTGGTTGAAGGTAAAAGCATGGAAATCGTCGAGGAAGTCGGCGAAGCGTTGAAAGAATTGGTGGAGAGGGAGCTTGGAGCATGATAGAAATTGGTCCGATGACGGAATATGATGGCGATATTGCCGAGAAAATGGGGGTTTTACGCCGTCAGCTTAGTACGAAACATGACGGATCACCAATTGCACGTGAGACGCTTGAGGAGATCATCGAGTCGCCATATCATGATGTCTTGATGGCGATTGAAGATGGTCAATTGGTAGGTATGGTAGTGGTGTCGGTAGTGATGCTTACACTTAGCCGTAATGTCTATATGGAAGATTTAGTGGTAGACGAGAATTGTCGCGGTAAGGGTGTGGGTGGACAATTATTGGATGCCGTTAAAGAGTGGGGGCGCCAAAAGGGGTGTCGACGCTTGGAGTTTACGTCTTCGAGCCGAGATGGCAAAGCGGGCGCACGCGGCTTTTATGAGAGCCACGGCGCAAATGTGCGCGAGACGGATCCGTATCGTGTAGAATTATAGATGCCAACAAAAATCCCCCTCTTTGGAGGGGGTATTTTTTAGAGTGGGAATTTGTTTGGCACAATGAAGTGCATGATGAGGTAGAGGATGACGCTATGGAGATTCGTGATGAAAACAAGGCCAACAATGCAGGTGATAAGGCCGAATAATTTTACTTTTTCGTAGCTAGCGAGACCGCTGGCAAGATTATTGGCAATGGCCTGATGAAATTTAATTATAAAAGCGCCGGCAACTAAGCAGGCAAAACCTGCGAAGAACCAGCCCCAGCTGAATGTCCAAATGGCCGTGATTAACATAAGGTTATTGTAGCATGCTTTTTGCAACTTGCATATTTTTGTTTAATCTAGTAGAATAACATCTAGCAGGGGATATAGCTCAGCTGGTTAGAGCGCGTCACTGATAATGACGAGGTCTGTGGTTCAAGTCCACATATCCCCACCATCATGGGGCGGAATAGGTTTATACCTACTCCACTCCACCACCAAGCCCGACGGGGCATTTTTTTGTTGCTATAATCATTTTATGAATAGGACAGAGTTTTTAACAAAGATTCAAAAGGTGACAGGTTTGTCGGACGAAAAAATCCAAAAGCTCGACAAGATTCTGCAAGAACATACACCGGTGGGGCAGAATAGCAAAGAAAAAATTATTTTTTCGCTCAAAAAAGAGCTTGGAATGAGTGAAGAGGCTGCCGAAAAGTTATATAACGACATCGCGCAGATATTTTCGGAAGAGACGGCAAATAAAGTTAAGGGTGCACTCGAAGAATTTGGTAAAATGCTCACAAAATAACAGGGGACGAGCGCATGAGAGGCTCTCTAAGGCCGTTTTGGTGCAGTAGACGATAGAAAATACCTCCCGATGTTGAAAGCGGGAGGTATTTTGTTGAAGGATCTCGCACTTCCTTCAAGCTATAAATGATTTTATGCTATTTATGATATAGTGTCAATGCTTGTTTTGTGGAAAAGTTGATGTTATTCCACAAGGGGTTGTTCGGTTATTATAAAATATTTTTAAACAAAAACATATTGACAAAACAAAAGCTTTATGCTAAAATAGCCATAAGCACCTGAGAAGGCGCCTCGCTTAGCGTTGCGGCTTTTCGAAAAAGGGTGGCGATATAAAGTTATATGGTGGGCAGAAATGGAGCTAGAAATGGCTGGAACTAAAGCTGGTGGTCAAAAAGCTGCCGCTACGAACAAGAACAAATATGGCAAAGACTTTTACGCCGAAATCGGTCGTAAAGGTGGTCGCAATGGTCACACCGGTGGCTTTGCTGCTAACCCAGAACTAGCTAAGATTGCTGGTGCTAAGGGTGGCCGTATTTCTAAGCGCGGTAAAGCTAAGAAAAACGCCTAATTATTCTCAGTAGATTTCAAAAAATATCCCTTCTTTGAGGGGATATTTTTTATCTAGAAATCGGCGGGCGGGATGGAGCTAGGCCATTTGACGCCGCAGAGGGGGCAGTGATAGTTGCCAGAATCGTCTTGATAGCCGGCAAGTTGGCAGTTTTTGCAGAGAGAAACCACATGAAGCCAGTCGCGGTAAGTGTCGAGGTGGTCTTCGGCAAAATCTTGATTCCATTTGATGCCATATTGAGCGCAGAGATCGTGGGCTTTTTGCCAAGCTTCGGACTCGATACGAATTAGCTCGATGTCGCTGGTGTAGCTGTTTTTCTTAATAAGATAATGACCGAGCTCATGAAGGAGTTCGAGCGGGGAAGTGTCTGGGGTGTAAAAAATTAGGCGAGGCGGGGTAAATTTAGCCTGTTCGCCAGGGTTAATTGAAAGTTCGGGAAAATCGGCGCGGAGTTTAGCGACGAGCTTGTTTAAGCTTGGCATAGTAGTAGCATCCGTAGATTACAGATAAATCATGGTATTTGGCGGCGTGAAGACGGGGCATAGTAATCTTGGCGGGAAGTTCAGCGGCGAGACCCTTGCGAAGCATCTTGCGGTAATTATCGAGCATGAGGCCAAGCGGGCCGCCAAGAATGACGCGGTCTGGCTTGAGTGAGGTGATTAGTGGCACAAGGCCGAGCAAAATGCGGTTAGTAACATCGTGCCAGATATCGGCGTCTTTGATTTCGCTAACGAGACGGCCATATTTTTTATTGATGGCGCTGGCGGCGGCGATATCCTCCCATTCGAGTTTTTCGTGATTCCAGATATATTCGGTGTGACCTGGTTCGAAATCGGAGTAACGCTTGACGAGGTGGCCATCTTCGACGATACCGCCGCCGATGCCGGTAGAAAGTGTTAGATAAAGGGTGCGACCCTTGCAGAGGCGCGCCTCGGAGAGCGCAGCGAGATTGGCGTCGTTTTCGACATAGATAGGGAAATTGCCGCCGAGGTCATTCTTGAGTAAAGTGGCGAGATCGAATTCGCGCCATGGTAGATTGCCAAGCCAAATAGCCTGATTGCGCTTAACGATGCCTGGCATAGCGATGGAAATAGCTTTAATATTCGAGAGAACAAAATTGACGCGGATTTGCTGAAGGAGGTTATCGTAAAAGATGTTCTGATCGGCAATGGTAGCGAAACGGACAGAATGAAGAACTTTGCCGTCTTTGTCTAGCAAGGCGATAAGTGTTTTGGTCCCACCAATGTCTATACAGAGATACATATTGTAAGTATAGCATCGTTTGGCGCGAGGAGGAATAACAGATAAGGCTTATGTTTGTGATAGGGGAAGAGCGGTGTTATAATTTTGGCAAGTTAGGGAGTTACTAAAATGGATGTAAACACAAAATATAAGCGTTGGGGTTGGGGGGCAGTGATTGGTTTAGTAGCGGTGATTTTGATTGCTGGCTTAGTGGTGGCCGTCACGATGTCTTCGCCAAAGAAGTCGAAAGAGGTCGCTTCTGATGATGGTAGCGATGTTTCGTTGATTGCTGATGGTGGCAATAGCGGTGACGATAAGAAAACCGACGGCAGTGCTGATGGCAGCGATACGAAGACTGACGACGGGAAAACTGACACTAAGACCGATGGCAAAACCGATGATAAGAAGAGCGGTAGTGGTTCTGATAGCGCGGCTGCAGATGGTACGGATGGTACTAGTAGTACCGGCAAGAAGGATACTTCTGGCAGCACCGGTAATTCTGGCACCTCTGGCAATTCTGGCACTTCTGGCAATTCCGGTAAGAGCGGTAGCTCTTCGATGCCAAAGACTGGCCCGAAGGAGGATTTGATTTCGATCGTGGCGCTAGCAACGATTGCTGGTCTAGCTGCCTATAATCTTGGTTTCTTCAAGAAAAGCGCTTAGGCTTTACTTTATCTGTAAAACAGGTTAGAATAATGAGTAGCATGGAGCTACTCATTTTTTCTGGTATTTAATACGAGAGAAGGTGAGTAGTTCCAGCGAAAGGAAAAATAATAAATGGCTACAAAAGCTAAACTTACAATGGATGAGCTTCTCGCAGCGGAAGATATTCAACCAATTGTACTTGGCGACACGATCGAAGGTACGGTTATGTCCGTCAAGAAGCACGAGATTTTAATTGATCTCGGTGCACGCGGTGTTGGTCTTGTTCCACGTCGCGAGGTTGCCTTCGGGCGCCAACTCAAGGAAGGTGATGCGGTTTCGGCTAGCGTCGTCGATACTGAGATGGAAGATGGTATGGTATTGCTATCTCTCCGCAAAGCTGTTAAGGAAAAGGGCTGGGATGAAATTGCTAGCAAACTTGATGCTGGTGAAATCATCGAGGTTCAACCATATGATGCCAACCGTGGCGGCCTTTTGGTCGAATACGAAGGTATCCGTGGTTTCTTGCCAGTTTCGCAGCTTTCTGCTGAGCACTATCCACGCGTAGGTAGCTCTGATAAGGATGAAATCCTTCAGCGCCTCAACTCGTTGGTTGGCCAGAGTATTCGCGTTCGCATCCTTGATGCAGATCGCAAGACTAACAAATTGATTCTTTCCGAGAAGGAAGCTATCAAAGATGGTCTCGCAGAACGCTTTGCTAAGCTTGCTGTTGGCGATGTCGTTAAAGGCGTTGTTACTGGCGTAGTAGACTTTGGTATCTTCGTGAATGTCGATGGTATTGAAGGTCTCGTACACATTTCCGAGATTTCTTGGGAACGTGTAAATAGCCCAGCCGACTATGTGAAGGTTGGTGATACGGTCGAAGCAAAGATTATTGCTATCGATAAGGATCGCCTCAGCCTCTCTATGAAACAACTTCAAGAGGATCCATGGCTTTCTGAGATTGCCAACTTTAAGAAGGGTGACAAGGTTGAAGGTACGATTACTCGTATTACTCCATTTGGCGCATTCGTTCAGATTTCGCCAGCAGTGGAAGCCTTGGTTCACGTATCTGAGCTTGGTGAAGGTAGTGATGTTGACCCAGAGAAGATCTTTACGCTTAATGAGCGCAAAGAATTCAAGGTGCTCGATATCGACAAAGAAGGTCGCAAGATTTCTTTGAGCTTCGCTGACAAGAAAGCAAAATAATTAGATAAAAAATCTGCGTTACTAGATGACGCAGATTTTTTGTGGCTTATCATGCTGCTATTACTCTATCAATAAAGGTTGGCAGATTGCGATAAGGTACTAATTGTGGTAAAATAAAAAGATATTAGGTCGATTTTTTATTATTTCTTAACGAAAGGAGCTAGAAAGTGGAAGAAAAGGTAATACAGATTTCTGGCTCGATAACGGTAGACGAGCTAGCAAATGCCTTAGGTGTGTCGGTGACGCATTTGATTGGCGAGCTGTTTAAGAATGGCATCATGGCAACGATTAACCAGCGCCTTGATGCTGAAACTGCTCAGATTATGACCGAAGAGCTCGGTTTTACGAATGTGCGCTTCGAAAAGAAAGAAAACTCGGCGAAAATCCCAGGGATTAAGCGTGAATTATCTAAAGATGCGAAGTTGCGTCCACCGGTAGTGGCGGTGATGGGCCACGTTGACCACGGTAAGACGACTTTGCTCGATACACTTTTGAAGAAAAAGACTGTTGAGGATGAGGCGGGCGGTATTACGCAGCACATTTCGGCCTACCAGATGGAATATAACGATCGTAAGATTACTTTCCTTGATACGCCTGGACATGAGGCCTTTGCGGCAATTCGCCAGCATGGCGCCATGCTTACGGATATCGTAGTGATTGTTGTAGCGGCCGATGATGGCGTAAAACCACAGACTGCAGAAGCCATCAAGTTCGCCGAGGCAGCAAATGCGAAGATAATTGTTGCCATTAATAAGATTGATAAGGAAGGTGCAAATATTGACCGCACCAAGGCGCAACTTGCGACCGATTTTAATCTTAACCCAGAAGAATGGGGTGGCGATACGATTATGGTGCCAATTTCCGCGAAGACTGGTGAAAATGTCGAGAAGTTGCTCGACATGATTCTATTGACGGCAGATATTGATGAATTAAAGGCAGATGTAAATATTCCGGCTGAAGGCTTGGTGATTGAAAGTCATATGGAAGTTGGTAAAGGTTCGGTAGTGAATCTGTTGGTGACTGGCGGTGAGTTGAAGACTGGCGAATTCATCGTGGCGGGTAAAACTTATGCCAAGATCCGTACGATGGTGGACTGGAAGGGCAAACCAAAAGGTAAGGCAACGCCGTCTACTCCAGTTGTAATTACCGGCTTCAAGGATTTGCCGAACTTTGGCGATAAGTTTGAAGAAGTACCAGACGAAAAGACAGCACGCAAGATGGCGCTTTTGAACGCGCAGGCCGAGAGTGATGAAACCGCATCGGCAAACGTAACTGCAAACGATATGCTGCGCATGATGAATGTGGCTGATAACACCAAAGTCTTTAATGTGATTGTAAAAGGCGACGTGGCTGGTTCGGTTACATCAGTAGTAGATTCGTTGCGCATGATAGATACACAGGGCGAGATTACGTTAAATATTGTCTCGACTGGCGTGGGCGCAGTTTCTGAAAACGATATTTATATGGCTTCTGGTGGAAAGACGGTAATTTATGGTTTTAATGTGACGGTGCCAAATGCGATTGCTAAGATGGCGGAGCGCAATGGTGTGCCAGTGCGTGTATTCCGCGTGATTTATGAATTGCTCGATGATGCTAAGCATGAAATGGAAAATATGCTCGATGCCGAAGTGGTAGAAACTGAGACTGGCGAACTCGAGATAAAGGGCGTCTTCCGTACAGAACGTACCGAAATTATCTGTGGTGGTCAGGTTAAAAGTGGCCGTGTGGCGCCAGGTATGCTGGGTCGTGCTTATCGTAAGAAAGAATTGTTGGGCGAAATTGAGGTAAAGAATACTCAAGAGGGCAAGGTAGATGTGCCTTCGCTTGCAACTGGCGAGATTGGCGGCATGTCATTGAAGACCGAGAAGAAAATCCAGCTTCAAATTGGCGACACGATTAAGTTCTTTGTGCGCGAATACAAGAAGAAAACTATCGCTTAACTATCTGAATTTTTAAAACATTAGCTTTTTGTGCTACAATGGGGGAAATAGGAGAAAAAGGCAATGTTTCAATTTGACGAAAGCTTTCTCGAGAGTGTAGGTCTCTCGGATATGCCAGAGGAAGAAAAGGATAACTTTTTGCAGTACGCACAAGATCAGCTTGAGGTGCGCATTGGCGAAAAAATGAGCGAAGGTCTTACCGAAGAACAGCTCGACGAATTCGAAAAGATTATTGATAACGACCAAGAGACTGTTCAGAAATGGCTAGCAGAGCTTGGCGACTATAAGAACGACGAAACTTACAAGAAGTTGCTCGAAGGCGCCGAGGATGAAGAAGATTCTCCGCAATTCTTGAACGATTTTGTGACTGCGAAGTGGCTCGACAAGAACTGCCCGCAGTATCAAGATATTATCAAGGAAGCGATGCAGGGTCTTCAAGACGAGATTTCTTCTCAGAAAGATGCAATTTTAGAAAACGCCTAATATTTCTCCAAAAGGCTTATAAAAACTCCCCGTTCTGGGGAGTTTTTGATTATTTCTTATGTCCGTTAAGGAAGCTCTTGGCGTCCATTTCTTTGGAGTTTTCGGGAAGTAGACGATCAATGATGAAGTATTTGCCGTCGGCGCACTTTTGATCGAGTTCAGTAAGTGGTTCTGTACTAACATGAGCGGCGATAATAGTGCATGGAATATTTAGTAAAATCGTCTTAGATTTCGGAAAACCGGCAAATGCGCGAACCTCGTTACAGAGCGTCTGAGCGCCTTTCTCGGCAAATTTTAGTTCCGACTGTGACTTATCAAGTTTGGCCGTGAAAGTGGCTTCTGCTTCGTTCTGGAGCGTCTCAGGGGCATTTTTTGCGAGGGTTGGACCTAAAACATCAGATATGAGCTTGGCGCCGAGCGTGGAGAGCTCGTCGTAGAGTGATTGTTTGGTGGTTTCTGGGGTAATTTCGACTTTCGCCTGAGTAAGAATTGGGCCGGCATCCATTTCCTTAACGAGGCGCATTACGGATACGCCAGTTTCGTTGTCGCCATTTAAGAGCGGGCTTTCAATCGGGGTGGTGCCACGATATTTTGGCAGTAATGACGGATGGACGTTTATAATGCCGCAAGGGATGGCATTAATGGCCTCATCTGGGACCATCTTGCCAAATGCGGCTAAGACGCCGAGGTCTGGGTGATATTGCTTGATGATTGGTAGTAAATCTTTGCCGCGATGAACAAGATGGATTGGAATATGGTGCTTTTCGGCGAGTTTAGTGACGGCAAATGGTTTGCGAACATGGGCATCGGGAAGAACGAGGGCGCAGATTTCGTGGCCGCTCTCTAGAAGGGCATTAAAAATTGGGGTTTGGTATTTGACACCCTGAGCAAGCTGCTCGTTGCCAAAAAAGATGATTTTACTCATGGCTATTCCTCTGGCCAAAGGTCTTTATTGTTTTTGATGTATTTATCGTAATCGAGCGGCTCGAGGTCGCCTTTGTCGTTAAGCTTATAAAAAGCCTTAGTATTATCTTTGATATGGTCAATGAAAAGAATACCGTTAAGATGATCAATTTCATGGAGAAGAGTGCGAGCGAGAAAATCGGTAGCTTTGAGGCGAACCTCGGTACCATCTTCGAGTTGAGCCTTAATGCGGGCTTTGGCTGGGCGTGGGACCTTGCCATAAATGGCTGGAACGGAAAGGCAACCCTCATAATCTTCGAGAGATTTACCTTCGGTCTTGATTACTTCTGGATTTAATAGGGCAATGAAGTTGGCGTTGTCTTTATTGTTCATGTCTTCGCGGACGACAATGATGCGCTTATTGTATCCGAGTTGTGGGGCAGCCATAGCGGCAGATAGCTCAAACTCATGCTCATTCTCCCAATCTATGCAGGACTGAACCATTTCTGAAACAATCTTGCCTACTTCTGGGTCGCCAGCCTTAACCTTGGTCGACTTTTGGCGAAGGCGCGGATCTGGCGTAACAATTACTTGGATTTTCTTGCTCATATATCTATAAATTATAACATAAACAGAGTAAAAGCGCCATGTCTAGAGCAGAGTGATGGGGTCAAAGTCGAAATGAAGATGGGGGTTTTTGTCGAGCTGGTCGAAAATGGCCAATATGTCTTTGCGAGACTTGGCTTTAATGACGATTTGCCATGTAAATCCGGCGTTTGTATGTTCATGAAAAGCTGGCATAGGTGGGGTAATAGAGACTTGCTGAAGTTGCTGTTTTTGGGTAAATTGTATAATTTTTTTATTCAATTTTTGGATGTTCTGAATGGTGCTTTTTTCGGTTTTGTAAGTCATGGAGAGTTTGAGCAAAAAGCTGTATGGCGGCAGGGCACTTTGTTTGCGCTTTTGAAGTAAATATTTATAAAAACTCACGTAGTCGCTAGTAGTAGCATAGGAAATTATGGGGTGATTGGGCTGGAAACTCTGGATAAAAATATTGCTATTTTGGTGACCGCGGTTGGCGCGTCCGATGACCTGAGTGATTAATTGATATGTTCGTTCTTCGGAAGAGTAGTCCGGAAGGCTCAATCCGGCATCGGCTTGGACGACGCCGAGCGTGCTGATTTTTGGAAAATCGAAACCTTTGGCAATCATTTGGGTGCCGACAATAATGTCATAATTTCCGGCATGAACCTCATCGTAGATTTTGTTGAGTTGCTGGTCGGAGTTGGTGTCGGCATCAAAGCGGGCAATGTTGGCATTTGGAAATAGACGATGGAGCTCTTCTTCAATGAGTTTCGTGCCAAAACCTTTATGATGGATGGTGGCATTATTGCACTGAGGGCAGGCGGTTGGTACGGGATATTTACGACCGCAAGTATGGCAGCGCATCTCGTATTTGTCTGCATGAAGGATGAGCGGTAAGAAACAGTTATCGCAGAGGGCTTGCCAACCACAATGATCGCAGATGGTGAGCGGGGCGGTGCCGCGGCGATTATGGAAAACCATGCTTTGCTGATGTTGGTCGAGTGATGATTGGATGCTGGAGATTAGCTGGTTGCTTAAGATATGGCTACGAGTGAAATCGGGGCGATTTTTGAGATCGATGACGGAGATTTTAGTGGTTTTATCGGATTTGATAGCAAGCTCTTTTAGCTCAACGATGGCATTATGCTGTTTACAGATGTAATAATCGGAGACAAGTGGGGTGGCGGAGCCAAGAATGGTTTTGGACATAATGGCTGCGAGCCGAAGTGCGGAGTATTTAGGGTTTTGATCTTGATGGTAGGATGGTTCGTGTGCTTCATCGATAATAATTAAGCCGAGGTTAGCAACAGGCGCGAAAAGCGCAGAGCGAGGACCGATGATAATTTGCGGTTCTGTAGCTAGAAGCGCTTTCTCCCATAAATGATGGCGGACTGCTTCGGTCTGCTCGGAGTGGAGCAAGATGACATTTTGAAAATGGTTCTCAAAATTCTGAACTAACTGTGAGGTGAGGGCAATTTCGGGGACGAGTAGAATAACGGATTGATTGTTTGCGATAGTCTGTTTGGCGAGTTCGATATAGATATTGGTTTTACCGGAGCCGGTAATGCCATGGAGTAGGGTGGTGTTGGCAGAGCTGGCGAGTATTTCTTTAATGGCGCGTTTTTGAGCGATATTGAGCGGATTTTCGACAGCGATGGAGTGTTCTTTGGATTCCGATTTGGTGGTGCGGCGTTTTTTGGTAATACCGCGCGGGAGAATTGCCTGAACGACGGCGGACATTGGGCAACGATAATAGTCTGCAAGCCAGGTCAAAGCTTTGAGGATTTGTTTTGGTAGAGGTTGGTCGTAGAGAACACGCGCGATGGGTTTAGTGGGGAAGTCTGGTTTTGTTGTGTTCTTTACAACAATTCCGATGGTGGTTTGTTTTCCGAGCGGAATTTCGACAATTTGGCCATTTTTTAGGAGTAATTCGGATGCATAAGTAAGCATATTATCTGTTTCGTGGAAAGTTTTGGCTGGCGCAATCAGATAATAATTCATGGCCTTATTTTACTACATATCTGTTGGCGAGAAAAAACTTAATAAAATCATAAAAGTCAAGTGTTGTAGAAAAAACAAATGTTGCGTAAAATAAGTATCAGATAAGGAGGCTAAGTGTTAGACGTTTTCGTAACAAGTCGGGTGCGGCGTAAGATTATTGTGGTGTTTGCGAAATACCCAGATTTTAAGACGCATGTGCGTGGCTTGTCGAAGTTAATTAAAGAAGATCCGGGCAATATTCAGCGCGAACTTCGTCGCCTAACGAAGGGTGGCTTCTTGGTGGTATCGAAGAAGGGGAATACGAGTATTTATCAGACCAATAAGCAATTCCCAATTTTGAAAGAGCTTCAGAGTATTGTGATTAAAAGCCAGCAGGCGGAAGACGCCAAGAAAACTCCAAATAAGATTATCGGATGACGGAATTATTTAAGAAGCTGCTCAGAGAGCGTGGGCTTGATGAGCATTTTTTATATCCTAAATATGAGGAGCTTTTTGACCCTTTTAAGTTAAAAGGGATGAAAAAAGCCGTAGCGCGGATTGAACAGGCTCGCGAGAAGGGCGAAAAGATTATTATTTTTGGCGATTACGATGCGGACGGGGTGACGGCAAGCACTTTGCTGCGTGATGCGCTAAAGTATTTTGGTTGCGAAAAAGTTGAAGTGATTTTGCCAAATCGTTTTACGGATGGCTATGGGATGAATTTGCCTGCAGTAGAGAAGATTGCGAAGCGGGGGGCGCAATTGGTTATTACGGTGGATTGTGGCTCTGGTTCGGAGGAGGCGATTGCGGCCTTGAAAGAGCGTGGGATTGAGACAATAGTGACAGATCATCACGAGATTCCGAGTATACCAAAGAGTGCAGTGGCTGTTATCAACCCAAAGCAAGGAGACAAGATCGGGCAGCGGATGGCAGGCGTAGGGGTGGCGTTTAGTCTGGCGCGAGCGTTGAATATGCAGAAAAACGGCGGCAGCTGTGATGGCCAGGAAAAATGGCTGCTTGATTTAGTGGTGATTGGTACGATTTGCGATTCGATGGAACTTCGCGAAGAGAATCGTATTTTGAGTTATTACGGAATGAAAGTCTTGGCGAAGACGCGCCGGCCAGGAATTAGGGAGTTGGCACGAGTGGCGAGCGTGGATTTAGATAAGTTAAATACGCACGCAATTGGTTTCCAGCTGGGGCCAAGGATTAATGCGGCTGGGAGAATGAAGAGTGCGGATCTAGCGTTGGATTTAATGATGGAGACGAGCCGTTCGAAGGCGTTTGTGTTAGCGAACGAGCTAGACGGATTGAATTATGAACGCCGCGAAGCGCAGGATGAAGCGGTGCGCGAAATTGAGGTGACCGATAAAGACAAAGTGATTGTGGCGGTCGGAAAATGGCATGAAGGGATTTTGGGTATCATTGCTGGGCGACTGGTCGAGCTCTACAAGAAGCCGGCGTTTGCGTTAACTGAGCTGGAAGATGGGCGCCTGAAGGGGTCTGGGCGTAGTTTTGGCGAGTTTTCGCTAGCAGAGGCGCTGCAAAATTGTCCGGAAGGAATATTAATAAATGGTGGTGGTCACGCGAGTGCTTGTGGTTTGAGCTTGCCGAAGGAAAAACTGGATGATTTTAGAGATTATGTAAATGATTATTATCGGGGCCTGAAACTAAAAAATCAGGAGAAATACCTGCGTAGTGCGAGCGACTTAGTACTGAGTGATTTTAGTGAGATTAGTGAAGAGTTGTTTGCGGAAATATGCTTATTGGAGCCATTTGGTGACGGTAATACGGAGCCGATTTTTGAGATAGGCACCCAGGTTTGCGGAAAACAGATACTAAAGGATAAGCACCTGTCGCTAACATTGCGTGATAAGGACGAGAAGACGATGAAAATGCTGGCGTTTTATGCGCCGGAAGAGTGGAAAGAGGTCGGCGTGGGTGATCGGGTGCGAATACAGTTCACGTTGACGAAGAATGAATTCCGGGGGAAGACGACAATTGAGGGCAGTATCATTTCTCTTGAAATAATAGAGAAGTTATGATAAAATCATAGACAGTATGGCAATAAAAGTAACCAGAAAAGACCAGAACGAAGCGAATGAGAACATTATTCGTCGCTTTAACCGCAAGGTTCTTCAGAGTGGCGTGATGGCAACCGCCAAGGAAAGCATGCGCTTCTCGAAGCCGATTTCCAAGCGTGAACGTCGCCAAAAGGCAATTCTCCGCGAAGAGCGTAAAGCCGAAAAAGCCGAACGCATGAAGTTAGGTCTTAAATAAGAAATACCCCTGCTTAAGACGGGGTATTTTTAACGCAAAATAAAAAAGGAGCGCTTATGATTATATTATTTGGAGCAGCAGGCAGTGGTAAAAGCGTACAGGGGCAGCGCTTAGCGGAGAAATATAATTTTCGATGGCTTTCGGTTGGCCAGCTTTTACGTAACCAGAATGACCCGGAATTAGAGAAAATAATGCTTAAGGGCGAATTGGTGCCAGATGAATTTGTAGTAAAGATGATGCATGAGGCTGGCGAAGAGGCGCTGGCGGCGGGACAGAATGCAATTTTGGATGGTTATCCGCGCGATGACTGGCAAGCGAATTGGATTGTTGAGAATGGTGATGTAAAAAATATCGAAGGTGCGATTGTATTGAAGGTTTCGCATGACGAATTGTGGAATCGCTTGCAGGATCGTGGCCGCGAAGACGATACGAAAGAGTCGATAGAGAAGCGCTGGAATCTTTTTGAACAAACTATTTATTCAATGTCTGAGAAATTATCAGGGGCGGGAGTGCGGATTCAGAATGTGAATGGCGAGGGGACAATCGAAGAAGTGACAGAGCGAATTGAAAAAGTTTTGCGCGAGTGGGGTATAATTTAGCGATGGATCAGAAAAAAATTGATGCAATGCGCGCGGGTGGGAAAATCATGGCAAAGATTTTTGCTGAACTTCGCGAATATACCCAGGCTGGAATGACTGGAAAAGAAATTGATGCGTGGGTGGCGAAAAAAATTACTGACTATGGATGCGGAATTGCCTATTATGAACCAGAAGTTGATTTTCCTGGATCAATTTGTATTTCAGTAAATGACGAGCTTATTCATGGTATTCCAAAAGATATTCCACTTGAAGAGGGTGATAAAGTTAGTTACGACCTAGTGATTAAATACCATGGCTATTATGTTGATTCGGCTTTCACGATGATTGTCGGCGGCAAACCATCGGCAGCGCAGAGGCATTTATTGAGTTTTACGGAGTCGGCATTGTACGAAGGTATTGAACAGGTGCGACCGGGCGCGAAACTTGGCGATATTGGCTATGCTGTGCAGAAACAGCTTGAAAAAGGCAAACTCGGCGTAATTACAAATTATGTTGGGCACGGGATTGGTGTAAGTATGCATATGCCGCCAGAGGTGCCAAACTATGGTAAGCGTGGCCATGGATATGAGCTCCAGGTTGGAGATACGATTTGTATTGAGCCAATGTCGAGCTTAGGTAAGCCAGACAATATTGTAGTTGAAGGCGATGATGGCTGGACGGTCTGCCTAAAGGATGGCTCGCTTGGTTGCCACTTTGAGCATACGGTTCTTGTAACTGAGGATGGTTACGAAATTCTTACTCAGTTGTAAAGAGTAGTATGCTACAATAAGCTTATGGAAGAAAACGCGCGCTATGCAGTGGGGGTAGATGTTGGTACTAACACCGTTCGTGCCGTAATGGGCAAGTTCGATAAAGATGGCTCTATATCCGTAGTCGGGTATGGCGAGGCGCCATCGGAAGGGATTCGCAGGGGGCGAGTGAAAGAGCTCGCAACGCCGCCAAGCTCGATAGATGCTTGTTTAAAGGCGGTAGAAGCGATGAGTGGCATTAATGTCACTTCGGCTACAGTTAGTATTAATGGTTCACATATCGCGAGCACAAAGATTGATGGTATGATTGCGGTCGGCGTTGCTGACCATGAGATTGATGCTGAAGATTTACGTCGCATCGAAGATACGGCGATTGCGGGGAAGATTCCGGCGAATCGCGAGACCTTAGCGTTGATTCCTTATGAGTACATTCTTGATGGTCAAGGTGGCATTCGTGAGCCGCTTGGCATGCATGGTGCTAGATTAGAGATTCGCGCAAATGTGATTTCGGCCTTGACGCCGGATTGCGATAATATGCGCAAGATTTTTGAGAATGATGTGGCTGGCGTAAAAGCGCGAATTCTTGAGCCGACCGTAACTGCTGCAGCGCGTGCGGTATTGACGAGCCGTCAGATGGAAAATGGTGTCGGCGTAGTCGATATGGGTGGTTCTACGACTGGCGTAGCTATTTATGATGAGGGCGAATTGCAATTTGCTGGCGTAGTGCCGATTGGTAGCAATGATGTCACGAATGACCTTGCGACAGTACTAAAAACAGTGCCAGAGATTGCCGAAGAAATAAAAGTGCGTTTTGCTTCGGGCCGCTTCGGCGAAACAGATAAAGACGTTATTATTAAACGTGGTCGCGAAGAGTATAAGTTTAGCCGCAAAGAGGTAGACGAAGTTGTCGAGGCACGCTTAGAAGAGATATTTGAAGGCGTACGTCGCATGTTAAAGATGGCCGGATACGACAAGCGCTTGCCGGAGGGGTTAGTGCTGGTCGGCGGCGGTTCAAAACTGCGTGATATTGAAGTATATGCACGTGATCAGGTCGAATTAGCAGTTCGCCTAGGTAAGCCGGAGGGCATCTTGGGTGTAAGCGAAGAGGTAATGAAGCCTGAATATTCGGCAGCAGTTGGTTTGATGATGCTAGATGCGGCGGAACCAGATATAGACGCAAAAGGTGATGCTGGCTCGAAGAAGAAGAGCAAGAAAAATAAGGCTGACGGAGAGAGTTGGCTAAAGCGTCTCTTGAAGAATTTCAAGTAAAGATGTTATTATAAGTTAAGAATTGAAATAGTGAGGAGTTAATACATGCCTGAAGTAAAGCCAAGTGAGGTGGAGAGCACAGCTAGTATTAAAGTTATCGGCGTCGGTGGCGCGGGCGGTTCTGCTGTAAACCGTATGCGCGATGCGGGTCTTACCGGTGTTGAATTTATCGCAATGAACACCGATGCGCAGGCTTTGCATAATTCAAAAGCAGACGTAAAAGTGCATCTTGGTCACGAGACGACGAATGGCCTTGGCGCTGGTGCAGATCCTACCGTAGGTGAACGTGCTGGCGATGAGAGCCGTGAAGAGATTAAGAACGCCTTAGCGGGCGCAGATATGGCATTCATTACCTTCGGTGCTGGTGGTGGAACTGGTTCTGGTGCTGGCTATATTGTTGCTGAAGAGGCTCGTAAACAAGATATTCTTACAGTCGGCGTAGTAACGAAGCCATTTTCGTTTGAAGGTTCAAAGCGCAAGGCGAATGCTGATTGGGCAATCGAGCGCTTGGCTCGCAACGTAGATGCTCTAATTACGATTCCTAATGATCGTCTCCTCCAAACTATTGATCAAAGAACTCCAATCCTCGAAACGTTTAAGATTGCCGATGAGGTACTTCGTCAGGGTGTTCAGGGTATTTCCGAATTGATTACAGAGCACTCCTTGATTAACTTGGACTTCGCAGATGTGAAGGCTATTATGAAGGATGCTGGCTCTGCTCTTATGGGTATCGGTCGCGCTTCTGGTGAAAATCGCGCCAGTATTGCTGCGCAGCAGGCGATTGAATCTCCACTTATCGAAGTGTCAATTGATGGTGCTCGTGGTGTCCTATTCTCGATTGCTGGTGGTTACGATGTAACTATGAGCGAGATGCAAGAAGCTGCTGAGCTTATTACGGCAAGTGTCAGCCCGGATGCAAATATTATTTGGGGTGCTTCTGTCCGCCCAGAGCTTGAAGATGAAATTATCGTAACGGTGGTTGCAACTGGTTTTGACTCGCAATATTATCGCGATGATCCACGTGCACAAGAAGTTTTCCAACAGACCGAAATTCGCGCAAGTGAGCCTAGCCAAGCAATGGCAGACCCAGTAGCAAATGCGCCGGTTGAAGAAGAGCCAAAAGTAGAAGAGGCGAAAGCCGCTTCGGACTTTGCTGATGCGACAACAGTAAATATGTGGGATAGCATTCGTACGGATAATGGTGGCGAAGACGATAATAGTGATATTCCAGCCATCCTGCGCCGTCGCAAAAAGAATAAAGACTAGGAGGGCTTAATATGAGCCACCTAAAAATTGGTGAAAGTAAGGTAATTGAGAGTCGTGAGTCCCAGGATGGGACCATGATTCGCCGCCGTCGCGTTTCATTAGATGGTAAACATCGTTTTACGACTTATGAGCGGATTGAGCGTCCGGGCATGATGGTGCGTAAACGTAGTGGTTCGCGTGAGGCTTTTGATCGCGAAAAACTGATGCGAGCGGTGCGCAATTCCGTAGGTAAGTATTTCGACAGCGATTTGGATGTGCAGAACATTGTCGATCAGGTAGAGGAATTGATTTACGAAGAGGGGAAGGATGAAGTTCCTTCAAGCTTGATTGGCGAAACGATTCTTGAAGTACTGTCGAATACGAACGAGATGGCCTATGTGCGTTTTGCGAGCGTTTTCAAGGAGTTTAAGACTTTGGATGATTTGGAGCGTAGCATTACTGAGCAACGCGAACGTATGGCTAAGCGTAAAGAAGCGAAGGAGTAAGAAAATGAGGGTGGTAATCATTTGGCGCGATAATACAGATTATGCGCGAACGGTGATTGACTGGTTGCATGATTTTGAGCAACGTACTGGCACGACAATTGAGAGTTTGAGCCCGGACGAGCCGGCCGGCGAGAGCTTATGCAGAGCATACGATATCGTTGAATATCCGACGATGCTAGCTATTGATACCGATGGAACATTACTAAATATGTGGCGAGGGACCGAAATGCCGCGAATCGGCGACGTATCTTACTACACGATGGAGCATTAATGAAACACAATAAATTAGTACGAGATAATATTCCGGATATTATATTAGCGGATGGTCACGAAGTTTCGACAAGGATTCTGAGCGATAAAGAATATAAGGCCGAGCTAGAAAAGAAGCTCATGGAAGAGTGCAAGGAGGTGCTAGGATCGGAAGGCGAGCATCGTTTAGAAGAACTAGGCGATGTGCTGGAAGTGATGATGGCGCTTGCGAAATTGGATAATTACTATATGGATGACATTGTCGTGGCGGCGCGTAAAAAACGCGAAAAACGTGGCGGCTTTGATAAAAAGATTTTTCTAATTGAAGAAAAATGATTTTACAAAAACTATATAACTTGCATGCTTGCAAGTTATTTTTTATTTTTGAATAAATATGCTATAATGCAAGCATAAAGCGTTTGAGCAGCTATCAACTGTGAGCTGGTGGAAGAACGACGTATCTAGTGCGAGAAGGTAAGTCCATTAGAACCACCCGTGAGTCTGCGTAAAGGATTAATTGAGTGCTAGACTGGTCTAGAAATTGGATGGTACCGCTCTGAACAGAGTTCCAATGAAAAATTGGAATTTTTTTATACAACAGAAAGGAGTGAGTACGCATGAAGTATAAATATGGTGAACGACGCCGTGCTAGTGAATACGAAAAAGCACTCGTTGAGTACTGGAAGAAAAATAAGACTTTTGAAAAATCGGTCGAGCAACGCCCGATTGATAATTCTTATGTATTTTATGACGGCCCGCCATTTATCACGGGCAACCCACATCACGGTACATTATTGTCGTCCATCGTGAAGGACGCAGTGCCGCGTTTTTGGACTATGAATGGTAAGCGCGTTGAGCGTCGTTGGGGATGGGATTGCCATGGTTTACCGGCAGAGAATTTTGTCGAAAAACAACTTGGCATTACGGACCGTCGCGAAATTGGCACAAAATGGCCGCTAGAAACTTATATTACGAAAGCGCGTGAATCAATGGTAGCCAATTCTGAGACTTGGGAATCTACGATTGATAGAATTGGTCGTTGGGTAGACTTTAGAGGCGCTTATCGCACGATGAATAAAGACTTCATGGAGTCGGTATGGTGGGCGTTTAAGACGCTATACGAGAAAGGTAAGATTTACGAAGGCGAAAAGGTATTGATGTATGATACGAAGTTCGCCACTCCTGTTTCTAAGGCTGAAGTCACGATGGATAACGATGCATATCAGACGGTAACAGATCCGTCTGCATATGTTAAGTTTAAACTCGCTGATCGTGACGAATATATCTTGGCTTGGACGACTACGCCTTGGACATTGCCGGCAAATATGGCTTTAGCCGTGTCTGCAAAGCTAGAATATGGTCTATATGACGTCGACGGCCAAAAGATGATAGCTGCTAAGAAATTAGCCGAAAAGCTCTTTGGAGAGGGCGCAAAGGCCGAGAAAAGCTATTCTGGCAAAGATCTTGATGGTCTAAAGTATGAGCCACTCATGACGATGGATGATGAAATTGGCAATGATAAGAATGCGCACAAAGTGCATATTGCGGATTTTGTAAGTGCCGAGGACGGTACGGGTATCGTGCATATTGCGCCAGCTTACGGTGAAGATGACTATGCGCTCGGTAAGCGTGATAAGGTGCCGGTACGCCATACGATTGACGATAACGGCTATTATTTCCCGGAGTGGGTTGAAAAATTGCATGAGATTGGCGTGCGCGATACGGATGAGAATGGTATTGAAGTTTGGGCGGGCAATAAATTTATCGCGAAATGTTTGGAAGAGAAGGGTATTATCTGGAAGATTGAATATATCAAACATGAATACCCATTCAACCCACGCAGCAAGCAGCGTATCATGTATCGAGCATTTCCGAGCTGGTTCTTTGATGTTGAAGGTAGCAAGGAGTTGATGCTCGAGAAGAACGAAGACATAAACTGGTTCCCGGCACACCTGAAGCATGGTCGTTTTGCGAAGAATATTGAGCAGGCGCCAGATTGGAACCTCTCGCGTGACCGCTTCTGGGCGACGGCGATGCCGGTATGGAAAGGTGATAAAGGTTCGATTAAAGTGGTTGGCTCTTATGACGAGCTCTATGAACTCTCTGGCGTACGCCTAGAGGATTATCATCGTCCATGGGTGGATGAGATTGAATTCGATATTGATGGCGAACATTTTAAGCGTATCGATAAGGTGTTAGACTGTTGGTTCGAGTCTGGATCGATGCCGTTCGCGCAGATGCATTATCCATTCGAGAACAAAGAGAAGTTCGAGAAGAACTATCCGGCAGATTTTATTGTGGAGTATGTCGGTCAGGTGCGTGCCTGGTTCTATTATGTACACGTAGTTAACACAGCTTTGTTTGGCGAGTGTGCCTACAAGAATGTAATTACGACTGGTACTTTGGCTGGCAATGATGGCCGCAAGATGAGTAAATCACTCGGTAACTATACGGACCCGAACGAATTAATGGATAAGTTTTCGGCGGATGCTCTGCGTTTTCAATTGTTATCTAGTCCGGTGCTAGCCGGCGAAGATTTCGCCTTGATTGATAAGGATGTTTCGGATACGGCACGTAAACTGACGATGATTTGGAATGTTTACGATTTCTTCACGATGTATGCCAGCGTTGACGGATGGGAATATAAGAAAAAGACGCTTGAAGCACCGGAAGGACTTGAAAACGAGCTAGATAAGTGGATTATTAGTCGCGTATATCAGTTGCGTAATGAAATAACTGAAAATATGAAAGCCTATAATATTCCGGCTGCGCTTGCGGGCGTGTTGCCGTTTATTGATGATCTTTCGAACTGGTTCGTGCGTCGTTCACGTCGCCGTTTTTGGAAATCTGAATCAACGGCTGATAAAAATGAAGCTTATGAAACTCTACATTTTGTATTAAGTTATACGGCTTTGATTTTGGCACCGTTCGTGCCGTTCTTGGCTGAAGAGTTATGGCAAAACATGATGGGCGGCGAAAGCGTGCACCTTCTAGATTGGCCAGAAGCCGGGAAGATTGACGAAGAAGCTTTGAACAAAATGGCGGATTGCCGAACAATTATTACAGAAGGTTTGGCTTTGCGCATGGCACGTGATGACGAATATGGTCAAATCAAAGTGCGTCAGCCACTCGCGAAGCTTACTTATACTGGCGATAAACTGGAAGATTTCTTCGAGAAAATTATTGCCGAAGAGGTGAATGTCAAGAAAGTTGAACACGGCGAAAAACTTGTACTCGACAAAAAACTGACGGACGAACTACGCGAAGAAGGATTTGTTCGCGAGTTGATTCGTTTTGTTCAGGCGGCACGTAAAAAAGCGGGCTTAAATGTAGATGATCGCATTAAGCTATCCGTATCAGAGAAGGTTCCAGAGAAATATGTTGGGATGCTTAAGAATGAAGTGCTAGCGACCACCTTTGATAAGAACGGTAACTACGATTATGACGAGATTGTGAAAGTTGAAGAAAAGAACATTACGATTTCGCTCGAAAAAGCCTAATTAAAACGATAAAAGCGCCCGATAAAAGGGCGCTTTTTGTAGTTTTATGCTAATTATGCATAAAATCTAAGCGGAAATATATTGCGATAATAATATTTTTATAATTTTTCAAGACTAGTTTTACATCTGTTATATTTGACAAAATTGCATAAATAAAGCATAAGCATGCTTGACAAAAAAGCATAAGTGTGATAACATGAAGACAGTTGGAACAGAAACCAACACAAAAACGAACATCAAATTCCAAAAAGGGTATCAAGGAAGGAGAAATCGAAATAGAAAAGTAGAAAGGAAAATAAAAATAAATATGAGTAACTTTGAAAAGATGGCGATTCCAATAGAGGCAGATGGCATAGTAGATAACCAACAAGCCTTTGAGGAACAACAAGCAAAAAATGAAGCTCAATTAGCAAAAGAAATTGCGAAGAGTAGTGAAGATGACGGATTGGTCTTGGGTGATTACGAAGACATCCAAGGTGAGTTCATCGCTATGCCAAAGCAGCGTGAATACTCTGCGAAAGCATTAGATAAAGTTCAATCTAGGAAAATCGGCCGAGCGTTATTATTAGCTCGGTAAGATAGAAGACTAGCTAAAACAAACACAAAAAGAAAGGATATGCCTATACGATAAATAAGAGTTAATCTCGAAAAAATAGATCAATCGAACGCAGATTGGTCTATTTTTTATTATGATGGTTTCGTGGTACTTGACATTTAGAAAACGCTAGTGTTAAAATGGAGCAAAATAGGTCAAAATAAAAACATAAAAGGAAAAGAGATATGGCAGGCGAAAATCCTCCAAAGAACACATCAGAAGAAAACCCAAATATGAATGGCTGGGAGAATATGGATTCCCCAGAAGAAACTCCTATGACTGAGGCGGAATACTACCGCAAGCATCCAGAGGATATTCATCGATTAGCTGGCGATTTAATTGAGCTCCGTGGTGCAGATTCAGTGAAAGAAGGCACTTGGGATAAGGATTTGCGCGCGCATGTAGGTGAGGATGGAATCCCACGCGAATGGGCGCAAATGACTGGCTATCTCAAAAAGCATCCAGAAGCAATTGATGCCGTTCTTGAGGAACGTGATCGTCTGCGTGCTGAGGCTGAGGGAGAATCCGATAAGAAAGCGCCCGCAAAAGAAGGCAATCGTTTTGCTTATTATCCACGTGGCCATATCGATGAGAATGGCAAACTTGGCGTAAGAATGGATGACCCAGAACATGGCCGTTCGAGTGTTCCGGAAGGCCGCGGTGAAACCAATGAAGAATATAGCTTGCGTAATAAATGGATGACCGAAATGACTCGTTTGGCGGAAGAAAATCCGCTTCAGGATGGCGAAAAGACCGCCGATTGGCAAAAGCGTGTTGGCGCATTAGGCTTTGAGGAATGGAAAGCGGCTCGCGCTGCCGGAGAAGGTGCGGGAGCTGAAGATGATACTGCTGCTGATGACGAAGAGCTTGATATGGCAGCCGCGGGTGGTGGCGAAGGTGCCGAAGACGGCGGTGAGGATGCCGAGGATACCGGTGAAGATGCTGAAGACGGTGCCGAAGATGGCGAAGATGCCGAGCATGAACGCTTAATTCATGGTATTTTCAGCCATTACACAAAAGGTATTTTTGCGGCAGCGGACGAACTTGGTATTCCGCTTGATAATGTATTTGATCTTCGCAAAATGAGTAATGAAGAATTACAACCACTCTTCGATAAGCTCAACGAAGCTCCGGCGGATGGCGCTGGTGCTGGTGCCGCAGAGACTGATAGCTCTGATAGTGGCGAAGATGGTGGATCTGCAGAAGGTGACGATGATAGCGCAGATGCCGGCGAAACCGATGATGCTCCAGCAGAAGGTGAAGGCGAAGGCGGCTCCGAAGGCGACGGTGAATCTGAACCGCGCGTAATTATTGATACCGTAGTCTATCCAGATGGAACCGAAGAACCGGCAGATGGTGGTGAAACTACTAACCACGAAGGTGGTACACCGGAAGAATCGGCGCCGGCTGATGGCGAGACTGAAGAAGCAGAAGAACGCAAAGTTGGTTTCTTCCGCAAAATTGGCCGCCGCATTGGTGAGTTCGTCAAGAAATATGGTCGTCGCATTGGTATTGGCGCTGCTGCATTATTATTATTGTTCGGCGCAGGTTCACGTATTAACAAAAACATACAAAATGTACCAACGAGTACTGGCGACGAACAACGTGAGACCTTTGATGGAGACCTTGATCAGCGATATCAAGAAGCGTTGGAAAACATGGAAAGCCACGGCATTCTTGATGGTTATGGTGAAAAAGGTATGTGGCTCAGCGAAACAAAAACTGGTCCATATAACTTTGCTGATGCAGAAGCGGTTGCGGAAGCAGTTGAGACCGACGATGCTCGCGAGATGGTTAAATATACTGCATTCCATCAATCCGAGTCCTTCGCGGATTATATGGTAGGTATGCCAGATGAAGCTCGCCCAGAGCAGTTACGTGGTATTACTGATATTCGCGAAATGGAAGCAGCAATTGAAGGCTTAAGTAACGACGATCATAAAGCTGTATTCGAGGCATTTAGTGATACGCTTGATGGCGCTACTGTGGAAGACGTTGTACTTGAAGGCCGCTACGACAATGCATATATGCGCTTACAAGATCGTGAAGGTGATGTCGTCCATCAAAATATGGAACTCGTACGCTGTACGACTACCGAACATGGCACACATGCAAAGCGCATTATTATTCATGATAAAGAGGGCAACGAGATTGGTTCATTCATTGTTAAGGCGAATGCCGATACGTCCGTCGGTAAGAAGGGTTGTATGCAGGTGGTCCGTCCAGTAGGTGCACCTGAACTTGAAACTCTCCCAGAGGTTCCAGAGAATCCTGAAGAGCCGGGTGAGCCAGAGCCAACTCCAGAACCGACACCGGAACCAACTCCAGAACCGACACCGGAACCAACTCCAGAACCGACACCGGAACCAACTCCTGAACCGACACCAGAGCCAACTCCGGAGCCAACTCCTGAGCCAACTCCGGAGCCAACTCCTGAGCCAACTCCTGAGCCAACTCCTGAGCCAACTCCTGAGCCAACTCCTGAGCCAACTCCAGAACCGTTGGAGGAGAAGGATCCAGAGCAAATTGAGGAGAATATGGGTGTCGACGACGATGAGTCTACGAACGATTTGACCCAGGAAGAAGCGGGCGAACAAACTGACCGTCCAGATACTCCTGCCGATGGTTCGGAAGGTGCCTATAATCCAGATACGCAGACCTTTGGCGATACAACTCCGGAAGCTGGTACGGGCGATAATGACAATGATGGCGTCGTTGATCCAGTTCAAGAACAAGTGGGCGCACAAGACACTTCATTAGAGAGCGGTGACGGTAGTGGCAATACGGTTCAAGAAGTTGTAGAACAGGCCGACACTTCGACCACGACCGATGGCGGCGAACGTGTATCTGATCAAGAAAACCGTACTGAAGAAGATCAACATGAGCAGACGCAGCGTCAGGAAGCACATGAGGCAGAGCAGCAAACCGTTCAAGAACAGGCCCCAGCGCAAGAAGAAGCGGCGCAACGTGAGGAACAGCATCAAGATCAAACCCCTGAGCAACAACAGCAAGAGGGGGCGGACGTATTCGCTAGCGGGAATTTCTAAAAGAGACCGAGAACCGCTAAAACATTAACCTAGGTTTATTAAAAGGAGTAATAAACATGCAAAAACAAACAAATATCAAATTTAAACGGAGACTGAAGCTTGCAGGTCTAGCCTCGATTCTGCTGACTATATTTATGCCAGCAGCGGGCTTAGCCTGGGGTCCAGAGCGTGATACTTTTACGCTTGAATCACCAGCAGACCATGTAACTTTCAACTCTATCACGAACAACAACGTGCTAGGAGATGAGCGCAACTTTGTTCGTGTGGCCGAGGTAGGCGCAAACGGCACCTTTACCGACGAGCTCAAGATTGAGCCAGGTAAAGAGTACGAAGTCTATATTGGTTATCATAATAATGCGGCATCTAATCTTAATGCTAGCGGTGTAGGCATGGCTTTAGATGTACGTATTTCTTCACAATTCCCAGGTACTGTGAGTGCTTCAAAGAAGGGCAAGGTTAGTGCGATTATTTCGTCGTCTAATGCTACCCCTAAGGAAGTTTGGGATGAAGCTTACTTTACGACGGATTCCGAAGCGGATGTCGTTTTAAAGTATGTTGAAAATTCTGCCACTATTTATAATGGTGGTCAGCTAAATGGTACGAAGCTTGGTGGCGAGTATCTATTTAGCGAAAAAGGTATATATATTGGCTACAACACTTTGAGCGGTTATCTCCCAGGTTGCGCTGAGTATTCTGGCCATATTATTTACCATCTTCGTGCTGAGCAAGTTGGCGCGAAGGTTAGCAAGAGCGCTTCGCTTGATGGTACTAACTTCTTTAAGGTAGTTAATCCAAAACCAGGCGACACGATTACTTATAAAATTGAATTCGCTAATACTGGCACAACCGATTTAACGAATGTTACTTTCCATGATAAGTTACCAGAAGGCGTAACTTTGATTGAAGGTACAACAATTTTAACGAACAACGCTAATCCAGATGGTGTACAAATGGTTGACCTCATTGGACAAAATGGTTTCAACACTGGTTTGTATGGCGCTGGTGCAACAGCAACATTAATCTATCAAGTAAAAGTTAATGAAGATATCGTAAAAGATGGCGTGTGTGGCACTAATTCATTTACGAATACGATCTTCGTCGACCATGATGCGGGCGAACTTCAGGATAGCTCAGAACTTCAGGTCGAACGTACTTGTACTGAAGGTGAAGAACCGGGCGAACCTCCTGTAGAGTTGCCTAAAACTGGTCCAGGCGAAATCGCATTAGCGATTGTTGCCGCCACCTGTGTGATAGTGGGTATATATTATTGGTATCGCAGCCAAAAAGAAGTCATGATGCTTCAGAAAGTTGCAACCGGTAAGACAAAAGCTTCTCATAAAAAGAAGTAAATAGTCAAAACAATTAGCTCCTTTGATAACAAAATAGCCATCAGCTTGGGTATCCTGATGGCTATTCCTTGTTTTTTTAAGACATTTTTGCTATAATATGGCAAGTAATAAAGGAATTTTATGAAAAAAGCAGTCGTAAAGATTGGCGGCAAGCAATATGTTGTCGCTGAGAAAGAGACCCTCCGTGTGGACCTCCTCCCGGAAGGAACCAAAGATCTCGCTTTAGACGCTTTGCTCGTGATTGACGGCGATAAGACCACCGTTGGTGATCCAACCGTTAAGGGAGTAAAGGTGAAGGCGAAGGTCGTAGAAGCTAAAGTAGCTGGCGAAAAAGTTCGCGTAATTCGCTACCACTCCAAGAAACGTGTCCATACTGAAACTGGCCATCGCCAGAAGTATTCGGAAATCGAAATTGAGAGCATTAAATAAATAAAATCCGCCCGTAGTGGGGCGGATTTTTTGATGCTCTGATTATAAAATACGCTTATGGTGTGCTATCATAGTTATTAGTATGAGTGTGGTATTAGGTATTTTAATTGGTCTATTCATGCTGATGTTTTTGGTAACGGCGCATGAGTTTGGGCATTTTATTATGGCGCGCAGAAATGGCGTCGAGGTAGAAGAATTCGGGATTTGCTTTCCGCCGCGCGCTATTGCTTGGCGTAAAGTTGATGGAAAATGGCGTCGTTTGAAGAAATCTGAATGGGAAAAGGTTCCTGGTGAGGGTACGATTGTTTCATTAAACTGGCTACCGATTGGCGGTTTTTGCCAGATGAAAGGTGAAAGTGCATCCGATACGGCAAAGGGAAGTTTTGGCAAAGCAAATTTCTGGCGCAAGACGAAGATCTTATTTGGCGGCGTACTTGCGAACTGGTTAGTGGCTGCGATAATTCTGACGGTTTTGGCATGGTCTGGGATGCCGCATTTTATAGACAATCAATTCCAAATCGATGCCGATACTAAAGCGATTGGCCTAAGCAATGTCGTGATCAATGAGGTAATGGATGATAGTCCGGCGAAGGTTGGCGGTTTGGCTGAAGGTGATGAAATTATCAGTATTATTACTCCCGAGAACAAACATATTAGCATTAATACAGTCGACGAGTTATTAGATTTTGACCAACGACATGCAGGTGAGACGGTTTATATGAATATAATTCGCGACGGAGAGTCGATGATGGCAGAGATTAGGCTAAACCCTGAGGGGAGCGATTATATTCTTGGCGCTACAATCAGTGGTGATGCGGTATATGTTAGTACTTGGAGTGCGCCGATTGTGGGTGTGGGCGTTACCGCACAACTTACTGGTGAGACTTTTAAGGGCGTAGGGCAGCTTTTATACAATTTAGTTAGCGGAGTAGTAAAACAGGTCAATCCAAATGCAGAAGTGCGTTCTAGTGGCGCAGAGGAGCTGAAAGAAGCGGGGGATTCGGTCTCTGGCCCAGTTGGGATTGTCGGAGTACTATTTCCGAGAGTAGCGCAGAGCGGCGGAAGAAACTTGTTGTATCTAGTGGCACTAATTTCGATTAGTCTGGCATGTATGAATGTTTTGCCAATTCCGGCGTTGGATGGTGGCAGATGGCTCCTGATTGCGATTTTTAAAGTGCGCAAAAAGAAGCTTACGAAAGAAAAAGAAGAGAAGATTGTTAGTCGCGCTTTTATGGTGATATTAGCTATTGCATTAATCGTAACAATATTAGATATAACGAGGATAATCGGATGAGTGAGGAACATAAGACAAAACAAAATACCGAGCAGAAAGATGCGCCAAAAACGCGTGCTCGTAAAGGTTTTATTGACGAGATGCGTCAGAAATTAGAAAAGAAAACTAAGCAGAGTAAAAAATGGGCGCTTGCGCTAAAGATTGTGTGGGTATTCTTGATGTTGGTGTGGGTAGCGGTAGTTTTGTATGCTTGCCAATATCTTGTTGCAATAATAATGGTGCATGTTCTGAAGCTCGATCAGGGTATCTTAGAATCAGCAACGACGCAAACGATTTATTCGGCCGTAATATATGTGTTATGTCTAATAATTACGATATTCGTGCCATGGAAAATTGCTCATGACAAGACTACGCGCGATGAGCTTGGCCTACGTGGTGCGCCAACTTGGACGGATATTCTGTTGGCCCCGATTGGTTTTATCGTATTTATGTTTGCTGCGGTAGCCTTAGTGGCCGTGATGCAGGCTTTACTGCCAGGTATTGATTGGTCGCAAGAGCAGAATGTTGGTTTTAATAGCATCTTATCTAACTCCGATTTTGTATTGGCGTTTATTTCATTAGTAGTAGTAGCCCCAATCGCAGAAGAAATTATCTTCCGTGGCTGGCTGTATGGTAAGTTACGTGCTAAAATTCCAGCCATTCCAGCAATGATACTTGTTTCTATCCTATTTGGTATTGTGCATGGCCAATGGAATGTGGGTGTGACGGTATTTGTTATGAGCCTTGCGATGTGTACGATACGCGAAATTACGGGCACGATTTGGGGCGGTATATTGATTCATATGATAAAGAATGGTTTGGCGTTCTATCTGCTATATGTGAATCCAGCAATGATACAATAGAAGTATTATGCCTGAATTACCGGAAGTTGAGACCATTAGACGTGGGTTGGTTGATTTTGTATTGAATAAAAAAATTAAAAAAGTATCAATTTTGTGCGAGAAGAGTTTTCGCGGGGATAAAAAATTTATAGAGGGGCAGAGAATTACAGAGATAAATCGTCGCGGGAAGGCTTTACTAATTCGTCTGGAAAACAATTTTTGGATGATGGTTCATTTGCGCATGACTGGACAATTAATTTATATAGGTAATGAAAAATTTGCGGCTGGTCATCCGGATGGCGGTTTTACAGAAGAAATGCCGGGCCGACATACGCGTGTTTATTTTGAATTAGACGACGGGACGCATTTATATTTTAACGACCAGCGTAAATTTGGTTTTGTGTCAGTAATGGACGAATTAAGTTTGGCAACGGATCCGTTTTTGACGAAGCTTGCGCCAGAACCGTGGGATATGACGCCTGACGCGTTTTGGGAGATGCTGCAACATCACCAGAGTGCGCCCGTGAAGGCGGTCATTTTAGATCAGTCAAATATTGCTGGAGTGGGGAATATTTATGCCGACGAGGGATGCTTTTACGCGAAGATATTGCCATGGCGAAAAGTAAAAACTTTATCGCGCGAAGATGCAGATTTGCTTCTTGAAGGGCTCTGCAAGGTTATGCAAGCTTCAATTGATAGCGGCGGCTCAACAATGAAGGATTATGTGCGTGCGGATGGGACGAAGGGCAGTTATTTGGAGAAATTTGCGCAGGTGTTTCGACGCGAAGGTTTAGAGTGCCCACGTTGCGGCTCAGAAATTCAAAAAACGCGTACGGCCGGGCGTGGCACGCACTATTGTCCAGGATGTCAGGAATGATACGGATTTTTTACGGAAACGATCGCGTAAAAGCGAAGGAAATGGTCTTACGATTATTAGGTGATGGGCATGAAGTTATCGAGGCGGAGAATTTAACGCGAGGCGATTTGGACTCGGTGTTTTTGGGGACTTCGCTATTCAGCGAATCACGAAAGATTTTAATTAAAACATTGTCCGAAAATAAAGAATGTTGGGAGGCTTTGCCAAATTATCTAAATACAACGCACGATATTGTGATACTAGAGACCAGTATCGATAAGCGCTCAGTGACATACAAAGCATTATCGAAAGAGAAATCAGTAGAATTTAAGGAATTTAAACTAGCAGAAGCGGTTGACAAGAATTTGGTATTCGATATTTTTGAGACGGCATATCGTAGAAATGGCGTAAAAGCCGTGAAGATGTGCGAGAATATAGAAACGACGAACGACCCGTTCATGTTTATTGGCTTAATGGTTTCGCAGGCTTTTAAAAAGTTGGAACTGGGTGAGCGAAAGGCTGTAGCTGTGGTTAAAATTTTGGGCGATTTGGATACAGCTACAAAAACGACGCCGATTGATGCTTGGACATTAATAAAAGCAGCGCTGTTGAAGATTGCGAACATTTGATAAAATAACTTTATGGCTGAAAGAACACAGAAAGAACGCAGAAATCTTGGCGCCATCTTGCTAGGATGTAGCGCATTAACGGGTGTAATGTCTGTCGTGTATTTGATTCGGTTTATTTTTATGGATAATGACACGAATGGTTTTATTCCAGCGGTCGCTTTTGCGGTAACAATGCTCTATGGTGCATTTCTCGGAATAGGTCTCAATTACACAATTCGTGTGCCGCGCGGAAAAGATGATGATAAGAGCCAGATAATAGCAGGCATGATTGTGGCGCTACTTGGCACGGCTATTTGTGTTTCGATGCAGACATTGATGGGGATTGGTGCATATAGTATTCTGCCGTTTATCTACTATTTACAGACGGCGATTATCCTAATCGTGTGCTTGCTGTCGTTGAAGTTTTATAGGAAATAAAAAATATTCCGCCCGAACGCGGAATATTTTTTATTGAGCTATTTAAGCAGCATGAACTTCGACGCGAGTGCGTGGAACATTCTTGCCAGAGAAGTGGCTCTTCTTAGTCTTAACGAAGACTACCTTGCCATCGATGGCGGCATGGATAGTAAAATTGCGGCTCATGAAGGTGCCAGGACCTGCGAGCTTGGTTGCGCCAGTTTGGCGAACGAGAACTTCACCGGTCTTTACCTGTTGGCCACCAAAACGCTTGACGCCAAGTCTTTGGCCGGCGTTGTTGTGTAGGTTCTTGCTGGTACCGCCAGCTTTAACATGTGACATATTCTACTTTTTCCTTAATACTATTATTTGACGCGCAACGATTTGGTCCTCTCGGTAATATAAGAGGTCATCGTAAGACGCATAACGATACTTTATGGCATTATAGCCCAATTTTTCGATTTCGTCAAGGATATTTACCCCTTGATAACTGCCGTCATGACGCTTCCAGGCAGGGGCGGCAAGAACAATTTTAGCCCCGGATGGGATTTGGCTGTTTAGATTTTTGAGAAATGCCGTAAGAAGATTTTTGGCGTCACCTTGAAGTTCGCGAAATTTTACCTCGGCTGGTGGGGCGGATAATGGGTGACCAAGATAGATTTCGGAGGCGACATAATCTACTGGCGTAAGCCATTTATGGTCGGTGGCGTCACCGACTTCAAGACGAAGGCCAGCCTTTGGTATTTTTTGCGCATAGGAATTGGTTTTGGTAAACCAATCAAGATTCTTTTGAGAATATTGAATCATTTTTTCAGATATGTCAGTTCCGTAAGCGGAGTAGCCCATTAAGATAGACTCTTGTAGAATGACGCCAGTGCCGCAAAATGGATCGAGGATTGTGCCTTTTTTGGCGCCATCGGTGGCTAAATTTATAAGGATTTGGGCGAGCTTTGGCGGGAGCATGCCCACGAAAGCATCGCGGGCAGGACGCGCTTGGTCGCGCTTGGCGTAGGCGGTAATATTTTGGGTGCCGATAGAGATAGCGGTATATTTGCCATATTTAAGAATTTCGATGTGATTTGTTTTTTCGCCAAGCTGATTGTGGTGTGAAGTGGCAGATGGTAGAACGGCGCTCTTGCCGTTTGGAACTAGACGTACATTGCGCCCATGGCGACGAAGCATGTTCTTGTATTTAAGCGCGAGCTCCCAGGTCTTGCGTGGGTTGGCGTGGGTAGAATAATCCGAAATACCAAGCGTGATTTTACCGTCTGGCAGGGTAGAGAGATAATCCTGAATTGGCTGTTCGATGATAAGACCGGCCTTAATGGTGCCACCGAGACGATTGATAGAAACGGAGTGAGCGGTAACTATGGCGAGATTCGGAGCGATTTGCTTAACTTTGCTGCTAGAAAAAAGCGCCTCGAGCTCAGCGAGGGAAATCTTAGGCTCGCGACCTAATACCATTAGATAATTCATATGCTATAATTTTACCATATGTTTAAGAAAATCTTGAGTGCGATAACTCTGTTGTTGGTGGTCTTTGTAGCCTGGAATGTTTTTACGGCAAGCTCAGGGGTGGTGGTTACAGAAGAGTTATCGGTAAATTATCCTGTTGCAGTGCGTTTTACGACGGAAGTGAATCAAGTTGAGTACTTGACGTTCTTGGGTGCAACAATCTACTCGCTAAATAATATAAACATCGTCGTTCTATTATTACTGATACCGGAACAGATTTTAATGTACTACGCGGCAGGGCAAATCTATTTTGCATTTTTGCGCCAGCGCAAGGATTTTAAGATTTCGCAGGCGAAATTAACGCGGATTTCATTGGAAATTAATTTCGTAAACCATGCTTTGCCGAGTGGCGGTGCGAGCGGTCTGGCGTATTTGATTTGGCGCCTTAAAGATTACAGGGTGTCGGCTGGACAGATTAGCTTTATTCATATTTTGCGCTATGGTATCTGTGCGGTAGGTAATGCGCTTCAGACAATTATTGCAATTATCATCGTGCTCGCGACACGCCAGGTAATTCAAGGTGGTTTTTGGGCACTCTGGCTAGCGGCTTTTGTGGCTTTTGGCATTATAGGATTAATCATTGTCGCCTGGTTGATTGTGCGCAAACAAAAGAATATCGATTGGCTATCTGCGACAGCAACGAAGTTTATCAATAAAGTTGTGCGCAAGATTTCGCGCGGGAAGAAGCGCAAATTCTTAAAGGAAGAGAATGTTACGAAATTCTTTGCGGATTTACGCGAGGATTATTTGAATTTAAAGAAGAATCGTCGCATCCTTTGGAAACCAATGATTTGGGGATTATTCTATTCGTTCCTGGAGCTTGCGACGTATTGGGTGGTTGGTTGCGCTTTGGGGCATCCAGAGATTTTACCGCAGATTATGATTGCAGAGGGTATCGCGAGCGTGGTTGGCACCGTGATGGTGACGCCTGGCGGTATGGGCGGTTACGAGGGTGCGTTCGTGGCGGCATTGGTGGCGACTGGTGTAGGCTTCCAAGTAGCGACAATTACCGTGGTGGTGACGCGTATCTTTGTGCTCGTGGGTACAGTTGTAAGTGGATGGGGTTTCTATCAACAGGCTTTGATGTCGCGCGAAGATAAATTTATCGATCCGAGCGAAAAAAAGAAGGATTAAATATGGAACCGGTACAAGTTTATAGCGTATCGGATTTTCAAGCGGTCTGTAATCAGATTATGGAGACCGCTTTTTCTGGCGTAATTGTTGAGGGTGAAGTTTCTAGTTTTAAAGTAAACCAGGGGAAGTTTGTCTTCTTTGATTTAAAAGACGAACAGTCGAGCGTAGGCTGTTTTATGATGAAGTTTGCGCTGCGTTTCCCGTTAGAAGATGGGATGAAAATTCGAGTACGCGCGGTACCAAAGCTGACAAATTGGGGCAAGTTCTCATTAACCGTGCAGGCGATTATGCCAGTGGGCGAGGGGAGCCTAAAGAAGAGTTTTGAGCTATTAAAGAAAAAGCTCAGCGAAGAGGGGCTGTTCGCTCCCGAGAAGAAGCGCCCACTGCCAGAGAATATCGTTAAGATTGGCGTGATTTCGAGTACGCAGGCGGCTGGATACGCGGATTTCTGCAAGATTTTGAATGAACGGTGGGGTGGGCTGGAAGTCCAGGTGGCGCATTGCCAGGTGCAAGGCATGGTGGCGGCAGACCAGATTATTCGGGCGCTAAATTATTTTAACGAACGGGGCGAAGTGCAGGTAATTGCGGTGATTCGTGGAGGTGGCTCGGCAGATGATTTGGCTGTGTTTAACGATGAAGCATTAGTGCGCGCAATTGCAGCCTCGAAAATTCCAGTAATTACGGGAATTGGGCATGAGGTAGACGAGAGTTTGTGTGATTTGGCGGCGGATGTGGTTGCGTCGACGCCATCAAATGCCGCGCAAATGCTGACGCGGGACAGAAGAGAAATAATTGCGAGTATTAAAGACGACGTAAAACGAACAAATAATTTATTCAATACGAAGGTAGATGAGCTAATTGATAATAACAGGGGCGAAATACGTCGAGTGGGGCAAGACATTGTTGTAAGAATTACAACAATGAAAGGCGAGATTGCAGCACAATGCAAAATATTAGAGCAATTAAATCCAGAAAAAGTGCTCGAACGTGGCTATGCATTAATGAAAGGCGATATTGGAATTGATAATGTTGTAGAAATTACAACATATAAGCAAGAGATAAAAGCGATAATAACAGAGGTAAAGGAGCGATAATGGCAAAAAATGTTAGCGACAAGATAGCTGAGCTTAAAACTGGGGTAGATTGGTTCTATTCTGACGATTTTAAGCTTGAAGAGGCAAGCGAACGCTATAAAAAACTGACTGATTTGGCGAAGGAAATTGAAAAAGATCTGAGCGAAATGAAGAACGAGATTAATGTAATAGCGGAGGACTTTAGTAAATAGCGGCAAACACTTGCGAAAACGCTTTTGCTAAAATATAATCGTATTATGGACCAGAATTATGGTGGGGGTGCCCCACAAAATCAAGCTGCGGGGCCAGCGATGCCTCCTGTAAACAACGTAATGACGAATCCGGGTATGCCAACGATGCAGCCGGTGCCAAATATGACGGCGCCAATGGCTGGACCGATGAACCAGCCTGACCGAAAGGGTTCGGTTGCGGAAACAATCATTCTAGTAATTGTCTGTTTGATTGCTGCAGCAGCGATTGTGGTGGCAGTAATTTTCTTCATGAAGTGGGATGAGCTTAATACTGATTACGAGATGAAGTTGGCCGAAGAGGTTGCGACTGCGCAAAAAGAGCAGAAGGATCTCGATGAGGAGGCCTTTACTGAACGCGAAAAAGAGCCACGCCAACAATTCACTGGTCCAAGTGATTATGGTTCGTTGTCGTTCTATCACCCAAAGACTTGGAGCATCTACGTGAACTCTGATGGCACCCAGAACAGCGACTTTGAGGCTTACTTTGCGCCTGGTCAAGTAAACCCGGTAGACGACGAGAATTCACGCTATGCTTTACGCTTTACGATTCTACATGAACAGGCTGACGATGTAATGCGTAATTATCAGACGAAAGTAAACGATGGCGAAATGACATCGAAGGTCTTTACGGCTGGTAATGGTGGTTCCAAGGTATCTGGCACCTTGTTTGAGGGGCAGATTGAAGAAGAGATTCAGGGCATTGTTCTTGTAATTAAGATTAACGATAAGACTGCATTGCTTCAGACCGACGCGGAAGTGTTCCGTGAAGATTATGAAGCCCTGATTGAGACTTTGCGTAAGAATTCCTAGTGTTGTAAAATGGGGGGCATGGAGAGTGAGGTATTTGGCGCTGATTCGAGCGTGACTGTGGTTGCGCATGAGCTAAAAGCTCCGTTGAGCTTGACGCGCCAACTCGCTTTGTCTTTGGATTTTGAAGATACCGTTGAAGGCGCGCGAGAAGTGGGGCGCCAGATTGTGGCGACCTCTGAGCGAGCGTTGCAACAAGTGAATGATTTAACGCGAATTGCGCGGCTCGACGATGCGCTGTTCGAGATGGAACCGGTAAACCCGCGTGTGGTCTGTGACGAAGTAATTTCTGAATTGTGGCAGCTGTTTAAGTTTAATCGTCGCGAAATAGAGATAGATTATCGGAATAAGCGTCGCTTGGCGGTGGCGAATCGTCAGTTGCTGTATTCGGTTGTTTATAATTTTTGTTTGAATGCGATGAATTATGGGGGCGAGGAGCTGCCGAGCCGGATTTCAGTCTATGATAGGCAGAATAAAATCCGAATTGACGTGCGCGACTTTGGCCCGACGGTGCCGACGAAAGTGTGGCGAGAGATTAAAGGCGGCTTTGTGAAAAGGCCAGTAGAGATTGTGATGCGGCCGGGCTCGAGTGGGTTAGGTTTGTATATTGCGGCGAAATTTGCCAATTATATGCATTCGGAGTTTGGCCTAGTGCGCCATCGTGATGGTACGAGTTTTTATATAGATTTACCGATTAGTGGACAGTTGAGTTTAGTATGATTTTAGTCGTAGAAGATGACCGCGGGTGGGAAGCGTACTACCGGCGGCTTTTGCGTGGATATGAACTGGTGTTCTGCCATGATGGCATAGCGGCAATAAACGAAATGGATATTGCGGTGCCGGATTTGGTTATTTTGGATGTGCTACTGACGGGACCAACGGGATTTGCGGTGTTAAATGAGATGCGGAGCTATCCGGAGCTTGTCGAGGTGCCGGTGGCGATTATTTCGAGTGTGGCAATTAAGGATGAGATTGCGCAGCAATATGGCGTGATGGCGGCTTTTGATAAGGGTGAACTGGAGCCGGCAGATATTTTGGCGCTTGCGAAGGAGTATGATGGCAAAAAATCCGCGTGATTTGCGCACAGAGGCGATAGTTTTGCGACGGACCGACTATGGGGAAGCGGATCGGATTTTGCAACTTTTGACGCCGGAGGGAAAACGGAGCGTGATTGCGAAAGGAGTGCGTAAAGAAAAGTCGAAGTTGGCGGGAGGTATTGAGTTATTTTCGGTCTCGGAAGTGGTAATTCATGAGGGGCGCACGGAGATGGGTATTCTTACGGGCGCGAAGCTACTAGAATACTACGATGCTTTCGTAAAGGATATTGAGTTAATAGAGATGGGCGGCGCAATGATGCGAAGCGTAAGTGCGCGTGCAGAGCAGGTTGAATCGCCAGAGTTCTACAAGATTCTGAAACAATCTTTGCAGGTGATGCAGAAGCATGCTAGAGAAGAGTCGCGCTGGAAAGATGTTTTGCGAGCGTGGTGGGGGATTAATTTGACGCGCGTGTCTGGGGAAGATGTGAATTTGAAATATGATACTGATGGCGAGAAGTTATTGGTTGATGGTAGATATTATTGGGACGAAGAACAATCAGCACTTGCGAAGGCAGCGGCTGGTAGAATTGGTGCAGATCATATTAAAATGATGCGCTTGATGGCGTCTGGGCCGGCAGAACTTAGTATGAAGGTGACTGGCGCGGACGATTTAATAGATGAAGTGCTGTATGTGGCGCGGTGTATGGAAAAAGTGACGCAAATTTAAAAAACCACTCCTTACGGGGTGGCTTTTTGGGGCAGAATATAGCGTTTGTCATTGAGGAAAAGAATGAACTGCTTGCCAAGGAAAGTGGCGGCTTTTTGTGGTGCTTCGTAGGCCTTTTTCCAACGGAAGAACTTTTCGGGGATGAAATTGTCCTCGACTTGATAGCGGACGGCGAGCATAGTAGCGGTGATTTTGTAATCGATGCTTTTAATCTTGGTAGCTTCCTCTAGAATAATGCTGCTAGTTTTGTAAACGCGGTCACGCCAGACGTGGATTTTATCGGCGAAATGGAGCGCCACATCGATAATATTGTTCATTTCGGCGCCGTCGCTATGGTTAGCGATGGCGTGGGCGATGATTTCGATGTCGACGTTGCTTAGCGGGCGTCCGTCGCCGTAGTGAGCCTGCAGGAAAGCCTTTGCGATTTGGGCGCCGTTTTCGGCGTGTTTGTCGTTGCCGCAGATGAGACCACAATCGTGCAAGAGCCCAGCAATATCTGCCAACATAGCGTCTCGTGCGTTGCCGCCGGCGCGAAGAACGAAATCTTTTGCGATACCTGCGACGGTAGTCCAGTGGTAAATGCCGTGATCGCAGCCGAACTTTACGTCTTCTGTAGTAGTAAGCGTGGCGACTATCTTGGCCCACGCGCGCCATTCTTTATCATGCCTAATACGGTCATGCAATTGTTCAATGAAAACCATAAGAATCCCTCCAATCTCATAGATTCTACCTTTTAAGGTGCGTAGTGAGATTATATCTTAAAAGGTGTTATAATGAAAACATGAACGAATACAAATACTTGATGGGTGGCTTTAAAGGTGGCCTTCGGGCCTAGTATTCTTGTGACTCTAAGAGCAGCTTTGGGGGATGATGATAATTGTATTTTGAAAGGAGTAAAAAATGAAAATGGAAGATATTGTTAGCCTTTGCAAGCGTCGTGGTTTTATCTGGCAAGGTTCTGATGTGTATGGCGGGATGGCTGGTACATGGGATTTTGGGCCACTCGGCGTAGCTTTGAAGAAGAAAATCATGGATGCCTGGTGGAAGTACTGGGTGGAAGACCGCGATGATATGTTTGGCGTGGATGCGGCAATTATTATGAATCCGCGTACTTGGGTGGCATCTGGCCATACGGCGACCTTTGCGGATCCGCTGGTTGAATGTGGTGCGTGCCATGGGCGTTTTCGTGCCGATAAAATTGCAGATGGTATTTCCGAAAGCGTAACAACTGAAGAATTTAAGGCTTTGAATGTGAAGTGCCCTACTTGCGGCAAGACTGAATGGGGCGATATTCGTAAATTTAATATGATGTTCCAGACACATGTGGGTCCAGTGGATGACGATAGTTCAATTGCATATCTTCGCCCAGAGACGGCACAGGGTATTTTTACGAACTATAAGAATGTAGTCGATACGCTTTATCCAGATTTGCCGTTTGGTTTAGCTCAGCAAGGTAAGGCTTTTCGTAATGAAATTTCGCCGCGCGACTTTATTTTGCGCGACCGCGAATGCTCTCAGATGGAGATTGAATATTTTGTCGATCCAAAAACTTGGGAAGAGAATTTTGAGACGCTTTTAAAGCAGCAGCATGAGTTTTTGACTGACGTAATGGGACTTGAGGCTGACCGTATCCATGACCGAGAAGTCGAGGCGGCGGATCGCGCACATTATTCTAAGCGGACGGTGGATATCGAGTTTGATTATCCGAATGGTCGCGAAGAGTTGATGGGTTTGGCTTATCGTACGGATTTTGATTTGAGTAATATTCAACGCGAGAGCGGTAAGAATATGGAATATATCGTCAAAGGCACGACCGAGCGTTTTATTCCACACGTAATTGAGCCATCAATTGGCGTTGAGCGTCTGTTCTTAGCCGTTTTGACATCATCATATACCGAAGACGAAATTAATGGCGAGAAACGCGTTGTATTGCGTCTGAGCGAAGATTTAGCACCGTATCGATTCTGCGTATCGCCTTTGCTTAAAAACAAGCCAGAACTCGTCGAGAAGGCCAAGGAAGTATATGCGGCACTACGCAAGAAATATGGCAATGTGACTTGGGATGATTCGGGAAATATCGGAAAACGTTATCGTAAGCAGGATGAGATTGGTACGCCAAAATGTATCGTAATTGACTTTGATACGCTCGAAGATAACACGGTAACTGTGCGCGATCGCGACACGACCGAACAAGTACGCGTAAAAATTGGGGAGTTATAATGCGAAAAACTACGGAAAAAGCACCACTAAACAAACTTTGGTACCTTTTGCCAGTGGTTGCGGTGGTGTTATTCGTAGTTTTGGCGTGTTTGAACTTGCGTACGGCGGTTTGGTACGATGAGGCCTACTCGGCGTATCTTATTCGCGGCGATTTTAGTGATATCTGGCGAATGACGGCGATAGATGTACATCCGCCAGTATATTATTTCTGCCTGAAGGTTTGGTCGTTGATTTTCGGCTCGACGGATTTTGCGTTGCGCTCAATGAGTGTATTTTTTGCGGCGATTGGGGTGATTTTGGCATATTTTTGGCTTAAACGCAGTTTTGGTGTAAAAGAGGCTGGGATTGCGAGTTTAGCTTTGGCCTTATCGCCACTTTTATTACGTTACAGTCAAGAAATGCGTATGTATGGGCTAGTGTTTGCGATAGTAATGGGGGCGACACTAGTGCTAGATATTGCACTGAAGTCGAAGAACAAACTGGCTTGGTTGGCGTATGCGCTACTGATATGTTTAGGCATGTGGACGCATTATTTTACGGCGTTGGCATGGTTGACGCACCTTGTGCTAATTGCTTGTTATTTTAAGAAACACGGCCTGCAAAAGGCAGTATTTTGGGTTTATCCGCTAGCGGTCGTATTATTCCTACCGTGGTTGCCGTATTTTTGGCAGCAGTCACATTCAATTCAGCAGGGTTTCTGGATTGACCCAGTTGACGCAACGACACCAATGCGATTATTTACGGAAACGTTAATATTCCGTGATCCGGTCGAGACGGAAAGTTGGTTGTTAGTGCTTTTGCTGGCGTCGCTAATGACGATTGGGGTGTTATTCGTAAACGTTTGGCGAAAAACCAAGAAAGAAGATAGAAGGAAGCTTGGCGCACTATTAATAATGACATTTTTGCCGCCAGTGTTACTTATGTTGTTGTCGATGGAGCCGATGCAGTCGACTTACATGACGCGCTATGTGGTCTATGGGGCTACTTTGATGTGGTCAGCTATCGCAATAATTATTTATTGGGCTTGGGCGCAGAAGAAACGCATTATTTGCGGAATTGCGGCCGGATTGATGGTGATTTGCGCAATAGTTGGTATTGTAGCAGTAGATACGCGTAATACTCCTGGCGACAACGAGGCAAAAGAAATGATGGCGCAGATTATTGAGCGGGGTGAAGAACCGGTATTTATACATGTAGGATCGCAACATTATTACGATTTAATATTTTACGAAACGGACGAGAATCCAGTGACAGCGATTGATGTAAACTTTGAATGGGGTTCGCTTGAGCCAATTCGTGAGTATGTCGACAATTATGTGGAGGATTTGTCAGTGATCATGTGGGATAATGACGAGTTTTGGCTAATTACCGAAAATGAGAATAATTACCAATTTGATAATTACGAATTGGGCGATAAAATCGAAAACTCAATGTTTGTAGCGCAGGAGTATAGGCGTGCAGCTGAGTGAGTACTTACAAGCTGAGCTGCATTTGTCCAAGAAAAAGTCCCAAGAAATCGTCGAAGCAGTTGGAAAATATCGACAAAAATATCGAAAATCTGGCAAAGAGCGCAAAAAATTGAATATAAAAGTGCCGCAATATACATTGGGGGAAGAGATTTTTAATTCTATCTCACATGGTTTTGGTGCGGCGTTTGCGATTGTTGCGTTGGTGCTGATGACCGTAAAAGCTAGGGGCGCGTTGGCGGAAACTTGCGTATCGCTATTTGGCGCTACAATGATTGTTTTATATACGATATCGTGCATTTATCATGCATTATCGGCGCGATTAGAAGGGAAAAAGGTCTTACGCGTGCTCGATCATTGCAATGTGTATTTATTGGTCTTTGGAACCTATATTCCGGTGGCGCTACTTGGTGTTGGGGGCTGGTTGGGCTGGGTTTTATTTGGCGTAGTGGCGGCCGTGACGACGGTTGGTATAGTACTAACATCCGTAAGAATTGATAAATTCACGGTGTTAGAGGTGGTGTGTCATTTGCTGAACGGCTGGTCGATTGTAGTGGGCGTACCAGCGCTAATAGGAACGGCAGGGCTGGCAGGAGTACTATGGTTGTTGGCGGGTGGAATCATGTATTCATTGGGTTCGATTTTATATGGCGTAGGGGCGCGCAAAAAGTATATTCATTGTATATTTCATGTTTTTTGTTTACTAGGGACGATTTGTCACTTTGTGATGATCTATGGATTTTTGCTATAGGTCGAAAATCTTGTAATTATTGCCAGCGCTACGGATAATTTTGCCATCTTCGATAATTACGCCAACGCCGTCTGGGAGGCAGAGTAGGTGGGAATCGTGGCTAGTAGCCCAGCCGTCCTTATTTTCGTCGCGATAGTCAGTACAGACAGAATAACGTCCAATTAGCTCGACGCCAGTTTTGAATTGGCGGCGAATGTCGCGACGAGTGTCGATAAATTTACCAAGTGTAATGGCGCCACCACCACCACCGTAGACCGTGCCGCCGTGGCGACTATAATTTTGAAGCACAAATTCGAATCCGGTGCGATCAAACTCGTCCATGAGCATTTCTGTATCGCCGCCGCCAATATAGATAGCAGAAAAAGCGCCGAGATGCTTAATATCGGAAAGGTCGTCAGCAAATAAATATTGGACGTCGGTGCGATTATGCATACGAATCATGTCTTGCATCCAATCGGAAGCCGTAGCAATGCGTTTACTTTCATGGAAGCCAGTTGCAATATATAAGATGTTTCCGCCTTGCGGGATTTCGGCGAAGAACATTTCGTCAAGCATTTTGGAGGCATTTTCGTCGCCACCGCCAGAAAGAAAAGTTTTTCCAGTCATGTTTTCTCCTATTTTTTTGATTTTTTCTCAGTTTTTTCGGCTTTTACTTCGGCGGCCGAAGTGGCGGCAGAAGCTTTTTTGGCCTCGGTCTGTTTTTCTTGAGGTGATTTCTTGTCGCGCTTAGTGACATCTTCGCTCGGTTTAGGAGTGAAATCTGGTAAGAGTGCGCGTAATTGGCTGACGAGTTTGTGGCGAGCGTGCTTACTGAAAACTTTATCAAGCCATCCCGGATTTGGTTTAGAATTTTTCTGAGTAATAATCTCGACGACATCGCCTTGTTGAAGTTTAGTTTTGAGATCAACCATTTTGCCGTTAACAATGGCACCAGTGCAGGCGGCGCCGATTTCGCTGTGGAGACGGTAGGCAAAGTCGAGTGGCATGGAGCCTTTCGGAAGGTCAATAATGTCGCCCTTTGGGGTGTAGACGAAGATTTTATCAGCAAATAAGTTGAGTTTGAGCTTCTTTTCGTCGATTTTTTCGCCGGCCGTAAGTTTGGTGGCAGATTCCTGAAGCTCCTTAATCCAGAGTAGATTAGACGGGAGTTTATTGATGCGGCCCTCGGTGTATGCGGAAGTTAGTTTTTGCTCATTATAAAAGAAGGTGGCGGCAAGACCGCGTTCGGCATAATCGTGCATTTCGTTGGTGCGAATCTGGAACTCCACAATCTGTTTATCGTTGGTGATAACAGTGGTATGAAGCGATTGGTAGCCGTTCTGTTTTGGCATCGCAATATAGTCTTTAACGCGACCATCCATCGGATGGAAAAGAGAATGAATGATGCCGAGGACGAGATAGCAAGTGGTAGTGTCTTCGACTATAAAGCGGAGCGCGATAATATCATAAATACGGTCGATGTTTTGGTTATATTTGGCCAGTTTCTTGTGCAGGGAATAGATAGATTTAACGCGACCATCGCATTTATACTTTATGTGTTCTTTTTTGAGGGCCTGTTCGACGGCTTCCTGGGCGGCCTTTAGTTTCTTATCAGCTTTTTTAAGGCGATCGGCAGTGAGCTTTTTGAGCTCTTCATAGCGTTTTGGATTGACGTACATGAAGCTAGTTTCTTCAATTTCGACACGTACACGCCCCATCTGGAGTCGATCGGCAAGTGGCGCAAATACCTCAAGCGATTCGCGAGCGATTTTCTTTTGTTTTTCTGGTGGCAAAGCACCAAGTGTGCGGAGATTGTGGAGTCGATCGGCGAGTTTAATGATTAAGACGCGAATGTCTTGGCCGGTCGCAATTAGTAATTTTAGAAGGTTGTCACTAGTTTCAGGGAGATACTCGTCCAAATCGCGCATGCCTTTGCGGGCTTTTCCAAGTTTAGTGACGCCATTAACGAGAAAGGCGACGTCTTTGCCAAATTGGTCTTCAATTTCTTTAAGGGTGAGATCGGTGTCTTCAACTGTGTCATGCAGGATGCCAGCAATAACAGTGTCTTCGTCCATGTTCCATTCTTGGAGAAGTTTCATTACCGCAAGCGGGTGAATAATATAAGGTTCGCCAGTCTTACGAAGTTGTCCTTCATGGGCTTTAGTGGCGACCGCTATAGCTTGCTCGATGCGGGGCGAAGGCTCACTCATAGTTTAATTATAACATTTACAGATAGAAAAGTCTTTGCCAAGAAGCATAAACATTATGATAAAATAATCTTAGGAAAATAAAGAATGTTCGGACGAAAACTAAAAGATTATAGCGCTGTCTGGAACGCCGGCGTGGGCTTTATCTACTTGCTTATCGGCACCTTTATGGGGTTGATTGGTTTCGACTCTCTGCATCTTCATGGCAATATCCAAGAGATGATCGATATAGTAGTGCAAAGATTTACGTCTTTGAGCGCTTGGGAAATAGTCGTTGTTGTATTCTTTGCTTTGATGTGGTTGGCTGGGTTGTTGAACTTCATTTATGTCAGGCGTTACATTTTGGAATATAAAATAAAGTCATTTGTTGGGTTTGCGGGGACGATTTTGCTGCTTATTGTGAATACGGTTGTGACGCTTGAGGTATTTTTCGATATTCAGATGGACAATAACAGTTTGAGCTTCGTGTCGCGTGAGTACTTGGCGAATGCAAACTGGATTGTTTGGACTGGTGTTGGGGTGGTCTGTTTTAGTACGCTTATGTCTTTAATCGGTATTATTTTAATGATTAAAGGTGCAATAACTGGTGTGGTGGTTGAGACGGAAATTGACAAGATGGAAAAGAAGCGCAGAGAGAAAGAAGCGAAGGCGCGCGAAAAAGAGCGCAAGAAAGAAGCGCGAAAAAAGAAAAACGAGATGCCAATTGCGCCTGCGGCAAGCCGAATGAAGATAGACGAGAGCCAGATGATGTTTAAGAGTGGCGATAATAACGAAGAAGATGAGGAATTGGCGGAAGAAATCGCAAAAAATAAGCCAAATCCATTTATTGAGAAAAAATCAGAAGAGTCGGCAAAGAAAGAGGAGCTAAAGGACACTAACGTGAATGGCGTGCCGAATTCAGTGATCAAAGAAAATCCAGTGCTAAACTCGCCAGTTAGTTTCGCGTCGCCAAACATCTCTCCGAACTTTGAGAGTTCCGAGCCTGAGACGCCAGAACCAGATAAGACTAACACTACGCCTGTAGCAGGTCAGTAAGCTTATATTCTTTGAGAGTTGTTTTTAATTTGTTGCGCGCAGAGATCGGCAGAGCGATAACGTTTTTGTCTGGAAGATTTGGGATAATAATGACCGTGTGCTCGCCGTAGACAATAGCCTTAACGTCGTCCCACTCTGTTCTAATGTCGCCAACTTCTGGATAGTGGATAGTAATAGACTTCTTGGAGGTAGCGACGCTTGCAGTCATATTTGAATCGCCAAGTTTTTTGAGGCGTCTGGAGGTCATGAAATAGGCCGCCAAGATGACGATAAGCGCAAAAATAGGCAAGATAAGATACGGAAGAAGAGAATTATCGAAAAAGGCCAGAAAGCCTACGGTTACAGCAAAAAATAGAGCAAAATATACAGATGGAATTAGGTGCTTAGTGACGTATTTGATCTTTCGGCTTGGCTTATGAATAAATTTATTAATATTCGTAAGGACAAAATAGTATTCCTCGAAATACCCGCGACTGAGGTTTTTGAATTCCATCTTCATAACTATTTTTCTCCTTTGTATTCGATTGGATTGCGGCAAGATTTACATTGACCGACGGTGCCGGTTATGGAGTTGGTTTTACCGCAATGCGGACATTTGACGACGTGAGGCGTTTTTTGTTGAGACTCGATGACTTTTTCCTTCATCTTGAGGTCGTTTTCCTGGAAAGCCTTGGCTTCGGAAGCCTGTTTGGCGGAGAAGTATTCGCGGAGAACGCGCGAAATGTTGCCGCTAAGCTTGCTAGAAATAGCCTTAATAATTGCGGAGACAATTAGAAATACGGTACTGATAATAAAGATATTCTGAGCGTAATCGACGAGCTTTGGGTAAATAGTTGAGCTCAAAATGTCGTTTAGATATGGAATGGAGAAATTGAAGCCAAAGTTAGTCATGGCGAGCTCGAGGCCGCGCGGAACCAGTAGAAGCAGGCTAAAAATAAGAATAATGATTGGTCCGCGGTAATAATGGCGGCTACCGTAGACGAAATAGCGCGCTATGAGCATGATTACGCCGAGGACTGGCAAGAAATAGAGAACGACCAGTACTACTGGAAGGCTGAGGAGGGCTTTTAATAAGTTGTTTGTAGTAAAAAATCTGCGCAATGTCATAGTTCTATTTTAACAGTTTTACCACTAGCTTTATATTTAGTAAGTTTGACGCCGCATTTCTTAAGCATCATTTTGCTGGCCTTAGTGCCATCCGTATTAGCGTATTTGTCGTCGCCATAGACAACTTCTTTAATTCCGGCTTGAATGACGGCTTTGGCGCACTCATTGCATGGGAAAAGGGTAACATAGAGTGTGCAACCCTTAAGATTGGCGACGCTATTAAGAACGGCGTTGAGTTCGGCATGACAAACATAGGGATATTTCGTGTCGAGAAAGTTGCCTTCGCGCGCCCATGGCATATCGGCATCGGCGGCACCAGTTGGCATGCCGTTATATCCGACGGAAACAATTTTATGCTCATTATTGACGATGCAGGCTCCGACCTGAGTGTTTGGATCCTTACTGCGTTCAGCGGCAAGATGAGCGATACCCATGAAGTATTCGTCCCAGGTGATGTAATCTTTGCGCATTTTGTCCTCCTAAATTACTTCTAGTATAATATAAATAAGATGAGAGGTCTAAAGATTCACGGTATATATCAACACTTTAAAGGTGATTATTATTTAGTGGAGGGAGTGGCGCGTCATTCAGAGACGGACGAAGAATTGGTGATTTATCGCCAGCTGTATGGAGATGGCGGCTTGTATGCGCGACCAAAAGATATGTTTTTATCGGAAGTTGATCACGATAAATATCCAGATGTTAGGGCGAAATATCGTTTTACTTTGCGAAAAATTAAGAGCGTAAAGGAATAAAAATGAAGATTTATTCTTGGAATGTAAATGGCCTTAGGGCGATTCTAAAAAAAGGAAATTTGCAAGAATTTATCGCAACTGAGCAGCCGGATATTTTGTGTCTTCAAGAAACGAAGGCCCAGCAAGGCCAGGCCGAGGTGGATTTTGCGGAATATGAAGAGCTTTGGAATTCGGCAGAACGAGCGGGCTATTCGGGAACGGCGATTTTTACAAAAGTGAAGCCACTTTCGGTGCGCTATGGTTTTCCGGAAGATATTACGGCTAATATTGCGGGCTGGGAAGATGATTTTGGCGATGCGCGTAAAGAAGGGCGAGTTTTGACGGCTGAATTTGATGATTTCTTCCTAATTGATACTTATGTACCAAATGAAAAAGATGATTTGGGACGTTTGAAATATCGTGAATTAGTGTGGGATAAAGCGTTGCTGGCTTATATGAAACAACTTGATGCCGAGAAACCAGTAATAGTTTGTGGCGATTTTAATGTGGCGCATGAGGAGATTGATTTGGCGCGCCCGAAACAGAATGAGGGACATGCCGGTTTTACGAAAGAAGGGCGTCAAGGTATGACGAACTATTTATCAAATGGCTTTATTGATACTTTTCGGGCTTTACATCCAGATACAATTCAGTATTCTTGGTGGTCATATCGCGGTGGGGCGCGCGCGAAGAATGTTGGTTGGCGGATTGATTATTTCTTGGTTTCTGAGCGGCTGCGCGAACGGATTATAGCGGCGGAGATTTGCGACGAAATAATGGGCTCCGATCATTGCCCGATTATGTTGGAGTTGAAATAATGGCGGATTACGAATACTGGCAAAAACAGGGGCTAAGGCCGCTATTTAGTGAGATTGATACGGAGCGGCCAGAACAGAAACGTTTAGCCGGGAAAATGCTGATTGTGGGCGGAAATAAGGGCGCATTTTTTGCCGTTGCGAGCGCGATGAATGAGGCGAAAAAGATGGGAATGGGGGGAGTACGCGTTTTAATGCCGTCGTCATTACGTAACCAAATACCGTCGACACCGGAAGTCTTTTTTGCAGAAGCGGAAACTTCGGGGGCGTTCGGAAAGCATGCGCTGGCTACGCTATTTGAGCAGGCCGAGTGGGCGGATGAAGTGGTTTTGATTGGTGACATGGGGAAAAACGCAGAGACTACAGTAGCTTTCGCGGAATTTATGCAAAAGTGCGAGAAGCCAATTTTTGTGACGCGCGATGCAGTAGACGCGATTACGCCAGACGTAATGAATTGGGGCGCCCTGCGTGAGCAAGAGACAATTTTATTGCTGACGGTGCCTCAGTTGCAGAAGATGTTAAGAACCCTATATTATCCAAAGATTATTACATTATCGATGCCAACGAATCAGTTGATAGAAACGTTGCATAAATTTACGATTAGTTATCCAAAGTTGGGAATCGCAACTCTTCATAACGAACAGATTATTGTGGCGGCAAATGGCGAGGTAATTACGACGGCCGTGCGCGACACGTCCTTTACGCCAATTAATGTCTGGGATGGTTCGCTAATGATTCATATGGCCGGTTTGAGATTTTGGAATGCGGCGGCAGATATGCAAAAACCGCTCGCGAGTGCAGTTTTATATTAAATAAAAAGCCGCCCCGGAGGGCGGTTTTTGGTTGCGGAGTTTATCTGTCGGCAGAATCATGATGTTCGGCGTGGCGGCCAGCCTTTGGCTCGGCAATGAGCGGTTTAATGCGGCCATAATCCACGATTATACTCACAATACTTAAGGCAGCTACGATGATAATGCTGACAAAACCAGCGATTGCCAGACGGCTCTGGAGGTCCGCGAAGGTTAATGCTATGGCCGAAGAGCCTAGCCAGGCGCACATAGCGCCCATACGGATTTTGTCGACGATACTTGCGCTGACACCGACGGCTCCTAGCCTATCGTAATTGACGAAGAACCAAACAATGAAAGCGAAGTCGCGCAGAACCATGGTGCCAAGGCAAACATAGAACATGACACGCATTGGCCCTGCGGGCAAAAACGCGGTGCCCTTAGTGGCAAGGAGAAATGCGATGGCGGTCGGGTAAAAGATAACTTTATCGCCGAGCGGATCAAGTGCCTTGCCAGCTTTAGTAGTCTGATTGAAGTGGCGTGCGATGTAGCCATCGGCGGCGTCAGTAATGATAGCCGCAACGAGAGTGCAAGTAGCGATGAGGCTGCTAGCTTTACCGAATGGTTGTACGGCATAGAGATGCGGCACTAATACCGATAGCGCCATACGGGTAATGGAAATCCAGTTTGGGACTCCAACGCGTCCATGTGTGCCTTCGAGCCAGGTCTGGTCTGACAGATGCATGGTAAGCAGAATGCTATAAAATGCATGGCAGATAGCCGAGACTACTACGACATACCAGACGTAAGTGCTAAGAATGCTGTCCTGACGATGTTCGCTTGCGAGAATGAAGAGAACAGCAAAAGCAACGAGGCGGACTATGTGCGGCGTGGGTGCACGCCAAGGACCATAGGTGTGTCCGCCGGCATCAAGCCATGCGCCGTGGGCGCAAAGTACTAAGATATCGCATATCATGACAATCGCCCAGAGGTAGAAGTTTTGCACGAAACTACCATATAGGATAAAGGCGGCGACATTCAATGCGAGAGCAAGTAATTCGGGCGCCGAGATTTGGCAGATGGCTATCCCGAACCAGCGAAAGGCTTTTCTCAACATTTTTCATCAACTCCTTTTCAATGTGCGAGAATAATCTATTCAACTGTTGCAATTATAATATAAATATCTAAAATTGTCAAAAATGCCACCGTAAAAAGCCCCGGTTTTGCCGAGGCTTAGCTCAGAGTGTGAAATATGCAATGTCGCCGTTCTTCATATGGAAATGCTTGAAGAAATATCCGGAGCGGACGTGGTCCTCGTGGAGAATTGCGTTGATAGTCGTGGCGACGCCACCGTGGGAGAAAACGAGTATATTTTGGTCGGGGTGCTGCTGGCGAACCATGTTGAGAAAATCCTCAACACGAAGCTCGAGTGTGAGCAGGGTCTCTTCGCCGTAGTGCGATTTGATAAAGCTGGAATCATAGTCCCAGACTTTACGCATCGCAAAAGGCGCGAATTTTCCGTCGATGGTACCGAAGCTGCGTTCTACGAGGCGGTTATCAATGATGATGGGGGGACGATTCAGCATGCCACCGGTGGCGATGCTGGCGGTTTGACGGGCGCGCTGGAGTGGGGAACAGTAGATTGCGCTAAAAACGAGCTGGCTGATGGTGGGGTAGCAGTTAGAGGCTTGGATGGAGCCGCGCTTGTTTAGAGGCAAGTCGATAGCTCCGCTGAAGCGAAAACTGCGGTTGGCAGCGGTTTCTCCGTGGCGAACGAAGTAGATGCCGGTGCTGGACATATTTCACCTCCTATTAATGTGCGAGATGAGCGTATTATATCATGCCAAAATGCTTAAGTTTCATATATAATGAGGATATGGCTAGTGAAGAAGAGAGAAAAGAAAGCAAAAAAATCCGGACAACTTTAATGATTTGTCTCCCTTTGATAATTGTAAGTCTTATCGCTTTGACGATTTTTGCGTCTACGCGTGAATATGTGGTATTTGATAAGGTTTATGCGCGGGCATTCGGCAGCGATCATATAAAAGTACATAAAAATGGCCGAGTTTATTGCGACTCAGAGACGGAAGAGCCGGACCATAAAGAAGATTGGCATTACGTGACGACGCTGGATGAGAGTCAGATGGAAGAGTTTTTGGGGCGAGCAAGCTTTAGTAAGGATGAAGAAATCCGCGAGTATATTCACGAAAATATTGGCTGCGTAGAAGGTATTTATCAGTAATTTTTAGAGAGAAAAGCATAAGCATGCTTGACTTTTTGAACTTTTTGTGCTATAATGGACTTATGAGTTGGTTCAGAATAGCCAACTAGCACATTGAGAATGTTTACTTCTGGAAAACTCCTAGCGCGTTTCGCGACTCGGCTTAGTTATTCTTTTGAGTAGCTAAACCGAGTCGCGGGACAACCTGCGGCGGAAACCCTATCTTGCCGGCGGGCATAAACGCAAGGAGGAATTATCCTATGAAGAACCTGAAAGAGAACAGCATCCACATCTACAACACCATCTCCGTGATCTGGCCCCAGATGGGGGACCAGGAAGAAAGCCTCGACATGTCGGACGTGAGATCGAAGTTCAATGGTGCCTTCTGCACGAATAACTCAACGATCTGCTTCGTTACCGATGATGGGGTTTTCGTGACGCCTTACACCCGCGAAGCGATGGCCGCGATTCTCGGCTCCGGTCTGGTCCGCAAGGACTTCTATGTCCCGTTCAGCAACGGCGACTATCCGAAGTACGAGAAGGCCAAGTGGCTGCATCTGCGCGACATGGCGCGGGAGTCCTACTACCGTGAGTATGAGGACGACTGCCGTCGGTGGTGCGATCAGCATGGTATCGGTGAACTGAGCGAGGAGATCCTGGCGAACTGCTTCAGGATGCCCCGCGAGGGCGTGCCGGTGAAGCACCTCTACTTTGAGGACACCTACTATCCGGCCTGCAACGAACGTTGCGTGGACTGCACTGTGGTCGACAAGTTGGGGCGCTTCTGCTCCAACAACGGTAAGGTGGTTTTCATCTACCGCGACGGCCACACCTATGTTGCCAAGGGCTACAAGATCATCAGCGCGCTCCGCGCGGCTGGGTTCAAGGATGCGGGCATCTTTGTCCCGTTCAGCAACGGCGAAGAGATCACCAATCCGGCTCTGGCGGCTCAGTGGAATCAGATTTCCAAGTAAGCATTCAACCAACAAGCCCCCGACTTCTGCACAACCAGTGCAGGGAGAGCCGGGGGCTCTTCCTTTGCAATAAAAAATATAGCCTTTTGGGCTATTTTTCGTTTTGGTGGGCGAGGAGGGACTTGAACCCTCACGGCATTGCTGCCAACAGATTTTGAGTCTGTCGTGTATACCAATTTCACCACTCGCCCAAGAGTAGTGTATGGTCACATTCTATCATGAAAGGGCAGTTTATGCTAGAATAAGGGAAATGGATAATAAAAATGGTGGGCAGATGAGTACGACTCCTCCGAGTTGGAATGTCTGGGGACAAGCTGCGGCGAAAAACACTCAGCAGCAACAGAATTCTGGCTCTACCCAACCGCAACAACTAACGTCGGCACAGCGTCAACAACAGACGGCGACGGAGTTGGCGCGCAAAAAAGTACTCGAAGCCTACACGCACCAGCCTCAGAATTATAAGACTGCTACTGCGCAGTCGACGGCTCCGCAAATCAAACAAGAAGATTGGCGGAAGTATCATTCGGCATGGCAAAATTATTATCAGAAATATTATGGCGAATACTATGGTAAGGCGGCACAGGAATATGTAGCGCGCGAGAAGATGCGTTTAGAGCGCGAAATGGCCGAGAAGGCGCGCAAAGAGCAGACCTCGGTATTTTCGAAGGTCGCTGAGCCGGTTGCTGAGCCCGAGACAACGCCAGAAGAAGTTGAGGAGATTCAGAATAGCTTCCGTGAACGGATTCGCAAAACGGCCGAGAAGCGTGCAAAGCGTTCAAGTAAAGTTCGCAAATGGATTCCGTTGGGAATTGGTGTATTTGTTTTGATTTGCGGTATTTTATTGCAATATAACCAGGTAATTGCGGCGCATGTGGTAGCTTATATGTCGCCGGGTGATAACACGAGTAATACGATTAAGGCGCTTGATCCGACTCTTACGATTGCGACGCATGATTCGCCATATTTAATGATTCCGAAGCTCAACGTTGAGGTGCCAGTAGTGTTTGGTTCGAAGACAGATGTAGCCTCGATGAATATTGCGATGGGGAATGGTGTTGCGAATTTCTCGATTCCGGGCGCTTCGGCAAAGCCGGGCGAGATTGGTAACTTTGTGATTTCGGGTCATTCGGCGGGAAATGTGTACCAAAATACGAACTATAAGTTTATTTTCTCTGGTTTGCCGCGTTTGGTGGATGGTGATTTGATTTATATGGATTATGAGGGGAAGCGCTACACCTATAAAATGATTGGACATACGATTGTGGATCCGTCGGATGTAAATTCTTTAGTGCGGATTGCAAACGAACATCCGGATAAGCCGCTGATAACACTGTTGACTTGTTATCCGCTTGGCACTTCGCGTCAGCGCTACATTGTTTATGGGGAGCAGATTAATCCGTCCTATGAAGATGCCGCTTCTTCTGCGCCGGCAACTGGCGAAGAGGAAACTGGCGAAGTGATGCCAGAGGGCGACCCGACACCGCTTGAACAATTCTGGAATTGGTTAACTGGTCAAGAATAATAAAAAAGACACTCTTTGTAAGAGTGTCTTTTTTTGTGCCGTGCAAGTTTAGATGTTGAGTTTTTCGCGCTTGAGAACATATTGAATAGCTTGAGTTTCGGTTTCGGAAGTGGCTTCGGTTGCTGGTTCACCTTCTTCGGTTTCGGTAGTTTCGACTTCCTGTTCTTTTACATCGAAATAATAAAGCCATTTATTGTTTGCCGTGAGACAAATTGGGAGTTGGTTGTCGGTTTCAGTGATGAGGTCGCGATAATTATGGCCATTGAAGTCACGAATCGTAACCTTATCTTCCTCATATTGCCAAATAATGTAATCGTCGAGCCAGTAAGTAGATGTTTCGGAGTTTAGCTTAATATCGTAATAATCTTTGGTCTCGAAATCGAAAGACATGACGCGGCCGGCGTCGGCATAGGCAACAATGCGCTGCTCGCTTGTGGTAGAGATGCGAGTTGGCGCATAATCGATTTCGCGCTTGAGGGAAGTTTTGAGCGTATTTTTACCAGATTTACCGTAAGACGGGTATTTTCCTGTCAGGATAGTGACTTTATTGTTTGAACTGTATGATAGCCATTCCTCGCCCCAATAAGTTCCGAGGGCGATAGTGAAATTAGTAGGGTTTTCTTCGGTGAGATCCGCGACGAGAGAGGCGCCAGATTCGCCTTCGCGGAAGGTTTCGAGGTAACGAACGGTTGATTCTACGCCCGTATCGTTAGTGGCGATGCCAGTGCGAAGATAGGCAACAACGTCGTTATTATTGTTGATATATTCAACGCCGGTAATTTTGGCGGATGAAATGGCGGAGTTACTAAGATCAATGAGGCGAAGGTTGCCGTTTTCGACGGCCCAGAGTTTTGAGGCGGAGTCGTTGGCGATGAGGATTCTATTGAACACTAAATTAAATTTTTGAGTCAAATTGATACTGTTTTCTGGTTTTTCTAGATCAGCAAGAATCCATTCGACAATATTATCATGCGTCCAATTGAGAAGTACTTTATTATTGGCGTTATTCCAGGATACGACGGAGAGGTTGGCGGCGCGAAGCGTGTCGGAATCTTTAGTATCAAGAATGTCCGACAAATTAATCTTATTGGTTTTTAGGGTGTCTCCCTGGAGATTGATAAATTGAAGTTTAGTGCTGTTTTGCTCGGAATAGAGGAGGTTCTTGTGATCTGAAGAGAAGCTAATTAGGCGAGCTTGCTCGTAGGTGGAGACATCTTCCGTAACTGGATTAAGCGGGAAGAGGCGGACCCAACTAATATGGGTTAGGAGACCGGCGTCGACGCGGACTTTGGTTTCCCAAGTATCGTAACCAGATTTAGTAATTTTTACCTGATGTTCGCCGGAACTGAGCATTTTATTGATTTCGGTGCGGCTAAATTGAGTTTCGCCATCGATTTCGACGGTAGCACCACTAGGGTGTGAAGATAATTGTAAGAGGCCGGATTGCTCGAGGCCGCCGTTCTCATTAAAAGAGAAGCCCATTGCAACAAGCATTAATATAAAGACGATAGCGATGACGGAAAGCCCCATAAAAATATTAGTCATCACAATACGAGTATTCTGAATCTTTTTAGTCTTACTGCGATCCATTTAAGTTTTTATCCTCACTCCACAATTCTATATAATTATATATCATTTTCACGCTTATGTTTAAAAATTTTAGCATGGCTGTACACAATTTTTTAAAACGCTATTGATTTCTTGAAAATAATGTTTTAAGATAGCTTTAGCAGAATAAAGTGAGGTAAGATGGACGGAGTTAAAAAAGTTTCTAGAGGCGCTACAGCGAATCATGCGAGTTCGCTAGATCATCGTCGTATCCAAAAATCTTCCACGCTAAACCGTAAATTCGTAAAAAAGCCGGTTGCAAGACCAAAGATTACCGCTGCGGCGGGTGCAGCTTCGCGTTCGCTTAGGATTCAACAGAACCAGCGACAATTGATTCAGAGACAAAATACCGTTAAGTTGCAACCGAGCCAAAAATTTACTCAGCAGCAGAATGGTGGCGCTAAGCAAGTTCAGCAACAGGACGCTCAGAAAGTTGCCGTGCGCCAACAGCAGCAAGAGGCTATTGCAGTTCGTAAACAACAGCAGCCTCAGCAGCGCCAGCAGCAGGCTCAACAGCAGACACAACAGCGTGCAGTGCGTCGTCAAATTGTAGATAGTAAGAAGCAACAGCAACAACAGGATTTGCCGGCTCAGAAGCATCAAACCGTTGAAATCGCAAAAGCAAGAATGGCAGCCCGTAAGAAGGTCGTTCAGCCTGAGCATTTGAGTGCCCAAGAGCTTAAAGAACGTGCTATTCAACAGGCTTTACGTAAGGTGGATCACATTGATGGCGATTCAACTATGTCGGCTCAATTTAAGGAATCCGGCCAACAAAAAGTGCATTTTTGGCAGAAGAAGGGTTTTGCGATTGCTGCTGGTATGGCGGTAATTTCGCTAGTGTTGCTTGGCTACTTAGTACACCTTAACTTGCCAGATATTTCGGTACGTGTGACGGCAATGCAGACTGGTATAGAAAAAATTTATCCGAGCTATGTTCCTTCCAATTATCGCTTGGATGGCTTAGTAAAGGAAGATGCTGGCCGCGTAACGATGAATTTCAAGAATAGTGATGGCAAGAAGTTCGTGCTCTTAGAAGAAAAATCTAACTGGGATTCTGCGGCGGTGCTATCTAATTATGTAAAAAAGAATTGGGGGAATGATTATACGATTGCGAAAGGACAGGGTTTGACGATTTATGTGTCGGGCTCGAATGCCGCTTGGGTAAATGGTGGTGTGTTCTACGTCATCTCGGACGATAGTGGCAGCCTAAGTACTTCGGATTTGCACGATATTGCAGTGTCCCTATAAATAGTATTCAAAGCCGGGCCAAAATAAGCTCGGCTTTTTGGTATAATTAAATATAGAAATAAGGAGGTTGGATGATTGAGTTTAAGTACACGCCGAGCAAGCTGATTGATGAAAATTTATATCAAGAAAAGATTGAAGAGGCGCGCGGTTATGTGGCGCGGGCACAACAGGATGACTTTGGCGGCTGGGTAGATTTGCCATTGAATTATGATAAAGATGAATTTGCGCGCGTAAAGGCTGCAGCAAAGAAAATAAATGAAGATTCGGATATTTTAGTTTGCATTGGAATCGGCGGTAGCTATCTTGGCCACCGTGCCGTAATTGAAGCTTTAGGTGGCGAGCGTGGCCGTACAAAAATTGTATACGCTGGCAATTCTTTAAGTCCGCGTATGTTAGAAAAGGCTGTGGCAGAGATAGAGGGGAAAGACTTTTCTATTAATGTCATTTCGAAGTCCGGTACAACAACTGAGCCGGCCGTAGCCTTTAGGATTTTTAAGCAATTATTGATTGATAAATATGGGGAAGCAGAAGCTGCGAAGCGCATTTATGCAACGACGGATGCCAATAAAGGTGCGCTGCACGATGAGGCGGTTGCGAAAGGTTACGAGACCTTTGTGGTGCCAGATAATATCGGTGGTCGCTATTCGGTACTAACCGCGGTGGGTTTATTAGCTATTGCGGCGGCTGGTATTGATATTGATCGCTTGATGGATGGTGCTGTTGAAGAACGCACGGCTTTGATATCTGATGGCGGGAAAGCGGCTGAATATGCAGCGATGCGCAATGTTTTACTCGAAAAAGGATATGATATTGAAATTCTGGCGAATTTTGAGCCGCAATTTAGTCAGTTTAATGAATGGTGGAAGCAGCTCTTTGGTGAATCCGAAGGGAAGGATGGTAAGGGTATTTATCCGGCTAGCGTAGTGGACTCAACGGATTTGCATTCGATGGGGCAATATATCCAAGAAGGTCGCCGGGCTTTGTTTGAGACTTTTGTGGAAGTTGGCGGTAGTTATCGCGGCGTGGTTGTGCCGGAATTCGGCGAGAACTTAGATGGCTTGCAATATCTAGAGGGCAAAGAGATGGATTACATTAATAAAACGGCGAATGAGGCTACGCGTGAGGCGCATATAGCGGGTGGCGTGCCGGTTCTAGAGATTGTAATGCCAGATATCGACGAACGTTCACTGGGCGGCCTGATTTACTTTTTTGAAATGAGCTGTGCTTTAAGTGGATTTACGCTAGGCGTGAATCCGTTTAACCAGCCGGGCGTAGAGGCGTATAAGACGCGCATGTTTGAGCTGCTTGGCAAGCCAGGTTATGATAAATAAATGTTATTAAAATACCTACAGCTATTGTTAATTTCGATGTTGCCCCTAATCGAGCTGAGGGGTGCGATGCCTTTTTCGCAAATTATGGATTTGCCGGTATTGCCATCGTATATTGTTTGCATTGTAGGTAACCTAATTCCGATTCCATTCGTATATCTATTTGCGGGGAAGTTTTTGAAGTGGGGAAAAGATAAAAAATATATTGGAAAATTCTGTAAATGGTGTCTAGAAAAAGGAAACAAGGCTGGTGCTAAGATTGCCGAAAAGGCAGGGCGCACGAGTATGTTCTTTGCATTGATGCTATTTGTGGGGATTCCGCTTCCGGGTACTGGCGCTTGGACGGGAATTCTGGCGGCTAGTTTTCTTGATATGGGTTTTAAGTCGGCTACGACGGCAGTTACACTTGGCGTAATACTGGCTGGTACGATTATGATGATAGCGTCATACTTAGGGTTTGGATTGATATAAATATTTAAAAAGCCTCCCGGGAGTGGGAGGCTTTTGGGAGAAAGAGATTTTGGTTATTTTTTGAATGGATTATTGAGTCCAAGCGTGCGGTTGGCTTCCGCGATACGCATGAGCTCGTTGTATTTTGCAATACGCTCGGTGCGGCTGAGAGAACCAGTCTTAATTTGGCCAGTGCCGAGACCGACGGCGAGATGTGCAATTGAGGTATCTTCGGTTTCGCCGGAACGATGCGACATTACGCAAGTGTAGCCGTTTTCTTTGGCGAGAAGAACGGTGTCGATGGTTTCTGTAAGGGAGCCGATTTGGTTTGGCTTAATGAGGATTGAGTTAGCAGCGCGTTCGTCGATACCTTTTTGGAGTAGCTTGGAATTGGTTACGAAGAGGTCGTCGCCGACGAGCTGAGTGCTCTCGCCGAAGCGATTCGTAAGCATTTGCCATCCAGTCCAGTCATTTTCGCCGAGACCATCTTCAATAGAAACAACTGGATAATTTTCGATGATCCATTGATACCAGTTAGCAAGGTCATTGCTAGACTTCCAGTCGCCATTGGTTTTAAGTTCATAATGATCGTCCTTGGCGAATTCGGATGCTGCAATGTCCATTGCGATAGCGATATCGTCGCCGAGTTTGTAGCCGGCTTTTTCGACGGCGAGTTTAATAAGTTCGAGCGGTTCATTGTTACCATCTTTAACAAATGGAGCATAGCCACCTTCGTCGCCAACTGTCGTGGCATAGCCACGTTCTTTAAGCACATCCTTAAGCGCATGGAAGACTTCTGCGCCCATGCGGACAGCTTCGGCAATGTTGCCAGCACTGACTGGGATAATCATATATTCCTGGAAATCGGTGGACCAATCGGCATGTGCGCCGCCATTCATGACATTCATCATTGGCATTGGTAGGCACATTTCTTCAGTGGTGCCAGCGAGCTCGGCGACATATTCATAGAAGCGTTTGCCTTTAGCGTGTGCTACTGCTTTGGCGGCAGCGAGCGAAACGGCGAGAATTGCGTTAGCGCCAAGATTCGATTTATTGTCGGTGCCATCAAGGTCGAGCATGAGCTGATCGATTTGACGTTGGTTACTGGCGTCATTGCCAATTAAGACGTCGCTAATTTTATTATTGATATTCCAGACGGCTTTTAGAACTCCCTTGCCGCCATAAGCTTTCTCGTCGCCATCGCGAAGCTCGAGCGCCTCACCGGCGCCAGTAGAAGCACCGGAAGGTACGGCTGCGCGGCCAGCGTGCCCGCTTTCCAGAACTACATCGGCTTCGACGGTAGGATTTCCACGCGAGTCAAGAATTTGACGGGCATGGATAAATTTAATATTGAAATTTTTTTCTTGCATAGATGCCTTTCTCCCTTTATGCGAAAAATCTCTTAGTGTAATTATAGCATAATGCTTGTGATATTTTTTGGAATTGAACAAATTTTGTGATATATTTAAACTAAAGCACTATAAAGGAGGGCATTTTGCTATGGCGACGAAATCTGCCGCTAAAAAGAAAACTGCTGCTAAGTCTGGCAGCAAAAAAACTACTACCACGAAGGTAGTATCAAAGAAAAAAAGCGTAAACCTACCAGTTGGCGTTTTGACTGAGCGCGAACCAGATAATCATAAGGTTACGGGCAAGTATACTTTTTTCTATGTTTTGTTTGCCTGCACGACTTTGATTTTTGCTGGCGTAGCAGTTTGGTTGTTCGTTTTCTCGAGCAATCTTCTCAATAAATATGAGAGTATTGAGGCTTGCGCCCGTAATCATACCACCTGCGAAGTTCGCTACGTAGAAGACGGGGAATAATAAAAAAATGCCTGACGACAATAACGCCAGAGAAATGGAAGCTGCGCTTCACGAGGATGATGAGCCAGAGGTAGTCGACGATAAGACTCCTGAAGAAAGGCGCATGATCGAAGAGGAAGCTCTAGCTGAAGAGGAGTTTATTGCTGATCAGGAAGACTCTGTAAACCCCCTAATATTCGAAGAGGGTAAAGAAGAGAAATCAAAAACACCGGAAGAAGAAAAAGATCTTGATGGTGCATTTGGATCAGAGGGATTAGCGGAGGAAGAGCCGGTAATACCAGTTAGTAACGAGGAAGAATTAAGAAAGGAAAGCGTGAACGAAGACGAATTGAACCCTACGCCGAAGTCCGATAGCTTTGGTACCGACTCCAATCCGGACATGGCCGTAGAAGAAATCTCTAGTTTAGAGACTGAACTCACGAGTGATGGCGATGCTGCCATGGCTGCGGAGTCAGAAATTGCCGCGGCTCCAGCAGAAGATGTGGCAGAACCTGCCGTAGCGCCAGCTCCAGAAGAAGCTGTTGCTCCAGCAGTAAACGACGAGATGGCTACTGAGCCTATGGCTACAGAACCAGCCCCAGAAACAGTAGAACCAGCGCCGGCTGCCCCAGAAATGGCGCCAGCGCCTGAGGCGGAACCAGCTCCGACACCGGAACCGACTCCGGCCCCAGAACCAGCTCCAGCTCCACAGCCAATTCCGGCTGGGATGCCAACGACTTCTGTTCCAGCAGAAAATCCGGCGGCATCTGCAGCAGCTGAGGCGCCGAAGAAAAAGAAAACTGGTTTAATTGCTGCATTAATTATTATCTTTGTATTGTTAATTGGTGGCGCTATCTTTGGTGTCATTTGGTACAACCAGCACGAAGCTCCAGAAAAACAGGTTAGCGATGCGATTGATAATATTCTTGAGGCGCCAGTACTCGGTACGGTTGCTAAGTCTGCCACGATTGCGGCTGGCAATACGCCGTCTGTTAGTTTGTCGTTTGAAACCAACGGAGAGCCATTTAATGGTAAATCCATTAGCGCTAACGTAGCATTCAAGGATGAAAGCTCGGTCTACTTTAAAGTTACGGGCGTAAAGGCCGTAATTGACGAAGCGAAGAAAGAATCCGATGCGGATACTAAAGAAATTACCGATAAGATTTACAATTCGATTTCTGATGCCGTTGAGGATAAATGGATTTCCATTAAGATTGAAGGCACCGAAAATGAACAGTATAAGTGCTTGACCGAAGCTGGCAAGAAATTCATGGGTTCCGAATTTCGAAAGAAGATTTCGGCAGCATACAAAGAAAACTCGTTCATTAAGATAAAAGATGGCACAACTGCAATTGCTCGTGACGGCATCAATTATTACGAAGTTGAGATTGATGAAGAAAAGAGTGAAAAGTTTGGTGATGCTATTGAAGAAACCGATGAGGTAAAAGATTTCTCCGCCTGTATCGAAAAGTTAATGTTCGGCGAGCAGACCGTCTACGAAGATGAAGATGACGAAGATTACGATTATGACTTCGATGAAGAAGAATGGGATCTTGACGACGAAGAATTCGAAGAATGGGATCTTGATACCGATATCCAAAAAGAAGATACTTCAGTAACGAAGATTTTACTTGGTATTACTCCTTGGACACATGAATTGAAAGCTATTGAAATTGATGTGACCGACACTAAAGATTCCAAGAAGCATGATGTAATGAATATTTCCTTTGGCACGGTTGCCGATAGTGATATCGAAGGTGCTACTGACGCAAAGAAGATGGTCGAAGATTTGTCTAAGACGATTAACGATGCGATGTCTGATTACTATAAGACATACCTTAAATCTACTTGTGAAGAATATAAGGAGTCTGGTTGGTTGTCGTATTATGGCTACAATTCCGTCGACGAATGTGTTGAAGGTCTTATGGACTATTATGGCTTTGACTCAGATGGTGGGGGCATGAATATTTTGAACATGATGGGTGGAAATTTAACTAGCGCTAGCTCAATCGAAGACTATAGTATTATTAATAATCTTTAATCCGTCAATTAAAAGCCGCTCAGAAATGGGCGGCTTTTTGTGCGGTATAATATACTTATGGCTACAGTATCATTGACGCCGAAGCTCAAAGCGAAACTAAAAGAGCTCCCGAAAGAACCGGGGGTGTATTTTCATAAAAACGCGCAGGGCGAAGTGATATATGTTGGCAAAGCGGCCATTTTGAGAAATCGAGTCCGACAATATTTCCAATCTCCAGAACGTAAAGACGCTAAAACTAGAGCATTAGTGGCGGAAATCGACGATACTGATTGGATTGTGGTCGATACTGAGATGGACGCGCTTTTTCTCGAGTCCGAAATGATTAAGCGGTATATGCCAAAATGGAATATCTTACTGCGCGATGATAAGTCAGTAAGTTATATTCGCATCGATATGAAGTCCGAAGTTCCATATGTCTCGATGACGCGTAATCCGGAAGATGATGGTGCGGAATACTATGGTCCGTATTATGGAAAAGTGGCAATCCAGCGCTCGTTAAGGATTTTGCGTAAAATTTTCCCGTATTATGATAAGCCGTACACGGGCAAGAAGACCTTAAATACAGATTTAGGCTTGACGCCTGGTATTGAAGTTGGAAAAATGACGCCGCGTGAATATAAGCATAATTTGCGCCACATGATTAGTTATCTGAAAGGTAATCGCAAGAAATTAGTGCGAGATATTGAGAAACTAATGTATGAAGCCTCTGAAAAGGGCGATTATGAAAGGGCGGCCGATTACCGAAATCAATACTTTGGGCTCAAGGGTATTGGGACGAAAATCGTATTTTCCGATAAGGAATTATTAGATATATCGTCGGATAGAGCTTTGGAAGATTTGTGCGAATTATTAGGGTTAGAGAAACCGCCAGTGCGCATTGAGGGCTACGATATTAGCCACCAATCTGGGAAGAATGTAACTGGCTCGATGGTTTGCTTTATTAATGGCGCAGCCGATCGCACAAAATATCGTCGTTTTAAACTGCGCAAACAACAAAATAATGATCCGGAAAGTATGCGCGAAGTGATTACGCGGCGATTACATCATTTGAATGATTGGGGGAGGCCGGATTTAATTGTGTTAGATGGTTCGGTGGGGCAATTATCTGCAATTAGGGAATTATTGGCATCTGAAAATATTCCGGTAATTGGGCGCGATAAAAGTGGTGACCATAGTAAAAATGCGCGCGTGCGAATAGTTGTTCTGGAGGGCGTAGATAGCTATCGGATGGTGGAACTAGCGTCAGATAGCCACATTGCGAAATTAATTGCGCGCATAGATGACGAAAGTCACCGCTTTGCGATTCAGTACCATACTTTGTTAAAACGGAAAGATGCGCTAAAATAAGTGGGCTATTATGATTAAAAAACAATTATTGGCTTTTATTTTCCGTTGGCTAGTGTCGACTGCAGCAATGTATGTTTGCATAAATCTTTTCTGCGGTTTTAAAGAAGGCGCAGAGGGGCTGCGCTCGTCATTTTGGTTATATATTCTAGCTGGGTTTATTTTCTCGGTAGTGAATTCGATAGTGCGACCAATCGCGACTATCTTTGCGCTGCCTTTTATGATGATTACAATGGGCGTATTTACGATTCTGGTAAATGCGGCAATGGTAGGGTTGACGATTTGGGTGATTCCGAATGTGACGATTGGCTTTTGGGGATCAATCGGGAGCTGTCTAACGATTTCGGCTATCAACTACCTTGTCAATTTAGTGGTAACTGATGTAAAATAGTCTGTATGGAACTAGGTGTGTTATTAACTATCATTACTTTCGTATCGGCAATTTTGTTGATTTTATTAATTTTACTGCAACAGCGTGGTGCTTCGCTTGGTGCGGGCTTTGGTGGCTCTGGTGAATTAAACATCGAGCGCCGTGGTCTAGAAAAATCCCTTTATAACGCCACTATCGTCATGGCATTCATTTTCGTCCTGTCGATTTTAGCAACCTTAATTGTTGGATAGATGAAATTACAATTCGAAAAGAGTGGGCAAATAAAAAAGAAGCGGAAAAGTTTTTCGACCCGCTGGAATGAGTTTCTCGATAAGACGGAGAAGCATTTTTCGTCTCGTTTTATGGGGCGCCTTCAGAATGCGCGCGAAGTGCGCTTATGGGTAGTTGAGTGGGTACTATTAGTGGTTGTCGTGTTTCTTTTTGCGATTGTACAAATTTTTTGGTATAGCGACGCGTATGAGACCGAAGCCTATGTAGCGGGTGGCGATTATAGCGAAGCCACGCTCGGTAAGGTTAACTCAATGAATCCGCTTTATGCTGCAACAAGTTCCGAGAAGACTTTAGCGAAATTATTATTTGCAAATATCGTTTCGCCAGATACGACCGGTCATTTGAAGGGTGAGTTGGCGAAGTCGGTCGAGATGGACGAGACTGGCAAAATATGGACTGTTACTTTGCGAGATAGTATTTTCTGGTCTGACGGCGAACCAATTACGGCGGACGACTTGGTATACACGGTAAAACTTATTGTTGATCCGACAGCTAAGACAACGATTTCGGCAGATTTTTCGCATGTAGTTGTAGAGAAAGTTGACGATAGAACTGTTAAATTTACTTTGCCATCGGTGTATCGCGAATTTATGGATACGCTTGAGTTCCCATTATTGCCGTCGCATATCCTGAAGGATATTAGTCCTGCTCTTGTATATGAAAGCAGTTTTTCTTCGAACCCAGTATGCTCTGGTCCGTTTGTACTAAATGCAATTCAAGCTTCGAGCGTAACAGAGACAAATATGCAAACGATTTATTTAAATCGAAACGAAAAATATTTCCTAAAGGATACAATGTTGTATTCGTTTGCCCTTAAAACCTATGAAAAGCAGGAAGACATCATTTCGGCACTGAAGACTAATGACGTGCGCGGAACGGCGGAGTTAGGCGCCGAGGTGCTAGGTGAGCTACCGATGTCGATTGGCCATCGGACAACACTGATTAATGGTGGCGCTTTCGCATTTATGAATACAAAAAGTACAGAGTTGTCCAAAGTTAAAGTTCGTAAGGCGATTCAGCAGGGTATAGATATGGCGAAGGTACGTGGCGATGCAATTGACGAAGCGCGCGAATTAGATTATCCGATCTTAGCAAATCAGATGGAATTGGATTTTCCGGAGTTACCAAAATATGATTTGGAGGCGGCAAAGCAATTGCTTACAGAGGCCGAATATAGTTATGAAGATGGCGTGCTGCTAGATAAAGATGGTGAGCGAGTGCGCTTAACGATAGCGGTAGCCAAACGCGATACAATTGCCGGTGTTGCGGAGCGCTTTACGGATGAGCTAAAGAAATTGGGCTTTGAAGTGGCTTTAAGCGTATTTGATGAAAGTTTATTATCTGAGGATTTCTTTGCAACCGTCGTGCGTCCGCGTGATTATGATATTTTGATTTACGAAGTAGATTTAGGCGTATCGGCGGATCCGTTTGTATACTATAGCTCAACACAAGCATCCGGCTCGGGCTGGAACTTCAGTAATTATAGTAATAGTCTCGTGGACGACGCATTGCTTTCGGCGCATATTACGACAAATATGACTACGAAAAAGACGAAGTATGAGACTTTCTTGAAGTACTGGGTGGCGGATGCGCCGGCGATTGGCCTCTATCGTTCGAGTATGAACTACTATTTTGATCAGAACGTCCGTGTTTATGCGGAAGATGTGGCGATGACAGATGCGCTGGATCGTTTTGCGGATGTGCGCTATTGGGCTTCGGCCAAAGAAATTGTAAACATGACGCCTTAGCGGGGCATTTTACAAAAGACTGGAAGTGTGATAAGATATAAATATCTGCGCCCGTGGTGGAATTGGTAGACACGCTAGCTTGAGGTGCTAGTGGCTATTCAAACGGCTGTGCTAGTTCGAGTCTAGTCGGGCGCACCAAATTTAAGATTAAAAGCCGATATCTCGGCATTTTTTCTTGCCGTTGCTCGGTCGATAACCGCGCAAGAAAAGAAGAAAATACCAATC
>JAEEGF010660280.1_pt1 | contig 67923 bp, 47 predicted proteins | sample 9134171 | NCBI WGS metagenome assembly JAEEGF01 (sample SAMN16246542, study PRJNA631951) | gut metagenome | biome: gut microbiome; feature: rumen; material: AP-attached | host: Bos | place: Iran: Karaj | collected 2018-10 | reverse complement strand
TAGGGCGTACCCGTGTAGATGAAGTTCCAGAAAACGTTGAACATACCTGTAACAGACTCCTGATTGGCATACATCTGTCCGTCCTGCTCGTTGTGGAAAGCCTTCAATTCAAGGATTTCGCGGTCCTTCCAGTCGCCGCCCTTATTCTGTTTGGTGACGTTATCCAGCTCCGCATCGAACGAGAACATGTGCAGGTTCATAGGCTGGCCCTGAACCGACTCGATAGCCGCATTCATGTGGCGGATAAACTCACCAGTAGCGGTACGGGCTGGATGCACTCTGATGCCCACTACAGGCCTTTTCAAAGCCTCACCTTTCTGTGCCTTGGTAGAAGTGGTACGCTCTGTACGGCCCTCCTTGTAGCGGTTCACGGCATCAATCAGACACTGGTCAGCCTGAATCATCGGGTCGGCAATCTTTTTGTAGAATTTCTCCACAATGTTCTTACCGGCACCCGGGTCACCAATGATAAAGATGCAATAGTTCAACCTGCGCACAATCTCCGGCTCGTACCAGAAGTGGTACCATGAACGAGTCATCAACGTCCCGAACAACGCAGCACTACTAAAGAGCACCGCAGGCAGCTTATGCGGATGCACATTCAGGAACAGCTCCTTCATGCACGGATAGTACCCTGCCATCTCCTGCAACTCCTCAGCCCACTTGTCCAGCGGCAGCACGGCGTAAACATCATCGGAAGAGGGCTGAGGGCTGATGTCCGAGGGTTGAGTTTTAGGCTCTGCGCCTGCAGCTTTCAGAGCATTCTGCATCCTTCGGGGTATGCCTTTCAGGAATTCGTAGCCCTGCGCACTCTGCACCGTCTGAGCCACGTCCTCGTTGCGTTCCTCTACGATGTCCTTCACGAAGGGTGTCTCGCGTAGAATCTGCTCTATCAGCACCGAGTCGTTATCCGTGATGTACCTGAGGTGGTCTGCCAGCACCAGCGAGGTGCGGTGCCTGTCGCCAGGCTCCACCTTCTTTTCAGATTACTTTTCTGGGCAGTATGCATCCAATAATGGTATGACACGTTCAAAATCAAAGGGACAGAACCGTCCCGGTGATCTACAACGGCACGGTGGTTCCGATACTGCCAGAGAGCGTACAGGGTGTGCACGCCAGCGGTTTCAACAGCTGTTCGATAGCTGTGTGCTACGAGGGAGGACTCGACCCAAACGGCACCGCCACGGACACCCGCACCGAACTGCAGCGCCACGCTCTCTACGAACTGCTGAAGCAGCTGCGCCACGACTATCCCCAAGCCCGCATCGCAGGCCACTGCGAACTGCCCGGCGCTACTAAGCCCTGCCCCTGCTACAACTGCTGTCAGGAATACAAAGATCTCCAGCCACACTAGTGACTGGAGATTAATTTTATCACAAAAAAAGAAGTATCGCAAGCCTTAACTGGCCTGCGATACTCTTGCTTTGCGGAATTACTTTTCAGACAGAACTTTATATCTGCGTTGGAGTGCTACCAAAACACTGCGTTCTGCCATTGGGTTAAGCCCGCGGAATGTGGTACGGCTTTTTAGTTCTGATAATGGCATTTCTAAAAGCAGTTTTGCAATACACTCATCAGCAAAAGAGTTGGAGACCACGTTTACACCAGTAAAATCAAGGACAACCTTTTCATTACCATTTATCAGTGGTAACAACTTCTCACGCAGTTTCTGTCCCATATCGCGAGTTCCAAAGTCTGATCCGTATTCACAAAATTTAAATTCTACCATAGCGATTCTAATTCTCCTGTTTCTACAAATGTTTCATTATACTCTTCTGCAGCGTCGGCGCGATGATCAACAACCTGATTGGGATCGATCTCTTCGCCAGTTCCAATTTCCATATAGATTAGCGTGCCCTGCCAAAAACCATTTTTAATTACCGAAGTACATCCATCATTAATAATCAATTTGTGGTTTCCTGAATGCAGAATAAACTCTTTTCCAATCCTGTCTACAAGTCTTGATGTGGTATACAGTCCAAAACCCATACCTTTGCCATCTGTTATCGTATCCTCAAGGCATAACTTAAGTGCTTCCGCTTCTGTGATATCTTTGTACTTTTCGTTTTCTGCAAGCGATTCTCTAATACCCATTCCGTCATCTGCTATCAAAATGCGTAAGGTTTTGTGCACATCATCATAATGGGTTATAGCAGTTCCGAGTGGTTTGCCAGAATGAATATGTACATTATCCATCATTTCATAAAGGCAATAGCTCAACGCCTGAAGCACACTAACCTCTATTTCAAAGTGTGAGGTCATTGCATTCACTACATCCCTATAAACAGAATTTAGCGACTGTGAGTCGAACACATCGATAGAGACGTTATTAGTTCCTTTAAAGTATTTATCCAGTATGAATGCTACATCCATAATTATATTGTTTGCGTGCAAAAGTACAATATATTAACGAGAATACAAAGTAAAACACAAAAAAAATCTCTCGCAATCTATTTTGTAGAGTTGCAAGAGGACTACATCACACACAATTCTTCACTACGCCAAATATTAGTTTTTAAACAGTTGCATGATATGAGGAATAGGATCTTTGTTCCACTTATAGATTTTATCACCAATATCTTCATTAATTTCGTCCTTATGAGCCATAATGAACTCGTCGCGCTCAGATTCAGTCGCGAACATCAATGATATATAATACTCACAATTGTCGGAACAATAAACTTGGGTACTGCATTTTGTATGGCAGTCTCTAGTATCGGCAAAAGTAACTTTCAGAAAATATGGTTCCCAATATTTTCCTTTCAAGTCATTTGTAAGGCTGAGCCCGATTGATTCTGCACCGTCTAAACAGATACGTCGGAAATAAACGCCAGAGAATTGTCCATCTAGCATAGCCAATATCATATCAGAATGGGCTTGGTCTGAATACGCAGTAATTGTTACTTTCCCGTTATCATCATTCACATCAAAAAGATGATCGTATCCATTAATAGGAGGATAATATGCATCCAATAATGAAATAAACTCGTCACTCTTTACAAGTTCAATAGCCCTTTTATCTTCTATAACCACCTCAGTATAGTAAACTGGAGTGGTATTAGGATTACGAACAGGACCTAAAAGGCAGATACCTATTTTGTTTTCATCACCTGAAGTATTTAGTATACGGACATCTTTGATAGTCTTTACGACTATTGAAGTGCTTCGTTCACATGTGTCTTCTACGCCAGAAAGAAACAAGTCATAGTCATCGTATGTATCTGGTAGTGACAAAAGTTTGTTCTGCATATTTGTTTGGTCAAAGTCTTCCCCCTCTATCCCGTTTACGTCTGGATTATCCAAAATGCAGATAGTCTTACCATTTTCACTAATACCTATCTGATAATGGGTAGGCAACAAACAGTAATCGTCACAAAAGCCACCAAATCTGACATTAGTAGCCTTTACAGTTTTCAGGACTTCTTTTAGTTTACCAAATTTCATATTGACCTATTCTTTTACAATAATACGCCCACCACCATCACCAAAAAGATTATCTCCTATAATCTTAACTGAGCGTGGAATATATAGTGTAATTCGCTGTTCTTGATTGGCTCTCCAAGAGAATGCGTCATCACAGATGGTGATTACGCCATCTTTTACCGTGTATTCTGCTTCATTAAATGTATTGAGGCAATTCAGCAAATGCTTTCCATCCTTTGTATATACAACATGGTGTTCATCAACAACCCTATCGTCATCATCAAAAACTAACATATTAGTAATATGCTCGCCCTCATTATAACGATTATCCCAGTCTTTGATGACACCCATAACCTTATCATCCCCACACATAGCCAGTTCACCATCTACAATGTACTGGTATCCATCTCCGTCTTTTACCCTGTCAAACTCCTTCATAAGATTATCTTTTCCTTTCAACGTATTTATCGATTACATCTGCGGCAAACTGCTCTCTCGATGGTGTTTCCTGCCACCTTATATTGCCCAACAAGGAATGTTCCTCTGTATCCACTTTACATAGAATATAATCCAGTGAATCCTCTTTCTCTACAGTAAAGTACCCTAATAGTTCCTCGTCATTATTTCGAGTCACTATCATACACATGGGTACCTCCATATCAGCAAAAGACGTCTCATCGAAGGTAATCACACGGCAAGTCTTGTTATCAATTTCAAGTTTCTGAAGTTCAATACCACACGGACTATTCAGGCTGATGTAATCCTCATCATCCAACAGAGATTTACGTTCCGGTTTCAGATTATAGACAAACCAAGGCATGAAGTGAAACACAAAATCATACATTTCGTCATCAAAACTATCTGTCAGTTCTTCTATCATTGGTATTAGTTATTTAATATTCTTGGAAAGTCTGTCAAATCTATATCAATTTCATTGTTGAGAGAGATTACTTGGTACGGGTTGCCATCCCAACCTTGCTTATGAAATGTGTCCAAAGCAAGTATGTGATCATCTAAGCTGTCTCGACGCATAATAGATTCCAAAGCCACCAATACGGCAGTTTCAAGCATATCTGCCAATTCCTTATCTTCCTTTTTCAGTTGCTCATAATAAGTTGGCCCGAAATCTTCTTCATCCATACCAGATTTCTTTAGTGCTCTCTTATACATGTACTCAACCTGTTCAATGACATCATCAGGCAAGTTAATTTTGAAGTCTAAATCACGTTCTTTATGATTAATGTCGATACCTACTAATAGTTTTGCCATAACTCCTATTTTTTAGTTATTATTATTTTCGTCATCGTAGCGAAGTTTGCTCCTCAACATAGACAATACCGTCATATCGTTGTCTGCATCATCCATGTTTTCGCCTCGCTCTACTACATCCATAAAATAATCCTTGATACGTTGCCAGTCTATTTGTGGCTTTTCCTGATCTTTTATGTCCTTACGCAAAAAGCTCAACCATTCACCATGAAACTGTGGAGTATATTGAATGGGACTTATCAGATAATCACCACGCAACAGATGTATAAAGCTATCTGCTCTGACTATATACACATCAAAGAATTCTGTCAGCCATTCTATAGTTTCTTGCTCCAGTAAGTCAGACTTATCCAATAAAGAAGCCTCGTCAATATAGACTATCTTCTTGACTTTTGGAGACTTCCTTGGCTTTAGTGGTCTTAGTTCCATAGGCTTTTTATATATTTACATATCATCCTTCTCTATAAAGGCTGCAAACCAGACATAACCAACCAGTAATAGCCAATACCATTCAAGATATATGTACACTAAATAGAAACTACCTGCTACAATAGCACCACCTATTAGGATTTTTAATAAGAATGGAAAAGGTTTCAATATAAGGCCCATAATGCCCGCAACGAGACCACCCACGACTTCCTGAATAAAGCCAAATATCTCACCTATGCCCTCGGTGATAGCAAAAACAAGAAGTATCAGCCCACCAAAGCCAAGTAGCCATAATACAGTAGTTATCATACTTAAAAGATTTTAAAATCCTTACCTGTTATGACTGAAATGGGCTTCACCATTCTGCACAGTACAAGTCCTACTACCACCAACAGCACCTTCATCCAAAAATGGTCATTGTAGAATACAATACCCGCATACACCAGGTAGAGCGGACTACACACCAATGCTATTGTGAGTAGCAAAGTAAGAGATGCTAACAGGATTTTCATTACCAATAGTTTTCGTCAATAATCGTAATGCTTGTATTGTTGTAGAAGTATCTCATACCCTCATCATTGCTAAACGTCAGTATGAACGGAATATTCTTCTTGCCACAAATATGATTATCGTTATTTACTTTAAGGACACTCTCAATAAACATCCTTGTTCCTTTATCTTCTAGTTCAGAGAAGTGGTCTAACAACAAAATAGAGGTAACATTTTCTGCTTTGCGTAGTTCGGCTTTCCTTACATCGTCTCCCCATACTGAGCCAACCCAGCCTGCTTCATTCATCTTGGCAACAATAGATTGTGGATCTTCCATTTTACAGTCGACATAGATGATGTTAACTCCAAGCTTTTTAAGTTCATTCGCAATGACGTTTTTAAAGTCGTATCCTTCTGGCACTCTTACGACAACAGAGTTCTCTGTCTTGAAAAAACCATTCTTGCTCAAACCTATTCTTTTGAGAATATCTGGCAATGCCTGTTCAAAATCTTTTGTTTTCATAATAACATTACATGTTACACTTTTTGTAACATTGTTCTATGTAAAGACACTTTATTCTTTATAACCTAGCATAATTGCTTTGTTTATTAATTCTGTTGCGCGATCCATGTTCATCGGTATAACACCGGGAATACCTTGCTTGTAAAAAATACCTAATTGATACATGCAGAAAGCGTTTCCGAGTTGAACACCTTTTTGAAGAATTTCAACCATCTTCGCTGGATTCTTCTCAACACCGATACCATCCCTATAACAAATAGCAAGATTCTGGCATGCCGGATCATAGTTTCCGTCAACTGCTTTTTGATACCAATAAACTGCTATCTCTTTGTCCATATGTACTCCTTGACCATTTTGGTAACAGAATCCCAAATTGTTCATTGCTAATGGATTCCCTAAAGACGCAGACTTAGTTAACAACTTCACGGCCTCTTCCTTTCTGCCTTGTCGCATGTTCACATCAGCAAGTCCGATTATCGCAGATTGATCTCCATTGTTTAATGACATGGTTAACCATTTCTCGGCTTCTACTAAGTTGTTTTGATACAAATATATGTCTCCTATTCTCCATTGTGCAGTTGCATCGCCTTGATTAGCGGCCTTCATGAAATATTGGAATGCGATTTCTATATTAGGCTCAAACAGGCCATGAGCCCCAGAATAAAAAATGCCCATTGCTGTTTGTGCACCAGCATGACCTCTGTCTGCTGCCAATCTATACCACTTCACTGCTTCTTTCTTGTCTTGTTTAAGACCTTCGCCATTGAAATACTTGTTAGCCAAGATTACTTGAGAATTAACATCTCCAGATTCTGCCTGCGCAATCAGTTTGTCCAACTCAGATTGTATGTTCTTATCTACTACCTGATTTGACGTTTCGTCTTTACTTTTTGAATTAAAAAAATTTGAAAAGAATCCCATATTACTATGCTTTTTTATTATTACTTTTAACTAATTCTATTTGCCTCATTACAAGCATTACGAGAAGTGTGAATCCTAACAAAAACAGGAAAAGAGCAATGTCCCATCTTACATCACTGAACGCATAACCGAACTGATTCCGAATATCAGAATTAATCGGTATACACTTTTCTTGCGTCCCTTCAAAAGTCAAGAAAAGTGACGAACAGCAAACATATATTGTTGTCATTTGCAGGAATATGCATTTCCCATATGATTTGCACATATAAACAATTAACAATGCTGATATTGGAGAAAGACCAAATATAGCTATAAGATTTACTTGACAACCGTACAAGAACAAAAGTAATTGTATAGTCGTAGTAACTCCCATAAGAGGAATGCAATGCTTCAGCAGAGTAGCTATTATCGCCTTTTCTCTTTTATATTTCATCATTAGCGAAGTCCACTATCATTATAGCAACCACCACCTCCTATGTCAGAACAAGCATCACAACCGAAGACGTTGCCAAGAAATAACCATACCATCTTAACAAACAACACAATGCAGGCCAAAACGGCAAGACCGATTAATATTCCAAATATTAGACTAAACATAATTTATAATCTCTTCAAGTGATGTACCTACTCCCTTTAAAGCGTTTCGGAATTCTCTTTCGAACTTCTACTTTGTGGTATTTTTAGAAAATATGTACTTATTGAGAGTGTATCAGTAAAGATATGAAGAACTTCTTTGATTCACTCTCAACAAGCATAATCTTTTGCCACTAGTAAGCCTGATATTCCCAAGCGACACTGCCGCTTGGCTCTACTCCAAACTCTGCGATAAAAGCCTGACGAACTTCATCATGTGATGGTTTTACATCACTGTTTGACCAGACGTCAAAAGTCATTCCTTCCTTGACATTTCGGCTAAACCAACCTGTTGATGTGATAACAACTCTGTAGCGTGTCATTATAAAATTCTTTTTTTGTCCTTTCGGCCCCTTCCCAGACGTTATTATTGGAAAACATGCAGAAACGGAAGTCTCATGCACCAAAAGCGTGGAACCCTCACTATCAGCAAACGCTTCTTATACATTGCAAAGATAACCAAAACTATTGAATATCTTGCAATGAAAAAACAAATTTAAGGAAAATTAAACAAAACAACAGCGGATCGCGGGACAGTTCCCTGATCCACTCATAGTTTCCTTTTTAATATCCATAGGTTTGTTCATAGCAGAATCTTGTCGAATCCGGTCATTTTAAAGATTTTCTCGACCTCGGGCTGGATATGGAACACCTTGAAGCAGCTCTGGTCTTTTACGGACTTCCGCATGATCAATAGTACACGGAGACCGGCCGATGATATATATGGCATCTTCTCCACGTCCAGCTCTATTGAATCGGTCTGAGGCGACGCCTCCTGGAAGGCTTTCAGCAGCTGCGTTGCCGTGAGCGTGTCCACCCGTCCCTGGACTTTCATGACGAGTTTTCCTTCCGTTACCGAACTTTCGACGGCAAAAGGAAGTTCCGAAGCCGACTTCCTCCCCGTTTTCGGAGAGTCGACACGCATAGTGAGCATGTTCATTTGCCGATAGGCATTACGAAGCTCATCCGTCACGCCGGGAACATCCGGAAGATAGAGCGTGACGGGCTCAGCCGCTACCGTGAATCCCTGCTCCTCCAGGAATCTCCTGGCTCCCTCCTCGCCATTCAGGAAGAGGCTGTTCTGGTTCATCTTCACGTCGGCCATTTCGTTGGCTTTCCCTTGCATACGATTCAATAAGGCAAGTTCATCTCCTTTAAGCAAGGTGCTGAAGGTGAGCGTATAGATTCTCAAGATGGACAGGTCGGCTGTCATCCAACAGCCGCCGTACTCCGAGAGGAGACGGTGAATGGCCTGGCAGAGACTCACCAGCTCCGGCTCGTTGAAATACCCCAGCAGTCCTTCCGTCACGATGCACAACTCGTCCTTGACGTTCCCCAATGCGTCTTTCATGGACTGGTAATTGGTGGCATCCACGGCGTGGTAACTGGACAGGCGGCGCTGCTCGGGAGTCATCACTTTCTCCGCGGCAGGAGCCATGTCGTCAATCACCACCGGAAGGTCAAAGCCGAAATAACGCTTTCCCGCCGACGACACGCGGAACCCACGGGGCGAATAACCCGAAGGAAGGTCCACGATATTGGGGGTGGCGCTTCGAAGCGCCGCTGTGTTGTATATTTCATAGCGGGCCAGCTGGGCAGTTTTGTAACAGTCCCCGATATGGGCGGGGAGAATCTTGGCTTTCTCCTGCAATTCTGTCTCCAGGCCGATAATAGGCAGTAATGCAACAGCATCCGGATCCCCTGCCTTTTTCAGAAGACCCAAAGTCGATTTGGCGGTCAAATAAACGGGATTTACTGTCTTTTGTAGTTCTTTGTCGTCCATGATTCTATCTGTACTTCATTTTCATTAAAACGAAACAGGTGACAGGTACCTGTTGCATGTTTCACGTTGCAAAAGTAGCAAATAAAATCTGAACAGCCAAATAAAAAGGGTAATTAAATAACAATGGAACAGGAACCTGGTACCTCTTCACAGAGTTTATGGTTTTGCACTTTTGCAGTTTTGCAAACTTGACTTTAATGTTTTTGAAAGTGCAAAAGCCGAGGGGGTATGCCTCGACGAGTATAGTGAGGGAGTAAATAGATTTTTAAATTTATTATATATATTAAAATTATATATATTATAATATATATAATTTCTAATTATAAGGTTTTCCGATTCTGGAAACCTTTATGTCAAGTCTGCAAAACTGCAAAACTGCAAAACTGCGAGTAAGTGCATTTTTTTTGAAAAATAATTGCCGTTTTTCTTGCACAATTCATGAAAATTTCGTACCTTTGCATAGATGCAAAAAGGACAAAAGCGTCTAAAAATTGCGGCATAACTATGAAACAAAATTTTCTTAGTGCACGAGAAAGTGTTGCATAGTATAACTGCAAAAAACACGACTCAAGGAAAAGGTTTTAAGGAGAAGGAAAAAATTTTACAACCCTTAAAATTTTAAATTCTTATGGCATTGAAAGTAAAGGCAGTAGAGCGACTGCTGAAGTTTGACAAGGAAGCTGCGCTGCGCAGCGGAGTAAGCCAGGGCGTGATGAAGGCTTGCTGCATCAAAATATGATTCAAAATATTTGTGTATGTCACTAGAATTCTCTACCTTTGCAGGCAAAGTATCACTTTTAACTATTAATTGCTTATGGAACCGACCATGTTAATTCTTATTGGAGTGGCCATTTTCGTATTGGTCATCTTGTTATTCATCTCTTATGTGAAGGCACCGCCCTCAGCGGCTTTCATTATATCCGGTCTGTCGCGTGAACCCCGTGTACTCATTGGTTCCGGTGGTTTCCGCATCCCGTTCTTCGAGCGTCTGGACCGCGTCTATCTGGGACAGATTACCGTTGACATCAAGACAGAGGAGAGCGTACCCACCACCGACTTCATCAACGTCGATGTGGATGCTGTTGCCAAGATTCGTGTGATGCCTACCAACGAGGGTACCCGTCTGGCTGCCAAGAACTTCCTGAATATGATGCCCAGCGAGATAGCCGAGCAGTTGCAGGACTCACTGCAGGGTAACATGCGTGAAATCATTGGTACACTGGACCTGCGCTCACTGAATACCGACCGCGATGGTTTCTCTGACCAGGTGATGACCAAGGCACAGCCCGATATGGCCAAGCTGGGTATTGAGATTATCTCTTGCAACATCCAGAACGTGACCGATAAGGAAGGTCTGATCAAGGACCTGGGTGCCGACAACACCGCCAAGATTAAGAAGGATGCCTCGATTAACCGCGCTATTGCTGAGCGTGACGTGAAGATTGAGGTATCGAAAGCCGACAAGGAAGCTAACGATGCCCGTGTGGATGCCGATACCGCTATTGCCATCAAGAACAACGAACTGGCACTGAAGCGTGCTGCCCTGAAACAGCAGGCCGATACGGCACAGGCTGACGCCGATGCCGCCTACGCCATCCAGCAGCAGGAACAGCAGAAGACCATCAATATCAAGACCGTAGAGGCTGAGATTGAGAAGACCAAGCGCGAACAGATTCTGTCGAAGGAACAGATTGAGATTCGCCAGAACCAGTTGGCTGCCGAGGTCGAGAAGAAGGCCGATGCTGACAAGTATAAGGTAGAGCGTGATGCTGCCGCCGATTTGGAACAGCGCAAGCGTGTCGCTGAGGCTCAGAAGTATGAGGCCGAGCAGCGTGCCCTGGCTCAGAATGCTGAGTCAGATGCCGTCCGCTATCGTCTGGAACAGGAAGCTGCCGGTATCAAGGCCAAGGGTGAGGCTGAGGCTTACGCCATTCAGAAGAAGGGTGAGGCTGAGGCTCAGGCCATGGACAAGAAGGCCGAGGCTTATAAAAAGTATAACAACGCTGCCGTCATGCAGATGATGATTGAAGTGTTGCCACAGGTTGTCGAGAATGTTGCCAAGCCCATTGCCTCTATCAAGGATGTCCATGTCTATAGTGGCGGTCAGGACACTGGCGCAGGTGTTGCTGCCATGAGTGGTGGCGTACCCGTAGCCATCAAGCAGGCTTTCGACGTACTGAAGTCTGCCACAGGTGTCGATATGGCTGACATCATGCGTGCCGGAACCATCGAGGCCAAGGTCAACCGCAACATCAACCTTAACGACGAGGCCCGCGAAGCTGTTGACAACATTACAGGAAAAGGAACTAACAAGAAGTAATAAGTGAAAAGCAATAAAATCTTTGCCGCAGTACTACTTGCGGTATTCTTCTGTCTTTCGGCAGCAGCCAAGGACGCTGTGAACACGAAGTTCGGAAAGCCCACCAAGGAGGAGCTGACCATGACGACCTACGCAGCGGAGCCTGATGCCGAGGCAGTGGTACTCTGTCGTCTGACGGATGTGGAATATAGTTTTCAGACTGATGGCTACCTCGTTGACTATCATGAGAAGATACGTATCAAGGTGCTGAAGCCGGAGGGTGCCAAGTATGCTCAGGTCACCATTCCCTACTACATTCTCCAGCAGGGTGTGAAAGGTGTCAACAATTCTCAGATAGCGTTGCGCCCACAGCATATTAACCTTAACGGTACCGTCTCGGCAGACGAGACTGTTTCTGGCTCCATTGCAGAGGACCTCGTCAACAGCTACATCCATGAGAGTATCGAAGACATCAAGGCTACCGCCTATAACATGAATGGCAGCAAGACGACTAAGACGAAACTCAAGGCTGCCGACGTGGTGAAGGAACAGGTTGATGGAGAAAACTGGCAGGTTCGTTTTACTGTCCCAGATGTCCGTCAGGGTACGGTCATCGAATATGAGTACACCCGTCATAGCGAACTGTTCTACCGTCTGCACGACTGGCAGGCACAGCAGGCGATTCCCGTTGCCTTTGCCCGCCTCACCATCACCATTCCACGTCACCTCCTGTTCAACTTCGAACAGCATGGCAGTCAGCAGCTTGTCGCTAAGCAGGAGTCTGCCACCATGATTTATAAGTTGGTGAGCGACCCGCTGGCAGCACCCACCAACGTGATGGCCTATCGCTACATCTTTACCGGACAAGACCTGAAGGGAGCACCCAGTGACCCCAATGTATGCTTGGCAGACTATTACACAGGTATTACCGCTGAGCTCAGCAGCTTCGGTCTGCCCAGTACGCCACCAGCCAACTATGCCGACACCTGGGAACACGTTGACCAGGTGTTGATGGAGGACGACAACCTGGGCAAGATGATAGAAAGCCACAGTCCGCTACGCGAGCAGTTGCAGGCTGAGAACATCCAGACCATTGCCAACGAACAGGAGCGTGCCGCAGCAGTATGCCGTCTGGTATTCTCGCGCGTCAAATGGAATGGCAAGTACGCCATGTGGGCAAGAGACACCCAAGAAACCCTCCAACAGGGTGAAGGCAACAGTGCCGATGTCAACATGCTGCTGATGCAGACCCTCCGCGATGCCGGTCTGAAGGTGAACCCTGTCGTGCTTCGCCAGCGCGACCTGGGAGCACTGCCTCAAAGTTTCCCCACCATCAGCAAGCTGACGAATTACGTGGTAGGCATCAAGACCAGGAATGCGGGCACTGTCTATGTCGATGCCTCGTCACCTGAAGGACAGCTGAACACACTGCCCGACCAGTTGCAGGTAGAACGAGCACACCCCATCGGTTTCCCGTCAAACGCGCCATGGGTGAGTCTGAAGAAAGCTGTCAACCCACAGGGCAAACGTTAATATTGGAAAGTAAACACAAGATGAGAATACTGATTACAGGAGCCAGTGGGTTCATTGGCTCCTTTATTGTAGAAGAGGCGCTGCGCCGTGGTTTCGAGACATGGGCAGCGGTACGCAAGAGCAGTTCGAAGGCGTTCCTGCAGGACGAGCGCATCCATTTCATCGAGCTCGACTTCTCGTCAGAGACACAGCTGACCCAGCAACTGACAGGTCTGCAGTTCGACTACATCGTACATGCCGCTGGTGTCACCAAGTGTCTGGACCCAGAGGACTTCCACCGTATCAATACCGAGGGTACGCAACACCTGGTACATGTGCTGAAAGCCTTGCAGATGCGCATAGAGCGTTTCGTCTATATCAGTAGTCTCAGCATCATGGGAGCTATCCGTGAGGAACAGCCCTATGAGGAAATCCGCGAGAGCGACACGCCACAGCCCAATACTGCCTACGGACGCAGCAAGCTGGAGGCCGAACAGTGGCTGGACACCGTAGAAGACCTGCCCTACGTTATTCTGCGCCCTACGGGTGTCTATGGACCTCGCGAGCGCGACTATTTCATGATGGCCAAGAGTATCAAGGCACATACCGACTTTGCCGTAGGTTTCAAGCAGCAGGACATCACCTTCGTCTATGTCACCGACGTGGTGCAGGCTGTCTTCCTGGCCTGCGAGAAGGGTGTCACAGGGCGTCGCTACTTCCTCAGCGATGGTGAGGTGTACCAGTCGTCCACCTTCAGCAACCTGATACGCAAGGAGCTGGGCAACCCTTGGTGGATACGCATCACGGCACCACTGTGGCTGTTGCGCATCATCACGTTCTGTGGCGAGTATATCGGGCACATGACAGGTAAGGTGACTGCGCTGAACAACGACAAATACTACATCATGCGCCAACGCAACTGGCGTTGTGATATCGAGCCTGCACGTCGCGAGTTGGGCTACGAGCCACAGGTCAAACTGGAGGAAGGTGTTAAACGAAGCATAGCATGGTACAAGGAAAACAACTGGCTGTAAGAGGGCTGATGGCTGCTGAATGGGTAGGCATGGCTTACCTGCTCTTCACATTGGTCTTCATGGCTTGCGTATGGTCGCAGCTGCAGGACGTTACCAGTATGCTGGTGTTGCGTGGCGGCTACATTGCAGCCACGCTGGGTACATGGGCTATCTATCGCCGCTTCCCCAGTAAATGGACCTTGTTCCTACGTGTGCTGGTACAGATGGTGTTCCTCAGCTGGTGGTATCCGGATACCTACGAGATGAACCGCACGCTGCCCAACCTTGACCACCTCTTTGCCCAATGGGAACAGTCACTCTTCGGCTGTCAGCCGTCGCTGCTGTTCTCGCAGAAGGTGCCCTACGGATGGTTCTCTGAACTGATGTGTCTGGGTTATGTCAGCTACTTCCCGCTGATGCTCATCACCTACCTTTATTATTTCTTCCATCGCTACGAGGAGTTCCGGATGGCAGCGTTTGTCATGCTCTCCTCTTTCTTTGCCTACTATGTTGTCTTCGTGCTGCTGCCCGTCACTGGTCCACAGTTCTACTATTTGGCTGTAGGCACTGAGAAGATTGCCGCTGGCATCTTCCCGAATCTGGGCGACTGGTTCCTGACGCACTCCGAACGCATGGCAGCACCAGGCTGGACGGATGGTTTCTGCTATCACCTGCTCGACATCACCCACGATGCCGGTGAACGTCCCACGGCAGCCTTCCCAAGCAGTCATGTGGGTGTCACCACCGTCGTTATGCTGCTGGCCCTACGTACACGCAGTAAAGGCCTCATCTTCACCATCCTACCCTTCTACATCCTGATGTGCCTTTCAACGGTGTATATCTATGCCCACTATGCTATTGACGCAATAGCAGGGCTCCTGACGGGAACCCTGCTATACTTCATGCTAAAGCGTCTATATCGTTGATATATCTATTTACTATTGCAGCGTAATGGCCATCAGACCGATTACCACATCGTTAGAGAGCGTGCGAATAGTAAGCGACTTGAGACGTTTTTGAGGATTGAGTGGCATCTCCAGCATCTGACCGGCACCACCAGGAATGTCACGACCATAGTCGCCACCAAGTGGGACGATACTGCCAAGATTACGACTTACATCGCCAGTACCGAAGCAGACTCGATACGGACGAGGCTGTGGGACATTGAATGCCTGACCATCGATATAGTAATCCTGCTCGATGGGACACCAGTTGTCAGGATTGCGCAGTGCTAACGTATCGGTAGTGCCATCGGCATAAGTGACGGTAATGAGTCCGTTGTCTATCCTACTCTGCATATGATTGGTAGAACCAGCCATCAGCAGATAAGCCTTTGAGGCCTTACCCTTCAAGGGAATGGTGACGGCATCGGGATAGTTATCCCATAGACTGGTGTAAATCATATTCTGTCCTACAGCTGGCGTTTGGAAGGGAACACCTGCCATATTAAACACACCGTTAACAATCTTGGCACGGAACACAGAGTCGTTAATCTCAGCCGTCTTCTTGGGATGACACCACTCGCCAATGCCCTGCATAGGTATCTGCAGCGTGGTGGTTTGCGGACGCGGACTTACGTACTTATTCTTAAAGATATCAGTCACGTTCGCATTGAAATACTTAGTCAGCGACTGAGGTTGATAATCCAAAGCGTATTCAATGACTTGCGTCGTAGCAGCAGTGCCTTTGATGTCTTTAAAAGCACCACGGTCGAGGTTCTGTCGCACAATGATTTGCAGGGGCTGTCGGAAGTTCTGGGTAATTTCTATGCGAACCTTACCATTATGGCGGGTGTACTTATAAGACAGATAGGGTGTTTTAACGCTGGCACTATCCCACTCTGAGGGGAAGCCCGGACGGATGATACACTTACCATCGAGCGCTTGGGGAATGATACCAAACAGGCCCTGCAACAGCGTACGACTGCTGATACCGATGCAATCACCAAAGTCGCGATAACACTCGCCACGAGCAGCATCGTAATGGCTTATCTGACCAAAGTTAGCTGGACTCTGTCCGTAGTACATCTGGTCGAGAATGTTAGCCTTCATCAGTTGGTAGGCCTCATCGGCACGACCAGCCTCAAAGTAAGCCAAAGCCGTATGCATCACCTCGGCAGCTGCAACGTTATTAATGCTCCAGCTATAGGGCATCCAGTTGCTGGTTGATATGGTTTGATAACCGGTGCTTTCTACAGGAATATGCGGGATATTGGCAGTTACCCAATTGGTTGCCTGATAAGCCTGTTCAGGGGTGCAGGCGCCACAATCTATCGGGGTATAGATGCTCCACACAGCAGGGTTGTCGTGGGTGCGTTTCAATCCCATCGCATCCTGATATTCAGCCCACACACCCGTTTTAGGAAGCCACAAACGTTGGTTCATAGCCTGTAGGATGGCCTCGGCCTCATCGCGATAAGGTTTCGGATCTTCGCCGATAATCTCGGCGATACGGGCAGCCAACATGTTACCACGATAGTTGTAAGCCGAACTATGCGTCACAGCGCCACCGCTATAGTAGAGTGCATCGCTGGCCCAGATACAGCAGTAGGCATCATAGAGATGATCGCCGTCCGGATCAAAATTGCGTTTTTCCCAAGCTAAGTGACGAGTCAGCACAGGCCACATCTTGCGCATATAAACCGTATCGGCATCGTACTGGAAATGCCACAGCAGTTCGTCGATGTAGTTCAGGTTCATGTCGTAATGGTGCATCTGATTGTTGCGTTCCGGATTACGACAGATATAGCCATCACTATACATCTGCGTGCCCCAACGCTTCTCGGCACGCGCCATATTCAAGGTAGAATCCTGCGAAGGATGAGGGATGGTAGCAGGAACGTTGGTTACCTGACTCTTGGCATAGGCATCGAAATGACTCACCGCCCTATCCTGCCAACCTAACACATCGCCCAGGTAACCTGCACGCCACCCAGCCAGCGGCATGCGCCAACCAATACAACCGTGCAACCACGTCTGTCCGTCCCAATCACCATCGGCAGCCAGCACAAGAGGGCCTCCAAGGGTATTGATATAAGGATCAGGGGTAGTAAACTGGATACGACCAGCCAGTTGTTCGTAATACTGCTGAGCAGCAGCAAACTGCTGACGACCCTCGGCTGCTGATAGTGGTTTCACTACGTTCACATCCACCATCAGATAAGCCGTTTCACCATCTAGCGCCACTTCGACTGTTTGCAACACCTCGCCCTTGGGTTCTAACACGCCAGGTTTATCGGCACCAATATCGCCATTACGGGACAACTTACGCTGAGCAATATCGCACACCAATGCTTGGATACGAGCTCGCCCAACAAGCTCAGAGGATGAGAACGCCCATATAGCTTTCTCGCCATCGGGCAAGGCGATGACACGGATAGATAGCTGCGCCCCACCCCAGCCTGTCAGCTGATAGGTACGTTGACCATTCACATAGCTGGCTGTACAAGGACTCACCTGCTCTAACGGATAGTCAGTACCATCCACCTGGGCTACCAATCGGATGTTGCGATGATAGCCTTTCTTTACCACGGCAAAGATGGGGCGATCGCTGGTTTCCAGACGCCAGTCGGTATGACTGCCATACAGGGCACGCGTGTAGCGGTTGTTGCCATCTTTACAAACAAACGCGCCCCCCGCACCTGGCTGGTATTGCAAGGTGCGAGGAGCGGATGTACCATGGGGTTGGCACATAGCGGATAGTGGTACCATGCCCACCAATCCGACTATAGCTACCAGAAATTTATTCATTAGCAAGGACGCTTCTTAGGCAGTTTGAACACATCCTGCACTTCCTTCATCTGTTCTTCAGTCATTCCATCGGGTTCAGACCCCATACTGCGGGCACACATATAGATATTAGCTGCCTTGCAGAGCACGTCGGTCTGATCGAAGGCATCCATGATGTCCGTACCAACGGCAACGGTACCGTGTTTCTCCCACATCACCACATCATGGGTTTTGATCTGCTCCAGAGTGGCCTCAGCCAAATCAACAGACGATGGCAGGGCATAAGGTACGATGCCAATGCCCAGAGGAGCAAAGGCCAGCGTCTCAGGAATCATCGACCACAGCACGCGGGTCATCTCGTCGCCCTTCAGGAAACGCTGGATATGACTCATAGCAACCAGTTCGATGGGGTGTGTATGGAGCGTAGCCTTATAGCAAGAGCCTGTCTCCAACAGGTAGTTCTGCAGTGCCAGGTGCGTAGGCAACTCACTGGTAGGCACTACTGGCTCGTCGGCAATGACCACGTAGCTGGCGCAGTCGTCACAGATACGGATGATGCTACCATTCTGCATGGGTTCCTTGGCAAGGTCACGCATACGCTTGCCTGTTCCCTTACAATAGAAATACTTGCCTTTCAGTTGAGGAAGCACCATACCAATCTGCTTGACATCGCTGATGGCTGGCATCGCCTTGCACTCATCGTCCATAAACTCAGTAACGTTGACGGTGATATTACCACCATTACGCTCTGCCCATCCTTTCTGCCAGAGGTAACCAGTGACCTCTGCAATCTGATAAACCACCGCTTTCAACTCCTTGCGGCCTTCTAATATACTTTTCATATCTTCGTTATTACGTTATATCGTTATTTCGTTATTACGAATTAATCACCATTAATAATTCTCTCCGTAACGTTCCTTGGTAATCTCTTCCAAAGCGCGGCCTCGGGTATTGGGAACGCCGAGGAAGCCAACGATAAGTGAGATGGCCAACAGGGCTATCATGCAGAAGGCAGCAATGGTGAAGCCCTCACCGTTCTCACCATAGATATAGGTGAAGACGAGTCCCCAGACAGCTGACAGACCACGCACGATGAAGAACATCAAGCCCTGAGCGCCGGCACGGAACTTGGCCGGGAACAGTTCTGAACCCCACAACGCATAGAATATCTGTGGAGATGAACCGCCCTGAACACCCCACAGGATGGCGAAGAGCCAGAGGCCCATCATACCATTGACACCAATGGTAACGATGACGAGCCAAGCAGCAATAGCCACCAAGAGTCCGAAGGTGTAGATAATCTTGTGGGACGACTTGTCGATAAGTTTCGAAACGACAAACGTCACAGCGACAATAATAAACCACTGGATGCAGTTCATCCAGTTAGCCTGCTCGTTGCTGACGCCACCTGCCGTCTCGTAGATATGAGGCTGGAAGAAGCCCATAACCGAGGCTACGAGGTTCCACGTCAGATAAATCGTGGCGAGGAAAACAACGGTGCGAACGGCAATCTTGTTCGTAAACAACAGTTTGATGTTATCGAGCATACCTGGTTGCTTCTGTCCCGAAGCCTTCTGGGCAGTAAACTCAGCACTCTCCTGCAACTGACGCTGTAGGTTCCAGGCAATGAAAGCCACAATGAACAGGGTGAAGAACACGATACGTGAAGAGAAGGCATTAACAGCCTCCTGCGACATATCGGCACCGCCAAACATATATGCTACAGACTCTACCCATCCGAAGAGATAGCCGCCAGGAGCAAAGAGCATACCGAACAAAAGGATACACATGGGTCCGAAGCCCCACGACATCTGCGAGATACAGATGTTACGTCCACGATTGTTGACCTCTGACGACTCAGAGATATAGGTCCATGAGGCGGGAACACCCACACCGACAGAGATTCCGGTTACGAGGAATCCAGCCAGCAACATGGGGAAGTTCATGCTCAGCATGATGAGCAACACACCCGTCATATACACCAGCAGGTTGTAGGTGAAGATAAACTTACGTCCGTACTTATCAGCCAGGAAACCACCGATGATGGCACCGATGGCCGCACCCAAGCAGTTGGCAGAGATAAAGTTCAGCCAACCCAAATGCATCTCTGTCAGTCCCAGGTATTCCTTCCACAGGGTAAGACCCGATGCACCAGCCACAATAGCACCAGCATCGAGATAATTGGTAAGAGACACGGCTATCGTGCTCTTTAAAGATCCTGAATTTGCCATTTCGTTATATCGTTATTACATTACGAAAAGCCTTAACGGCAAACAATGTCGCACTCAATGTTAAAGATCTTGGCTACTTTCAGGATGGTGTCAATATGGTGACCGACGGCAGCAGCCATGTGGTGGGTAGGACCAGCCTCGCTCCACTTATTGACAAACTCGCGGCAGCTCAGTGAGAACTTGGTGCGCATATTGGTATCGCCGAACGTAAAGATCTCGCCTTCCTCGTTGACACCCTCAGCAACCACGAACTTGAAGACACCATTCTTATCCTGCGTGATAGCCAGATAAGTGACAGGACCTACAGGAGGATAGAACTGTGTAAGATAGCCACCACCAGTCTTACCATGGAAGACAGGCACAATCTTCATGGTCGGCTTCTTGGCCTGCGAGATATCGAAGTCGCCAGAGCCAGAGTGACCGATGATGCAGATATCCTTCGGGAAGTCGATAGAGTACATCTCGGCCAGTGTACCTGTACCAGAGATGGTCTTCAGGATAGACATCGCCATAGCCACCTTCATATCACCTTCCACAGCACAAGCAGTATGCTGCTTAATCAGCATCGAGAAGGCAGGAATCAGCATAGAGTCAAGCTTGCCAGCAACGCCTTGTGCAAAGCCTGCATAGTGAGAGGCAATCATTCCCAGCTTCTCATCCTTCACCCACTGCTCGAAGGCAACAACATACTTCGCCATGTCCCAAACCTTCTCAATGGTACCGCCACCCTCGATGTCAAAAGTATTGAGGATATCCTGAGCCTTGGCACGGATAGCAGCCTCGTCGGTGATGTTATCAGCAATAGCCCACATCTGTTCCCAGTCAAACTGCTTGGTATAAACGAACATGCGATGGTAGAGGTTGGTCTCATCGATGTAGAGGTCCATCATGCCAGGATAGGGACGACCAATCTGGGCGATATTGGTATCGCGGAAACGACGACGCACCTGAGCAGCACGGCACCAATCCTCAATCTCTGCCTGAACACCGGGGTCACCACCTTCTACGACGCCGGTGATGACAGCCGAACGTTTACCGGCACGGTTGAGGTCGGCAACCATCTCGCCGATGGCACCGCAGGCATAGAGGTCGCCCAGCCAGGTGGGGATATCGGTCTTGGCATAGTCGGGAGCCAGCTTCTTCTGCAGGTTCACGATAACGACGGGCACGTCGAGGTCGCGAACGGCAGGCAGCATGTTATAAGAGGTACAGTAGGTCAGCATCTGCAGGATGACAAGATCGACATCAGCTGCACGGAACTTATCACCGGCAGCCATCGACTGCTCCTTGGTGGTCACCATACCGCCATCGATAATCTCAATGGTGTCGGGCAACGTCTTCTTGAACGCCTCATACTGAGCCTCGAAGTTAGGGACGAGTTGTGGGAACTGTGGCAGGTATGCCTGAAGGGCAATGGAGAATACACCTACCTTTGCTTTGGTTTCAACTAATGGTTTTGCCATAATACTATTATTTATTGATTTGTTATTTTAAGATATTTCTCGTAAGCCTCATCCCAAGCACGACGGTCAGCTGTCGGATGGTAGGCAACCATATCGACACTGTTGGCAATGATCTTGCGCATCTGCCAGATGTCGTTAACAATACCCATGGCCTTTGCCTGCATCATAATATTTCCAATGGCAGTGCACTCCTGAGGACCCGCAAGTACCTCAACGCCGAGAGAATCAGCAGTAAACTGGGTAAGATACTTGTTCAGCGAGCCGCCACCAATGACATGCAGCACGTTGAGGTCGAAGCCTGCGAACTCTTTCAGCCACTCGAACACCTGACGGTAACGCAGGGCCAGCGAGTCGAAGATGCAACGGCAGATTTCTGCAGGTGTCTCAGGAACAGGTTGACCACTCTTGCGACAATACTGCTGGATAGCCTCTATCATGCTGGACGGATTGGCAAACATCGCATCGTCAGGATTGATGAGCGAGCGGAAAGCCTCTACCTGCATGGCAGAACCCTGCAGCTCAGGATGAGACAGTTTGCGCACCTCCTCAGGCCATTCCTTGCGACAGCGCTCATAGAGCCACATGCCACAGATGTTCTTCAGGAAACGGGTAGTACCCTCGACACCACCCTCGTTGGTGAAGTTGAGTTCATAGGAACGATCGTTGATGATTGCCTCTTTAGTCTCTATACCCATCAGACTCCACGTGCCACTGGACAGGTAGGCAAACTGCTCGTCCTTTGCAGGAACAGCAGCAACAGCAGCACCCGTATCGTGACCAGCAACAGCTATCACGGGTACGGCTCCCAAACCGGTTATCTTCTGCACCTCTTCCGTCAGCACACCAATCTGTGTACCAGGCTGTACCATCCGTCCGAACTGACTACGCTTCATGCCAACGCTCTCGATGAGTTTCTCTGAGAGGTCACCCGTCCGTGGATCAAGCATCTGGGAAGTAGAAGCGATGGTATATTCGCAAACAGCCTCACCCGTCAGCATCCAACTGAGAGCATCAGGAACGAAGAGTACTTTCTCTGCTTGCTGCATAGCCACATTACCAGCCTGTTGCATGGCATAGAATTGGAACAACGAGTTAAAGTTCATAAACTGAATACCCGTAATGTCATAGACTGTTTTACGGTCCAGCACCTTATCCAAATATTGTTCAATGGCAGCAAAGGTATGCGGATCGCGGTAAGCCACGGGATTACACAGAATAGCTCCGTCTTTACCGATAAACACAAAGTCCACACCCCATGTATCGATGCCTATTGCTGTAATATCCAGACCGCGGTTAGCCACTTCCTTCAGACCACGGATCATCTCAAAATACAAGGCATAGATGTCCCAGTAGAAATGGCCACCTGTCTCTATCAGATTGTTGGGGAAACGGGTAATCTCCTCTTGTTCCAAACGTCCGTTAACGATACTGCCGATGATGGTGCGACCACTCGTAGCACCCAGGTCAACGGCAAAAAAGTACTTCTTATTTTCCATTGCTTTATAAGTAGTTTGTTTTGTTATTGCTGACAAAATTACAAATTTTGATTGACAAGAGCGCAAAAATTAATCCTAATTTATGCAAAATAGTTCATTTTCACTTTTTTTTATTACTTTTGCAGCAAGAAAACAAACAAATAGACATCGCTACTATGACAACAAGGTTCATCATACAGTTGCTTTTTCTATTCCTCACCATGCCTCTTATGGCACAGTCTGGATTGAACAAGAAACAATTCAACAAGTACTGGACGGTGGAATCGGAGTCACCCAACTACAAAGTGACATTCCGGGGCGACACCTGCGAGCTGTTGTCACCCAAAGGATTGACACTGTGGCGCAAGCAACAACTGACAACCAATACCATTGTGGAATACGATGCACTGGTGGTTGACGAGGGACGCGACGGCGACCGTCTCAGCGACCTGAACTGTTTCTGGCTGGCTAGCGACCCACAACATAAGGACATCTGGAGTCGTCAGCAGTGGCGCAGTGGCATCTTCCTGCGCTGTTACACGTTGCAGATGTACTACCTGGGCTATGGTGGCAATCACAACAGTACTACGCGTTTCCGTCGCTATGACGGTGACGAGCGTGGTGTTGACAGTGCTGCTTACCGTCCTGCCATACTGAAGGAATATACCGATGCAGCCCACCTGCTTCGTCCTAACCACTGGTATCATGTCAAGATTGAGAGTTCCAACGGCAGAACACGTTTCTATATAGACGATGAACTCATCGTGGACTATCTGGACCCCACCCCACTGCAACGTGGTTGGTTTGGTTTCCGCACAACATTGTCTAGGACGCGCATCACTAATTTCCAGATAAGAAAGATGGATGACACGCTCCTAACGACTGGCATTCCCCTGCACTGGCTCTCTCCTCTCACTGCCCACCTCTCGCCACTCACCTCTAAGACGCCTGTCACCTTCGGCATTCCCTTCCGACAAGGCGAGCTGAACGATGCCAGTCTGTTGGCACTTGACAGCGACACGCCCTCAGCAGCATGGCCAACAGCATGGTGGCCAGACGGTTCGGTGAAGTGGGCTGCCATGTCTGCCGTAGCCGACAGTCAAACGCTACGTGTCATACAGAAAGACAAGAAGGCTAAAGCCACAGCGTCTATTGCCGTCAAAGACGATGGCAGTCAGATAACAGTCAATACGGGTTCTCTTCGCACATGGATGAGCAAAAGTGGTAACACACTGATTGACAGCATGGTGGTTGACGATAAGGCGGTTGCTACCAACGTCCTGCTCACTGCAACAACGACACAAGGCAGCTACCACTCATCTATCAATAAGGTATCTGTTGAACGGCAAAGCGCCGTAGATGCCGTTGTCAGAATAGACGGTACACATAGCGATGGTGAGCGCCATTGGCTGCCATTTACCGTCCGCTTGCACTTCTGGCAGGGCAGCCAACAGGTGAAGATGATTCATACGTTCATCTATGACGGTGACGAAAGCCAGGACTTCATCACCTCGTTGGGCATCCGCTTGGGAGTGCCCATGCGCACAGAGACCTACAACCGCCATATTGCTTTTGCTATGTCGGATGACAAGCTATGGGCCGAACCCGTACAGCCACTTGATGGTCGTCGTGACCTGCGACTGCAGCAGTCACCTGCTGAAGAGGGTCGTGGCATTCCACAGAAGCACAACATACAAATGGAACAGATGCGTGGTCAGCGTATAGCGCCACGCGAGGCTTTCGATCCCATCGGACAATCGCTCATCGACCACTGGGCACAATGGGATGGCTTCCGACTGTCACAGCTCACCGACAATAGTTTTTCCATCCGCAAACGGGCCACCAGCCAGTCTCCATGGATAGGCACGCTGACGGGAGAGCGGGCACCTGGCTATGCCTTTGTGGGTGACACAGAGGGAGGACTGGCCGTCAGGCTCAAGGACTTCTGGCAATCATACCCCTCAACGATTGAGGTCAGCGACGCCCGTAGCAGCGAGGCTCACCTGACGCTCTACCTATGGAGTCCGGAGGCAGAACCCATGAATCTCTGCCACTACGACACCATCGCACATGGATTGGCCGAAAGCTATGAGGACGTACAACAGGGCATGAGTTCCCCTCATGGCATCGCCCGCACCAACGAACTATGGTTATTACCACAAAGTGGTTACCAAGGACCCGATGCAACGAAAGCACAGGTAGCGCAACTCGACGATGAGCGCCGTCTGCTACCCACTCCCGAATACCTGCACAGTCGCCAAGCCTTTGGCATCTGGTCGCTACCGACAACCAACAAGGAGGTAGAAGACCGGCTGAACGAGTACATCAGCATCTACCAACGGGAGATAGAGCGCCATAAGTGGTATGGTTTCTGGAACTATGGCGATGTGATGCATGCCTACGACCCGGAGCGCGACACATGGCGCTACGATGTGGGCGGCTATGCATGGGATAATACCGAGCTAGCTTCGCCCATCTGGCTATGGATGATGTTTCTGCGCAGCGGAAGGCCCGACATCTGGCGCATGGCAGAAGCGATGACACGCCATAACAGCGAAGTCGATACCTATCATATTGGACCCTTTGCACCCTTGGGTAGTCGTCATAATGTAAGCCACTGGGGCTGTGGTGCCAAGGAGGCCCGCATATCGCAGTCAGCCTTCCTGCGCTATTACTATTACCTCACTGCCGATGAGCGTTTGGGGGACCTGATGCATGCTCAGACCGATGCAGACACTCTGCTTTACCACCTCGACCCCATGCGACTGGCTGAACCGCGCTCGAAGTTTCCCTGTTCAGCACCTGCCCGTCTGCGTATTGGTCCCGACTGGCTGTCCTATGCCGGCAACTGGATGACCGAATGGGAGCGCACAGGCAACACCTACTATCGCGACAAGATTATGGTTGGTTTGCAGTCTATAGCTGCCCTTACAGATGGCCTGTTCACGGGAAACAAAGCATTGGGCTACGACCCGTCAACGGGACGCATCAGCTATGACGGTCCTGCGATGCTACGCAACACCAATCACCTGCTCAGCATTATGGGAGGTTTTGAGGTTATGAATGAACTGATGCCCATGACCCACTGTAAGGCGTTTGAACATGCCTGGCTCGACCATGCCCGCCGCTATCGCGAGATGGCACTGAAGGTTAGCAAGAACCATTTTCCTGTACGTCGCCTGGATGCCTACGCCGCATGGGTTGACCGCGATATACAGCGAAAGACCTTCGTCTGGAACTCGCTATTAGCTCCTCGCAAAGGTCTTTCCACCAATGATGCGGCACTATGGTCGCTCGATGCCATCTATATGTTAGAAGTCATACCCTATTAACTCCTTTAACTCCTTACTTCTTTAAGTACTTCGCCAGCGGACTGTTGTTAGCACGCAGTCCCTTGGCAACGCTCTGTGCATTGGTCTTGGCACCCAGCAGCGACGTGTGGGTATGGTCGTGGTTGAAGTACTTCATGGCCTTTTCCTTTTTGCCACACTTCTTGTCCAGGAAATCTGCCGTGATGTTATGCAGATCGACAAACTCCACGCCCGTGGCCTCAGCCACCTCACGGTACCATTTGCCGTAACTGTCGTTGCGGCGTTCTATCTTGCCATCCTTCCACTCATTACGAGGTGTCAGCGAGACGAGGATAGGCGTAGCTCCCTTCTCACGGACATCCTGGATAAACTTCTTCAGATACCATCCGAAAGAGTACACCACCTCATAGCTACCAACCTGCATATTGCTCTTCAACTTCTGGTCGATGACATTCTGCTTTGACAAGTCTTCCTTAGCAGCCTGCATCTTATAGACATGACAGGTATCTTTAGCGGTGGCAATGGCGCCACGGTACTTAGGCTTGTCAATAGAACTGATGTCATTATGACCGAACTGGATCAGCACAAAATCACCAGGTTTCAGGGAGTTATACACCTTCTCCCAACGTCCCTCATTCATATACGACCGACAACTGCGACCAGCCATGGCTGCGTTGACAATATCTATCTTCGTCTCGTCAAAGATGGTATTAGCCACTGAACCCCAGCCCCACATGCCGTCTTCGTCCTTATCCGCATTCTTGACGGTGCTGTCACCCGTGATAAACACAACGGGTTTGCCCTCAGTGCGGGTGATATTGTAAACAGGCAACTGCACATTGCGCATCATCGCCTTCAGCGGGTTCAGTGCAGGGTTATGACTAGCCATCAGTCCCTCAGCAGCGGAGCGTGCATTCATCATCGCACCAAAGCGACTGGTGTGTATCTTGTCCAGGAAGAAGTGGTAGTCAGTCTTCCACGGGCCATAGCTGTCCAGTTTCTGTGCCGAAATCTCGTTCAGATCTACAAAGGGCACACCTTCCTCGGCAGCCACCTGCATCTGCCACTGGGTGTGGGGCTTGCGCACAATCTTACCCTTCTCATCATAGGCATTGCGTGGCGTCAAAGACATCAGGATAGGATTACCACCCATCGCGCGTACATCGTTTATATATTTTCGCATGTACCCGCCGTAGGTATAGACTGTTTCCTGTTCCCCTGTCTCCTTGATGGTGACGTTCAATGTATCGTAGCCTGCACCAGGGATACTGGCACGGGCACGCCCAGAGTCATACGGTCCATTATCATTATGTCCGATAGAGATAATCACCCAGTCGCCTGGACGGATGGCCTGACGGATAGGCTCCCACAGCTTGTTATAGAAGGTACGGCTACTCATACCACCCAATGCTTGATTTTCCACCGTTATCTTTGTCGGGTCGAAATACTCATGCGCATAGTATCCCCAACCCCACTGGCCGTTGTTACCATTACCCATGGTACCAGTACGCATCGTGGAGTTACCAATCAGGAACAGCACAGGGTTGTTACCCACCCTGCTCGAACCTGGCACAGGCCTGGCCGTCATAGCCTTAGCAATACTGTCGGGGGTATTGTCCACCACCTGATTGACATCCTTTACACCAGTACGATCTGTCACCTGTGCCGACGTTGTCAGCACAAAAGCCGACAACAAACAAAGCGTTATTCTTTTCATGCTCTTTAAGTAGTTTGTATTCTGCTGCAAAATTAGTATATTTTCCGATATTATCCAAAAAATCATCAAAATTCTTGCATAATCAGGTAATTATTCATACCTTTGCAGCGCATTATGGTATAATTATAACAATTTGCCACCAGTCTACTAAAAGATCATAACATCTAACTAAAATAATAATTTATGAAGAAAATTTCTACGCTTGCCTTTATGGCTTTCTTCTTCTGCCTTAGCTCAATGGCGGAGGTAGTGTTGGGTGACATCAAGTTTAGTATCAAGGATGGTGCTAAGATTAATCCAACGACAGGTAAGATTACTGTGACATTCCCTGATGTTACAGGTGTTGATGACCCCACAGCTACGAATTTCGTGCTGACAGGTGCTTTCAATGACAGTGATTTTGATGGTGTTGAAGGAACATTTGCCTCTGGCGTTACCTTCGATCTTGGTGAGTTTGAGTTGCAGCCCGCTACGGAGTACACGCTGAAGATCAACTCTGTGAAGGTTGATGGTGCGGAGCTCGCTGCCGATGGTGGTTATGCGCTGAACTTCAAAACTCGTGGCGCTGAGCGCAAGATGTCGTGGACGTTTACTATTGATGCAGAGTCTGCAGCACAGATTGTTGCTGAAGGTTCTACCAATGTCGCAGGTGCTGAGAATGAAGACGAGACGAAGTATATGGACATTCAGAAAAATGGTGCAACCACTCACCGTTTTTATGTCCCCGCCCGCAATAACGAGGAAATTATGCTTCCTGACGGCACGGCTCTGCCTATGACCGAAGACCTGCAGTTCAAGTTTGGAAAGAAGGTGTTCTACGTGGGTGACACTGAGGGTTCTTATAAGGACCTTATCTGTTTCAATGGCCAGAACCAGTATATGACTATTCCCGACTGTGAGGAGGGTGACGTCATCACATTCTTCGCCAACCGTGCCACCAAGGGTTCTGCCACCAAGCAGACCTGCATTCAGGCCATGAACAGTGCTGCAATTGCTCCTGACGGACTGGTGTCTTCCACGGGTGTCCAGGACTCTATTTGGTTAGGATCGTCATACGCTAACTTCAAGTTTGAGGTACAGACTGCTGGTGATATCACATTCCGTTTCAGCAACTGTCTGCTGAAGACCGTCGACATCGAGAAGGCCCAGCCGAAGGTGCCTTGTAAGTATAGTGTGATAGCAGCCTACGAGGATGACGAGAACACTGTTTTGTTGAAGGAGTTGCTTCCCCTGACTGATGGTATGACGGGAACTACTGTCAAACAAAACTATCCTTATTGGCTTGCTAATGCTGAGGGGGTTGTTTATACCCATGGATCGAAGGGCAATGAGTTTATTGAGGTTTTTGACCTGAAGAGTGACACAACATTCGTTATTAACTATAAGAAAACTGCTTTCGAAGGTTGTGTATTCCTTTCTGAGGGTGAAGATATTCCTGGTGCTGTTCTTGTTAATCATGCAAATACCGCAATCCGTTCTTCTATGGCAAAGGCTGGTTATGTAACTGAAGATACAAAGCTCGTGACCCTGCAGCCTGGTACCTATAAGATTCGTGCCGTCCTCTTTGATGTGAAGCCCGTTAGCTATGTTTGCACGTTGACTAAGGGTGCTGGCGAGGAGAACGAGATTTATCTCTCTTCTACTGCTGACAACTGGACAGAAGCAGAGTCTGACCTGATTACTATTACTGAGGCTACTGATATTACGCTGAAAGCCAGCACACAAGATAATCAGGGTGTTGACGTCATCATGATCTACGCTTCTACTGATGCTCCTGAGGATCCCGATGGTATTGCAGATGTGAAGACCAATGCACAGAATGCTGCTACCATGAAGTTCATGAAGAACGGTCAGCTGCTCATTAAGACGGCTGCCGGCACATTCAATGCACTGGGTGTACAGGTAAAGTAAAAAACTAACCACGAATTTCACGAATCATATGAATGGTGTGCGGATAAATCATCATCCTGCATTTAATTCGTATGATTCGTGAAATTCGTAATCTTTTATAAAGCTTATGAACAACAAACTACTTATACTATTACTATCTTTTTTGCTGCCTACAGCCGTGATGGCTGCTGATGGCGACGTCACAATGTCTGTTAGCGGTATGACCACCAAGATGTCTGACGGCACTTGGAGCATAACCATTAATAGCAACGGACGTGTAAGTTCCCTACAACGCAAGGGTACGGAGTTCCTGTCGAGCAATGGCATATACTTCGACTATACAACAGCTAATGGTAACAGTGGACTTAATCCTTCGAAGGTTACCGTTATCAAGAACACTACAGACCACTGCGAGGTGCTTTACAGTGCCGAGAGTGGTAACACCATCTTTGAACAGGGATTTATCATGCGCAAAGGTGTGCCTGGCATCTATTCATACGTTATTGCTACGGGTACTGCCACTTCTGCCAACGAGCCTATTAAGGAGGCCCGCGTCTGCGCACGTCTTAGCGACACCATGCTGAATGGCTATGTCGATTGGCGTATGAACGGTCGCATTCCGTCAAACTCGGAGATGGCTACCGCCGAGAAGGAAGAGAATACCATTCAGGATGCTACTTATCGTTTAACCGACGGCAGCATCTACACCAAATATAACTGGGCCAACTACATTGAGCGTGATACCCTGCATGGTTTGTGTGGTATGAGCAACAACTACTATGGGCTCTATAACATTCCCGTCAGTTACGAATGGATTAATGGTGGTTGCGAGCGTCAGGAGCTGACGGTACATGCCACCAGTAAATCGCCCATCACTATCCAGATGTTACAGGGCGAGCACTTCGGCGGCGAAGCGATGGTGCTGAATGAAGGCGAGAAGAAACTTTACGGTCCATTCCTGATTTATACTACATATAGCACCAAACCAGTGGTGAGTGCCCGTAACCAGTGGGCTAAGGAAGTGGCAGAGTGGCCCTACCAGTGGTTCGAGAACGATCTGTATCCCAGTGAACGAGGTACGGTGCGTGGTCATCTGAATGTCACGACAGGACAGCGTAACGATAGCGTGCGTATTATCCTGGCCCAGGAGAAAGGAAAAGATCCTCTGACCATGATGCACGGCTATCAGTTCTGGACACTCACCGACGAGAATGGAGACTTTGAACTGAAGAACGTTCGCCCTGGCGAATACAACCTCTTCGCCTACGCCAAGGCTGGCGAAGTGACCGATATGCTGGAGCAGGACGATATCACTGTTAGCGCAGGCGACAATGATCTGGGTACTATCTCCTGGACCCCAAAGAAATATACCCAACTATTATGGATGATTGGCCAGAATGACCGTCGCAGTAGCGAGTTCTGTTTTAGCGATGCCCTTCGTCAGTATGGCCTATGGGAACAGGTGCCAGCCAATCTCACCTATACCATTGGCGAAAGCAAGGAAGCTACTGACTGGTACTATGCCCAGACAAATGACGGTACGTGGACCATCAAGTTCAATCTTGACGAACGTCCAACAGGACGCGTCTACCTGACTGCTTCCATAGCCGGCTGTGCCAGCGAGAAGGCAACCGTTACTGTCAAGGTAAATGGCACACAAAGAGCCACATGGAAACCAGGCTATAAGGACGCATCCGTCTACCGTAGTGCCATCAATAGCGGACGTCATTACGTCTACACTGCCGACTTCTTGAACACAGGTCTAAAGGCCGGTGCGAATACTGTCACTCTACAAATCAGCAATTCTGGTGGCAAGAACGGTATCTTATACGACTGCATCAAGATGGAGGCTGGCGAACTGGTTACAGGTATTGACGATATCTCCATAGACAACCAAGCCATTCCACAACCTGCCAAATACTTGCATAAGGGACGCCTCGTCATAGAGCGGGGAGGACAGCTGTATACTGTTGACGGCAAACGCTTGATGAAGTAAGCTAAACCTGTCTCATCTTTTCGCGATATTGCGAAGGATTGACACCAAACTTCCTAACAAAAGAACGCCGGAAACTGCTGGGGTCGCTGAAGCCGCATGCCATTGTAATGTCGGCAACAGGGGCTCCAGCAGTCAGTTGTTGGGCAGCATAATCCAGACGGATGTCTCGTACAAACTCCATCACGGCTTTTCCTGTCTCCTTCTTCATCAACAAGAAAAGCTTCGAACGACTCATAGCCATTTCCTGTGCCATCTGTTCTGCCGTAAGTTGTCTCCTCATATTTGGCGCAAAAATAGTGAAAAAAGTTATAACTACCAAGTATTTTCTTCATTTTTGGATGAAAAGTCTTATTTTGGACGCAAAATCTCATCAATCAACATGATTTATCTAAATAAATGTATCTGTCATTCTCCCATTATTAAGAAATTATTCATACCTTTGCAATCAGAAAGAAAATAAAAAACAAACGATTTAAAATCTTTTCTGCTAAAACAATGAAAAAGCAATTGACAACACTGCTCTTGACCCTCTACTTTAGCGCCGCCATGGCCACAGGGATTTTTAATGTCCGTGACTATGGTGCCAAAGGTGACGGAAAAGCACTGGACTCGCCAGCCATTAATGCCGCTATAGAGGCTGCAGTTCGCGATGGTGGTGGACAGGTACTGTTGCCTGCAGGCACCTATCTGAGCGGTAGCATTCGGCTAAAGAGCAATATCGATCTGCACCTCACCGCTGGTGCCGTCATCCTCGCTGCACCTGCATCGATGAAGGCCTACGACGAGAGTGAGTCGTTTGGCGGTTTCCCAGAATACCAGGACGGCGGCCATACTTATTTTCACAACTCGCTTATCTGGGCTGAAGGACAGACCAACGTCTCCATTACTGGTCATGGACTGATTGACGGCAAGGGACTGACCCATAAGGACACCGAGAGCGGTGGCAACCTGAAAGGTGGCAGCATCGGTACTGGCGACAAAGCCATCGCCTTGAAACTCTGCCGACAGGTCACCATCCGCGACATCACCATCTACAGAGGTGGTCACTTCGGCATTATCATGACCGGCTGCGACCTGTCGACCATTGACAATGTTACCATCGACACCAACCGCGACGGTTTCGACATCGACTGTTGTAAGTATATGACCATCACCAACTGTCGCATCAATACGCCACGCGACGATGCTTTGGTACTGAAGTCGTCGTATGCGCTGAAGAAACCAGTGCTCTGTGAACATATCGCCGTCAGCAATTGTAACATCACAGGCTTTAAGTGTGGTTCCTTGATTGACGGCACCTATATTCCAGAGCCTGTCAACTGGGTGTGCGGTCGCTTTAAGTTGGGCACAGAGTCGAATGGTGGCTACCGCAACATCTCGCTGACCAACTGCACCTTCATGTACTCCTCCGGTCTGGCTTTCGAGGAGGTCGACCAAGGAAAGATGGAGAATATCGTGGTCAGCAACATCACGATGAGCCATGTCCACCACTACCCTATCTATATTACTACCGGCTGCCGCAATCGTGGTCCTAAGGAAGTGACACAACCGTCGTCAGCACGCGACATACAGATTAGCAATATCATTGCCGACGACTGTGACTCACTGTGCAGCATCATCGTCACTGGCATGAAAGATGAGCCCATCCGCAATGTATGGCTGTCTAATATCCGGTTGTACTTCAAGGGGGGTGGCACCAAGGAACTGGTCAACAAGCAGTACCGTGAACAGGGGACCAACTACCCCGAACCGAAGTTTGCAGGGTGGACACCAGCCTATGGTCTCTATGCCCGCCACGTGGAAGGTTTGCACGTCAACGATGTCACCTTCCGCTACGAGCGTCCCGACTACCGTCCCGCTATTGTGCTCGACGACGTACGTGACGCCACTTTGAATCAAATTGATGCTCCTACTGAGCCTGGTATTGAACAAATTATTCGTTTTTGAAAATGATGAGAAAGATAATAATAAATATACTCTTCCTCCTTGCCGCAAATATGACTGCGGCAACCGCAGAGGTCGTATGGTTCGACGGGCAGCATCCTGTCAGCTATCAAATCGTAGGTAAGACAGATCCTGTGGTAAAGATTGCCTTGCAGATGTTCTGTGGCGATATGGAACAGGTGACGGGCATGAAACCTGTCGCTGCTAAGAAAGCAGCAATCCGTATCATTCAGGGCAAGGGCTCTGATGATGGCTTCCGTCTGAGCGTAAAGAACGGACAGATTGTTGTGGAAGGACATAACGGACGCGGTACGGCCTATGGTCTGCTGGAACTGAGCCGTATGGCTGGCGTGTCACCTTGGGTATGGTGGGGCGATGTAGTGCCAGCAAAGCGTGCTCGTCTTGTTTTCGACGAGACAACACAGATTGACCATACCCCTTCGGTAGCCTATCGCGGCATCTTTATCAATGATGAAGACTGGAGCCTGCGCAACTGGGCTTGGAAGAACTATGAGAAGACCGATCAGTTTGGCGTTATGGGCCCCAAGACTTACAAGGCCATCTTCCAACTGCTGCTCCGTCTGCGTGCCAATGCCATCTGGCCCGGCATGCATACTGGCACACCCGGCTTCTTTACGATTAAAGGCAATAAGGAGATGGCAGACTCATGCGGCATTCTCATCGGCACCAGCCATTGCGAACCCCTGCTGCGCAACAACGTAGCCGAGTGGGACCACGTTGCCCGTGGTCCATATAACTACATCACCAATCGCGAACGGGTGCAGCAGTACTGGATAGAGCGTCTGAAGGAGGTCAAAGGCTCTGAAGAGTTCTTCACCATCGGTATGCGTGGCATTCACGATGGTTCGATGGAAGGCGTGAAGACGAAGAAGGAGAAACTGGAGGGATTGCAGCAGGTCATCGACGACCAGCGTGAGCTCATCCGTAAATATTATAATAAAGAGGTGGAGAAGGTGCCGCAGGTATTCATCCCTTATAAGGAAGTGCTGGAGATACTAGAGAGTGGACTGAAAGTGCCTGATGACGTGACGCTGATGTGGTGCGACGACAACTATGGATACATGACACGTCTCTCGGATGCTGAGCAGCAGAAGCGTTCTGGCGGCGGTGGTGTATATTATCATTTGAGCTATTGGGGCCGTCCGCACGACTATCTGTGGCTCACCACTACCCAGCCCGGCCTCGTCTACAGCGAGATGAAGGCGGCCTACGACCACAACTGCAAGAAGTTGTGGATTGTCAATGTCCATGACCCGAAGGTGGCTGCCTACGACCTGGAGTTCTTCCTCGATATGGCATGGGACATCAACAGCATACAGCCTCAGACCATCAACCAGCATCTTGCCAACTGGCTATGTACGCAGTTTGGCGACGAGGTTGGCAAAGCGCTATTCCCAGCCATGCAGCAGTTCTATCGTCTCTGTGGCATCCGCAAGCCGGAGTTCATGGGTTGGACACAGGTTGAACTCGACAAGAAAAAGTATCCTGGAGGAAAGTCACATGTAACCGACATTGGACTGACCCGCCAAGAAGCAGCAGAGCGGTTAGAGTCTTTTGGATGTTTGAAAGCTATTGTCGACAAATGCCGTTTGTTGCTTCGCCCTGAGTTATCTAATGCTTATGAGGCTCATATCGCCTACCCTATCTATGCCGCTGCAGCCATGACGCGCAAAATCGTTTCTGATTCAGCAACAAGTCATCTTGCCTATGAAGAAATTGTCGCACTAACCCGTCGTTACAATGCGCTGGCCAATGGTAAATGGAAAGGGCTGATGGATGCTGCCCCACGCCAATTGCCCGTCTTTGAAGATATTTGTGGCCGATTGTATGACGATGAGCCTTTCGAGGGTGTCGCCTGCAATGCTGCCGAATATGATGCTGCCTCTAAAGGTTGCCAATCCATTCAGATGCTTGGACACTCCATGAATGCTGTCAGTATTCCGAAGGGTGGAGAGTTGACCTATGAGTTTGAAACCCAGCAGGAGGGGGACGCTGTTCTTTATACTGCGATGATTCCCACACAACCCAACGACAAGGGAGACCTGCGCTATCAGGTGACGCTCGATAATCAGGAGCCTGTCGTTATCTCGCTCAAGGAGAAATACCGCTCTGAGTTCTGGAAAGTTAGCGTACTGCGCGGTCAGGCGCTCAAGCAGACAGACGTAAAACTGTCAAAAGGCCGTCACACAATGAAAATCAAAGCCCTTGATGACCATATTATCATGGACCAGTGGATGGTGGACTTCAAGAAGAATCGTAAGTTCTATGTGATACCAGTTAGTTAATTTACCGTTTACAGTTTGTTGTTTATTTATAGGATATGAAACGATTATTGATTAGTTTTCTATTTATCATTTTTCAATTATCATTTAGCTCAGCACAGCAGAGCGCAGTCGTACACCCTTGGCAAGGTAAGCGTGTAGCCTATTTCGGTGACTCCATTACCGATCCTCGTAACAAAGCTGCCAAGAAAAAATACTGGGGATGGCTGGCCGACTGGCTAGGCATCGAGACCTATGTCTATGGTGTGAGTGGTCGCCAGTGGAACGATATCCCCCGTCAGACGGACAAACTGCTTCACGAACATGGACAGGATGTGGATGCCATTCTCATCTTCTGTGGTACCAACGACTATAATAATGGTGTGCCTATTGGTAAGTGGTGGGACGAGCACGAGGCACAGGTAGAGTACGGACACGGACAGCCTAAGAAGATGGTGACGCGCCGTCAGCGCACTCCGTCAATGGATCCCAACACCTATTGCGGACGTATCAATATCGCACTTGATTCGCTGAAGCGTACTTTCCCCACAAAGCAGATAGTGCTCCTCACCCCTATCCATCGTTCCGACTTCCATGCTAACGAAAAGAACTGGCAGTGCGACGAGTCTTATACCAATCAGTGCGGTGAGTATCTGGACGTCTATGTTGAGGCCGTGAAACAGGCTGGTAACATCTGGTCCGTTCCTGTTATTGACTGGAACGCAACAAGTGGGCTGTTCCCTTTGTTAGATGTTCATGCCCCATACTTCAATAATGCAGATACCGACCGTCTGCATCCCAATGATAAGGGACATGAACGGTTAGCACGCACCCTTTTCTATCAGCTTCTCACCCTTCCATGCGTCTTCTAGGTATTCTTCTCTGCATCCTTTGTTGTGGCTGTTCGGCCTCTGCAAGGGGAAAGGTGCCTGTTATTCTTGTAGCAGGGCAGTCGAATGCAGATGGACGTGTGCCAATTGCTGAGCTACCTGCTGAATTGAAAGAGTTCCACTACTGCCAATGGAGTTATGGCAGCGGCGATTTCGAGACAGCTACAGGACAGCTCTCGCCATTCTCACCACGTGTGGCCAAACCGAAGATTGAGGCAAGCTGGGGCTTCGATGCTGTCGTGTATAAGAAATTGGAAGAACTATGGCAAAAGCCGTTCTATGTCATCAAGCATACCGATGGTGGAACAGCTATTGACCCCTCCTGCAAGGCAAGCACACACGGACTTTACTGGTCGGCTGACACGACATTCCTCAACCACACGACATCAGCCAGTCATGGCGGTAAGTCACTACTGAAGGCTTTCTTCCGACAGATTGATGACTGTCTGCCCAACCTCCCCAAAGGCTACGACATCAAATGTCTCATCTGGCACCAGGGCGAGAGCGATCAGAAAGCAGACTCTCTGTATTATGACAACCTGAAGAACGTCGTTACCGCTATGCGCCACCATTTGTATACTGTAACAGGAAAGAAGAAATATCTCCATTTACCAGTAATCTGCGGAACCTATGCCAAGGGCAGCCGCATGCGTAGCCAGCGTGTCGTTGACGCACTATACCGTTTGGCTGCCGACGACAATAACTTCTTCGTAGTGGAGGCCGCCGACCTCACGTTACTTCGAGACCGTCTGCACTTCGATGCCCGCGGAGCACGGATTCTCGGAGAGCGCGTCTTCGAAACAATGAAAGAAAAAAGCATTATAAAATGAAGAAATATCGCGAAATAAAGACTATTATTCCCAGGCTGGGAATATTATTTTCCCAAACTGGGAATGTTTTGTTCCCAGGCTGGGAACATGCAGCGCAATTAAAGCTGCATAAATGTCGAATAACCCAAGGTTATTCTATAATAATCCTATGGTATTGAAAATGTCCCTCACATACTCACATGACCCCTCTCAAAGGCCGATGTACAAAGGGCTGAAGGCACGTGAGGGACTTTCGTTCTCCCTCACGTCTCCCTCACTTTTTTCTTTTCGAGCCCTCACGTCTCTATGTGATGTGAGTGAATGTGACCCAAAATGTGAGGGTAACGTGAGGGACATTGCTTATCCATCACGTCCTTCAAACGCCCTGTACATAAGGGTTTGAGGCTTGTGATGTGAATAAGTGAGGGTAAAAATGCGTTTCCTTTTTTTTGCGTCCGATTCTTCGAATATTCACAATTTCTTTATCTAAGACTCGCGTTTAGTCCGTAGGCTTCGGACTCGCAGTCCGTAGGGAGCGAACTGACAGTCCGTAGGGAGCGAACTGACAGTCCGTAGGGACGGAATAATCTCTTTTGCTTGTAGTTTGTACGTAAAGTCCTATTTTGTACGCAAAGTCCTGCACTTAGAAACCTGCTGTCCGATTAAATGTACGTGTCGTTTCGGCCTCTTTCAAGAATAGTCCGTACCTTTGCAAACGACAAAAGGTTACAAATCGAACTACTTAAAATCTAAGAAAACAAACTGCTTAAAAACGATCTGCCAAACATGCATCAATCGTTCAATTTTAACCCAAGCATGGCTCACACCTTTTTAAGGTACGCGGAGGAAACAAAGGTCAGCAACCAGAAGGTACTTCTGCTGGCAGAAGCACATCGGAAACCAGTGGTAACCTCTCTCGTGAAGGCAGCTTCTGGGACGATGACGACTATTAATTCGATAAGATTTTCTTCATACAGACAGTTGCCGCACGGCTTGCCCGAGAGAGGGTCGCCCGTGCGGTTTTTATTCCTTTACAAAACGTTTCATGAAATGGAAACCATCAAATTACTGAATCATCTTCAGCAGATCCATCAGGGACTTTTCGTCATTCCAGCTGAATCCTGGCACAGCAATTGCCGATTCCATGATTCGGCGTTTTTCTTTGCCTATCGCCTGCCGGACACTACGCTCATGAGCCAGGACATATTTACCTTTGATGCGGAAGAAGTAAACGTTCTGGACGGGGAAATGGATGTCCAGGTCACCTTGAAGATCCACCGTGGTATACCCCAGCATATCATTAACTTCGATGCTGGTAAAGTTACGGTTATTCTCTATTTGCTGGTTATACGACTCCATATCAATGAGTTGCGCACAAAACAAGCCATCTCTACCCAGCGTGTCCACCTGGTAGGCCAGCAGTGTGTCTATCCGCAGATAGCTACGCTCTTCGAAGTCCACTCTCAAGAGGGTCTTCATATTTGCCTGCTTGGTCTCCAGACCGCTTTTGTAGAGCAACGTACTGTTCTTCAGGAAGATATTGGCCAGCGGCAACTTCATTTTCTTCCCGTCTGCCAGAAGCACCGTTGCGGGTTTGAATTGCTTATACACAGTGAGCGCCGGCGTCACCTGCTGGGCATGACTAGTGATAATGCCCACGATAGCGAGAAATACTATCAGAATGTGTCTTTTCATAAGTCGTACAATATTGTCTGTCAGTAGATTTGCCGACAAAATTACAAATATTTTTGTAAAACATGTCAATTTTAGTTTTTTTTTCGTACCTTTGCCCCCAGAATTTACTAAAACAAACTATATGCATATGAAGAAATTGTTTTTGTTGACAGTCCTTTGCGGACTGACGATGCTGGGTGCCAACGCTCAGCGTGTCATAGATAAACTTGACCGTGGCATAGTGGCAGTAAAGACTACTGGTGGCATCTTCGTCAGTTGGCGTATTCAGTCTGACGAGTACTATGATGTTACTTATAACCTCTATCGAGACGGTTCTGTGATAGCAGAAAACCTGAAGACTTCAAACTACACTGATGCTGCGGGCACAACCTCCAGCAGCTATGCTGTAGAGGCCGTGAAGCGTGGCATTCAGCAGACCAAGAGTGCAGCTGTCAAGCCTTGGAGCAGTAATAGCAATTATCTGGAGATAGCACCCAAGCACGACCAGTCTATCACCTCTACCCTCATACCTAATGATGCCTGCTGTGCCGATGTTGACGGTGACGGCGTGGTGGAGATTCTGTTGAAGTATGACAATCAGGAAGAGATCAGCAATGGTTTCCCCAAAGACGGAAACAACGGCGAATACACCATCATGGAGGTGCTGAAACTCGACGGTACTGTGCTGTGGTGGGTGAACTGCGGTCCCAACATGGGTGACTTCCAAAACAACGAGCAGAACATTGTGGGCTACGACTGGGATATGGACGGCAAAGCCGAGGTACTGATGCGCCTAGAGGAAGGCTCTACCATCCACATGGCCAACGGCGATACCTATACCATTGGTGCCGACGGCAAGAACGGCACCTCATGGACCAACTACCGTACGCCGAAGACTGGTGGCGTAGAGTGGTTTACCCATTACGGCAAGGAGTTCCTCGTTTACTGTAATGGTACCTCAGGTGTGCCCTATCAGGTTATTGATTTCCCCTGTGCCCGTTTCGAAAGCGGCGAATCAAATCTTGAAAGGGCTTGGGGCGACGGCTATGGCCATCGCAGCAGCAAATACTTCTTTGGCGCTCCCTATCTGGATGGTCGCAAGCCCAGCATCTTCGTGGGTCGCGGCATCTATACCCGTCATAAGTTTGTAGCTCTTGACGTAGATCCTGCTACCCATCAGCTGACTGAGCGCTGGCGCTGGATGAACAACCAAGGCTATTCATCACCATGGTACGGACAGGGTTATCATAACTATGCCATCGTGGATGTCGATTGGGACGGACGCGACGAGATTGTATGGGGAGGTATGGTTATCGACGATAACGGCAAGGGGCTCTCTACAACAGGCTTTGGACACGGTGACGCCCAGCATCATGGCGACCTCAATCCATACGTTCATGGACAGGAAGGATTCTTCTGTAATGAGGATCATCCCAACAACCATTATCGTGACTTGACAACAGCGAAACTGTATTATCGCAACGAGAGCGGCAACGACGACGGTCGTGCCATTGCCGGCAACTTCCTTAACACCATTCCTGGCGCTGTAGGTTTCTCTGCCCATGATGCCTCACCTGGTCCAGTGAGTCTTGTAGAGAACAAGCATCTTGACATCCTCAATACAACATCTGGCATGGCCCAGAACTTCCGTTGCTATTGGGATAGTGACCTGCAGGAAGAGACTTTCAATTACTCTAATGGCAAGAATACTGCAGGAGCCGTCTATAAGCCAGGCACTGGTAATTCATGGCTTTTACAGGGTTCTATGACCAATAACGACACCAAGGGAACACCTTGTTTCATGGGCGACATTCTGGGTGACTGGCGTGAGGAGTTCATCATGCGTACTGCCAATAACAAGATACGCATCTACACTACTGACATCGAGACACCTTGGCGCAACTACTCGCTGTGGTACGACCACCAGTATCGTAACGGTATGGTGTGGGAGATGTGCGGCTATAACCAGCCTCCCCATACCTCTTACTTTTTGGGCGAACTGGAAGGCATTACCGCTGCACCTCCTGCTCTGACGATGGAGGGACGTGTAGAGGTTGCCAATGGTGGCACCATCTCCAATAGTGGAGAAGAGGTCATTGCTTGCGAGACCAACGATATGACGATGAATATTGCCGATGGCGCTACACCTTATCTATTTATAGACAATGCTCCATCGTGGGTTCAGGGTTCTGCACCTTCAGAGGCAACGTCAGCATCTTACAAAATCAACTATCAGTACTACACCCACACCCTACAGGGTGGCGGCTTTGCCGGCAGCACCCGTGTAGTGAAGCAAGGCGACGGCATTCTGGCATATCCAGAGCGCGACATGACCTATAACGGAAATACCGATGTGTGGGCAGGCTCGCTGAACCTGAACGGTTCTATCGCCAACTCTCCCTTATGGCTTAACCGTCTCACCACTCTCAACACTCCTGCCAAAACCATTACAGTAAAGTCGCTGACAGCCGACTATGGTTCTACTACAACCATTGGTGGCAAGGATGCCCTTGGCACGCTTGTCGCTACAGACTCTGTGAAGCTAGGCTTTGGTGCACGACTGGTAGTAGACATCTATGCCGACAGCTTCAAGGCTGATCAGATCAATACTGCCAAGCTGATTGTCGAAAAGAAGAACTGGCAGTATGGTCCTGAATACAAAATGCCGGTTATCGAGTTCAATTGCCATTTCGCAACTGGAGAGACCACGCTGTCAGTCGGCAAGTATATCCTGGGCGCTGTTAGTGCTGTGGATGGCGACGTGACCAATATCAAAATTGAAGGCATTGCAAAGGTAAAGACCACCCTGGCTATCGAAGAAGGCAATCTGGTGCTCAACGTAGAGGGTACTCGCGACCCAACCGACATTGAGTGGAACGGAACCAGTTCCACCATATGGGATGTGGCCAACACAGAGAACTTCGTGACCCACGACCCTGCCCGTGCCAGCGAAACCTTTATTGAAGGTGACAATGTATACTTTACCGACAATGCACAGAATAAGGAGATTGTGATTGGTGATGGTGTGGAGGTGAAGCCTACCAACATCTACTATACAGGCTCTGAGGCATATAGCATCACAGGTAGTGGTAAGATTACCACAGGAACATTCTACAACAACGGCTTCGGCACTATCACAATGGGTACTGACAACACCTACACAGGTGGCAATCACCTAACAGGTGGTATCACTAAGGTGAGTTCGCTGGCAAACAACACCCAGGCATACGGAAATCTGGGTGGAGTAACTACCAATAGTGCTTTGTTCACCATTGAGAATGGTGCCGTGCTTCAGAATACAGCAGCCGTCACCCATGGCTCTGCCATGAAGATGGTGGGCAATGGCGTCATCAGGACAGATGCTTCCTTCACCCAGCAGGCAGCCATCAGTGGCGACTCTCTGGTGAAGGAAGGCTCCAGCTCGCTCACCATGACTGGCAACCTCTCTGCAGCCCGCACCATCATCAAGGCAGGTAGCATGAACTATAGCGGCAACAACTATAGCAAAACTGTCGAGCTGCAGGGCACGTCGGCCATTTCTGGTGACGGATTCACCACGTCACCCATCTTTGTGGCAGGTGGTGCTAAAGCTACCTTGACACTTACGAACACCTATTATAAGACATATTCTGGTGCACTTACAGGTACAGGACAGTTGACCGTCAACCCCACCAACACCGTAAACCGTGTAGCTATCACGGGTAACTGGACCAACTTCAAGGGCACGATAGTCTACAACAATACATCTATCTTGATGCCTCTAAAGAACAGCGGTATGCCGAATGCTACGCTCAGCACAGGTAATGCCACTAACATTGGTATTGCTGCATCGAGCAACAGTTCTCCTGTCACATACCATATAGGCAAGCTTATCGGTAATGGCACATTACGCCATAAGGAGGTAGACTTCAATAGTCAGTCTAGTGTGTCTGGCAATGTAACGTGGAAGGTGGGTAACAGCGACCTTGGCGACTTCACGTTCAATGGAATTATCTATGATGCTGGCGGCACCAACAAATCGAACTTCGAGAAGGTAGGTGACTGTAGCATGACTGTAGGTGGAACGTGGGCCAATAGTGGTACTGTGAAGGTTTCTGAAGGTACGCTCATTATTGGTCAGGGCAAGTCACTCGGAACGGGTGCACTCACCGTAGCTGATGGTGCAACGCTGCAGGGCCAGAGCTCTACGGTCAGAACGCAATCTAAGAAGAGTAGCTTCACCAACAGTAGTGTGACGATTAACGGCTCTTTGCGCGTAGGCTCCGAAGGCACGTCTACCTCAGGCTATTGGTATTTGGGTACCAAGCCGCTTACCATTGGCGCTACAGGTAAACTCTACGTAGGTGTGGCCAAGTGCTCTACTTCGCCTTCAGTACCTGGCTGTTCCCATATATGGAGTGAAGAGACAACAGGTTCTATTACTTTCAAGGATGGTGCTACGGTTAGCGTCTATCTTGCTTCTTCTTATGATCCTGCTGCCAGCATTGGTGCCGACGAGGCCAAGGCCGACTCCTTCATGGTGTTCAACTTTGCAAAGGCTACTGTGGGTGATGTGCAGTTCGAGCTGCCACAACTGCCTGAGAATTATTATTGGGATACTACCCAATTCCATACCGGTTACCTGTACATTCGCTATAGTAATGCGACAGGCATCGGCAGCACTGTGATGAATAGGAAGGAAAGTAATAATGATATTTATGACCTCCATGGCCGTAAGGTGCGCAGCCAGTCTGCCGACATCAACAACCTGCCTGCCGGCATTTATATCCGCGGCGGCAAGAAGGTGGTAGTAAAGTAGAGGTAAGTCATTAAGAAGAAAGCGTCTTTTCAACAAACACCAAATCCTGACAATCATCGATGACTGTGGGGATTTGGTGTGAGTTGAACCACAGAAGGCAGATACTTAAAAAAACTTAAACGAAACAAAATTTAGAGGGTAAAAAGTACACACCTACTATTTTTTTACTAATTTTGCACCGCATAAAGCAACGAACTGCTAACATATAACATAACATTATATAATTTACTAATTTAAACTTAATCAAAAACGAATTTTTATGAAGAAACGTTTACTTTTTGCCTTTATGGCAATGTTCGCAGCCGTTTCGGGTTACGCTCTTGAGCAGGGTGAGTTCGTCTACACTCCGCAGGGTCGTTTCCAGATTACGGGTGCTAATCTGAATGCTAACAATGCATTCCAAGACATGACAGGTTGGACTGCCGTTTCTGCTGCAGAAAAGACTTTGACCGACCTATTCAACATTAACGCAAACGGTCTTGCTGAGGGCTTTAATTCTGTTGCAAGCCTTGACGCAACTGAAGGTGAAGGTATGTACTATCAGTTTGTACCTTCTGATGCATCTTCTGCTTATGTTGTCAGTTACAAACTGAAGGGTGCTGCCGCTGTATCTATTCGTGTAAAGACTGTTGCTGTTTCTACTAACCTTGTAAAGGTTGAGGGTAACTCTGATAATGCTTTTGGTGGCACAAATGATGTGCTTGTAGCCAATACTGCAGAGGAACTGACAGATGACTGGCAGACCTTCAACTATGCTATCGTTGGTGATGGTACTACTCGTACCTATTTTATCTCATTCACAGGTATGGCTACCAATATTGAGATTGCCGACCTTCAGATAGCTCCTGCCCTGCAGTTTGCTGATCTGCGTCAGCGTGATGCAATGTTGGAGAAACTGAATGTTTACAAGAACTGCTACGACTGGAAAGCTGGCGTGCTTGATGAATATGCCATGAATGAAGCTATTGAGAACCTTCAGGCTATTGGCGACGAGTCTGGTCAGGCTGACCTGGATGAGGCTCTGGTCACCGCTCAGGAAATTCTTGACGAATTCCTCAAGGCTAACATGGATGACTATCTGGCTGGTGGCAGCAATCTGGACTATTTGCCCAATAACGTAGCAAAGCAGGCCAGTAAACAGTCTTCTTATGGTATATGGAGTTGTCTGCCCGCTGGTCGTGCACACTGGGATGCTAATGCTTATCCTGACATGGGTCACTTCCAGAATTCAAATACATGGAACAATGGTGCTCCTGATACCCCAATGGGTGTATACACTCAGAAACAGTTGGAAGCAGGTTCCTATGTTTTCTCTATCTCTGCTAGTGCAGCATTGCGTGAGCCAAAGAAGAACGACTGGAATAATGATGATGGTTTGAATCCCGCTTATGCTATAGCTTATATCGTAAAGATTAACGACGGTGCAGATCCTGATACGATTGTATCTGTTACAAAGAATCTGGATGCTGTAACAATGACTCCATTCTATCTTACTGCAAAAATCGAAGAGGCCGCTACATATGAGCTCGGTATTAAGGCTTATTGCAAAGAGGAATGTAAGACTCTGAAAAATGGCTCTGTAACCTATGTTGGTAACGCTTCGCTCTTTGTTAAAAATGAGAATAAATACAACCAGAAGCAGTTGAACTATGAGGCAGACGTACGTGAACAGATTACTACAGGTCGTGATGCTCTTACAAAGGCAGCAGAATATCTGGCAAATGCAGATAATCTTTGGGGTAGGGCAGATCTTCAAGATAGTATTACTGTAACCGAACCTAAGATTGCTGTATATGAGACAATGACTCAGGATGAGATTATTGCTACATTTGACGAGGCTGCATATGTGAAGGATAATCGTACGAAGAATGCAGAAGAAGGTCTGTTGGTTTTCCAGGTTTACGACAGCGCTGTGAAGGGAATTCTTGCTGCTAACAAGAAGTTCTTGGCTGTTAATGACACTCTGAACTCTATACAGACTGTTATCGATGCTGCAGAGAACACTTTGGTTCTCCGTATCTATGATTCCGCTACTGGAAAGGATGCTTTGAAGGATGCTATTAACACAGCTAAGGGCATACAGAGTCAGATGAAGGCTGCTCAATACAGCGAGGAGAATGCTGCTACTATCGTGGATGCCAATAAGGTACTGACTGCTGCTATTGAAACCTTCAAGACAACAATCCCTGAAAGTTCTATTGCAACTATCGTAGATATTGACTTCGAGGCAGATGCAGTATTAAACGAGGATACACAGCTTTATAGCATTGCAGGTGCAAATGGCGCTATGGAATTCTCTAATTTCGCACTTGATGTGAACGACAACTATCCTTACCAGCAGGGTATCTGGAACAATGGTGAGCAGCAGTTTAAGGGCTATGTTCGTGTAGGTAACGGTACTGGTACTGTAAACTTTGATCCTACTATTGATGGTTCTATGGGTACTAATATCCTCAAGCTAAATTGCGACTTCTTCCTTCAGGGACTTTCTGGTAAATATGTTGGCTTCTATCTGAAGAATGATGCTGACTCTATTATTGCAGGTCACTATGCTAACTACTATGACAACAAGATTGATGCCTCAAGTAATCTGAATATTGACTTGACTAACCTGCAGTATGGTTCTGGTTCAGGCTATGCAAACAAGGCTCCAGAGGGTGCTGAGGGTGCAGAAGGAACTGTCCTTCCAAAGAACTCATTCGAAGTGATTTTGGATTTCGGCGAAGGTTCTATCTATACTACCACAACCTCTGCAAAGGGTGTAGTAACAACTGCAAAGCAGGCATTTGACAAAACGGCACCTACTAAGTTCGTGCTTCAGTCTAACTATATCAACAACGATCGTCGTATATGGTTCGACAACCTGAAGATTCAGCGCATCCTTGCCGGTGAGGTTACTGGTATTCAGAATGTAAAGGCTGGTGTCAACACTGCTGATGGTGCAATCTACAATCTCGCCGGTCAGAAGGTAAGCAAGAGCTTCAAGGGCCTCGTTATCAAGAACGGCAAGAAGTTCATCGTGAAGTAATAATGCTAAACAGGGCATTACGGTTCTACCGCGATGACCAAAACTGACACAATCCCCACCGCCCACACGGGCCGGTGGGGATTTTTCGTTAGCACAACAGGTAGAATCGTGTATTTATTAGTTAAAATTTTACTTAATTAAAAAATAATGAAACATTTTTATTCGTGTTTCATTTTTTTTGTTTAATTTTGCACCTTGAAAACTACTTCCCCCTATGGGGGATAAGCTAAAACGAAAACAAATTGATTAACAAATAGCTATTTATGAAAAAACTCTTTTTGTATGCATCCCTACTGTGCATAAGCCTCGTATCCTGTAAGAAGGATTACTTGGTGCCAGAGGGTGAATTGCCATCATGGCTTGGAGAGAGTATCTACAAAGAGCTTCAACAGTCTTCGCAGCTTGAAGGCACGTTTAACACGTACTGTAAGCTGATTGATGACATGGGTTACACCGAAGTGCTGAGTAAGACGGGTAGTAAAACCATCTTCCCAGCCAACGACGAAGCTTTTGAAAGATTCTTTGCAGGCGGCAACAACAAGTTTGGTGTCAGCAGTTACGACGAACTGACCCACTCACAGAAAGCAGAACTGCTGTTCTCAACGATGATTGACAATGCCATCCTTGTAGGAACATTGTCGAACAAGCAGAACGCTGCTGGTAACATGTTGCAAGGACAGTTGGTGAAACACGCCACCAACATGCGTCTTACCTATGCTGTTGCGCCGTGGTCTGTTCAGGACATGCCCGCCAACAACAAGTACTTCTCACGTTTCCAGAATGAAGGTCGCAGCTCCATTATGGCCATTTTCGACAACACCGTAGCACCCATGGTGCACCTGACCGGTGAGTACATGCTGAACAACAACATGACCTTGACGGGTAGCGACAGCGACTTTAAGATTCTGACCGGCCATGACTATGAAGATGGCGATGCCTACATCTTCGACCGTAAGGTCATTAAGAGTGATGTTGTCTGCCAGAATGGTTATATCCACCAGCTCAACGAAGTGCTGGTGAACCCCGGTAACATGGCAGAATTCCTGCGTGCAGGTAGCGACACCCGCTATATTTCCCGTATGTTGGACTATTACGCCTTCCCGGATGCCGACATGACACTGACAGACCAGTACAATGAATCGGCAGCTAACAGTACAGATACCGTGTTCGCAGTCCGCTATCTGAGCAAGAACTCTCAGCGCTCTAAGCTGGCACAGCCCGTACGCGGTACAACGGTAGCCGAAAACCAGTTGCTAGACTTCGACCCAGGTTGGAATTTCTATAATCCCACGTTAAAGGGACAGACAACAGACGACGAAGCTGAGATAGCAGCCTTCCTGGCACCTTGTGACGAGGCTGTGAAGGACTACTTCCTTGGCGAGGCAAACTATATTCTCAAGAATCTCGGCGTAGAAGGCTTGGATACTAAGAATCCTGCAAACCTCAACGATCACCTTGATGCAGTCTATAACAGCGATCCATCTGTCTTCGCCAGCATTCTGAACAATGTCATGAAGTCCTATCTAACCAAGACGGTACCCAGTTGCTTCTCGACCGTTCAGAATGATGCCTTCGAATTCCTCGACGTCACAAAAGATGACATTAACAAAAAGTCTGATGGCAACTATGATGTCACTATTACTAACAATGGCGTCATTTATAAGATGAACAAACTCTTCGGTCCGAAGATATACAACTCTGTACTTGGTCCGGCATCTGTCTATAAGGACATGCGCACCATGGGCGAGATGCTTAACGACCACCAGACCACAGCTGGTACACCCTCTAAGCTGGGTGCTGACATGTACTATTATCTGCTGTCAATGAAGGCCCGCTACGGAGTGTTTGTACCAACAGACAACGAGACACAATTCATCGTGATTGACCCCACATCGGTCAAGGACGATGACGGTCTGAAGGGACTGCGTTTCCGCTTCGACCCGCAGGCCGACGGTTCTTTCCATGTAATGGTCAAGAAATACATCTATCAGGGTGGTCCTTATAACGACCTGAATTCGTATGTGGAAGCAGCAGGTGCTAGTGACATCAATATTGAGACTGGCTACTTTAACAGCCAGATTAAAGACCTGCTGGACTACTGCACCATCGTGTTGGCCGACTCTACGGAGACAGGTAAAGGCAGTGCAGTATATGGTCTCTATGGCAACAAATACTACAAGACCAAGCACGGTGGCGTTGTTATCGTTGATGGCAACAAGGTCGCTGGCGGACTGCAGTATGAAAAGAACCAATGGTCAAACATCACAGAGAAATTCGACGCCAACAGCAACGATGCCAAGATTGAGAACGGTACTGTCTATCGTCTTGACTACCCTATTCAACCTACTATCAGAACTGTGATGGAGACTTTATCACGTCCTGAGTTCTATGATGAAAATGCTGATTATGATGTCAATGCACCGGAATACGACCACTTCCTCAACTTCTGCCTGCAGTTTAATGACGAAGACCTCTACACATTTGCTGGCATCCTAACCGGTAGTGAGAGCGAGGCGCAGAAGAACACGAAGATGAAGGCTTACCGCATCATCGACGATAATGACAACTGGGGCATGCTCAGTTCCTACAACTACACCATCTATGCGCCTAACTACGAGGCCATGGTACAGGCACAGAAAAACATGGGACTGCCCACTTGGAAGAAGGTAATGGCAATTGTTAACGACTGGGAGAGCGTCAAAGATGAATATGGTTTCACCAGTAAAGACGATGCAAAAACTTACGTCAAGAATCAATTGGACAAGATGACAAGGTTCGTGCGCTATCACACACAGAACAGTTCACTCTTTGCCGACACATATTTTAAGAACTACGACCCAGAGACGGGGCTTACGACACCAGAGCCTTCTTACTCTACCTTCTGTTCAAACGCTATTGGTATTGCCCAGACACTGACCGTTACTGGTGGTGGCAACAAGCTGAGTGTAAAGGACGCCTCTAATACAGTGGTGACCATTCAAGCTTCGTCTGCCAATGCCAACCTCATTGCCCGTGACATCACCACATCTGAGAAGAATGGTTACAAATCCATTGAGACCTCAGCATTTGTGACCGTTCATGGTATTGATACGCCGCTGTGTTTCAATAGCAATCGGAAATATTAATTATTAATTAGAAATTAGAAATTAGTAATTATGATTACCAAGATAAAAATGATAAAATCAAGAGTATTGCTGATGCTGCTGATGAGTGTTATCACTCAGGTGATGTGGGCACAGGGTAAAGTAATATCAGGTACGGTGGAAGATGCCATGGGACCGATTATGATGGCCAACGTTGTAGAACGAGACGCCAACAACCGTATCGTCAACGCCACACAGACTGATATGATGGGTAACTTCTCCATGGAGATTAAGAACCCTAAGAATAAACTTGTCTTTTCATACGTAGGTAGTAAGACCAAAATTGTGACTATTGGCAATCAAACGGTATTTAAGATCAAGTTAGAGGATGAAGGTACCGCACTGTCTGAAGTCGTCGTAAAAGGTCGCCGTACCACATCGGGCGGTCTGAACATTGACAAGCGCGAGGTGTCCGTTTCTTCTCAAACCATGAATATGGACAAAATTGAAGGTATGGCATTCACCTCAGCCGATGAGGCCCTGCAGGGTGAGATTGCCGGTCTGGATATCGTGGCCAACTCTGGTAACTTGGGTGCTGGTACATCGATGCGTTTGCGTGGTGTATCAACGCTGAGTGGTAGTGCCGAGCCTCTGATTGTAGTTGACGATAAGATTTTTGAATATAACACCGGTGACATCGACTTGGAAAGTGCCGACGAAGAGGCATTCTCCTCATTGCTCGCTGTCAGTGTGGATGATATTGCAGAAATCACGGTACTGAAAGATGCTGCTGCTACTGCCATCTGGGGTTCCCAGGGTGCTAACGGTGTCATCCAGATTAAGACGAAACGCGGTGCACGTGGTAAACCTAGGGTAACATTGGGCTATAAGTTCACTGGTACATGGATGCCTAAGGGCTACGACCTCCTAAACGGTGACAACTACACCATGATGCTCAAGGAGGAGTTCTATAACCCCACTCAGAGCTCTGCTGCCACAGCTACCATCAACGAAATCAACTACGTTCCCGCAGAATCGTGGGCAGAAGCCAACAACTGGAACAAGAATACCGATTGGGTGGATGCCATCAAGCAGTTCGGTGAGCAGCATGAAGCCAACTTCAATATCACCGGTGGTGGTACGAAGGCTACCTTCCGTATCTCTGCCAGCTACAACAACCAGACAGGTACCATTATCAAGCAGAAGATGAACCGTCTGACCACACGTCTCGTACTTGACTACAACGTGTCAGACCGTATTCGCTTCTCTACCAACTTCGCATTGACCTATACGGACAACCTGAAGAACTACACGTATGGAAGTAGTAAGAGTAGTGGATCCCACAACAACCTGTTAGCTATGGCATTGGCTATGGCACCGAATGCCAGCATTTGGCGCATGGACCAATATAATAACAATACAGGCGAGTACTTCCTGATGAATCCGACGATGAATGGTAAGACTCCTGATGATGGTAACTATACGTCCACACAATTACAGGATATCGTGGCTATCGGTAACCCTGTAGCATACGCAAATAACTCATGGCAGAAGGAAAAGACTTACAGCATCATACCTGACTTCAACCTGAAGTATGAACTCTTAGGCACCGAGAACGGCAAACACCGTCTGACCTTTAACGGTCGTGTCTACTTCGACATCTATGCCTACTCAAAGCCAACCTTTATGCCAGGTAGTCTTTCGAACGGTAGCTATGCTGACGGTGATTACAACTTCATCACCAATACGGAAACTAACCAGTTTAAGCTAGGTTCTCGCGTAGAACTCATCTTTACACCTGCTTTCAAGAACGAAGACTTTTATCTGACCATGCTGGCACGCTATGAAGCCGGTACACAGAAGAATACCTATCAGTATATCGGTCAGAGTGCCATTCCAAACGGTATTGAGTCACCCACTATTGATGCTCACTTGTTAGGCATGGACAACCAGCCGAGTACGACAAAGTCTGCCTGGCAGAACTGGATTTACAGTGCACACTTCTCCTATAAACACCGCTATAACGTCGACTTTACACTGCGTGGTGACGGAAACTCCAAGTTCGGACCTAAGAATCCCTGGTTCTATTCACCATCAGTCTCACTGCGTTATAACTTCAGCGAAGAGCCGTTCTTTAAGCCATTGAGGAAAGTGGTTTCAATGTTCGGTATTCGTGGCTCATGGGGTATTACAGGTAGTTCAAGTGTTGCTGTCGACAACTATTTTAACCAGTACACATCCCGAGTAGGTCGCTATGGTACCAACTACTATACGACGATGAGCGGTATGAAACTCGACGACCTACGCCCACAGAAGAAGATTGGTTACAATCTGGGCTTTAACCTGGGCTTCCTTGACGATCTGATTGAATTAGACCTGAACCTCTACAAAGAGAACACTAAAGACATGATTATGAAGGGAATACCCATTCCAACATCTGCCACATGGAATACATCTACGAGCCTTTCTTATGGCAATGTCGGCGAGATGGAGAATAAGGGATGGGAGTTATCTATTACAGGTAACAAGTTCATCAAGATTGGAAAATTCTCAGTTAGTGCCAATTTCAATATTGCTCAGAATGTCAACAAGCTGTTGGAAATGGACCAGCGCGTACTTGACAACCTGAACTCGCAGCCCAGTTGGAGTAATCGCGGTGCTAAGACCATTCTTAACCGTGTCGTCGTAGGTGACCCGCTCTGCTCTATTTATGGATACCAAAGCAAGGGCGTGTTCCAATACACTTACGACTACCTCACCAACTACAACACCCGCCAGTTGCAACTGCAACAGCAGGCTGCTGCTCGTGGCGAGAAATACGAATGGAACTACGAGGCTTGGATTAACGAACAGCTTGCCCAAGGCAAGACTTTCCCTGTAGCTACCGACGAGAACGGCAAGGTCATCATGACCAACACAGGCGTACCCAAGCACTTGACATACTATTATGGTGATACTGAGTATGAATTCAAGGGTGGTGATGCATTCTATGAGGATGTCAACCACGATGGTACCATCAACGAACTCGACATTAAGTATCTTGGAAACTCACTGCCAAAGATACAAGGTGGTTTCAGCCTGACCTTGCAGTATGGAAACTGGAAAATTGTATCACGTTTCAACTATCGTTGGGGTAACAAGATTGTCAATACGGCACGTATGAGCTTGGAAAGCATGTACGGCACAGAGAATCAGGCATCTACTGTTACCTATCGCTGGCGTAAGGATGGCGATGTCACAGAGATACCACGCGCTCTCTATGGTACAGGCTACAACTATCAGCTCAGCTCACGTTTTGTGGAGGATGGTTCCTTCCTGCGTTTTAACAACCTGCAAATCTCCTACAGCGTACCCAAGAAGCTGCTGAAGAAGTACGGTCTGAACACCCTCTCTGCCTACGTAACGATGAACAACCTCTGGTGCTGGACCAAGTATAGTGGTATTGACCCGGAAATTGCAGCAGGTACCTATACACCCGCTATCGATGGCGCAACCACGCCAAGATCCAAGTCTATCACTGCTAGCCTTAGCTTTGGATTCTAACAAAATTTGTAATATGTAATTAGTAATTAGAAATTATGATTACCAAAATAAAAAATATTATCTGTGGAATCTGCGTCATCTGTGGTTTCTCTGCATGTGTGGATACGGTCATTCTGCCTGACAACAAGACCGTTGACGAAGACTACTGGCAGAAGAAGAGCGAAGTAGAAGCTGTCGTGGCAACAGCCTACACACAGTTACGCGATGCTTCAGCCATTCGCAATATGATTGTATGGGGCGATTTCCGTTCCGATGAGTTGGCGATTACATCAACACTGCCCGCCAGTGCAGCCTACAGGACTGCTTTGCAGCAGATATATTCCTGCAACATTGAAACAGAGAATGCATTTACCTCATGGTATCCTTTCTATTCAGCCATTAACTACTGTAACTTGGTGTTGGAGAAAGCAGAAGACGTGATTGCTGTAGACCCGGACTACACCCGTGGTGACTATGATGCCAACAAAGCACAGGTATTAGCTCTGCGAGCTTTCTGCTATTTCTACCTGACGAAGGTGTTCCATGACATTCCTATAACACCCCACGCCTACATGAACAGCAGTGACGACCTCAATGCGCCACAGTCCACTCCTGATGAGGTGCTGACCATGTGCATCAACGACCTTGAAGAAGCTATCAAGTATGCTATATCTGGTTCTACTTACGGTGACTGGCGCGACAAAGGCTACCTGAACCAAGACGGTATCAATGCTCTTTTGGCAGACATCTACCTTTGGCGTGCGTCTGTCAACCGTGATGCCAACGATTATCAACTCTGCATAGATTATTGTGACAAGGTCATCAAGGCCAAGAAAGATGCCTATGAGCAGAACCCGTCAAAACGCCGCTGGGGAGGTGACGATGAAAAGAAAGACTACTATCTCTCTAGCTACGACGACATGTATAGAGACCTCTTCGGTCAGGACGGACAGAATGCTGACGAAAGCATCTTCGAACTGCAATTCAACAGTTCAGGAGTTAACAATACCGGACTGGACCAGATGTTCTACCGTTACAATAACAGCAGCTCAAACGGTTATGGTTACCTGAAAGCTGCAGGAGTTTATGGTAAAGTGGATGCTACTGGTAATGGTGTTTGGATTAACAGTGTTGACCAACGTCTCTATGAATACATCTATGACGCTAACAGTTCCAGCGTAGAGCAGTTTAGCGTACGCAAATCCGTTGCCTTGACAACGGCAGGCACCAACAACACTGCTCAGAGCAATCCTTCAGGCAGCCGCTTGAACAACGTCAGAAAGGACTGGATTTTCTATCGACTGACCGATGTGATGCTGATGAAGGCCGAAGCGCTCGTACAGCTTTATAACCTTAGCGGCAAGGCTGCTGAAGACACTCGCAACGAAGAAGCATTTGAGATTTGCAAGTTCGTCAACGAGCGTGCCCTCTCTGATGCCAACAAGACTTCCTATGCCCTGAAGTATACTACCTATAAGGATAAGATGGAGGAACTGGTGCTCGCTGAGCGTGCCCGTGAGCTTTGCTTTGAGGGCAAACGTTGGTTCGACCTTATGCGTTACAATTACCGCCATACCCAACAGCAGGCAGATCTTAAGAAGAAACTGACGGAGAGCTATGTCAATAACAGCAATGAATTCTATGAACTGGCTCTGCGCAAGTATCCTGTTCCTGCTGCTATGAGGGCCAAGCTGCGTGATGAGCGTTATCTCTATATGCCTATCAATCAGGACGAAGTTGAGATTAACACCAATCTTGTACAGAACCCTGCCTATAAATCTGGCTCGAAATATTAAATTAATAATTAGAAATTAGTTATTATGATTACCAAAGTAAAATATATAATCTGTGGAATCTGTGCCATCTGTGGCATGATGTCTTGCACTGAGGAGCCTGATGGATCTAACCTCTTCTCCTCAGACCAGAAGACCATTGCAGAGTTGATTCGTGACAGAGACAATTTGACAGCTTTCTATCGCATATTAGAGAAGGGTGGCTTCGACAAATACATGGGAACGTATGGTGAATATACATGCTTCGCACCTGTGAATGATGGCGTAAGTACCTATCTCGACAGTCTCTATTACGACGAGTCGTACCTGATTTCCAAGGCAAAACAGAAGCATAACGGTATTAAGGAAGATTCAAACTGGGATAACCTTGATGTTATGGCCAAGGTAGAGTTGATGTCTGACTCGCTGTGTGATGACATTTCACGCTTCCACCTCTCAGGTGAGGAACACCTGCAAGTAGACCTGGATGGTACGGCTACTACCTGGACCACAATGAAGACAGGTCGTAGCATCCGTGTCGGCACCTTTAAAGAGGATGCCTACAATACAAAGTACATTGGACTGACGAGTCTCAATGATATCGCAGCCATTATTGACGGTGATATTGAGGCCATCAATGGTGTCCTGCAAATATGTTCAGACGTTATTCCTCGTTCTGACCGCACCACTGACGACCAGTTACGTGTGGAGGGTGAGAAAGATCTCGGCATCTTCTATGAGGCACTTGAAAAGACCGGTTATACCGATACGCTCTTGATTGAACGCAAGAATAATTCTGACGGTACGGCAATCACCTACGACTTAGGAACGAATCACAATGACCGTGATGGCAACCCACTCTATTATCCCAAAGAGTGTATGGTCAAATGGACGGTCTTTGCTGAGACCGACGATGTATTCCGTGCAGCTGGCATCAACAACTTTAACGACCTCAAAGCAAAATGCGCAGAATGGTACGGCAACTGTGGTGCCTGGTACGACTACATCAACGAGAAAGGCATCAAGATTAGTACAGGTGACGACTATACGAATCCGTTCAACGTTGTGAACATGTTCGTGGCATATCATATCCTGCGTGCTGGTATGCCTATCGACCGTATCGTTTATGAGAAAAACAAGCAAACTGACGCTTCATGGAATTTCTGCTTCGGCTATGAACCTCAGGAGTACTTTGAGACCATGTTGCCCAATACCATTCTTAAGGTGTGGGAGACCAATCCAAAGACCAGCAAGGACCTTTGGCTGAACCGCTATCTCACCAATAACACACTGACATCGAAACTTGGTATGTTTGGTATGCCTGGTGACGGAGACCATGACCTAGTTTTCAAGGGAGTACCCGTTGACCGTAACAACAGCGTTGAGACACTAAATGGATACATTCATCGAATCAAAGACATTTTAATCTATGACCAGAATGCAAAGGATGCCCTGCACGAGCGTCTGCGTTTCGACTCGTCCACATTCCTCTATGAGCTCATCAACAATGGTCTACGTGGTGCAACACCCGCAGAGGTCAGCACGCTCAATGGTGGTGGTGACGGAAACCGCGTGGCATTCCATAATACGTTCTTCGACAACATTGTATGCTACAACCCCGGTACGCTGCTCCGCTTCAATGTGATGGGTGCATGGCGCGCACACAACTCCGACCAGTTCCAGGGATGGGATGTCTACGACTTCGCTATCAAGCTGCCTCACGTACCAACTGGTGACTATGAGTTACGTATCATCTATCCACCTATGGCACGTGGTGGACTGATGCAGTTCTATCTTGGCAATTCGTCCAGACAGCAGGACATGGTGGCCGTTGGCATTCCTTTCGATGCATGTGCTAACCCTTATGAAGATGCAACCATCGGTTACGAGGATATTATCAACCGTGCCGACGACGAGACATCAGACTGTGGCGTAGAAAGCGATCAGCGTATGCACGTACGAGGCTATATGCGTGCTCCGGCATCCTTCTCGCGCGGTACTTATAATACCGTCACCGACCCATTGTCCTATGATGACAACGACATCTACTCAGCAGCTAGCCAGATTATTGGAAGCACCAGTTGTCGCTCAGAGACAGGCTATGGCACGATGATGCTGCGCCGCATTATTGCTACCCAGCGTTTTGAACAAGGTAAAGACTACTGGCTGCGCATCAAGAACCTGGTGAACGATGCCAACCTTGGTTGGTCATTCGACTTCGTGGAATTGGTACCACTCGACATTGTCAACAGCCAAAGTATGACTGAAGACTGGTACTAATAGAGAGTTAAGAAATAATAATTAAGAGATTATAGTTAATTAGGTTATGAAATATATCCGCAAAATAGGAGGGATGCTGACTGTAGGTTTACTGCTTGCTGCGGTATCTTGTACAGACTATACAGACTACAATTCAACACCGTCAGCAGGTGACGCCCCAAGTGCTAACAGCACATTGTGGGAGAATATATCCAGTGACCCGCAACTGACGAAGTTCACTGCACTAGCCCAAAAGTGCAACTTCTCAGAGACGCTGAACAGTCCACGATTCTATACGCTATGGGCTCCTGTCGACAATGCCATCAGCGAAACAGAGTATAATACGCTCATGGCCAGCGACAGTGCTACTATCGTGAAGCAGTTCATGCAGCAGCATATGACGGAGTACAACTATCAGGTCTCTGCAGGAATGAATAGTGTGACTATCGTATCACTGAATGCCAAGCATCATCTTTTTAAGCCAGACTCATTCGATGGTTTCTCATATGATGCGACCAACATTCCGGCAACAAATGGTATGATACACAAAATCAATGGCCTGTCGGAATTTCACAAGAACCTGTATGAGAATATTGACGATCTCACAGGCTGTGACAGTTTCAAGAAATATATTCAGAAATATGACGAGTATTACCTGGATGTCAATGCCTCCGTTATCGGCCCACTCCGCGACGGCAAACAGACTTATCTGGATTCAGTGATGAAGAAACGTAATAACGTGATTAATAGAATCATGCGTGTCGACTTGGAGGACGAGGATAGCACATTCTGTATGCTAGTTCCCAATGACAAAGCATGGGAAGGCGCTTACACTGCCATCCATCCTTGTTACAACTACATTTCGAAACTGGACTATATGGATTTGAGTCTGAAAACATCTGTAGCCTCTTCTACCAAGGCTACTGACGCAAAGGCTGCCAACGCTGCCGAGGCCGCTCCAGAACTGCAAGACTCACTGACGTGTCGCAACATCGTGGAAGACTTGGTTTTCTCTAATAGCTACCAGCGTAACGAGCCACTCTTCAAGGAAGGAGGTTCCTTTGCTTCAACAGACTCTGCATATTCCACCAGCAGGGACTATCTCCAGAACATGAATGAAATTTTGAACCATACCATTGCCACCAACGATATGAGCAATGGAATGACACGCACTATCGACTCACTCGCCTTTAATTCATGGGATACCTATAATCCTGTCATTAGTACGATGACGCCTGAGAATACCTTGAAAGTGAAGAAACTAACAAGACATAGTATCCCCTGGGATAGTCTGAAAGGTCGTGACAGTCTTTTCACACATATACCTAAATATAATATGTTTATGAAGTGGCTCAAGCCAGACAATTCACGCTTCTTCCAGTACATCGCTGTTGACAGCGCCAACATCGACGGAACAACAGGTAAGCCAGAATTCAACTTCAAACTCAAGAACGTGCGTTCCACAGCCTATCACATCTATGTGGTCACCGTTCCTGCACAGGTTGAAGAGCCCAAGGCCAACGTGAAGCCCTACTACCTGCGATTCTATCTCAGTTGGACAGATGCTGACAACAAACAGCAATACACCATATTGCCATTGGATGAGAATGGAAAGGCAGCATCAGCCTCATCAGAGATAAGTACTGATAATGGCACCAACACAAAGACGGTAACCTATATAGGTAATCCAGGACGTGTTAATGTCATTGACCTCGGAGAATTTACCTTCCCAGTTTGCTACTATGGCTTGGATGCCTATCCCAGTCTGATGATGATGCATACCAAGAGCTACACATCATCCAGTAACCGTGCAAAATACGACCAGCAGATGCGTGTAGCAGGCGTCTATCTCGTTCCAAAGGAATATAACGACTTGTGGATAGCGAATAGTGAAGAGTGAATAGTGAAAAGTGAATAGTGAATAAGACGATGAAAAGTAAGATATATAACTACCTACAGCGTCAGAGTCTCAGACTCTCACTCTGTGCCATTGCTTTGACAGTATGTTCAGTGGCTTTCGCTCAGGATGATTTCGACGACGAAGAAATCAATGAAGTTCAGACAACTATCAAGCAGCCAAAGCGCACCAAAGTAGTCGATAATAATCCGACTATTAATGTACAGGGTATCGTTGTCGACAACGCCACCAAGGCACCTATTGCCGGTGTGCGTCTTAAGACCCTTAACGACGAACGGTATGCGGCCATGACGGATGCCGATGGCAAGTTCACCATCAAGGTTCCTACCTTCGCTACGGCCCTCTATGTGCAGGCTCCCAAATACATGTCGCAACAGGTAAGCATCATTGCCGGCGACGCCAATCAAGAGGTGCACATCAGCATGTTGAGCGATGTCTTCTCACCCATGTATCAGGATGGTACGACCATCACTGCAACCAATGGTTTTACCTCCAACGGCAATGGTCTCACGATTGACGAGGAGATGACCGCTAAACTGGGGGGTGACATCCGCATGAACATGCATTCCGGCAATCTAGAGCAAGGTGCTGCCATGTTTATACGCGGCATCAGTTCTATCAATGCCAATGCACAGCCCCTCATCATCCTTGACGGTGTAGAACTCGACATGCAACAGAACCGTCCATCACTCCATTTGGGCGACATCTTCAATATGCTGACAACCATCTCACCAGAGGATATTGATAAAGTGACGGTGCTTAAAAATGCAACGGCCATTTACGGTGCCCGTGGTGCAAATGGCGTCATCTTAATTAACACCAAGCGTGGTCACTCCATGGCTACACGTATCGATGCCAAAATCGGTGTGGGCTGGACATTCGTACCCAACTATCCTACAATGATGAACGCAGCACAGTATCGCAACTACGCCGTAGAGATGCTGGGAACGATACCAGAAGTTCAGAAGCGCATCGGCTCCTCTACAGATCCTTTGCAATTCAACTTCCTCAATGATGCCAAGGACGGCTATTATTACAATACTTACCATAACGATACCAAGTGGATTGACTATGTCTACCGTACGGCACTGACCCACAACTATAGCATTAATGTGCAGGGTGGTGATGACATTGGTATGTATAACCTCTCGGTGGCCTACATCCAAACGATGAAGAATACCAAGGAGAATAGTTTCGACCGCATCAACGTACGTTTTAACACGGATATCAAACTATTGTGGAATTTCACCACCAAGTTTGACATGTCGTTCTCGCGCACGAATACCAATATCCTTGACGATGGTATTCGTGAGGATCTGGACGCAGGCATCATCACCTCACCGGCATTCCTGGCGCTCATTAAGAGTCCACTGCTCAGTCCCTATCAGTATAACATGAATATCAAAGCCTTCACATCGCTGCTCTCGGAAGCAGACGATCTCTACAGCACCTTAAAGGAAGGCAACTATTCGCAAGCAAACCCATTGGCCCTACTTAACAATGGTAGTGGCGAGCGCAAGAACCGTAATGAGAACACTTTCTTCAACGTGAGTATTACACCAACCTACGAGTTTACAAAAGATCTGAGGCTGACCTCTCACTTCAGCTACTATCTGAACCGCAACTCGCAGGCTTATTACCGTCCAAACATCGGTCTGCCCTCGTTTGCCATACCCAATTTGGGTACGGTCTACTCCATGACAGCCTCTATATTCTCTAAGGAACAGAATATATTAAGCAATACGCATTTGGACTGGAACAAGAAGCTGGGCGCTCACGACATCGCATTGATGGGTGGTTTCCGCTATACCTATTTCTCATATGACGGTAGCGACCTCTCCACACAGTACGCCACCAAGGGTGAGGATGACAAGAACCCGAAACTTGCCACCGGCAACAATACATACCCAGGCGTTACCGGTTCTGACGATGTCTGGAAAAATATGCAGTGGTATGTCTCTGGTGACTACAACTACATGAACAAGTACTTTGCCTACGTATCCTTATTAGCCGAGGCCAACAGTCGTTTCGGCAGTAATGCCAATGGCGGCATGAAGATGTTCGGCACGAAGTGGGCCCTGTTCCCCAGCATACAATTGGGATGGGTACTGAGCAATGAGAACTGGTTCCCGAAGAGCGATGCCATCAACTACCTACGTCTGAACGTGGGTTACGACATCAGCGGTAACGACGGTATCAGCAACTATGCTGCCCGCACCTCGTTCAACACGGTACGTTACAACAACTCAGAGATTGGTATTCAACTGACAAACGTTGGTAACGAGGAAATCAAGTGGGAGACCACCTCGAAGTTCAATATCGGTCTGGAAGCCAACTTCCTCAACAACCGCTTGGGCATCAAGGCCAACTACTTCATTCATAATACCAAGGATTTGTTGGCCCTCAAGACCTTCGATAATCCCATCGGCGGTATTAACAACTATTGGACCAACGACGGTGAGTTGAAGAATACTGGTTATGAGTTCGGTATCAGCGGAAAACCGGTAGCGCTAAAGGACTGGCATTTAGAGATTGGCGCCACCATGGCCCACTATAAGAACGAAGTCAAATCTTTGGCCAACGGCAGTTATACCTCATCAGTCTACGGCGACAACAATATCCTCACGTCTGTGGGCAACCCCGTAGGTGTCTTCTACGGCTATAAGACCCAAGGTGTCTTCTCAACCACGGCCGAGGCTCAGGCCGCCAACCTCTACATCGTTGACGAGACAGGTGCCCGTCAGTATTTCCAGGCTGGCGACGTCCGCTTCGTTGACCTGAACAACGACGGCAAGATTGATGCAGCTGACAAAACAATTATCGGCGATCCCAATCCCGATATCTATGGTAACATCTTCCTCAATCTGAACTGGAAGCGCTTCACACTCGGTATTAACTTCAACTACAGCTTAGGCAACGATGTGTACAACTATCAGCGTTCAATCCTCAACAGCGGTTCAACTCTCTACAACCAACAGGTGGCTGAAATTGGACACTGGCGCTATGAGGGACAGCAAACCGACATGCCACGTCTCCAATACGGCGATCCAATGGGTAACAACCGCTTCTCTGACCGTTGGATAGAGGATGGTTCTTACCTGCGTATGAAGAGTGTCATGCTGACCTATCAGGTGCCCATCCCAGAGTCATGGCAGACATGGCTGCAGGGAGTCTCCATATGGGCTGAAGGCCGCAACCTGTTCACCCTAACAAAGTACACAGGCAGTGACCCAGAATTCTCCATCAGTAACAATCAACTCTACCAAGGTATCGACTGCGGCAATATAGCCCAGGGACGTATCTTCTCGATGGGTATGAAGATTAACCTCTAACAAGGAATTAAGAATTAAGAATTAAGAAATTATGAAAAAGATAGCAATTATAATAAGTGCAATCTGCGTCATCTGTGGTTCCTACTCCTGCTCGGACATGTTAGAGGCTGATAGCACACGCCAGTTGTTCGAGCCCGAACTGAATCAGAAGACAGACTCTGTTTTCTATGCTTATGGCATTATGCAGGCCATGCAACAGTTGGCCGACCAATACTATTTCCAAAATGAGATGCGTGGTGATCTGGTACGTCCTACCGACAAGGCCTCTACGCACCTGAAGGCTCTAGCATCGTTTACTGCCGATGCCACCAACAAGTACGACAGTGTGTACCTTTACTATAAGGTCATCAACAACTGTAACTACTATCTGGCTCATCGCGACACTACGTTGAAGACGGGTGCACAGAATGTGGTCATCAATGAGTATGCCGCTGTGGCAGCATTCCGTGCATGGACCTACCTGCAATTGACCCGTCAGTATGGCAGCGTTCCCTATGTCACAGAGCCTGTCACCACCATCGCTCAAATTAATGCCAATACCAATATGACTAACTATCAGGCTATCCTTCAAAACGAGGCACTCATGCTGAAAGCCCTTAAGGACAGCTACACAGACGAGCAGCTTGCCGTACCGACTTTTGGTCGGACGACAATCGATATTGGTAATTTAAACTTTAACAAGACCGCTAATAAGGTATTGCATCCGCGTAGGAGTTTCATCCCTCTGAACGTGGTATTGGGTGACATCTACCTCGAACTAGGAGAATATGAGAAGGCTGCTAAATGCTACTTCGATTACTTGAAATACGCGGCATCAAACGACCTTAACGACGTCTCTGTGAACCACATTCAACAAATGAGCACTGTCTACAGCCTATACAGTCCTATTTTTAAGGACTTTACAGAGTGGCCTGCAGACTATAATGAGAGTAAAAACAATTCTCTCTACACAGGTGCGAACAGTTGGTATAATTATAATTATGTTGGCGATATTATCTCTTATATTCCCATGGCAGTCAACTACACTATGGGGCAGACTACAGACATCCCTGCTGCATATGGCTACAACTATTATGGAACAGAGACTGAAAATGCCGTAGAAACTATAGTATCTCTGACTAATGTTCCAAATATGGAAGACATTCAGATTGTGCCCTCAGAAGCCTATTGCGACTCTGCCCGCCATGCCCAGTACTACTATTACACGGAACAGGTGAAGGTTGCTCCCTTTAACTGGATTGTCAAGAATGAGCCTCTCGGCGATGCACGCGCCTTCATTGTCAGCCAAGGTGACGGTGCAAACTCCACGTATGTCTATACCGCAAAACCTTCAACAGCAAATATTCAGCTTTATCGCAATGCCACTGTCTGGCTCCACTTGGCTGAGGCCATCAACCGCATGGGATATCCCGATGCCGCATTTGCCGTGCTGAAGAACGGTCTGCACTCTGAGTTGGAGAACTACCGCTATATAGAGGTTTATCAAACAGATGAGAATGGTGATGTTATTAAAGACGGTGACGGCAACCCGATACTCGACATGACGCAGTCGCACATTGATGACAAGTATTATCTGACTCCCGAGTCTTACGAGTTGCTAACCACCACGCTGCCATTCCTTGCAAAGGAGAACTCCGACATCTTTAAGAACGGTACCATCAAGGCCTTCATCGGCATCCACTACCATGGATCTGGTGCCATTGAGGATCTCTATTCTACTTACAAATACAGCACGGTCCTTGAAGCAAAGCTGAACGACATCAACACAAAATTCGGCCTTGGCTTAACAACATACACCAAAGACGACTACATCAACGCCATGGAAGATCTCCTATGCGATGAGTATGCGATGGAGTTTGCCTTCGAGGGCACCCGTTTCTCGGATCTGCGCCGTCTGGCCATCCACAAGAACCAGTCGGGTCTCTATGGTGGAAACTTCGGAGACAGGTGGTTATCAAAGAAACTGGAAAACAATGCTGCAGGCATAACAACTCAGAATTGTTACTTACCCTATAAATAAACTTTACAAAATCCCCACCCCAGCTGGTGGGGATTTCAGTATTATGATGAAATATCTACTATTTATACCCATGCTGCTGATAGCAGCAATGACAACGCTTGCACAAAAGCCCAGTGATACAGCTACAAGCCAGATGGAGAAACTAGATCGAGGTCTGGTAGTAATACCCTATAATCTGTCAGGCGGCCACTTTGTTAGTTGGCGGTTGCTCGGTACTGATGATACCAGTACAACCTTCGAACTGCTAAAAAACGGAGAGTCAGTAAAAAGCAACATCTACCAGACTACGTCGGTGCGTCTTACGGGTGGAAAGGCTACGGATAAGTATCAAGTGGTGACGTACCGTCATGGTAAGGTTATAGATACCACACCCGAAGTAAGTCCTTGGTCGAAATACTATCTGGAAGTAAAACTCGACAAGCCTGCAGATGGTCAGGACTACTCCTATTCCCCCAACGACTGCAGTGTGGGCGATGTGGATGGTGACGGACAGTACGAAATCTTCGTAAAATGGGATCCATCCAACTCGAAGGACAACTCGCAAAACGGCGTAACAGGTATCGTCTATATAGACTGTTACAAATTGGACGGCACAAAACTGTGGCGCATCGACCTTGGAAAGAACATCCGTGCGGGAGCCCACTACACACAATTCATGGTATACGACTTTGACGGTGACGGAAAGGCTGAGATGATGTGCAAGACAGCCCCTGGTTCAAAGGATGGAGAAGGAGACTACGTCAACCAAGCTGCTACCGACGAGAACATCAAGGCAGCAAGCAATACCAAGAACTGGGTAACCGAAAGCTCCGGACGCATCAATGGCGGGCACGAATATCTGACGGTTTTCGAAGGAATGACGGGTAAAGCTATCCATACCATTGCTTACTATCCTAATCGTAATGCAAAAGCAGCGCTGAGCGAGGCACAAGGAACTTTCAACTGGGACGACCGCTCTGGTAAGAGCGACTTAGGCAGTTACGGCAATCGTGGTGAACGCTACCTGGCTTGCGTAGCCTACCTTGCAGGCGCAGACAAGAACCCCAGTGGTGTATTCGTACGTGGATACTACACCTATTCTTATTTGTGGGCTGTCGATTTTGACGGTCAACAGTTGAAGACGCGCTGGCTGCACAGTTCAGACCAAAAGACCACATACCGGCTGATGGATGCTAACGGCAACGAGCAGAGACTGAAGGGTACGACTTGCAGCTCTGGACTTGGACGTAACACCATGTATGCTAACGGAAACCACAACTTGTCGTGTGCTGACGTTGATGGTGACGGAAAAGATGAGATTATCTTTGGTTCGGCAGCTCTCGATGATGATGGACAGATGCTATATGCCGTAGGTTTCGGTCATGGTGATGCCATACACCTGGGCGACATGCTACCTGACCGTCCAGGACTGGAGTTATTCGATGTACACGAGGAGAAAGGAGACTATGCTTGGGACTTGCATGATGCTGCAACAGGTGAAATCATTTGGAAGGGTGGACAGAAAGGCGCCGACAATGGTCGTGGCTGTGCTGCAGATATTGTGGCTAGCACTAGAGGTTATGAATTCTGGTCGGCTTATGGTGGCTTTGATAATACCAGCAGAAACCAAAATCCGTTCAATGCCGTCTCAGGCGAACAAGCAGCGAATAGTAAGCCATCTATGAATTTCCGTATCTACTGGGATGGTGATGCACAGGACGAACTGTTAGATGGCACTACCATCACTAAATATGGCGGTTCAACACTTGGTGTAGGAAGTAGCAGTAATGCCACCTCCGGACAGTCGAACAACAGCACCAAGGCAACGCCTAACCTCAGTGTCGATCTTTTTGGCGACTGGCGCGAGGAGTTGATTGTAAGAAATAGTACTGACGATGCCTTGAACATCTATTCAACGGCAACTACAACAAATTATCGCGTACCTACATTGATGCACGACCATACCTACCGTATGGGCATCGCCTGGCAGAACGTGGCCTACAACCAGCCGCCCCATCTGGGTTACTACCTACCCGACTACATCAAGTCGTTCCAAGGCAATGATCCTACAGGCATTGTAGAGATCAGAGATCAGAAGGAAGAAGGAAGAGGTGTTTTCTATAACCTCGCTGGTCAGCGCGTCAACAAGAATGCAAAAGGCATTCTCATCCAAAACGGCAAAAAGGTCATGATTAAGTAATTACGTCATTGCGGGGAAACTTCAATATCCTTTCCTAACTTCGGCGATGCGTCACCCTATTCGCGCACGATAGTTAGCTAATTCTGGTAATTTCGGATGTGCTAGTCAGTGGAAAAATCACTTTTTCCTTTTCTATTTCATAGAATTTTAATACCTTTGTCGCGGATTTCACATACTCTACCCAAGGTGTAGCCAAGGTGTACCCAAGGTGTAGCCAAGGTGTAGCCAAGGTCAAAAGGCTGATATTACCTTGGGTAGAACCAGAGTACTGCTTGGATAGGGTATGGATAGAGTGAAGGAATAGGCCT
>JAEEGF011845498.1_pt1 | contig 67924 bp, 55 predicted proteins | sample 9134171 | NCBI WGS metagenome assembly JAEEGF01 (sample SAMN16246542, study PRJNA631951) | gut metagenome | biome: gut microbiome; feature: rumen; material: AP-attached | host: Bos | place: Iran: Karaj | collected 2018-10 | reverse complement strand
AGCCACCTTTTTACCGGGCTCGATCTTAAAGCTTACATCCTTGAGTATCCAGTCCTCTTTATTGTAGGCGAACCAGACATGGTCGAACTCTATGGTTCCGACGATCGGAACGGGTCGGTCCTGTGCGTCGGTCGGATGCTTGGGTTCGGCGGGGCTTACGATCGAAGGCTCCACGTCAAGTATCGAGAATATCTTCTCTGCCGAAGCAAATGCCTGCTGCAGCGTTCCGATCTGCTCCGCCATATCCTGTATAGGCTCAAAGAATGACTGTACATACTGGATGAAAATGTAGAGCGTTCCGACGGTGATGCCTGTCCCGGGGATCGCGTTCTCGGCAAATACGAGTCCGCTGCCGCCCCAGATGATATTGATCAGTGCCAGGATCGAGAGCATGTAGATGCAGGGTCTGAATATCGCATATACCATAACCTCGCGGAAATTGGCCCTGAACAGATCCTCACTCCTGCTCCTGAACTCCGAATTCTTCTCATTCTCCCTGTTGAATATCTGTATGATCTTCATTCCTGAGATATGCTCGGAAAGATAGGTGTTGAGGGCCGTGATCTTGCTCCTCGTGATGCGGAAACAGGTCCTCGAAACCTTTTTGAAAATGAATGTCAGTCCGATGATGAACGGTATCAGCACAAAGGCCCTGAGCGCGAGCCTGGCGTTGAGTATGAGCATAACGCCGGCCAGTCCGATGATCTTTACCGCGTTTTTGATAAGGCGCACCAGAATGCCCGAAAACAGCTCGTTGAGCGATTCCACATCGTTGGTCACCCTGGTCACGAGACGGCCTACGGGCTGCACGTCAAAAAAGCTCAGCCCCAGCCTGTGAATATGCGCGAATATCTCCGCGCGCATATTGAATATGATATTCTGTCCTGTAGTCGCAAGTATGCCCATCTGGCCCACATACAGAAAAAACATCGCCACCATCGATACCAGGTAAGCGATTCCGTCATTGCGGATCAGCGTATAATCAGCGCCTTCGACAAAGTGGTCTATCGCGTTTCCCAGCACGGTCGGGCAATACAGTTCCAGGCCGGTCGTCGCGAGCATCATCAGCGACGCTATCGCCATCTGCCCGACATAAGGCTTCGCATATCGGAGCAATCGCCCGAAAATATGCTTTTTCTCTGTTCCTTCTATAATCTCACTCATACGGTTCTCCCCGTCCGTTTATTCGGCTATGTCATCCAGCATCTTTTCCAACTGCTGTTTCTCGTAAAGTCTCTCGTAGATGCCGCCGAGCTTCATCAGCTCCTCGTGCGTTCCGTATTCCGCCACTCTGCCCTCGTTCAGGACCATGATGTGGTCGGCGTTCTGTATCGTGGATATGCGGTGCGCGATGATAACGGTCGTTTTTCCGGCCCTTACTTCCTTAAGGTTTGAAAGGATCTGTTCCTCGGTATCCGTGTCGACAGCCGAGAGCGAATCGTCAAGTATCAGGATCGGAGCGTCTTTCATCAGAGCTCTCGCGATCGAAGTCCTCTGTTTCTGGCCTCCCGACATCGTAACGCCCCTCTCGCCTATAACAGTGGCATACTTCGCGGGGAATTCAACGATATTGTCATGTACGCAGGCCTGTTTTGCCGCCTCCTCGACAGCGGGCAGATCGTTGTAAGCGGCGTTGACCTTCTCGTAGCGGTCCGCCTGATCCTCCTCGAGATAAGCGTTAAGCTGCACCGTGGATTTCCTGAGAGTGGAAAGCGAGAACTTCTCTTCGGGCATATCTATCTTTTTTCTCACGCCGAACGCGATATTGGCCTGAATGGTGTCTGAGAACAGGAAATTGTCCTGCGGCACATATGCTATGTCGTTCCTGAGCACAGAGAGCGGGATCTCAGAGATCGGATGCCCGTCAAAAAGGATCTGTCCTTCGGTAGGCTCATAGAGCCTCACGAGCAGATTTGCGATCGTAGTCTTTCCGCAGCCCGTCTTGCCTATGATGGCAAGCGTCGAGCCCGCGGGTACTTTGACATTGATATCGTGCAGCGCTTCGGGAAGCTCCGGCAGATATCTGAACGAGAGGTCCTTAAGCTCGATGCCGCCCTTCAGATGCCCGATGCCGCTGTCCCTGCCCGTATCGGTGATCTCGGGCTTGGCATCGAATATCTTTCTGAGACGCTTCATCGCCGCGTGTCCCTGTGTAAACGAAGCAACGCTGTCGCCCACCGCGATCATCGGCCATACGAGCATGCCGATGTACTGGTTGAACGCGACAAAATGTCCTACGGATATCTGACCGTGATATACGAGCCATCCTCCGTAGAGCAGGGCGATCGAACGGCAAATACCGATGACCAGCTCTATGGCCGGCATGAATATCATGTTGGTCCTTATCAGTTTGAGGTTTTTCTTCCGGTTGTTCATGTTGACCTTCATGAACTCTTCCTGTTCGCGCTTTTCCTGCACGAAAGCCTTGATAACGCGCACGCCGGAGAAGCTCTCCTGCACACGGTCGCTCAATTCGGAGAAAGCCTCGTTTTTCTCAACATAGTATTTATCTACGACCAGACAGTAATAGAGCGCGCCGCCCAGGATCACGAGCATGGGAATGCAGGCCGCCAGAGTCAGGCGCCCGTCGACGTATCTCACCATCTTAAACAGTACCATCACAGTCATAACGATGGCGTCGAACACGGAAATGACCGCGGGACCGATCGCCATTCTGATGGCCGAGATGTCATTGGTAAAATGCGCCATCAGGTCGCCGGTTTTGTGCTCATTGTAATAATGCTGCGAAAGCCCGGTCAGGTGCTCGAAGAGATCGTCTCTCATCTCGCGCTCGATCTTTCGCGCGGTAACGAACAGGAACCATCTCCAGCCGAAGCGTCCCAGCGCCATACCGAGTCCGCAGAGGAATATCATCAAAATGATCCTCGCGATATCGGCCGAAGTCGATCCGCCCGTGCCCAGAGTATCCGTCACTTCGCCGGTCAGCTGGGGTATGAAAACGCTCAGCAGATCGACGCCGAACAGGACGAGTATTCCCATCAGATATTTAAACCAGTATTTCCTAACGTAACCGAACAGCATGTTCAGACCTCGATTCTTCCGTTGTTGATGTTATATACCTTGTTGCATATTCTAGAGACAAGTCTCCTGTCATGCGAGATGATGATGAATGTCAGATTTCTCTCTTTCTTAAGTCTCATCAGCAGCTCGAGCACCTGCTCTCTGATCGTTACATCAAGCGCGGAAACAGGCTCATCCAGAATAATTAATTCGTGATTTAATATTATGTTCAAAGCTATGGAAACACGCTGTCTCTGGCCTCCCGAGAGCTGTGAAACCTTTCTGGTCACGAGGTCGTCATCGAGTTCGACGTCCCTCAGTGTCCTGGCAACGAGCTCCTTTGCCGCAGCCGGATCCGTATTGCCCGACAGGCGCAGCGGCTCCTCAAGTATCCTGCCCACGGTCATCGAAGGGTTAAGGCTGCTCATGGGATCCTGGAATACCATGCCCGGACGGGCGCAGTTAAGCTTCATCTGTCCCTTTGTGTACTGCTGCAGGCCCGCTATGGCCTTTACCAGAGTGGTCTTGCCGCAGCCCGAAGGACCTACGATGCCCACGCAGTCGCCGCGGCAGATCGTCAGATCCACGTCTTTGATAACGGTGTTGAACGACTTTTTCGAGAACAGGAACTTGCCCCTGTTGCGGTACATTACCGAGAAATCCTTTAGCTCGACGATAGGCTCGCCCTCAGGTTTATCCTCCAGGTACGATCTGTCCGCAAATGCCGCGGCCAGGAGATTCTGTCCGTATTCGCTCTGCGGATGCACGAACGCCTGCGCGCTGACATTCTCGTCGTCGCTCTTATTGATCTCGAGCTCCTCGACTATCCTGCCGTCCTTAAGCACGAGCGCCCTGCCGCAGATCGAAGCGATAACCTCCAGATCGTGCGAGATCAGGATGATAGAGGTGCCGTATTTCCTGTTGATCTTTTTGAAAATGCCGAGGATCACATCCACGATATCCGCATCGAGAGCCGTTGTGGGCTCATCCGCGAATATCGTCTCAGCTCTCGCCACGAGCGCCATCGCGATCATGACACGCTGCCTCATGCCGCCCGAGAGCTCGTGAGGATACATGCCGTAGAGCCTGTCGGGATCCTCAAGTCCGGTATCCGCCATCGCGTCAAGGACTCTGGCTTTTTGCTCCTTTTCGCTCAGATGCGATGCGTGCAGCTCCAGTATCTCGTCTATCTGCCAGCCGATCGTCTTTACCGGGTTCAGTGAAGTCATGGGCTCCTGGAAGATCATCGCGATCTTGCCGCCCCTGATCTTAGTCATGTCCTGCTCGCTCATATCCGCGAGGCTCCTGCCGTCGAGCAGGATATCGCCCCCCGTGATCAGCGAGGTGTCCGAAGCTATGCCGAGTACCGAAAGCGCGGTCAGGCTCTTGCCCGAGCCCGATTCGCCGACGATACCGAGTATCTCGCCCTTTTTCAGGTCAAAGCTGATGCCCTTTATCACTTCGTTCACGCCGTCTTCATCGATAAAACCGACATGCACGTCTCTCAGCGAAAGCCTGGTATCTTCGGGCCAGTCTCCCGTGTTGTCGCGCGCGGCCAGCTCTTCTCTTCTTCGAGCCTGCGCCTTTTTCTTTATCTGTCTGAAATTGATCGCCGATACTCCGACATTGCCGCTGATCAGCGAGATGCCGAGGATCGCGGTCACCATCGTAAGGCTCGTAAAGAACATGTACCAGGGCGCCCCGTAGATGTAGACCTGAGCCTCCGCGAGCATGCGTCCGAGGCTCGGATCGGGCGGCTGTACGCCGAGTCCCAGGTAGCTCAGTCCCGCCTCTGCCAGAACTGCGTTGTTAAGTCCCACCAGTACCGATGACCAGAAAACAGGCATCGTGTTCGGCAGGATATGTACAAATATAATACGAAGATCGGACGCTCCCATGAGCTTTGCGTTCGCCACATAGTCGCGGTTGCTCTCCTCGAGGAACTCTGAGCGCATGATCCTCGCGAAGCTCGGGATAAATACGATACCGAGCGAAATGCAGATGTTCATCGTACCCTTGTCAAGAATACTGACCACAACCAGCGCCAGCAGTATGCTCGGGAACGATGCCAGACCGTCGTTCAGTCTCATCAGCACCTCATCGACCACTCCGCCGTAGTATCCGGTCAGCGCGCCGACGAGTCCGCCGATGACCGCGCCTACGGCCACCGTGAATACCGCTATCAAAAAGGTCGATCTCGCGCCCTCTATGACTCTGCAGAATATGTCACGTCCGAAGTTGTCGGTACCGAATATATGCCTCAGTGAAGGAGCATGAAATATAGCTCCGTAATCCATCTCATTTACGTTGTAAGGAAGCCAGAAAATCGATAATACTACAGGGATAGAAACTAGAAGTACCATTATTATCCCGATCACTAAATCGCGATTTAGTTTTTTCATTTTCGACCTCCTTTCTTAATTCTATGTTTATGAAAAATACTGTTTTTCCGGTCGTACACCCCATGCATCATAAGTTACACGCGAGGGTCTATTACCTTATATATGATGTCCACGATCAGATTGACTAAGAGTACCGAAGCGGCAATGTAGAGCACTATAGCCTGCACCACATTGAAGTCGCGGTTGGCTATCGAGTTGACCAGGAGCCTGCCCATACCGGGGAGGTTGAATACCTGCTCGATCATGATGCTGCCCGCGAGTACCTCTGCCACTATCAGTCCGATAAAGGTGATGACCGGCATCATGGAATTGCCGAGCACGTGCTTCCACATAACACCGTGCAGATTGTTGCCCTTGGCGCGCGCCGTCCTGATGTAGTCGCACGCGAGCTGTTCCTTGACGCTCGCCTTCATATACTGTACCGTCATCGCGATCTTGGGGATAGCCACGCTGATCGCGGGGAATATCATAAAACTGAAAAACCTGCCCGCGTTTTCCGACAGGGGAACATATCCTCCCGGAGTGAACGCTTTCAGCCATATGCCGAATATCAGCGTCACCAGCAGACCGGTAACAAACGACGGAATAGCCATAAATGTGATCGCGGCAGCCTCAGAAATCCTGTCGGCCGTTCCTCCCGGCCTGGCCGCCGTCAGCAGCCCGACAGGCAGTGAAACCAGAGCTATCAGTACGATCGACATTCCCGCGAGAGACAGAGTCACGGGCAGACGCGATCCGATCAGTTCCGTCACGCTGATGCCCTCATACCGCATCGACATACCGAAATCGCCGCGCACGGCGCCTTTGAGCCATATAACGAACCGCTCTCCCACCGGCCGGTCATAGCCGTACTCCGCGCGAAGGGCCTCTATAGCCTCGGGAGTGGCCTCGGTTCCTAGCTTCGCTATCGCGGCGTCACCCGGCAGCACCTGGAACATCAGAAAGGACAGCATGGCCACACAGAATATGGTCAGCAGGAACGATACTATCTTCCTTATATAAAAATTCATCCGCTATATGCCCTCCTTTCGTTTCGCATCAGGCACTCGCAGTTCCGGCTTCGCCGGAGTCTGCTTGCCTTTCATTTCGTAAAAGTAAAGGGCGGGAATTGCCCGCCCTTTTAGCATTGTATGCTCACTTGCGCAACAGGTCAAGCACAAGTTGCGCAGTTTATCAAAATTTAATTGTGAACCCTATTACTAATTCCAAATACACAAACGAAGTATAAAGATTCCGGTATAGACGATACCGCCGGCAAGGTCTATACTAAAATCTGTAATGGAGCACCTCTATAGGCGCAATTCACCGTATATCTTATAAAACTAAAGGAGAACACCGATGCCCGCTACACTGCTCTTGATCGATGATGATGAAGAAGTGCTTGAAATAAACGGAAAATACCTGTCTTCACATGGTTTCAACGTTTATACCGCTCCAAATCCGCTGAACGGTCTCAAACTGGCAAAAACCAAAAAACCTGATCTGATCGTCCTCGATGTCATGATGCCCGGCATGGACGGCTATGAACTGTGTGATAATATCAGGGCTTTTTCCAATGTTCCGATCATTTTCCTTACCGGAAAAACATCCGAGGATGACCGTATTCGCGGGCTGGTAACCGGCGGTGACGATTATATTCTGAAACCCTACAGTCTCAAAGAATTAAAGGCCCGCATCGATGCACTGCTGCGCAGGGTGTCCATTCTGTCCGCGCCCAAAGCTGATAATAATGTACTGCGCAGTGGTGATCTGAAGATAGATCTCACTCTGCATAAAGCTTTTTTCATCGACACCGATCTTCAGCTTACCAACCGCGAGTTTGATGTGCTGATATACTTCTTCAATCATCCCAACCGTGTCATTACCTTTGAAGAATTGGGTAAAAGTATTTTCGGAGCCTATGAAGAACCCGACAGGCGTACCGTCATGGTAAATGTCAGCCGTCTGCGCAAAAAGATGAACGTGGATCCCTGCATTTACAACATGGTCGAAACGGTATGGTCACAGGGCTACAGATTCATTATGAGGAGATAACGATGAGCAAAGAATACAATTCACCCGATCTGGAATCCAAAACCGTCGAGGAGCTGACAGCGCAGCTGCTCGATGCACATTCCAGGCTCAAAGCGCTGCAAAAAGAGCGCGAAATGATGCTTGCCAACATCTCTCATGACCTGAGAGCTCCCTTGACTGCCATCAGAAGTGCTGTGGATCTGGCGCTCTCGGAAGACGCTACCTCTGCAGCGGATTACCGGAAAACTCTTTCGCTGATCGACCGGCGTACAGCTACACTAGAAGACCTGATCAACGATATGTATTATCTTTTCTGCGTTGAAGACACTTCCAACAAATTGAACATTATTCCAATCGATGCGTGCACATTTCTGGAAGAGTATTTCTACGATGCAGTGATTGATTCGAGATATGACTCTTTTGATATGCAGCTTGATGTTGCTGATAATCTGAAATGTACCATCGATATAGATCCGCAGAAGATGGCCAGAGTGCTGGACAATCTGATGACCAATGCCGCGAAGTACGTGCAAGGCTCTGTAAGCCCCTCAGGAGCCTCCGAAGCCGTTCAGACCAGGAATAACATACCTACGCCGTATATCCGCCTTGGAGCCCGTATAATCGATTCAGAAGGCGATAAATGTCTGCAGATCTCCGTCACCGATAACGGCTGCGGGATATCGCCTGAGGTACTGCCCAATGTATTTACCAGAACATATACCGGTTCCGACGCTCGGACCCCCGGAAAGACCTCCGGAAGCGGTCTGGGATTGTCCATTGCAAAGGCGATCGTCGAGAGGCACGGCGGGAGTATAAGTGTCGAGAGCGAGGTTGGAAAAGGTACGGAGTTTATAGTAATGCTGCCGGTTAAGCAGTAGCAGTGAAACGGGGAAGAATAACATGACTCACATAGATCTTACAGGAAAAACCATATTGATAACAGGTTCCGCAGGTTTCATCGGTAGCAATCTTGTTATGGAACTGATCAGAACGCAGCCGGATATCAGAGTGATCGGCATTGACAACATGAGCGACTACTATGATGTTCGCATCAAAGAATGGCGACAAAAAGAAATAGACAAGCTCGCCGAGGCGGCTCCCTGCATTAAATATACATTTATCAAATGCGACATCTCGGACAGTGCGGCTGTAGATGATATATTTGCCAAATACAGTCCCGATATCGTGGTCAATCTCGCGGCCCAGGCAGGCGTCCGCTACTCAATCGCCAACCCCGACGCCACTGTCAGCTCCAACATAATCGGTTTCTACAACATCCTCGAGGCCTGCCGTCACTCTTATGACAATGGCCAAAAAGGTGTGGCGCATCTGGTCTACGCCTCTTCGTCTTCGATATACGGAACAAATAAAAAAGTACCTTACAGCACAGATGATAAGACAGACACCCCTGTATCCCTCTACGCGGCTACCAAAAAGAGCGACGAGCTCATGGCCCACGCGTACAGCAAGCTCTATAACATCCCCTCCACAGGGCTCAGATTCTTTACCGTGTACGGTCCCGCCGGCCGCCCCGATATGGCCTATTTCAGCTTCACAAATAAGCTCATAAAGGGCGATAAGATACATATCTTCAACTACGGCAATTGCAGGCGCGATTTCACTTATGTGGATGATATAGTCGAAGGAGTAAAGCGCGTCATGCAGGGCGCCCCCGAGAAGTCTGTCGGTGAAGACGGTCTGCCTATACCGCCCTACGCTGTTTACAACATTGGCAATAACAGTCCTGAGAATCTCCTTGATTTTGTGGATATCCTCCAGCAGGAGCTGGTCCGCGCCGGCGTATTACCCGCAGATTATGATTTTGACGCACACAAAGAATTGGTTCCCATGCAGCCCGGCGACATCCCCGTTACGTTCGCTGATACATCCGCGCTGGAACGCGACTACGGTTTCAAGCCCGGCACGCCCCTTCGAGAAGGGCTCCGACGATTTGCCGAATGGTATAAAGAGTTTTATCAGTAATTCGCAAATTTCGCCACGCAGGCGTACTGAGAGCCGTCCCCTCCGGTCACATAGTGCTTGCCAACCCGTGTCCAGGCATGGGCTATCGGCTTACCCTGTTCGTCCCTGCCCACACCCAGATACAGTGTACAGGGGATATGCTTTTCCAAAAACAGTTTTCTCGCCGTAAGCGCGCGCACCAGGCACAGGCTTTTCCAAGGCGTCCTGCTGCCTGAGCGGTTCACATACTCATGGACAATGCACACATACCTAAACTGTTCGTCCGTGATCGCATCGTCCCCGTTGGGGGTCTCCTCACCCAGAACTCCCCATGATCTCTGATAATTCTTGCGCGGAAGCGCAACAAGAAGAAACCGGTACCAGGCGGTCAGGAACCAGATGCGGATGGTGAGAAATTTGTGGGTGTTGTAGCGGAAGAAGTTCTTTATATCTACCATGAGGATCCACCATTATGCTTCAAATTGGGACATAATATCAGTCACGATACAATAACCACTGACATTTTATCACCGCGTGCCTGTATTCGCAATAAAAAGGAGACGACCGAAGCCGTCTCGAAAAATCATACTTTTATTGTGCCTCAGCAAGCAGAGGCATATGGTCCAAACAGACCAGATGCTCAAGGCGTGGTAGGTGTGAAAGGTCCTTCAACCTCACCATCAATATGATCTTCAGTAACGCCTGAACCAAAACCCTTCAGTAATGCGCCCGTTGCATCTGTGTAGAAACCATCATCACCGGTGTTGCCCTGACCCTGCTCGGTCATGTTCATTCCGATCGTCTCAAGAACGGGTGCTTCCCAAATCTTTTTCATATCAATATCCTCCCCAATTACTTCTGTCCGTCCGCTTCAGCAGCACCTGAAGCCCAGCCATAATACTTGTTGCCTGTCTCTGGATCAACATAAACGCCGTCCTCAACAGTGATAGTCTGTGCGCCGTACTTTGTCTCTTCTACTCCGAGCACTTCTACTTCGGGCTTATCCCACTTCTTCATTTTCTTCCTCCTTTTGTTAATAATGCTAAAACCATATAAAGCATTAAACCACGTCCCAAATAATAACACTATCTAAAGCGTGTGAAAAGTAATCTAACACCATTGTTACATTTGCAGATATCATATCTCGTCAAGGCGTTCATAAATGTAGTTGACCACCTCGTCCAGAGTGCTCTTATTCCTCGGCCTCAGGATCGAATATATCTTGAGTTTGGATGCTATCTGCATATACTTTATCATACTTTCGGGCTTCATCTTCATATCGCTGATAAAGAAATAGCAGAAGATATTGTCGGTAACGACCTTCAGTTTTTCGGCTCCGGTCACTTCCTCACATATCAGTTCGTCACCGTCATGACGCTTGATCCTGAACATCGCTTTTAAAGGACGCTGCTCATAGATATATTCCTCCGGATCCAGTCTTCTTGCGTATTTATTCTTCGTTTCACCCAGATATCGGAGTTTGCTCTTGTCTAAACCCAGGCGCTCCACCTGGTCTGCGCAGAGTCTCTGGACAGGGAATCCGGGATTGACCGTCATTGTCTCACTGTCCACCATACCGATATCATCGGCCACAAAGACCGTATCACGCTTCAGCAGCTCGAATGCCGTTGAAGACTTTCCGCTTCCGCTGGCACCGGAAATGATACATCCCTTTCCCTTATAATCTATGACACTGCCGTGCAGGGGGACATATCCTCTCTGTGTAAACAGCAATGCGAAAGCCAGACCTGTCAGGAAAGTCATGATATTGTAATCCGAATCTCCCTCTTCACGTTCGATCACTATGTGGTTTCCATTCTCGATATAATAGCAGCCCAGCCCGTTGATCAAGAACCAGTAGTAATGATCCTTAAATGCGGCAGCATAGCCCCTGCTGCGTTCTTCTTTGACAAAACCGGGTAAACTGCCAAGTTCCACATAAGCATCCGGATCATCGACCGGATCGATCGGAATGCCCTCAGTTATGCAGAAATTGGATCTGACATTTATTCTGTAAATAGTGCAGTAATACATTTTACTTTCCATATTGCTCCAGAAAGGCAGAAAGTGAACATACGAGGAACAGATCATGCAAATAATAATGCATATCTTTCTCCGCTTCTCTGTCAAATTTGTATTTATCAAACAGGGTTCTGATCTTACTTAAAGTTTCCGTATCCAAGTAATACTCTGCAGCCTTATCATACAGACGTTTTTGCGCTTCGGTCTCCGTTGCATCTCCGGCATGTTCCATCCTGTAAGCCAGATCGGCACTTTGCAGCCCTCTCCTGGCCACATCATAACGGGTGTATTTCGGAACTATACCACGCATTCCGTCCCGTACCAAACGTCTTTCCATTCCTCCGCCGCAAGTACATGTAACAGGCAATCCGGCTATCAGAGACATTATCATGGGGTGCCGGGTGATATCTCTGTTGAAGATACCGTAACAGAGTCCGAATTTAGTCTCATACATGGCCAGATTATTAAGTACAACATCAGACCACATAAAGTTCATCTGTTCACTCTTTTTGTCCATCTGCATATTACCCAGATTTCCCATATTCTTTTTTATCATCCTGAGAGCATTATATTTGTCGATAAGCTCGTTTTTTATAACTCTGCCGCCCGTAAAATCCGGTTTTGACAACCTTGCGGAAAAGAAAGTGGTCACAATATCCCCCGCAAGCTTTTTCCTGGAATATCTCCATCTTTTCCCAAAAGTATTAAGCTCTTTGACCGCTCGCACCAAGTGCCCCGACCTCACTAAACGGTAGGCAGTATTTGTAATGCTCCCGTATGATATGGTCCCGTTACCGGTCTGACCTGTCAAAAGCAAGCTGCAGTCTTTTGCCGCAGACTCCTTGTAGAGCTCTTCCATCCAAACAGTATTGACTGTAGCCTTATACGGAACTTCCAAAATGCGTGTAACAGGCATGGCATCTTTAACCGCGTTCTTATCCGGACATGACAGAAAAGACGGAATAATATCCGGGTACTCCCTGACGATCTTCATTACGCCCTCAGTCTCATCCGCGACCCTGCCTTCCGGAACCTTTTCATCAAAACCTTCCAGCGGCACAGAAGTAAAACTGTATAACTTCTTTCCCCTTTCGGATAATGTCCGGACAGCCAGACATGCGACCGTGGATGAATCGAGACCACTGCTCAAAGTAGCCGCTGTTTCCTTAGAAGCACGTAAGATCCCTCTCATGCACTTGTCCATTGTATTTTGGAAAAGAGTCAGTCCTTCCTCATCGCTGACCCTATATTTTGTTACATGCTTACGAGGATCCCAGTAGCTGACTTTCTCTGCAGTCCTGCCAGTTTCATCTATGACCAGAACTCTGTGCGGTTCAAGCTGATATATTCCTTCAAACGGTGAAAGATCGGGCACAACATACATGCTCGGAGAGCTGTTCAGGCCCCAGTATGTTATCCACTGCTCACAGATGCCGATCTTTTCCTCTGCCGCGTTTAATATGGGCCTAACAAGAGTAGAAAAATAGAATGCATCGCCGGTCTTGCGATAATAAATACATCTGCAGGCCGCGTGATCGGTAAACAGATACAGCTTTTTTTCTTTTTTGTCGTAGAAGCACGCTGAAAATGCACCAAAAAGATGCTCTCCGAATTCAAGCCTCCACCGCTTGAACGCAGCAAGCAGAACCGCTCCGTCCGGAGTATCGGGTGCAAGACCGAGTTCGGCAGCCACAGCAGTTTTATCGTCCACCATGCCATCCATTACAAAGCAGCAATCACTATCCTCATAAGGAAACCGCTCGCGCTCCGAACCTTCGATGAGAAACTGTTCGGCGCAGCCCATGATAAGGTTGTCCTTTGCCGCGACCGAATATCTGTCGATCCTGCATTCTGAGTATCCGGCTTTCATTTTATCCGCGATATCTTCACTGACCTTCCCGGAAAAAGAGATCATTCCGAAAATAGCTGACATTCTTTATTCGCTCCTTAATTCCACGCACTTAACCTTCTTATCTTCTATCAGCAGCTGTCTGTCGCAGTACTTCAGTATGCTCTTTCTGTGCGTGATGATAACACATGTAGGTCTGGGCTTGAGATCCATCAGCCCCGTTATTACCTGCTGCTCCGTAGCCTCATCCAGAGCCGAGGTGGCTTCATCGAGGATCAGGAAGGGTGACTTCCTGATAAACGCTCTGGCTATAGCTATCCTCTGTGCCTGTCCCTCAGAAAGACCGTATCCTTTCTCACCGATCACTGTATCGAGCCCCTTCGTCAGACTCATCACAAAGTCATATCCGGCGGACAGCTTCAGTGCCTCCATCATCTCATCCTCTGTGGCATCTATCTTGCCCATCCTGATATTCTCTCGGATGGTACCGCTGAACAGTGTATTTCCCTGCGGCACATATGAGATATAGTCGCGCATGGCGGCATTATTATCCTCTGTATTGCCTTTCCCGTCATAATAAGAGATAAATCCCGTATACTTGGTCAAAAACGACAGCATGAGGCGTACAAGCGTGGTTTTTCCGATACCTGACTCTCCGACGATCGCTATGAATTCTCCGGGCTTAATATCAACAGTACAGCCTTCGATAACCGGTTCATCCGTATATCCGAATGAGAGGTCATCGATCCTCGCGCCGATTTCGTTGCCCACAAGCGTATTCTCCGAAACCGGCTCCATATCTATGTTCTGGAGTTCAATGATACGTCCTGCGCTCGCCAGGATCATGACCATAGACGGGATCTGCTGTGCCAGCCCCATAATGGGTGCCTGGACCCTGTTTACCAGCGTCAGGAACACCGTCATGGTTCCGTATGTTATCTCGCCCCGATAGATCAAAAGCGCACCATACGCAAATGCAGCGATATAGCCTATCTGGAAGGCCATACTCATCGCAGCGGAGCTTGCCATACTCATTTTGGTCTTTTTAAAAACCCAGCCGAAGCGCTCTTCCCTGAGTTCCGTAAGCCTTTCCGATGCATAATCTTCATTGCGGAAAGACTTAACGATCAACAGATTTGCCAGACTTTCCTGCAAAAACGAGCGATACTTTGCCTCAGACTCCTGCACCTTCACCTGCAGCCTCTTGATCTTTCTGCCGAGCCACCAGCTGGCGATTCCGGCCACCGGTGCCACGCAGAGTCCCAGACACGCCAGCAAAGGCGAGTATGCAAACAGCATAAAAAAGACAACCACCAATTCTATCATCAGTCTGACAACATTGGGGATCGTGGTGATTATTCCGTTCGAGATATTTCCCGCGTCACTCGTGAGGCGGGTCATCAGGTCTCCCGTGTGATACTTCTCAACCGTAGACCAGTTCGAACGGATTATTTTATTGTAAACCTGCAGCCTTATCCCAAAAGAGAATTTCTCATTCAGCGTTGTATTTATGAGAACAAGGATATTCTCCATAACCAACATCGCTGCCATCAGACATACATACACAACAAGGAATCTGACAAACGCATTCCCCGTCGTGGCATTATCGATGATCCTCTTTGAGCAGGCAACCATAACCAGCGACATGCCCGTCACGGACAATTCCATCAGCATTTTTAAGAATATCCTGCCCGCATAAGGCTTAGAATACCCCATCAGCCACTTGAAGTAGTGCATCTGGTTATCCCTGTCGCGCCACAGCTCTTTTGCTCTTGTAGCCATTATCTAAATCCCTTATCAAATAAAATCGTAATGTTCCATCTTACCTAGGAACTCCATAACCTGCTTTTCACAAACTTCCGGCTCCACCTCGTATTCGTCGAGGAGTTTTGCGATTATCTCGGCGGGGGTAGTCTCCTGCTGCAGATAATCCCAGATATCATTGCCGACCCCTTTGATCAGGAAATATTTGCCCGATTCGAAGTCGATCATGACCTTCTCGCCTGCGAGATCGGTAACTTCGATCTGTTTTTTAAGAACGATTCTTTTCTGCTTATTCATGCGTATTTATCCCTTCAGTAACTCCGGCGGTACTATCATTTTATCAAGCCCATCTGCCGTAATCTCTCAACCTTCGCATCCACTTTATTCATGCGGACAGCGCCCGAGATTCTTTCGTCTTTTCTGAATATCCTGTCGTATGTATATTTTGCAATCCTGTGGATCCAGCCAATCGGCAAAAGGATCGGACACTTTCTGACATATGCATACTCTTCCGGAAAATCCTTCACACCGGGGAACAGATAACACACTCTCTCAAAGCCTTTGCCGCGTTTATCCAGTCTGCTGTTGTCTCCGGTGAGATACGGCATCATATTATATGTGAGTTGGAACAGGTTCTGCTCATCGAACTCATCCCTGTTAAGAAGCATAAGCTCAGCAATAGCAGACTCTGCAGCCTTTTCATCAAAAGCTTCCGGACTCAGTTGTTCCATCGCTGGCAATCTGTCAAAGCCCAGAAAACCGACTGCTATCCCGTACATTTGTGAAAAGAAATGCCAGTATTCCAGTAACACCATACGCTCTTTTAACAGCTTCAGATCCATTTCATCAGCATGAGCGTAAAAGAACAGCATGATGTCTGTCAAAAACCTGATATTGGCATGCTCAAACATCAGATGCTTGTAGAGATGGAACATCAGGAATATCAGCTGTTCCCCGTAATCTATCGTATCACACTCAACACCGTCAAAAGTTGCATGAACTCTTTTTTCAGTCAGTTTCATGCTTTCCAGCACATCGATCTTAGTTCCCTTTACAAAGGACCAGAGTTTGCTGTGCAGCTCTATGTAATGCTTCCCGGGAAGCATGTATTTAACAACATTTTCGTTGGAATCTTCTTTGTCGAACACATAACCCAGACGCTCCAGAATGCTCACCATTCTGTCCCTGTCTTTCTCATCGATATACATATCCGTATCCGACGAGAATCGCATTGAAGGCTCAGGGTACAAGGAAGAAAGCACCACCCCCTTAAACACCAGAACCGGTACCTCTTCCTCACGTGCGATCTTTATGACTTTTTTTAGAATACTTTTTTTCCCGGCTTCCGATATGCCGCGAAGGATGACCGTGGTTTCCATATTGGAGACCTGTGGCTTCAATACATCCGTTTCCTTTGCAATAGCCTTGAGTCTCTTAAAGACGATACCAAGCATCCCCGTCTCGGCCGCCAGTTTTACTACCTTTTCCCAGTCAGTCCGAGAATAATCATCCCCCTCTGTAAGATCATTCCCGTGTATCGACTCTTTGATCAGATTAAGGTAGTCCCTTACACTCTTTTCCACTTTAAGTTTTCCATCCTTATACACTGTCGGAGTAATACTCCATTGTGCATTTTACTACAAAAAAGTCAAAAACGAAAGGGATAAATTATAATGGCAATACTCAACAGAACCAGCTCAGGAAATCTTTTTCCTATTTCCGCTTCATATCAACGATTCTCGCCAAATCAGCTACACTTCTGACGCTCATCAGCTCTGTTTCCGAAATCCGAATCGAGTAATATCGCTCGATATCAGCTACGACAGCCATTATTTCAATAGACGAAAGCTCCAGATCATCCATTATTAAGCTGTCTTCAAAAATCTCATTAGCAGGAATGTCTGCTATTTCTTCGATTGACTTTGCAATCCTTATTACACTCTCTTCCATACCGGCTGGTCTCCTTACCGCTTTATTTTTCCGCTTGCTGTTTTTTCGATCTCGGTTTTTCTTATATTAACCGTATAAATCCTTTTATATATGGGCATTTTTTCATTCAATGAATATATATATTCCCTTAATGTCTCTTCATCTGCATCCGGTGCAAAAATATCTGCTGCTATCCGGTCATTTTTTTCATATACCTTGCACTCTTTTATCAGCTCATTCTTATAGATCAATGTTTCTAATTCTTCAGGGCTTATATTTTCCCCTCCGGAGAGTATTATCAGATTGTTCTTACGCCCTGTAATATACACATAACCGTCTTTATCAATATATCCGAGGTCTCCTGTATATATAACCCCGTCTTTCATAGTACTGGCTGTTTCTTCAGCGTTCTTATAATACCCAAGCATATTCCCCCAATGCTTGATACATATTTCACCATCATCGATAAAGACTTCTGCATTATCAACAGCACGTCCTACCGATCTCGCGTGATTCTCCATATCCAGATTAACAGTAACGCTTCCACCTACTTCTGTCTGCCCGTAAAACTGTCCGACACTTATACCATTCTTAATAAAAAGATTTACCTGCTCCGTATCTAATGGCGCACCGCCAGAAAGAATATGTCTCACATGTCCGATTCTGTCTTTTCTGCCCTTCTTTATGCAAGTGATCCATAGTTTAAAAGTTGCAGGGATAACCGCGCCTATATCAATATCGTGATGCGCAAGATCCTCCAGTATATTCCTTGGATCACTGCTCAGGCATATCGTGCATCCCATGACTGGCCAGCTTACCCAAACCAGCATCCCTCCGACGTGATAGAAAGGAAAGTTCGTATAAGCAATTGCTCCTACGGGGTCTTCTTTTTTTTCTAAATATGCCTTAGGCAGAATATATCTCTTGTCATGAAACAAACTATCTGCTGAGAGTACAACACCTTTTGAAAGACTGGTTGTTCCGGATGTGTAAATGATCAATGCCGGTTCATGTCGTTCTTCTTCGGTAAAATCCGACAATGCTTTTCTGCCCTCAAAGCCATCAAACAGATCATCCTGCTTTTTAACTATAAGCCCATACTGCTCAAATTCATCTTCTTCGGAAGATACTATCAGAAGATCCAACTCCGCATTGTTTATGGCAAAAGCAATATTTTCTTTCCTCTCCATGTCATTGATCGGAACTGCCACTGCTCTGCTGAAAATGATCGCTCCTAAAAGCACCAGGTATTCATAGCCGCTTCGAGAAATGATACCAACATGTTTCCCCTTAGGATCTCCAAGTATCTTATCCAAAGCAAATGCATAGTGTTCCATATCAGTACAGTAATCTATAAAAGTTCTTTGCTCCATGCTCTCACCATGAACCGTCCTGAACATGATATTATCCGAATACCCCTTCAGTATTTCCAAGTATCTAAGCATAAAACTCCTTTCCGATACCAACTTTCTTCAAACTATTACGAAAGCTTTCCTCTTTTTCATCTTATTCAGTCGCATCCCTTTTCCCTCTGACAGCATCAATGCAACCAGAGACTCTGATCACAATAAAAACTCCTATAAATATAATGATCAATCTGATAATATACGCACTGATGAAACCAAACAAGGGATGATCAGCTAATTTTTCTCCGAACTTATACCAAGGGATCGCTATCATTTCTACCGAATGAACGCACATTACATACAAAGAATAGCGACCGACCATCCTTATCAGCCCTGATATTTTTCCCTGCAACACATTCAATCTCAGGAACAGATACAAAGACAATATTCCGAATAACCCGTTTTCAATATATGTTATAGGTCCCAAAGAATAGACATTGTCTGCCATCTCAGTAATCAATCCAAACGAACACAGGACCATATTGGGAACGATGACCCATACCGCATATAAAACCTTTTCTTTTCTTGAGAACTCTTTGGAAAAGAACTTTGTTTTCTTGAGATAATATCCAAGATACACATAGAGAATACCTACGAGTCCCTGCGAAATACACCATGGCGTGTATTTTACGTAGCTCAATAGCCAGCCCAGTATTGAGCATGCTAAAACAACATGCGGGATTCTCTTTTCCTCGACTTTGTTAAGCACCAGATTAAATAATGACATTGACCAGAACATTGCCAGCAGATACCACACAGGACCATTGGCAAACAATGTCACATTTCCAAATGAAAAAGTCTGAGACAAACCAAGAGCCATTCCTCCGAATACTTTTAAGCTTTCAGATACTGCACCAGGCATATATCTAAAAAAAGAATAATGCACGATGCAGTTTAAGAGAATGGTCAATATCATCGTAATGACATATGGCTTGACCAATTCTTTTCCCCAAATGGAAAAACCTTTAGATACAGTTCGCTTTCTCAAACCATATCCTGCGACTATCAGCAATGCGGGAATAATAGCTATAACGAATGGTATAACTATTGCAAAGATCAATCTTGCGATAAGAGGTATGCCATAAATATACGATAAAAACTTAAACCATTTATCACCCTCAACTGCAGTTGCCTTATCAACCACCAATTCCGGAAAAATTGATCTGTTATGAGCAAACACGATAAGAAACATTGCTACGCCCTTCAACAGATCAAACATTCCTACCGTATTCTCGATTTTTGTTTTTTCTTTCATTTCAATATCCAATTCTCATTTTGGGCTGCTCACCCCATCAGTTAAAGCATCAATGCTCTGATCATATCTCTATATTCCCCCATGACGAACTACGCCAGTTCAGGTCACTCTGATGCTCCTTTTCACGCTTTATCACTATATCTATGCCTTTTACGCAATCAAGATCGATGTTTTCACCAGATTGATCCATGCCAAAGACCGTGTAAAAGGTTTTGTACTCACCGTTGACTACATGGGAAAGATCCACGCTCAATATACTCTCACCCGTATCACCTGACACACCGTTGATCCGATCATAGAAGACCTTCGTTGCAAAAACATGTTCCTCACTGTCAGCAAGTTCAACACGAATACCAACTTTTACTACATCCTTAACAATACACCATTTAAGCTTGATATCCAGGTTGTCATATCCCGCAATCGGTACAGACTTATTCAGATACTCCGCACTTGTCAGGCGCACATCCTCTCGGCCGAGCCATCCGGGTCTTACATAGTCGGTGTAGTCTGCAAATGAATCTGTTTTCACACTTTCATTTCCAAAATACCGTTTGCAGGCCTCATCTGTATCTCCGTCATATACTATTCTGCCATGATCGAGTATAATGCAGCGCTTACAGAGTCTTCTGACAGATTCCATGTTATGACTCACATACAGTATTGTTCTCTGCTCCTGTGCCGCGATTTCTCGCATCTTGTCCAGACATTTATGCTGAAATTTTACATCACCGACTGCAAGCACCTCATCCATGATCAGTATATCGGCATCAAGGTGTGCGGATACCGAGAAAGCCAATTTAACGTACATTCCTGATGAATAGCGTTTTACAGGCGTATCTATAAACTGCTCACATTCCGAGAACTCTATGATCGATGCAAGCTTCGAATCAATTTCTTTCCTGTTCATGCCAAGAATGGAACCATTCAGGTAAATGTTCTCTCTCCCGGTTAGTTCCGGGTGAAAACCGGTTCCGACCTCCAGCAGGCTGGCCACTTTACCGTCTATATAGATTTCACCTCTGGTCGGACTGGTTATCCTGGAGATTAACTTAAGCAGTGTTGACTTCCCGGCACCATTCGCACCGATTATACCAAGAGTTTCACCTTTCCTGACCTCAAATGAAACGTTGTCCAGCGCAGTAAAACTTTCGTTATGCAGTTTTTGCGCTTCCGCCTTATTTCGTCTCCTGATAGCATCGCGAAGGGTTTCGCCCGTAACGGTTCCCAGAATATAGTCTTTGCCGATATTTGAGACTTTTAATATAAGATCGTCGTCCATAACATTATCCTTTTACTGCCTTCTTCGTCTGTCGCCCTTAGCTTCCTGTATAAGGCCTTCCGAGACTTTTTTGATATATTTGCCGACCGCTTTGTTGGTCTGACCTGACATTATCCCGGCACAGATCTCTTCATCCGGAAGTTCATCAAGTTTATATAATATCTGATTACTGATAGCCGCTCTGCATATACGGTCAAACTCTTTTATGACCTGCTTTTTCTTAAATCTTTTTGCTTCCGTGTAAACGTCTTCCAACAGATTAATGATCCTCGGAATAACAGTCTTTTGATCCAGCGTTCCCATTATGGAGTTGATCCTCTGCCGATAATAATACAGATAATTAACCAAAAAGACCGTATTCTTGGCACACATCAGGTATTCCAGCAAAAAGCATATATCCTCAGCAAAGACCTGCTTTGTGTCTTTAAACGAAAGCCCATTCGTCCTGATTATCGATCTGTTGAACAATCTGCTCCATGCTTCCCAGCCATCCTTATACTGGAGCAGTCTCTCTGTACTGTGCCAGATATAATCACCTTCGTTTTTGATCCTCACATTTTCCTGACTTTCTCTGAAAAAAATGTATTCCGGATCACTGCCGTTTTCATCTGTCTTGATATACTGAAATGCATAAAGATCCCCTTTTGCAAAACGCATTCTCTCGCAAATGGTTTCCAGGGCATCCGACGAAATAAAATCATCACTGTCAATAAACCACAGCCAATCACCTGCTGCCTCTTCTATGCCGCGGTTTCTGGCACCTGACAGTCCTCTGTTCTCCTGATGAATGACTTTTGCCCTCGCTGTTCTTCCTGCTCTGCCATTGAATTTATTGCAGAATTCATCGCACATCCTGCCGCTGCTGTCTGTAGAGCCATCATCAACAAGGATCACTTCAAAATCATCAAAAGCCTGTGCTGCAATTGAATCAAGGCAGGCCTTCAGATATTTATCTGTATTGAAAACAGGAATAATAATGCTGAATAACATTTATGTCCCCCTAAATAATGTCTATAAAATCCTTCTCCGCTCGTCCGAACATTATAAGTCCGATAACAGAAACAACAACAGTAAATACAATGCTGTAGATCATACCGGGAAGAAATATCTCACCGGTACCGGTCAGGCAGTACCTAAATCCCTCGATCAGCGATGACATCGGATTGATGTATACAAAGCGTCTGATCAGCGGTGAAAGCTGTGATGTCGGATAGAGAACTGGAGATATGTACATCAGTGCTGACATAGCTATGCCGGTCAGATGTTCAAAATCTCTGTATTTAACAGTCATAGCAGATATGATAAGACCAAGAGCAGTGCCCATACATGTGGTCAGGAGTAGTAACGGAATGATCCCCAGAATGGCAAAACCGGTAAATACAACCTCGCCATGTATGATAAAAACGATCAAAACCACGATGCATACAGCAAACTGCAGCATGCATCTGGCGAGACACAGCAGCGCATTTGAAAGAGGCACAATGAGTCTGGGGAAATAGACCTTGCCGAACAGATAAGAATTCTCCATCAGAACCCGCGTATTGCCATGAAAGCACGAAGAAAAAAGATTCCAGATAACATTACCTGACAGGCAGAACAGAAAGTAAGGGACTCCGTCAGACGACATTTTCCCGACATAGCCGAATACAAAAGTAAATATCCCCGAATTCAGGATAACGCTGAAGATCATCCATAAGGGGCCCAGTATCGTCTGTTTATACTGAAGCGAATAATTTCTCTTAAACAGCATGAAAACCAGGCTTCTGTACTGCCGGATTTCTTTAAAATCGACATTCCAAAGCTTGGTTTTACTGCTAATCACTGTACGCCATGTTTTCATGAAAAAGCTCCGATCTATTGCTTTTCTCCGAAGATCAGGTCCTCGATCGCTTTGAAGCGCTCGTCCTGATTGATGATCTTTTTACGTTCAATGATCTTTTGCTTATAATACTTCTGCAGCGACGGATCATCCAACACCTTCTTCATCCCCTCATAAACACCCTTTACCGAAGGCTCCGTAACGATACCATACTCACTGTCGCCTATCAACTCACGCACACCTGAACAGTCCGTCAATAGCAGCGGAGTATCCAGCAGGGCAGCCTCCTGACTGACGAGCGAATAACCTTCGAATATTGATGTTGACAGAAGCCAGTCTGCCATCTTCATGTATTTATAAGGATTACTTCTGACTCCCAGAAACTGAACGTTCTTGATCTTCAACCTGTTCACGGAACGCATTATGCGATCATATTCATCGCCCCAGTCTTCTCTGCCGCCTATAACCTTTACATCAAATGAATAACCGTCCTGTTCGAGCATGTGTACCGCTTCCAGAAGCATATCGTAACCCTTCTGATAGTTTATTCGCCCCACTACCACGAACAGCGGCTTACCTTCTTCTTTTTTGATGTCTATAACAGGTTCATTCCCATCATATTCAATCTTTTCAGTATTTAACGGGTTATATTTTACCACATAGTTTCCGGTGTCTCCAAGTACCTCAATGAGGGATTTTTTTATGTCTTCTGAGACACAGACAACATTGGTATACTTCTTCAATGTGTTGAACTCATTCTCGGCTGAACCATACAGATACTGCGAATAGTAATAACTGTTGTAATCGGTATGGTACCATGTGAATTTCCGAGGCGCTTTATAATCAGCCATCATTTGCGTCACTTCCCCATCCTTCAGGGAAATGATGACATCAAAGTCATTATGCTCCTTGAGATAATTACGTCTGATCCTGCAGATGACCTTTTTGATCATGCATTTCACGTAGGCAAGGCTGATCTTTCTGCTGTATCGCGGATAAACCGTTTTGAAAATATATTTAACATCCTCAGGGTAGTAATCATAAAAGTCGTGCTCCTTGTAGGTTGACATGACTGTAAGATTGCACTTATCATGCCAGCGCTTAACAAAATCCTGCAGCAGTTTTTCAACGCCACCGCCTTTGATAAGATCGTTAACTATAAGGACTTTCTGCATAAAACGCACCTCCAATGTAATCTTATCATGTTTTATAGAAAACAACACTCTTTTCGCATATTATTTGCCGTTCAAGTATATATTATGATGTATATCCGTGTCAATTAAACAAAAATGAAAATCATTTGATTTTGTTTAATAGAGGCATTATAATATGCTCAGAGGTGAATCATATGAAACTAATCGATAGAGATTTGTATTTAAATCAGCTAACAGATGTATATGGTACTCCTGATATTAAAGTTATTACAGGTGTACGCAGAAGCGGAAAGTCAAAACTAATGGAGGCTTTTCATTATTATCTGGCTAACAAATATAAAGATGTAAATATTATTCATATCAACCTTATTATGCCGGAGAATGAGGGCCTGAAGGAATACCACGCCTTATACAACTATGTAAATGAGAAATATATCCCGGGACGCGAAAACGTGTTATTAATTGACGAAGTGCAGATGTGTGAGGGGTTTGAAAAAGCAATAATTGGTTTTCACACTTCTGAAAAGTATGATATCTACATTACCGGATCGAATGCTTTTTTACTTAGCAGTGACCTAGCGACTTTATTCACCGGCAGAACATTCAGGATAGAAGTGTATCCTTTTTCTTTCAAAGAATTCTGCAAATACTATGATTTATCTGATCCCCAGTCAGCGCTGGACAGATATCTGGTTGAAGGTGGTATGGCGGGATCGTATGTTTATAAGAATGAAGTGGGTAAAAATAAATATCTGAAAGACATTTATAATACATTGATCATGCGGGATATTGTTCAGAAATTCAGCATAAGAAAGCCGGTATTAATAGAAAAAGTTTCAGATTTTCTTATGGATAATATATCAAATATTACATCTGCCAGAAGTATTACAGCGTCAATTCTAAGAGGAGATACGCCTGCATCAAACGCCACGGTCACATCATATATAAAGTATTTGTGTAATGCTTATGCGTTCTATAAAGTCCGTAAATATGATATTCGAGGGAAAAAGTATCTGGCTTCCCATGACAAATATTATTTGAGTGACCATTCGTTCCGGTATGCATTTCTCGGAAGAAGGAATATGGACTATGGCAGAACTATAGAAAATATTATAGCCATAGAATTGCTCAGACGAGGATATGATATTTATGTTGGCGCCCTTTATAAAAAAGAAATTGATTTTGTTGCTATACGACAAAGCGAGAAGCTCTATATTCAAGTATCAGGCAATATCTCTGATTCAAAAACATTGAGCCGAGAGCTTGAGCCGCTCAAGGCGATAAAGGATGCGTACCCTAAAGTACTATTGGCAAGAACCAGAAACCCGCAATACGATATCGAAGGAATTCAGGTAATAGATATTGCGGAATGGCTGATAAGGGATAAATTCAATTAATAGCTATTTTAATAACGGGTGACGGTTACTGCAGCCAAGTGGCCAATGATATGTAAACAGTGGCCACTTGGCTCGATCCTTTCCGGTTTGTTAACTGTGTCACTTACCGCCCGCAGGGTTACCGACACGTGGGCGGTTATTGTTCAGACTGAATTTGCGAAAAACTATTGACAGTATCTTTTTCGCAGTAACGTAATACGCTTCATCCCTAAAGAGGAAAGCCCTATAGCATTTATCATGAAATACAATGTCATATTCTGTATTACAAATAGCATGCAAATATGAAAAACTATATTTATCAGAATAATCGTCTTTATAAATCTCTTCTTTTTTGCATCATCAGTTTTAGCCAGTTCCGACACATATACCGTTATTATTCCAGCAAGCAAAAATGCAAAGCCTAAGGCTCCTATCAGGCCCTCGTCACTTATTATTCCCACATATCCCACATCATATGTATGGGATTTGCGCCATTTTCCGTTCCATTTATAGTAGATATCACCTCTGCGATCAGCTCCTGCTCCCAAACCAAATAACGGATTAACACTCACGGTATACTCTATACCGGAGAATTGAGATAGCCTCGAAGCATTTCCCTCTTTTGCATTGGTTCCGTATCCGCCGCTTCCTTCCGGTGCGCCTTCGTTCAGATCAAAATCAAATCCAACAGCATTAAGAAGTGATTTAACTGTAGTATCGTAGTAATACTTCAGATTCACGCTTACTGCACGCTGACCGAAAATCAATACGGCCGCGATCACTGCTCCGATAGCAAAACGCCTGAATAACTTTCCCCGCTCTTCTTTTTCGCTCAAAAAGAAATAAAGAAGTACAGTTATTCCGTATGCGAATAGACTCCCGCGACTCCCGGTAAAAACCAGTGCAAAGAAGTGCAAAATAGCAATAATAAAAAACCTTTTTTCTTTTGTACGTCCGTATAGCCAGAATACAAATGGCGCCATAACGCTCATATAAAAAGCCATAAGGTTGGCATGCCCGAACGATGTAGCTGCTCTAAGCAATCCCATACGTATATAGCGTTCACTCAAAAAACTTCTTTTAACCGTATAGAGATAATCAAACAGGCAGACACCTGTCAAAGTTTCCAGAATACCCAGTATCGAGATAACGCCGCACCCATATACCAGCATTTTTACCGCTTTAAGCCTTTTTTCATCATTCGAAAGGAACTCTGGGAATATGATGATCAGCGCTATCTGTTCCGCTAACATCTTAAAGATATTATTTATGGCATCAGAATAAGTCCTAAAATAATAAAGGTTCGCTAATAATCGCATTGAAAAATAAATCCCCATGCAGATCCACACACCTTTGTTACGCGGGACACTGAATTCCTTCTTCTTTATCACGTATACTGCAAAGAGTATATATAATACCAGAAATAATACTCTGGAAACCGAGAGCAAAGGCAAACTACCCGAAAACTCCAACGCAAAATAATTGGGGAGAAGGAAATAAATGAAGCAAAAGAAATAAATAAAGCGTTCAGTCGTACGACCAATTGCTCCTTGTTCTGTTTTCATACCTTTCATTCCTTTTTCTTAAGTATCTCGTTATCAATTCTATCCAATAGAGCTGCTCCATCCAATCCCTCAAATTTTAATGCATACAGAAATTCAGGATCATCAAAATAACCGTAATCCTGCATAATTAGATTAGGTTCCGCCTGTCCTTTTCTGTCCCGAGAAACGCACTGTCCCCATCCTGCACAAAAAAGTGCACCTTTATACTCGTTTTCAACGTTATAAATCTGATCTCGCAAGTTCGAATTATACACTAGCGTCTGAACAAACACTTCGTCCCCGAGTATTGAGTGTTTAAATATCTGCTTAACCTTATCCTCGTTCTTCAGGATATAGCGGGCGCAAGGTTCGGTTATAGACCAATACGACAGCCCCTTTTCAACTATCATATTATATCTCTCGAATCTATTCACATTAAACAGTCGCTGAATCCTAACAAAGCAATTACGTAAAAGTATTGCTGCATAATCTGTCAGTTTCGTCGGTTTACCTACTTCATTAAAAAGGTGGTAGTATGCAACCCTGTTAATTGCATACACCGGGTTCCTCACAAAACCGACAAATTCTTTCCCGTAATGACGATCAAAAAAATCAAATATATATTTTTGCGTCTTAATCGGATAAGACGCCCCTGTCATCAAGTGATAGTACTGATAATTATTTCCCGATGAAACTGCTGTTTTAAGCAATTCAATTTCACATCGAATTTGAGAATAACCTGCCCAGCGCACATCTATTCTTGGTATCCAAATAATCTTAGAACAGTTCGCAATTATTTCAGATATCGGTTCTTTGCATTTTATATCTAGATGAATATATATATCGTTATTTTCATGGTCAAGCGCTCTTACCAGTCGCTTTAACAGATCTAAACGATGATGCGCCATTATCAAATATGCGTGTTTGGACATTTCACCATAATTCCTAAAAAATATCGTTGTCTTCCAGAAAAGTTCCACTTTAAGCGCTTTTAGAGGATCCCTGCTGAATAGTCCTCAAGCCATTTGGGGCCACGCTTTCTTTCAAACAAGACCGACAAAAAATTATAATTATTAACCTTTCAATTCCACAATGCACAGATGTCTTTCATTCGACCTTCGTATAGATCTTCAACGGAATAGTGTTCTTCTATCGCTTTACGATATGATTGTATTTTATCAGGATTTAGTAACAGGTCTCGTATTGCATATTCCAGTTCATCTACAGAATTATCGATCAAGACACCATATTTTTCATCAAAAACCTCTCTTACTCCCGAGCAACCTACAGCAATTGTCGGGATCCCAAGTATAAAGGCCTCCTGAATAGCCAGCCCATAGCTCTCACTAATAGAAGTGCTTACAAAAAGATCTGCTTGTCCCAAAAACTTAAAAGGATTTTCCTGAAATCCCAGAAAAGACACATTGTCCAATTCGTGTTCTTTCACATACTGTTTTAAACTCTGCTCTTCATCCCCCTCTCCAATAATCCAGACATCAAAAAGAATACTTCCGTTTATTCTGTTACAAGCTTCCAGCAATAAAGCAAAGTTCTTACTTTTCCTCAAAGCCCCGATGGCGACTAACAGCGGTCTGGATGCGTTCTTAGATATGCTACAAGTTTCCTTTGCTTTCACTCGAATTCTCATCCAGTCTATCGGATTCAGTTTTACGCAAAGGTTTCCCATATTACCAATAGTAGAAATCACCCCAGCTCTTGCGCTTTCCGATACGCACACCACTTTATCATAGCAACCATAGATTCGACCTTCTTCTGAAATACTTGAATAAACACTATTATGCCAAGCTAAATCATGTAGAGTACTAAAATCGCAGTGTACCCAAGCAAACTTTTTTCTTGCCGGTAATTCAATTCCGTCTTTTGTAGCTAAGCCCTCAATCCATGCAATACCAACATCATATTTATGTAGTTTCAAGTAAGATAATATACATACCCTATACGACTTTCTGATAAGTGAACTAAATAAGTTCAGAAAAATATTATTTCCATATGTTTTTTTGGGTAATCTTGCCCTAATACATTTAACCTTCGGATCCAAAGCTGCCAACTTATAATCTTCCTTATTCTTTGGCATAGCTAGAATAGTTACCTCATTTCCGGTATTCACAAGATAATCTGTAAGAGAGCATAACACCCCTTGTGGACCTCGTCCGTAAATACTCATACAGCAAAAAACAAATTTCATAGCACACCTCTTGATCAATTATCAGCAATACTACCGAAATAAACTACGTTTTATTTCTCCAAGTATCATTCTTATTCCTGCCCCCAAAGGAAGATAACGAAAAATGACACAAGCTTTTTTGTATCCAGAAAAATCAGAAATAAATGAGTGCCTGATAAGCAGTTTTTTAGCACGTATGACTCTTCTGCGCAACTTTTGGGGGTTATAGATCCGACGAATATTATTTGCTTTAATTAAGCGATTGTACCACTCTACCGCCTCAAGAGATATCTTTGCATCTGAAAAATAGCCAGAGGAATAGAAGTAATGCATATCAACCTCTGCGTCAGACACATTGTCTAACAATTCCAATAGTAATTTCTTCTGTGTAATCTTATCGCAGTTTATCTGCACATCTCTTTTAGCAACGGAGATCATTGCATTGTGTCTTCTATGATATAGCAGTACTTCATTTATTACCGATATCTTCCCATAATGACTGGTTGCTTCCCACATACCATAGTCTTGAGCATATATCAACTGCTCATCATACGTGATATCGTGTTGCAATAGCGGTTCATGCCTTATCATAACAGTCGGATGACTCGGTCCCGGATTAACAAATAGCAGTTCAACAAGATATTCGTCCATTCTATTCTTTTTCCTAGGATGAATATACTCCTTTACTTTCCCATTAATTATCTCTTCTGTTTGAGTACCGCAAACAATAACATCCGTATTCGCTTCCATAAACATGTATTGTTTTTCAAACCTGTCTGGAAGCGATATATCATCAGCATCCATTCTGGCGATATATTTTCCCTTTGCCTCCTTTAATCCAATATTTAATGATTTAGTAATGCCTATATTTGATGTGTTATGAATAATCCTTACGTGTTCGTCCTTAATCCCATTCAAATAAACATCAGCCCCGTTTGTTGAGCCATCATCAATGATAAGAAATTCAAAATCACGAAAGGTTTGGTTAAGAATACTATCAACTGACTCCTTAAGCATTGATACTTCTGTATTGAATGTAGGCATTATTACACTGATACTAATTGGAAAAACCATATTCTGCTCCAGCATGCCTTGGGTTCTATTAATTCTTACCCATGATTTCTATTTCCCGGAATATTCTTTCGCTATTATACTCATCATATAGCGGAAAGAAGCTCTCTATCCGTTGCCTGTATTGGGCGCTTATCTTGAAGTCATTTGAAATATACTTCTCCAAAAGTTCTAATAATACTTCCTCGCTTTGGGTCACTTCTCCAAACCCTAAATTACGATAGTCAAACCACCCATTATCATAATGATCCCTAAATATTCTTTCATCATCAAACTGATAATACATAACCGGCTTCTTCATATACGCAAAGTCAAAATTGACACTCGAATAATCGGTTATCAAAAGTGACGATTCCATTAGTAACGGCTGAACATCAAACTCTTTGCAATCGCCTATGATTATATTGCTGTTCGAGGACCTAAATGCATCAACGAATTTCTGCATCTCCTGATGCGGATAAAAAATTATTTTAGTCTCACTCTTTTCGGCAATCTCAATCAATTTGGGACTTTCCAACAGATGATTCCACTTTTCAACATATTCGCTATTTATGACTTCTTGTTTTGACGAATTTTTTAACCACTTACGCCAGGTAGGCATAATCAATACTTGTCTCTTGGTTTTTATACTATGTAATGAATCAAATCGAGCAAATCCCGTATATTTGACTTCTGAAGGCGAATAATTAAAAGTATTCAACACAAAATCATATTCAGGTTTGGCACCACAAATAAATAAATCATAGTTAGCACATTCCTTATGGTAACAGCATATATCTTCAGATGTTATCCCATGTTGTAAAAAAACAACTTTCTGGTGGTTTTTCTTCGTCACATATTGCCCAAATTTTCTATTTGCGCTCGGAACAATAGGTTCAAACGCTGTCAATATAACAGATGAGCCAATATATAACATCCAGTATTTTATTGTTCCTGAATAAACTATATTCCCGAAGTCTATTATTTTCTTTAGGTCGACTGAATCACGCGTAATAACATACCAAGCGTTAATTTCCGGATGTTCCTTGCGTAAGTACTTGAACATATGATACCCGTTGTCCCGAGCATCAGTCCCGCGTTCACTTACAAGCCATATATCCTTGTTCTTATATCTCATTTTAGCTATAGGCCTAAGAATAAGATATATTATTCTGCCTAACCAATAAACCAGATTGCCGTTTCTATCCATAGCAATATGCCTCTCAACCAACTGTTATCTTTTCTTGATATAATAAATTGATATCAACAATACTATAAACAAAGAGGTAACCGTCAAACTCAATCCAAGTAATTTAAGACGTCGATCTGATGAGTTTGAAAAATTATCAGAATCATTTGCCTCAACCATAACTGTATAAGATCCCAGATCACTTTCTCTTATCTGCCCATTTAAGTCCGTATATTGAAGGACAATACTAACACTCTGGTTTCCCAATTCAGTGAATGAGATTTGACAATCCTGAGAATAGTTTTGCAGCGCACTTAAAGTGTCCAATGAAATGCTTTTGCTATCTTCCGATACAGGGCCTTGAATAAGCAGACGTGCATCAGTAATATCCTCGCTACTATTATTCCATAGTGTAACACTCAAAAGTGTTTTGCTGTTTATTATTGCAGTAGGAGTTATTTCTAATGTTTTGGCAACAACAGGAGTACCTCCGTTAGATGGCAAAACAATTGACATTTTATTTGTCCGCTGTCCTCTTCCATCCTCATAAGCGAACTCGCAAATCAACTCTGCGACACTGGAGTTAAGGCTGTTACTTACACTTAACGGAACTTCAAATGCTACGCTTTCGTTGCTCCGCATATCTCCGATATAATACTGGTTATCTGTACCATAAGCAGGATAAACGACTCCGATTGGGTTTGTTATCGCCAAAATGACATTTTTGACGGTAGTTGTCTCACTGGCATTATGTAACTTTAACATAAGTGTTGTATCTTTTCCGGGAACAAGAACATCTCCGTCCAGTGAAAAACTCTCGAGCTCAAGGTACGCGTTTGAGTTGCTCATTACCGGTAATGTCAACACAACCGGATTAGTAATAATCTGGTCCTCACTAACGTAGGAAATAGTACAGGTGAAATCTACTTCCTTTTCTTTCAGATCATCGCTCACTCCGATGGGAATTATCACGCTCTTAGTCTCATTTTTCCCAATGCGGCCAATATAAAGCTGATTGCTTTTTCCATAAGCAGGGAATATTTTGCTTGATGAACTTGATATAGAAAGGAACACATTATCTGCAACTGTTGTAGCACTAAGATTTTGTAGTTCCAATTCAATACTTGTTTCAGTTCCCGGCGTAATAATATCTCCCTCGATAGAGTAACCCGCCACTCCAATCAGTGCAACTTCTACTGCGGAAACGTGAATACGATTAATTTGCAAGCCCAATAACAAAAGGAACACCAATACTATTGCACGAATTATGTATTTTATATTTTTCACAGATTTTACCCCTTTTTCTCAGCCTTCGAATGCGAATATTTCTCTTTCATAAAATAATCGTAATTCTTGTGGTGGTATTTGTACTGCTCCATATCCATTTTATTGATAATCGTACCTATCAAATTGGCATTAACCTCAGTCAACGAATTAGCTGCCGTTACTAGCCCCTTTTTTGAGGTTTTTCCAATTGATGAAACAAGAATCACTGCATCAGCACTAACTGCAATCATTTTCGCATCTGATGCAACATTAACGGCTGGCATGTCATAAAAAATAAAATCAAACTTTTGTGACATTAGATCCGCAAAATCAGTCATCTTTTCAGAGCATAGATACTTTGTAGGATTATCAATGAAACTGCCACAAGGAATATATGAGAGGTTTTCGGTCGTCGTCTCATATACTATATCATCTACCTTCACGTTATTCTGAAGATAATCCGAAAGACCATTTTTAACGGATTCATTTAACCGCTTAAACGAATTCTTTCTTCTCATATCTCCATCGATAAGAACAGTTTTCCACCCCGAAATAGCCATCGCAACAGAAAGGTTAATCGCTATTGTAGTCGTCCCATCTCCAACTTCACACCCGCACAAAACAAAACTCTTATAGCCTTTTTGCTTCCTCTGAATATGAAGATTCATAACAGTCTCATCGAAAGCATCGTTCAAAACATAGTTGCTTTTCTTATATATTTCTAGTTTTTCCAATTATTCATCCCCCTTATCATTAAAATCAGGGATTATTCCCAATACCGGAATGTTGTTTCGTACAGAAGCTTCCCTGACTGTTCTAACCTTTGTATCAAATATCTCAAATGCTATTATGAATCCACATGCTGATAAAAAACCAACAGCCGCTGCGATTATTCTTAACTTCCAAGCACTTCTGACTGCATCATAAGACTTGCTGGCATAATAAGCATTATCTAATACTTTTACAGAATTGTTATCAAGGATTCCTGCCATTTCGATAGCATATGATTGTGCCATAGCATCTGCCATAGCCTTCGACAGCTCCGGGTCAGGAGTCGTTGCGGCAAATGAAAGAATAGTTGCAGAACTAAGTATATAACTGCTTGAGGATGAAGATGTCCTATTTGCCGAAGAACTAATTCTCATCGCATTTTGGATATAATAAGGCGATATTTCACTCCTTCCTATAATCAGCGCTGCTCTTTGACACACTTTATAAGAAATCGCAACATTAAGATATGCATTCATCGCAGTAACTGCAGTACTAGAATCAGAATACGATCCTTCAGCAGCCGCATAGGCTGTTGCTGTTGCCGTATACTGGTCAACACCTTTATCCAACGTAAGCCCCAAGCCAGCTAGAAAAAACAATAGTGTAATAATGCAGATATATTTCCATTTTAATAACAATGTATTAATACACCTTCCCACATCAATTTCCAATATATTCTTATATTCCATAACACATTCCTCCTAATACCATTCGTATGGATAAATAATTCACCATTGCATCAGCTAAAAAATAATCATCGTTATCAAAAAAGCCGTCTTTTCTCCATTTTTTCGCCAACGCTATAAGATACTATGTTTTCTTAACCGATTCATAGAAAATTCATAGAAAAATCCCAACTCTATTCGCTAACACATATTTTTTCATAAGCAAATATACGTATACAAGTACAAAAGAGCCTGCAATTACAAAAGCTGCATAGCAATATTTATTTACATCAATAAAATATGCAAAAGCCTGCCAGCAAACTAAATGAAATATATAAAACTCAAGGCTATGTTTTCCCACCCACGCTAACACTTTTGTTTTTACAGTAAAAGCAAAAGTGAAATAATAGCAAGCTAAAGAAAGCATTACAGGACATACAAACAAGATAGGCCATATCTTTTTTGATAATACCATAGTCATAACAAACAGAACACTAAAACCGATAAAACTTATTATCTTCTTATCTTTGAAATAAGCCAATATCTTCTTGAATATAATCGGCTTAGCAAAAAAACATCCTATGGGATAACATATTACTGAATTATACCAATATGATGGCATTCCCATTTCCCTCATGAAAACAATAGATACTATTGTTACAAAAACGATCACTATATTTTGTACTAATACATTTTCAAATAGTTTTCTAACAATCCAATGAGTCAAAAAGCAACATAATATTACTTTAAGAAACCAGTTAACCTCATTGGGTAATGAAACTGTTAATAGATCAATCAGTGTCTCTTTAATTGTAGGGCATAGATCAGAGTAAAAAGTAATTAGAATTATGTAATATATCCAATATGCTGCAAAGAAAGGTACATATATCTTTAACAACTTATTGTAAAGCCAGTTAACCTTAACACTATCTTGTTTATTAATAGATAAAGTATTTCCATATCCAGAAATAAAGAAAAATAAACCTGTTGCCAAGTAGCCCATCGGCAATAATACTTGTGAGTTATATCCCAACTTATTATGAATATGATGTATGATAATACCCAACATAGCTAGCCCTCTAAATGTTGCAGTAGTATCTCTGTCAAACCCTTGCTCACCACTTTTTAATGGCCTTATAAATATAGCAAATAGCACCACAAACAAAGCCATTAATACATCCAAAAAACTCATGCTGGAATGCTCCTTTTCTAATTCAAATTGTGAGTTTTTTATATCTATTACCATGAACAAAAAATGATATTATAATGTATCATATATTCTCTCTCTGCAGAAGAGATATCCATCGTTCTCTATCGGCACCCGGAAAGATTTATTCCGGCCATCACTTTTCAGTATTCTTTCACTCATGTTCCTGCCATTTTTGTAATAATCTTTAACTTGTATACTATCCAAGATATAAATATAGTAACCACCAATACAATTATAGGTTGAAGCCATAGATATAGATTTGCCTCAGTATTTATATTCAAAAAACTACGAGCAAAAAAGCCTACTACTCCAGCTATTATCAGATGAAATATGTAAATATTTAGTGACAACTTATTTCCGACAAACTCAACTGGCTTACATACACTTTCTGAAGGATTTTTAAGTGCTAACAAAAACAATCCAAATGCATATGGAATATACCCAATTACATTAAATTTCACTGGTAAGTCAAATGTTGTAGGGATTACTGCAATAGCACATCCGAAAATAACCATAATTATTAAGGCAGCTGTTTTTGTCGAGCGAAATTTTTGAGCTTTTTCCGTATTCAAATAATAGCCCAGCATAAACCACGGCATTGCACGTGTCAAAAAATTCATTTTCCAAAACCACTCCAACTGCATCGTTTCACAGTATAATGTGAGTATTATTTGAAGTAAAAATAGTATTGGAGTAATATTCACAACTAATTGCTCTTTTTTCCTCTTTACAACGAATAGCCATACAATATAAGTTTCAGTCATTGCAATTAGATACCAAAGAGGAATAGCAAAATTGATCGTGCAAAAACATATATACTTTATCGGAGTTTTCCAATTATAACTATCAGAAAGCCATTGAAGGACTCTATGATTTTTTGCAGAGAAGGCTAGATTGTATAAGAAAAAGAGCAAATATGCATATAGAAAAATCATTACAATTCTCATCAATCTTCGTTTAATAACATCTGAGTTTTTCCCATATGCAAAATAACCCGAAATCATGAAAAAAATAGGAACCGCATATGCTGATGCGTACAATACAATTTGTCCAAATTTTCCAGGGAAAGAAATATGTATAAATACTACCCCCATGCAGGCAAATCCCTTCAAAAGGTCTAATTTTTTGTTAATCCCCGTTTTTTCCATTCTATTTCTTTTTCTCCAATTTGCCTATATTACTCTGCCATACCATTCTACTACTTCACGAGAAATAGTCATATCCCAATATTGCTTAGCAGAATGAATATAATGCAGATAAATCTATTAAACTATTTATTCTTAATTATCCTTCTAAATATTTTGTACCTTATTCCCGGCTCTAAACTTAGCATCATTTTTTTTATTGGCCTATTATGTCTGTAATAATAGAAAAGTAATGCCCGTCCCCCATGCATCTTCACAGACTTCCGAGACGCCGCAGAAGATGGTAATATAGTATCCAATTCTATTGGCCTTAACGAAAGTCTTGAGTTTATTGCCTCGATAAGATCTTTTCCTTTTTTTGAATGAGTTAAAACGATTGAAGTTCCCTTATTATCATCAAAACCAGGATCTATGTCTTCTATTCCCCATGCATCACCGATAGTAATATCCGCCACCCTATTAATATCCTTAAATCTGCAATTATAGCATGAAGGTCTCAGTATCGCATTGGACAAGAACATTTTCATAAATATATTTTGGGGATAAGGCTCTGAAAAAAAATTGCCATCTTCAAATAATACCGTAAATGAATAATTGTGCCATCCAGTAGTTTTATCTCTGAAACTGATATTTTTAATTCTAGAATTATAAGTATCAGACAGCTCATCGATGTATTTTTTCCAAACCCCCGGAGACGGAACCCCATGGCACAGAATATCTACTAAAAACAAATTATCATACTCATTTCCCAAAAATGCTCTTAATCCGGCTATCTGGCATGGAGTTCCCACATATAAAACCGGAGTTCCTTGTGTCAACAATTTTTTTGCTTGTACAAAAGATCCACTATTCCTGCTTTGTAAGTATTTGCTTCCTAATAATGGATCGAGTTTCGAAAAATCGTTGCACTCAACATGTTTAACATACCACGAGGAATCAAATGCAGCACCAAATACAACACCACCTTTGTCCAATACATGTTTAGCCAAAAGATAAAAAACTCCTCCAGAAGAGCTACTCATTCTGCTTTCGTGATTATTCTTGGCAACAATCACGTCCAACAAGGCATTATTATCTGGTATTTGATTCAGTATCGGGCATACTTTTTCGCACATATGACAGTTTACACACCTATCATGATCAATACAGGGATATGCAAATCCCTCGCTATCAGTTTTCATCTCTATACATTTTGGGGGACAAACCTGAGTACATGCTTCACACCCGCAGCAATCATTTTTCTGTAACATAATCACGCGATTCCCTCATTTCTTTTGCCTGCTTTTAGCTAACCGCTTTACTAAAGCTATACTTTCTATATAATCAGACGAATTCCTAAAAGATAGATAAAATACTATATTTGTAATGACCGTACATATAATTAGTCTAGCTATAAATTCCATCCAGAGATTACCTACCACAAATGATGCCAAATAACTTACTCCACTACTTACAGCAAGAACAATCACAACTCTTGTCAACAAAAAAAACAGATATGGCTGCAAATACTGTCGTTCAAATAACACCGTGAACAAATTGTGCAAAAGCCACGGCATCCCGACAATCAGCGCTGAAATGACTGTAGAGAGTATTATTCCGTATAATCCCCAACGGCGAACCATAAGTAAATTCATAATTAAGTTTGAAAGTGCCGTTACCAAAGGCCTAAATCTATCTGCATGCCATATACCTGCTGCATCTTTATATAAATTCAACAGCGAATTGATCTGCATGATGAAAAAGTAAACCGAGAAACAAATAACTACCGAATACTCGACCATTAATTTCTTTCCAACCCATATCTCCATAAATGGTTGATACATTGCCAGAAAGCATGAAAAACACACTCCCGCAATCCAAAGAATAATAAATGTAAACTTTCTTAAATCTCTATAATTCTTCTCCTTTGTTTCAACTATTAAACTATTTCCTATACCAGCTGTACATGCTTGGTATATTATTTTCACTATTCCCATTACTGCGCTAACAGGATAGTAATAATTCTGATAAATGGTTAAACTCGTTAAGCCCAGAAAGCTGGAAATAATTATCGTATCTGCAGACCCTACAACAACAGTCCCCATTTTCGAAGTAAATAAATCTTTTATTCTATGATTAATTGAACTAATCTTTTCTTTAGAGAGTCTGCCTTTAGGTTCATATTCCGGAAAAAAGCGTTTTGAGTAAAGCGCGACCAGAACATTATGTATGACCTGTGTTACAAGCATGACTATCAAAAACAGATAATAATTCTTAAATAATATCAGCACCACTATCTGTAAGACGTATTTTATTGTATCGGTCAAAAGTGCGACTTTGCTTGAAATATCATTTCGCTGATGTGCCGAAAAAAGGCAATTTCTATACGCAAAAAGCCAGTACGTAAGAACAGTGGCACCTAAATTCATTATATACAGAATATATACATTAACATCTGCCGGAAGATCTGCCTTAATCAGCAAAGGGATGAATGGAATAAGTACACTTCCTACCACTCCAATAACCAAACCAATAAGCCTATAATATGTTCGGTACAAAGACATCAACGCGCAGATCGTCGTTTTATCATCGTGAGCAATCGGCTCATACATAGAAAACACCATAGCTGAGCCAACCCCCAACTCTGCAAGATTAAGAACTTGAAGAATTGAAGTAAATAACCCATTTAGTCCCGTATATCCCGGTCCTAACAAGTATATCATTATGGTGCGCATAACAAACGGGATTATCAAATGATATACTTTTAGTATTCCCCCAAAAACGATATTTCTAAAAGCATTTTTAGTTCTTTCGATCTTCATTTTGCTTAACCTTATTCTAAAGCTTTTTTAAGAAATGACATTGATTTTTCCTTAGCAGAATTAATCTTTTCATCAACATCTGAATAATCACACGAAAAGCAATCATAGTCTAAGTCTTCCGATGTGCTGACAAAACGCTTTTGCATGCCAAGTTGTTCCAGTAGTGACGCCAATCTCGAACTCATGTCACCTGCATTTTTATCCGCGCTTCTGTTTATGGTAACAAAAGGTCTATGAAATAAAACCGAAAATACTGTAGCATGAAAAGAATCAGTAATGACAAACGATGCATTACGAATTAGCCTTACAAACTCCTCCGGTCCAATACTTCCCTTCTTGCTTTTGTTCATTTTCAGGACATCCATAGTTTCAAACCCTTTTTTGCTTGCTTGTTGCAGCAATTCTTCTATACAAGGGTTATTCATTTTTCCCAAAAAGTATAATACAATATATGGTTTTCCGGTATAGGTTTTATTTCCTATAACTTGATCCCATTCGTAACTCGACAAAAGCAGCACGGGATCTAAAACTAATTCACAAGTTCTTCCTGACATCTTTTTTACTATGTCTATTCCTGTTGCTTCCCGCACAGAAATCGCTTTGAATTCTGCTAATTCCTTTCCATAATCGAGTTCTTTTTCTTTAGGATACTCTGATACTCCAAAACTCGCTGCATATGAAATTCTTTGTTCCGGTCTGGCAAAAAACAAAAATTCACGCTTCGAATTTGATTGAAAATATGGATTCCATATTTGATCGCTTCCAGCAATAAAATAATCATATTTCTCAATATCTATCTTATCGTAAGTCTTGTTACCATACGGAATACGCTTTTCAAAGCGTTCCCAATTATTGTCTTTTCCCCAAAACGGTTTAACCATCCAGGCTATTATTTTTTTTAATTTGTAATTCTTTTTTGTAGGGAGCGTATAAACCTTATACCCCAAGTCTCCTAACACTTTACATAATGCATAATTCTGCAAACGATTACCGTAATTGTAACTAATAATCGTTATAATTCCTATTCTTTTTTTCACTTTTCTTTTCCCCTGCTCTTATAAATAGTATTCATGACTCTAGGGCATAACAAAAAAGCTATAAGCTTTAACTTATTTTTCCAGGATAGATAATTCCAGCTTCTGCAAGCTTTTTGGGAACGTCCACGGACAATAATCAGATCATATTCTCCATATCTCATTAAGTTTATAATATCATTTATGCAAGTCTCACCCATAACTCTTTTAACCCAATTATATAAGCAATCCCCCTTATTCACTCTATGTTGAGCCATCAATTTTGTAATCAGAGTTTCAAAGCCTATCATTGCATCATATTTTGTTGCTTTTAATTCATATGACTTGTTAGTCACAGCACTATTATCATGCAAATAGTATAAATATGTCACTTGGGGATTGATAAATATTGACGAGCATTCAGAAATATATTCTGCAACAAAAAGCATATCCTCCCACAGCCTTATTGCCGGGTTAAAACGTATATTGTTCTTTATGATGATATCTTTCTTGAAGACCTTATTCCATATATATCCACATAATGCCATTTCTTTACACATAAACTCTAGCGCTTCGTCCCCAGACATAATACGCTTAGTATTACTCTTAAGTATACGTTCCGGTATTTGCTTTCCATGCTCATCTACACATGAAAACTCATTAATTACCAAATCTATGCTATCATTTGAGATTATATCTGCAAACTCCTTTATATGGTTAGGCAAAATACGATCATCAGCATCCACAAATGCAATCCATTCTCCCCTGCAGCATTCAATTCCTGTATTTCTGGCGTTGCTTACTCCTGCATTCGCAATGTGAAGAACCTTTATTCTGCGATCTAGTTCTGCATACAAATCACAAATTGCTCCAGAGTTATCTTCTGCCCCATCATCAATTAGAATTATCTCAATATTATCGTAAGTCTGTTCTAAAACGGAATCCAAACAATTCCTAATATACTTTTCCGCATTATATACAGGTATAACAATGCTGATCAACTCGCCCATTCCCATATCCTTAACCACTAATCAGTCTAAATACTTTTCTTTTTAACCTATTCCATTTTATCTCAAAATAATGAAAGCATATAAAATGGCGTGATTCCTTATTGAAATCTCTTTCAGAAGCGATACGACTTTTAAATAATACAAACCTATTTGGTATTATTTTAAATGAATCCGCCGATAATACTCTTGGGTCAAAGCGCATTTTCCTGCCTTGTAGATGTATATACATTTCTTCGTTTCTTATGATTTTGTCATTAGTCTTAACATATCGAAAAACCTTACCGTTCTCCCAAGTATAAATTGCTCTCTCTTTAGGAAAAACGTCAAAACTGTTTTTTATAGGATTATACTTTACTCGGGTAAATGCCGTAGGAAATATTTTAAAATTTAACGACCAGTCCTCATTCAATACACTTTTGTCATGTTCCATAAAGATAGTATTAACCGAAGGTCTGGGACCCCATGTCTCATCAAAGGCAGTAATTTCTTCTGATGAAAAATACTCCTTGTACAAAGACCTATTCTGTGATTTTAACATAAAAACTCTGTTATTCTCTTGAGTGTTACGATATAAAATCATATGCCCCAAACAGAATAATTTATCATACTTTTCCAATAAGCTTATATCTAAGAAATCATTTAGATTTCCAAGAACAGTATCTATATCACAATGTCCCCAATACAAATAATCCTTAATGAGATCCTCGAATATATAACCGTATGCCGGCTTATAATCACATAATTTGTATGGTCTGTTTAGTGATATATCGAAATCAAACTTAGACTGAATTAAGCGTCTGATTTCTTCAAAACTCATTGGAATGACGCTCGCATTTGCCGGATATTCAAATGCCCTGTCATCATCTGTAATAAACAAAAAGTCAAAGTCATCATTTAAAGCGCAGGTCTTAAGAAATATCTTAAACGAATCCGGGAACTTTCCAAAATACGGGATAATAAATATACATTTTTTCATAATGCCAGTCTTTCTATAAACGGATCTTCAATTATTCCTATTATCTATCTCTGTATATTACAATCCACACAATATCCTTCCATTTCTTCCGGTTTTATCTTTTTCCAATTACACATAAATGACTCATATGTTGTATTGATCATTTCAAGGTTTTCGATACATTTATTTTTCGCATCGAGGGCATAAACAATACTACGAATACTGGAACTATCAAATCTTATCGACGTGTTCGAATCCTTTGAAAGCTTAAGGTAAAGGCTGGTATCAGAAGTACAATTTTTGAAATCTAAACTATTATCTGCATAATCCAGGTTTTCGTCCTTTGAGTATAACATCTGCACTCTTATTTCATGAATTGCGCTCTCTATAGTAGTTATTTTACACGAGTCAAACAATAACCTTCCGCTTGGAGAGATCTGAATAATAGGTGTCCCAGATGTTGTGTTTGAAGCACCAAGATCATATGTTTCATGCTCCAAAGCGACGTTCACACCAGGATAATACATTGAATCTGCAGATCTAATCAGCATAGTAATTCTTGTATTTCTGGTTTTAAAGAAATTACCCGAAAAAAAGGCATTTCCATATGTATATGACATGTAGGCTACACTGTTTCCACCATCTATCCCAATAGAATTTCTATTAATATAAACATTTCCGGGGTTGGCAAGACGAAAACAATTCATATTAACAGAACTGTCCGGGTAACACATAATGATATTATCACTTATCTCCACATCCGAATCTGCTGTTAGCAGTTGTACACCTATTGCTCTCATAAACTGCCCTGAAAGAGTGATAGTATTATTACAGAATCTTATTCCACGCAAACATTCTTCGCGTTCAATTTTAGGCATACCAAATGCAATCAATATATCATTTTGAACCTCATGATTTGAGTATTCAAAACTATTATCATGAAGGTAAACATCATTTACATGATATCCCCAAGTAGAAAATGCTTCATCGTTACCTCTCTTGAAGAAATAACAATCCTTTATCTCAGCCCCATTAATAGCAGTACTTGCCGAATCATGGGCCGAAATCCACACTCCGCCGCCCACAGTCGCCGCAGAATCATTGATTATCTCACATTCAGATAAACTAATATTGCTTATATTATTAACCTCAGATTTTACCCACAGGCATGTTATAGAAGGGTTGTTGATCTCCTCAATCTTAAAACGGCAATTGTGAAAAACTATATTTGACCCTTTTAATACAGAAAAGAGAGTACCTTCCCGTCCGCTTGCGTTTGTCTTACCCTTTGTATAAGCGGAGACTGTTTCGGCATAATAACTAATCGTCATACCGCGCATTTCCAACGAATCCGAAACAAAAGTAATAAGCCCCCTTTGATTATACTTCTCAAATGAGCCATCCTCAGGTATGTCTTTAAACACAATCGTCACCAAGTCCATACTTTCACCAAGAATTGAGACATTGTGATTCAACACTATTCTTCTGGAAACATAATAAGTTCCTGCAGGAAAATACAATGTTTGACCCGCTGAATAAGCCTTCTCTAAAGCCAAAAGAATTGCTTCATAATCATCTGCAACTCCGTCACCTAAAGCACCAAAATTTTTAACGTTGATACTATCAGCGGTTTCTTCATAGTTTTCCGCAACAACCTTGACTGTTTCAAATCCCTCAAAAGGATCGGGTAAATATGCTGCACCGGGAGTACTTGTTATTACCGGCAAATCAATAATCCCCGGCTCGTCAGTAATGCTTTCAGTGGGAGTCTCAGTTATACTCCCCGTAGGCTCAGGCTCTATTGGATCAGGGCTGGGATTAATACCATTAAATTTCAATGCGAAACCAACAATACACAAAATCACCAGTGCCGGGATAATAATATAACCCATTTTTTTTCTCATTTAGCAAGCCTCCTTCCTATAATTTGAAAATACTGACAAATACAACAATACTGATATAGTAGTTACACCTATCGTTATCTCTATAGAGGATAAAATCGATAAGACAACTAACAAAGAAGAAAAAACTTTAACATGGTTTTCCTCAGGCGGATTCACACGGCAAAATATTGACGAATAGAGTATCAAAAATGCCAACGCTCCATATACCCCGGATTCCATCATCACCTTCATCAGTCCGTTCTGAATATTGGTCGCCCCCCATCGCATACATATTTCATAATTGGTATTAATTCCATATCCCAACAAAATATGGTTTCCAAATATCGCCGGAATTTTACTATAAATAACCGTTCTTCCTGTTAAGGTTAATTTTTTATGCAGTACATTCTCGATTATGCTTTGCACCAAATTGTTGTTTAACAATATGGGATACCAAATAGGAAATAAAGCACAAATCAATAAAACTGCTATCGGGAAAAAGGAAATTCGCGTCAACAATATTTTTTTGTAATATAACAAAAGTAAAATTATAAAAAGAAGCGTACCGATCAAACCGGTTGCACAATTAAGGATAATATTGATCAATATGGTTTCAAAGAACAGACTACTTACAACTATCTTTTCATGTTGCTTCCACTCTTGAATAATTATCAAAAGTAAAGCTAATGTCCAAAAGTGAATATAGGCAACACTAAATTTATCTCCGACGAAATAAACACCGTTATATCTTATTCTGAATACAGCTGTTAGATCTGAAATAAGCATGACGGACAAAGATACCCACCAAGAAATCTGTAACATACTTCTTAATCGACCTTTGTTATAAATCACGATTGCTAATAAGCAATTTGCTACTAGTATACTGCAATAGCCAACACACTGAACAAGTGGTTTTCGCATAGTTGTTTCCCCAAGATTTAACGAAGAAGCAACAAATGAAAAGAGTATATAAAAAACAAATGCTAATTTCTCTGCCAGAGTAATCCAATGGCACTTCAAATATCTCGCATTAATGATTACGTAGATAAAAACAAGCCCTGTTAAAACATACTTTATTTGATTATAGTGATTAAACCACGGCAAATTAATAAACGTCATAAAGAAACTTGCACCAATCGCTATTGCCGTAAAAGAAATCGGAATATATTTTTCGACTTTGACCATATATTAAAGCTCTTTTCAGTAAAGAATTCATCTCTTCATAAATACCAATACTTTCAGAAACACTATCCTGTTCTTCTTTATCGCCCAATAAAGAAGCCGTGGTTGAATGGGAAGTTTTTGAATCGGATATTCTGATAGTATTTTCTTTACTAAAGGATCGCTACAATACTCCTTTAATCTTTTGTTTATTTGATGCCGCAATACGTTTTTACATTTCGCCTCCTGTCTGATACAAACAAGAAGATTATTCATAAATGCCCTTTGACATCTATGCCGAATTTCATTATTCCCGAAACATGCAGTTTCCTCTATAAGCTTTTCATACATTCGCTTCGAAGCTTCAAATCTGTCGCTTCGATAACTCATTGTCAGCGAAGCGCCATTAAAACAATAGTAATACAAATTTTCATGTATAACAGCAACTTTGCCAATACATTTCGCCAAATGAATTCTAAAAAACAAGTCCTCATTTAGATAATCTCGTTCTGAATAAAACTGCAATCCATTATCTCTTATAACATTCGCTTTATACATTATTCTCCAGGCAGACATACCGATCCTAGGTGCTCCAGATTGGTCAATGTTCTGAGATATAGTATTTATCAAAAAGTTGTTAATTATTTCATCACCGGAATACTCATCTTTTAAAAATGTAAGGTCACTTTCCACAATGGTCCCATTGATATCTTTTTTGTGTCCAAAATAGCAAATATCAGCATGCGTCTCCTCCATTCTTTTAACAGATTTCTCACATAATCGCTTATCAATATAATCATCTGAATCTACAAAAAGAATAAAGTCTCCTGTTGCACTTTCTAAACCGGTATTTCTTGCAAAACCTAATCCTTCATTTTTTATCTTATGAATGACTTTAATTCTATCAGTTCTTTTTGCCCAATCATCACATATACTCCCCGATGCATCAGTAGCTTTATCATCAACAAGAATAATCTCGATATTTGAATACGTTTGCCCTAATACAGAACGAAGACACCTATTCAAAAACTTCTCGACATTATAAACAGGAATAATAATTGACACTTTTTTTTGCAAAAGTTTTTCCTCCGCAGTATACTAATCAACTATTTTTTGTAAATCTGACAACGCATTAGACCAATCATACTTTTTTGCTATCTTATATGTAGAAACCTCATTCATTCCTACGATACGCTCAAGCAAAGGTTGTAGCCCAACTATTTCTTCGTTTTTTACTCTCAATAATCCCTTTGTATCTTCAAAATAGGCTACTTCTTTATAATTTGTAGAAATAATCTTACAATTGCATCCGGCAGCTTCCAGGACCGACAGAGGAACATCTATACTATTATTCTCCTCAACAATAGGAAAGACATAAACATCTGAAGCCTGGTAAAGTTCCTCTATACAGGGAATATAATTATCAATAACTCGAATATTACTTTTTGATTTTAAAGATTTTTCCAATTCATTGTCATGTTCAGTTGTTCCGCTAAATACCAAAACAACATACATTTTGTCATCTAAATTTAGAAAAACATCAATATTTCTCTCATGTTTTAGATGCCCGACATGAAGTACAATCGTCTTATCAGCAGGCAGTTGATATTTCTTTTTCAGTTCTTTTTTTTCCGTTTCTGCAACAGGATGAAACTTCCCAATATCTACACCTGTTGTAACATTAAAGACTTTTAGCTTCGGAAGCTCTTTACTAAAGTATTCGTATGAATCTTTACTAATAGTAACAATTTGACAATGGCTTAACTGCAAAATAGCGCGCGTCATGCAATTCATTTTCCATCTCAACGTAAAGATTACACTGACTCTTTTTTTTGTCTTTTTGGCCAGATTAAAAGTTCTTATCGCAGACCCTAGTGTATTTGATGCAAACGGGATATACAGTATATTACCTTTAGCATTTCCTATAGCCTCATATAATGCAGAATTAGTAAATGCTTTGTTTGCACTTACGCTTTGATCCGCATAATTACAATTGCAGTTAACGGCAACGACTTTGGCTCCAGATTTTTTAAGACGTTTAGAAACCGTCGAAGCTACTTTTATGCAACCCTCGTCTAAATTATCTTTTACACAATCCGAAACAATTATCACAAGAACTCCTTCTTTACTATTTTTTTAACTGTGCCGCAATATCCGCATCAACAATTTCTTCACCGGTCTTATTCTTAAGTTGCTCTTTCGATGCCTCTGAAAGGCCGTTATTAACTACCGCACACATATCGCAGGTACTGCAGGCATCCAATTCTTCCTTGCTGACCTTTCCGTCCCTGAGATCACGTACGATCTTGTTCTCATACATGCTGTATTTCTTCTTGGTCCAGAACTTGATCTTGTGACGGAATACCCACCAAGCCGGCTTCCAGATGTACTTGTGCATCGCCGGAGAAACCGAACCGATCATCCAGCAGTCTCTGTCGCAGCAACGAACTTTCTTACGAACTGCCTCTGCTTCAGGCGAGTTCCAGAGCTCGTCCCAGGTCTGTTTATTGAGGTTGCCCATTACTTCCTTATCCTTGGTGCCGTTACAAGGCATTACGTCTCCGTACGGATCGATAAAGAAAGTATCAAAACTCATGTCGCAGGGAAGAAGTCTCTTCTGCCCGTAAATGTAATTAATCAGACCATGATTAAAGTAAGCTCTGAACCACTTCTTAGGACTCTTGCTTGCTAAAAGTTCATTGACCAGATCCTCGAAGTTCTTCGCTACCATCGGACGGTCATGAATGATATTCTTGGCCTCCACGAAGTAGAAGCTGTTATGAAGTGATGCTGTAGCGAACTCCATTCCCATCTCATCGGATATCTTATACAAAGGCACCAGATCAGGAGCGTTTTTGTCCTGAACGGTCATACCAAATCCGACATCCTTCATGCCCATTTCCCGAAGTACTTTCAGAGTTCCGTATCCCTTCTGATAGCCGTCCTGAAGCCCTCTGATCTCATTATTTGTCTTCTCCAACCCCTCAATTGAGATACGGATTCCGATCTGCGGAAACTCTTTGCAGAGATCAACAATACGGGTGGTAAAGAAACCGTTTGTTGAGATAACTATGCGATCCGACTTCTTATACAGTTCCCTTACGATGTCTTTAAGATCAGTCCTTATAAAAGGCTCTCCACCGGTGATATTGGTAAAGTACATAGGGGGAAGCTTCTTGACCGTCTCAATTGAAATTTCTTCATCGGGCTTTGAAGGAGCCTTATATCTGTTACACATAGAACAACGCGCATTGCATCTATATGTTACTATTACGGTTCCGTTCAGTTTTTTTTCTGCCATGCTTTCTCCTTTTCAACTCATATAAATACTCATTATTTTTTTGTAATACTCATCTACAGTATCAAAGCCAATGCTTTGGCAGTTCCTTGCATATCTATCCGTTAGTTTCTTATCGTCCCAAAGTGTTTTTATCTTATCTTTTAGTGATGCAACATCACCACTGATAAACAGTTCTCCTGTTTCTCCCACTTGAATCAGTTCTGGAATTCCGCCTATATCGGCGCCCAGTACAGGAGTGCCATACATTTGGCTTTCCATAACCGAAAAGGGACCGTTTTCATACCATTCCGAAGGATAAAGCGAAAATCTGGCTTCTCTGATAAGCTTTTCCAACGCAGTGCCTGACCTGAATCCTGCATTCGTGATATTGGCCACTCCTTCGATTTCCGACTCCAACGGACCACTGCCGGCAAAAATAAAATTAACCTCAGGGAGTTCCCTTGCAACCTTTATAAGCGTTCCTATGCCTTTTTCCAAACTGTATCTTCCGAAATAAAGCACATAGTCTTTCTTTTCAATATCCTTCCACTCTACCTTGTCAATAAAGTTATGCAGGGTAACCGTCTTACGTGCAAAAAGAGGATTGCTGTCCATTTTCTTCTTCATAAACTCAGAACAACAGATCATCTTGTCTATGTACTTATATGCACCCTTCAGTTTCCAGTAGGTTGCTTCCATGGTGCCAATCAAACTTTTTGCCGTAGATCCGTGAATACATTTTCCTTTCGTACAATTGATGAAATGGCCACCCAGGCACTTCTCGCAGTTCTCATGAGTACTCGGATTATTGCACATATGATTCGGACAAATAAGTTGGTAGTCATGTGCAGTAAACACTATTTTGCACTTATGGTCTGTCTTATTGGACCATCTGTGTATTTCCAGAATAATGGACGGTGTAAGTTGATAATTAAAGTTGTTCAAATGACAGACATCCGGCTTAAAATCGTCCAACACCATTCGGATTTTCTTTCTGGCCTCAGACGAATAAATAGTCTTAAGCGGATAGGTAAGCTTTGCAAGCTTCGATCCGCCGTGAAAATCCATATCCGAAGTATAGGCATTTACATTATTTCCTACACATCTGCCCTCGTGTTCCATGCCGAAATACTGAACCTCATGACCATTTCTTCTCAGTACTTCTCCAAGTTTGAAAATATATGTTTCCGATCCGCCATTGGGATACAGGAATTTGTTTATTATAAGTACTTTCATATTACTCCATTCATCAAAAAAATATTATAAAAATCCAAAATACATGATACCCATCCAGTAAACAAATGTCAATGCTTATTGCTTACCGTGCGCTTTTGCACTATAATGCTATCGGATAAAATGAATGGAGGTTGTATTATGCCCAAAGTATTCAGAATACTTCTGACCATTGCAGTAATACTTATCGTTATATCCGCTATTTTCTTTTTCTCCGATCAATCGGGAACTGTTTCTCATCAATCCAGTAGAAAAGTTGCACTAATAGTATCCGAAGGGATAATTAAAATGTCTCCGACAACAAGTTCCACCAAGAATGACATAAATATTGTAGCTAAAGTAATAGAATATCCAATTCGGAAGATTGCACATGTATTAATATATTTCATTTTAGGGCTTATTGTGTATATAGGGCTACGCTTTGTACTTCAGGGCTACATGCGATCCTGCTACGCTTTTGGCGTTATTCTGCTTGTATTTCTCGTCGCATGTGCCGATGAAATAAACCAGTATTTCAGCGGCGGCAGAGGAGCCTCTTTCAGTGATGTTCTCCTCGACACCTTCGGCGGAACCTTAGGCATATATTTTTTCCATATAATCAAAGACTTCATCATGCACATGCGGTCACTGTTCCGTAAAAAGGCTAAATAAGCCTGATCACTGCTTTCCATACTGAAAGCGCCATCCTTTTATACAGGGAAACATGTGGGGTCTTCCATATCCTGCCTGAATATTCCACATACTTTTTTATTACCGTGTTTTTATCCGCCGGATCGCTTAGCATACCGCTCCGTATCACGTATTTTAAGCCATCCATATAATGTATAAACGATGCTCCTGCAAGTATATCATCTCTTTCCGAAAAGTATAAGTAACGTTCTTCTTTGGCTTTAACGATATCAAACGCCCTTTTTCTTATAATGACCCTGTCAGACGTTTCAGTTACACTGCTTGCCCTTTTCCTGTAGTAATACAGTACTTCTCTCGTTTCCACCACTTTCTTTGCCTTCCAGAGCAGCCTGTAGGTGGTATATTCATCCTCATGGAGTTTTTCCTCGGGGAATCTTATGCCTTCCCATAATTCCCTCTTATAGAGTTTATTCCATGTCAGCGAGTTTATCCTTTTTTGCTCAATGACCTCCCTGACCGCCTGTTTATTATCATATTCGATCGGTTCATCTTTGCTGTCTGTAACTTTTCCTGACTTTACTTCATTCTCATCCGAAACTCTGACAAAATCGCAAACAGTAATATCCGCATTCCGTGTTTCCGCTAAATTCAGTAATTCCTCCACAAATCTATTATCGAACCAGTCATCACCGTCCAAGAAACAGACATATTTCCCTGTCGCTGTCTCCAGGCCTTTATTTCTGGCCGCCGAGAGTCCGCCGTTCGCCTGATGAATGACCGTTATCCTCTGATCTCTTGTGGCTGCTTCATCACATATCTCTCCCGAGCCGTCCGCAGAGCCGTCATCCACCAGTATGATCTGCAGGTTCGTATAAGTCTGTGTCTTTACCGAGTCGATACATTTGTGCAGATAATCTCTGACATTATAGACCGGTATTATTACCGACACGAGATCACTCATATATGCTCTTTCCTTCCCATTTGCGCTGCCTGTGCTTCTATCCCTAAGGCATCCAAAAACCTGCTGTAATAATCTTCTTTCCTTACATCCTGTTTATTCAAAAACAGCTTACGATTGTGTGCCCCCATCTCTTCAAGCCGGGTCTGATATCCCGCGTCGCTTATCCGGTCAAATGCTTTCTCCATATCCTGCACAACACTTTCCCGCGACACCTTAATACTGCCTTCTCCGTCCTCGAGTACCTCGGCAATCCCGCCGCTGGCCGTCGTGATAACGGGCATTCCCATAGCCATTCCCTCTAGGACCACCATGCCGAAAGGCTCGTTATCCAGAGTCGGAACTGCCAGTACGTCCGCCAGCGCATAAGCCTCAGCTATCTGTTCATACGGGATCTTACCCGGATTTATGCTGCTGTCAGAGACCGTTCTCAGTTCCCGCAGAACCCTTTCTCCGTATGCGGTTATGCTGCCGCCCGCACCGGTGCTGTCTCCCGCCAGTACCAGAAACAGCTTTGATCCCTTATTTCTCCTCTTATGCCCGGCAAATGCATGTACAGCCTCATACACACCCTTTTCCGCTATGATCCTGCCCAGATACAGCACGACCGTAGCTTCTTGGGGGATACCGTACTTATCCCTGAGTCGTTTTCTGTTTTCTCTGAGATTTATATCCATCAAACTTGCATCTAAGCCGTTCAACAGAACTGAAATATGCGCCTTCGGTGCCGTCGCGAGTATTTCATTCTTGAGATACTCACTGACTGTAATAAATGTAACACCCTTATCCGCCAGTTTTCTGATCGCTGCGGGCGAACGATACATATCGATGTTATTATGCACATGGAAGCATATGCGGGCCCTGCTGCCGATTTTCCCGGCCTCACAGACCAGCTTTTCTGCCAGTCCGGCCATGTTTTCCGCCACTATCACATCAAATACCGAAAGATCGGGTATCTGAGATTTAAGCGTTTTTATGATGTTCCTGTCAAACAGCCTGACCGCACTCCTCACATGCATCATTCTTTGCAGTTTATCCGTTACTCTTTCAATAAGCTTATTAACAGCACCCTGTTTCACTAAAATGATACGCGTATGACGATACTTAATCTCCCGTATGCTCTCGTCATCTATGGTAATGAGAGTGATCTCCAGTGCTTCTCTTCTCTCATTCTCATCTATTATGTCCGTGATCAGTTTTTCTACCGCTCCGCCTCTTACAGAGGGCACCGGAAGTATGCACGGAGTAACTATCAGGACTTTCTTTTTCCTATCTGTTCCATTCATCGGATCATGCCCTCTATTTGATCAGTCTGTACAGCTTCCTCAGTACCAGAAACAGTCTGAAATCGCCTGTGCGCAGGACCTTATAGCGCAGATTCGATATTTTTCCGGCTGTATGTATATTTTCGAGAGTGGTTTTGAACTCGGTACTGTTAACCTCTCTGCGTATCCTTCTATACCTTTGGGTACCGGACATGCCCGAGTCTTTACAGTAATGCAGTGCCGTCAGTCTGGATACCCAGTCCGTAAAACCGGTAGCAGCTATTACCATCTTGTCATCCTCAGTACAGCCCTCCTGCTTCGATACATACTCCAATAGTTCTTTATATATCTTTTTCGTATGCTCTATGCATCCGGGATAATAGATCAGCGAGAGGCTCTCCTCCGATCGCCTGATGTATCTGTAGAGCGGCTCGTTGACCATACCGTATCCACCCGGCACCCTCTCCAAATAGTCCAGATTAAAGGTCAGATCCTCTCCGTTTTTTATCTCGTTTCTGAAACGGATATTGTTTTTGTTGATCTCTTCCAGACTGTATAATTTATTTGTAACGAAGTTAAACAGCATCAGCCAGACCAGGTAATGTGTCTTATTCCGTCCGATCAAATATTCCTTGCCGACCTCATATCCGTCTTCGGCCTTGAGCAGATGGTTTTCATATTTCTTGTTCAGGTTTGCGGAATTGTACCAGTTCATGCCGACCATGATCAGCGATGCGTCTTTCCCAAATCGCTCCGCTGCCCCCACATACTTTTCGACCAGATCCATGTTCGGTATATCATCAGCGTCCACAAATGTCACATACCGCCCGGAGACCCGCTCCAGTCCGACGTTTCTGGCCGCTGCCGCCCCTCTGTTCTCTGTCTCTATCAATGTCACCCGGCTGTCATATCTGCTGTATCTCGCGGCAATATCATGTGTGTCGTCTGTCGATCCGTCATTTATTATTATCACTTCCAGATTAGTATAGCTCTGCGCACATACGGCATTAAGACAGGCTTCGAGATAGTCTGCCGCGTTATATGCCGGTATTACAACTGATACTAAATCTTTCATGTGAACCTATTCTGCTTTCTGCCGCTTTTTTCGTTCGTACACCTTCAGCGTGTCTCTCACAACCTCGTCCCAGCTGTACTTCGCACATATATAATCCGCTGCCGTGGCCTTCAGCTTCGCCACTATATCCGGATTATCACACATAAATTGCAAAGTATCCTTCAGATCCGCTACATCGCCTTTTCTAAACGTCAGCGCCTTATCCTCTACCACTGATGCGCACTCCTCTATATCCGAAGTCAGGCAGGCATTGCCGTAACTCATCGCCTCCAGGAGGCTTAAAGGCATGCCTTCGAGGTCGGATGGCAATGCATAGACATATGCATTGCTGTATAGCTCTTCGAGCATCCTGCCCTGTACAAAGCCGGTAAATATAATGCGACTGTCCCCTGCTGCCAGCTGATGGATTTCGTCTACAAATCCGCTCGAATCGGAACTGCCGCCGGCAATTACCAGACGCTTACCTGTCGATATGGTTTTAAATGCTTCGATCAGATACTTGATCCCTTTTTCAGGCACCAGTCTACCCAAAAACAATATATAGTTGTCTTTTTCCAGTCCGAATTTGTATTTTATCTCCTTCGCTTCGCACAGTTCCGGACGGTTAACTCCATTGGGAATGAACACTGTTTTTCTGCCATAAGTTTTCTCAAAATAATCCTGTACACCCTTACTGAGTACTATAATCTCATTTGCAAAACGTACTGCGTTCTTCTCACCCATCATTATGAATCTGCTGGCAAACTTCCCCCACTTTGCTCTCTGATGATCCAGCCCGTGTATTGTGACAATTACCCTCTTACCTAACAATCTGGGGAGCCAGCACATGAAAGCCGGACCTTCCGCATGGATGTGTACTGCGTCATATCTGCCGAACGAGGCGGCCACGGTTGCGAAAAATGCCGAAGACACTGCTGCCAGCCCTTTCTTATCGACCGTGGGAACATACTTTATCCGAACACCTTTATACTCTTTTATCTTTTCCGCATCAAACTTCCTGCCGCTGACATGATGCGTATTTCTGTTATAACAGGTTACTGCATGCCCCGATGCTGCCATACGCACAGCCAGTTCTTCAACAACTATCTCTATTCCGCCCTCCCGTGACGGTACTTTTTTCATCCCGAGCTGAGCAATCCTCAAATGCATGTCCTCCTTCTCCGGCACTTACCGGTGCCGATGTCTTCCTCTGCTCTGTCAAAGTCAAAGGCAAAAAAGGGGAATCTCCCCCTTAGAGACTCCCCAAAAGAACGCAATTCACCCATACCCCCGGTATCGTATACTCCCCTTACTCTACCGCTCCTGCCGGTGTCTCAATATCATCGATCAGGATGTCCTCTGCATCTGCGTCCAGCATTGTGTCACCTTCTTCAGCAACATACTGCTCCCGTTCCGCTGCGGCGTCCGCATCATTTTTCATCATTATGCAATAAATGACCCCAGCTGCTGCTATGAATATCAGTGCAGAAGTGTACACCACACCGATCCATTTCTTTCCGGTCTTTTTCATAATAAATCCACCCCGTAATCAATAAGCTCCCTTTTTTCTGAGCACCACCTGAAATACCGTTTTGAACAATATCTTCAGATCGAGCCACAGGCTCCAGTTGTCTATGTATTCTTTATCCAGTGCCACCACCTCGTCAAAATCTGTAATCTCGCTTCGCCCGCTGGTCTGCCACATACCGGTGATACCCGGCTTTATCGAGAGGCGTCTCCAGTGTCTGGTGTCATATTTTTCGACCTCATCCACAGTCGGCGGCCTGGTCCCTACCAGACTCATCGATCCGAACAATACGTTAAAAAACTGCGGCAGTTCATCGATAGATGTTTTTCTGATGAATTTGCCGACTCTCGTGATGCGCGGATCATCTTCTATCTTAAACATAAATCCGCCGGATACACGGTTTTGTTTTTCCAATGCTTTTTTCAGCTCTTCCGCATCCGCGACCATGCTGCGGAACTTAAACATCTTGAAGTGTCTGCCGTTCAAGCCTACACGCTCCTGTTTAAATATCACCGAACCCTTAGAATCGATTTTTATCGCTATGGCTGTGATCAGCATGGGAACGGCAAATACAATGATGCCGAAAATGCTGAGGATAATGTCAAAGAATCGCTTCCACGCTTTCGCGTAAACGTTCATGACCACATTGTGATATGTCATCGCCGCATACGGCCCGATAGTACAGATCGTCGTATTTGACTGGTCAAAATGATAGGGTTTGTCGATAACCCGCACGATCAGTCCCAGCTCCAGGCACAGCGCCACATAACGTTCATAATTGACCGGCTTTCTCCTGTGCTGAACAAAAAACACCTGATCCACAGCGTTCTCATGAACAACCTTCTCCAGCTCGTCAATTGTCCCAAGGTACGGAGTATCATCATTTTCGGGATAGAACGCGGATACAGCCAGATAACCGATTATATCCACACTCATACTGTTATTCCGCAGGTAATGAGTGATCTTTTCATAGTCCTGCTTCGAACCGACCAGCAGCGTTCTGATGGAATAGGTTCTGGTCTTTCTGAGTATCCAGCGTGTGAGGAATGCACTGACCAGCAGCAAAAAATACTCACATGCAAGGAATACTATATAGAACTTCAATCCGACATCACAATTGCCTACGATAAATGCGAGCACCGTCACGATCAGATTAGCGAACAGAAATGACTGACTCAGATAACTAAGCCATCTGTCAAAATAAAAAAACAATGTGGTATCATAGATTCTCTTATTGTGATTGAACACTATGATAAGTACTATTGAACAGGCATAGATCGAGAAATAGCTTAAATCATTTATGTGCCTGCCCCTGTCCACGATCATGGCGATAACAAACGCCAAAAAACCGTATAGGATGTCAAAGCCCATATACGCAATATTAAAATTGGCATGTCTGTTACGCTTTTTCATAATGACAATAACCTCAACCGCAAATACTTATAATCCTACATTTTCATTTTCTGACAAACGATTTTTCTTGTCAACAGTTTTCTGAAAACACAATATGAGAGTACCGTCCCCCGGCCGGTACTCTCATCCCATGATACAGTTTAGTCCTCTTCTTCGACTGCTTCGTCATCAAATCCGCCCCAGCTAAAAAGCCAGTTCCTGAGGCTGAAACATTCGGTAGATGAAGTCAGGAGCATACCTCCGCTGGTATTGGTGACCTTGCGATATCCTGTCCCGCAAACGGCAGTATCCTTAAAATCAAGTTCTTCGATAGCCGGTGCTGCATATGTCTTTTTCATTTTGTTTTCCTCCCAGATCAGCTGATAATATCTGCATTTTCAAAATTGAAGAACAGGCATCCGTCCGTCATAGTGTCAAACGCAGCCTCACCGGCAAGCGCCTTGATTCCCTTCTGATTCGTTGCCGACAGCTTGGAAATGTTGTAATTCTTCCCAAGATAACCGATATAAGCATCTGCCAGATCGCCAAATTCCTTTTCAACGAAAGTATATGAACCTACCGGAAGCAGATAAACATCTACGTACTTGGTATCGAGGAGCTCTCTGTCTTTGCTGAGCATATCTACCCGGTACCTGCCGGCCTCTTTGATATGAGCTTCCTTGATGTTATATGCTTCACCCGATTCATCCGCAAGACCCTTTGCCATATCAACAGTAACAATGTAGTTCTTATCAAGATTTGTCACAGTGAAATCGTACTCGGAGGAAACCAGAGTAAATGAATTATCCTCACCAAACAGATTTGCTGCAAGGTAGAGTGAATTACTGTAATGTCTGAGTTTGAAATAAGCCGAGTTCTTCTCGTCTGCATTTCCGGTGTATTTAAAGGTTGTATTCTCGCCGTTGCCTTCTTTTGCCTTATCCTTTTTATAGACCCTCAGTATCCCGTCTTCGTTCTTAACAGTAAAATAGCACTTGATAGGTGTTTCGGCAAAATCCTCAAACTCCTGTCCCTGAACCTCTCTGATATAGTACTCGCCGGCTTCCTTAATGGTCCAGGTGGCAAATCCATCGGCTCCGGTCATAGCCGAACTTACCTCCTCGTATTTCTTACCGTTCTTTTTGTAAAGCACCGCTTTTACATCGGATATCTCTACTGACGGACAGCATGTTCCGTCAACACTCTTGATCGATACCTGAACCGAACTGTCTTTCTTTACCTTGTTGGGAACAAAATGAATCTCACCACTATCATTGGTAAACTTTCTGGCAATAACAGATCCGAGCAGATTTGCTGCGCCCACATTCACATTTGCCTTCGGAGCAAGAATAGTGCCGCCGAACTCGCCGGCGTTTTTAACATATCCGGCAAAATCTGCAAAATTCCACAGTATCTGTGATACATGTTTTGCCTTTATACTATCTTCAATCGAATTCGTTCCAAAGCATATCTTAGGAATAGAAACCTTTTCTACTCCCTCGAGACCGGTTATATTTATTAACAAAGTATTTTCAGTATCTCTTATCCCATAGATGCGGATTTCGGTAAAACTATGACCCTCGTTAACCAGATCTTTATACGACAGATTCAGAACATTTACGCCTTCATTACATTCGATACTTCTGTCATTTTCATTGTTCCACTGATAAGAAGCACCGGAATCCGGAAGTTTTGCTAAACTGCACGCCAGATCTGTAAGACGATTGAGTTCAGTATTTACATCTATAAACGGAACGGAACCTTCCTTTATAAAATTAACGGAAATCTCATTGCAATTAACTTTGTGATTATTTACATTCCAGGTCTTATCAGTATTTTGTGAAAGAGTATGATTTTTTCCCACATAAACGTCGAGCGTTTCAACTTTCGGAAGAAACTGCTGATATCTTTTACTATATTGGAGATTCTGACCATCTTTTGCCTTGAACTCTCCTGCATAAATAATGCCGTTTGTAGTAAGTCTCAATGTAGCAAAGCTTAAATGATTACAAGCTGCATTAGTCTCAGCATCAGCACTCAGATCCACTTCATCCGCGAAAATACCGAAGTCCGCTGCAATACCGAGCAGATTACCCGCATCCGATGCCTTGTAGACCGGATTGCCGTTCTCATACACTACGCCCGCATGCGCGCCGACATTTCCGAAAAGCATCAATGAAGCAACTGCAGCCACCAGAAAACAGATAACTTTACTTTTCATGATAATTCCTCTCCTTAATGATTAAAAAACTTCACAATTTAGAATACGCAGAAAGGATACAATTTAGATACTTTTTGTATCGGTTCGTAATGTAACATAAAAAAACAGTAAATTTTCTTACTTTTTTGCCGAAACCGTTTTTCGTGATTATCTCGCAAACGTGCTTATTATAGGGCTTTCTCCACAATTTCAAATAGTTGGCTTGCTGTATTTTTCTTATCAGGTCGTCCGATCAGGATCACGCGGATCTTTGAAGCAAGTTCCGCTGCCAGCGCAACCGTCACAGGATTGTTTCCCGAAAACATGATCGATCTCTCAATAAACAGACTGTCGATCAGCATTTTCAGTTTTTCTGCGCCTCTGAGCTCCATCATTTCCGCTTCCGCCTCAGGTGACAGCACCGCGATTATACACAGCAACCCCAACTCTGCCGGCTCACACGAAAACTCATCCTCATACGGTACGATGTACTTATCCTTATTCTCCGTAATATGCATCAGTCCCTGTGTATCGATGCCTTTCTGCTCTATCACATCCGCACACAGCTTCGCTGCCGGAAATGCAGGATATACCAGTGCCATGCCGTTTTCCAAGCCTGCCACGATCATATCGTCCGCCATCAGCTTGTATCCATGTTCCAGAAACTGCCTTGTAAGTGTAGACTTACCGGCTCCGCTCCTGCCGGAGATCAAAACGGCCTTATCTCCCATCCTTACGCCGCTACAATGTATGGCCAGCTTCCCCCGCTGCAGAAAAAGCATGGCCAATCCGTATCCCAGCAAAAATGATCTTATCCTGTCCGGATCAGCTCCGGGCGCTGGTTCATAAAGGACCCTCTCGCCTCCTTCGACGGCACAGATCAGCTCATCATTGTAAAAACTGCTGTGGTCCTTTCCGAGCACAACATATTCTCTGGTAAGTGCTTTTTTCTCTTCGTCCGAAAAATCCTTTCGCACGAAAAAGATATCTGCCGCATCTTCAGCCTTCACCAGATACGGGATCTCGATATCCGATTCAAGAATTGCTCCGTATATTCTGTATAAATACTTGCCCATACGTTCTCACCTGTTTTGCCTATAAAGAAAGGCCTGACGCTTTTGTATCAGGCCTTTCTGTTAACAACAATCTCTTAACACGAGAGATCACTCTTCGTCTTTATCCTTACGGATACTCTTGCGTGCGATCATTGCACCGAACCTTGCGCAGGCAGAACCGATGCAGTAGAATACTGCCGCACTCGCAACACCGGTCTCAGGAAGTACATCGCCCTGCGGTGTCTCAATTACGTCGACGTCAACATCCTCTTCGGGAGCACCCTCGGGTGTCTCAGGAACCTCGTCAAGCTCAATATCTTCTTCAGGAGCGCCTTCAGGTGTCTCAGGAACCTCGTCAAGGTCAATCTCAGGCTCCGGAGTAGGCTCTTCAGTCGGTACCTCTGTGGGAACCTCTGTGGGAACCTCTGTAGGCACTTCAGTAGGTGCCTCGGTAGGTACATCAGTAGGAGGGATAATGATAAACGGAATCGGGTCGGGATCGGGCGTAGGTTCAGGGCTGGGTTCAGGCTCCGGTTCAGGCAGTACATATGTTATGGTGATCGTCTTTGCAATCGAATCAACAACATATTTGTATTCTACTCCGTCAACTGTTTTCACAACTACCGAATATACATTATCTTTATCGCTGTACTGATCTCCAAGAGCTGATACATTCTTAACGTTATCATTTGAGAACGCAGGAGTGTCTCCTGAAATAACCTCTATGGTGCCATCAGAGATCGTTACAAATTTATCCTCGCCGTCAACGGGATTCTCCTTCTCAACCTTGTAAATAACGTTCCACTCATCATATACGGGTATCTCATAAACACGTACGGCACCATCCACATGGAATCTGGGTCCTACACTGTCATTCTGATACTTGATAACATACCAGTCGATATCCCACTCTATATTTCCATCGCCAAGCCCAAGCTCCAGCTTGTTATTCATATATTCAAATGCGAGCTGATTAAGTTGATCAAACGAAAACTCATCATTTGTTTCATCAACTTCCGCAAGAACCTGCTCTACAAGAAACTCCGTTTCTCCCTCACGCTGCTCCAGTGCGAGCTCGTTCAGATTCATGGCACCTCTGTATGCAGCAGGATCGTCCTCAGTTATGCCGTAGAACTCATTCAGCGCCCTGTCGATGGCAACGGATACAGCAGCACCTGACACCGGAACGGAATATCTTCCTTTTTCACCATCGGCATTAACATCGACGTGTATCTGATAATAATGCGTCACAGGCTGTCCGTCATAAGTGTTAACGTTACCCGCATTTGTGGAATCATCAGTAGCACCCTGTGCAGTCCTGTCGATCTCTGTGGCAACATCGTCATTTCTGACACTGAAAACCATCTGAGCTCCTCCATCAGCCTCAGGCGACTCATGATAATCATGTGCCAGAGTCCTGATGCCGTTAAGCGAGAGAACTACAGCCAATGCTGCGATCACGGATAAAAGCTTTGTAAGTAACTTAGATAACTTCTTCATCTCTTCCTCCTATTTGCGATCGTCGTTGCCATGATCGAATTCACCGCAAAGACAATCGTTATCTATCATAACGGTATAACAATAAGGATACATTTTGGATACAAATTCTTGCGACTTCATGAATATTTTATAAATAAACTACACGCTTTTCTGCTATAAATAAGCGCCGTCTCCGGGCCGCCACGATTCGCAGAAAAGCCTTATTCTATGCAGGTTCGTGTAAAAAATCGGTTACATCCGGAAACCGGGTTACAGTTTGACAGTTTATCGCAGTAACGCATTGACAAAGCAATTCGATAATGTTATTATAGTAAAACCAAGCTGATGACACAATAAGGTTACAATTCGGGGTTAGGTTCGAAAAAACTGCGGTCAACTTTTTTCGAGCCTTTTTTACTTTATTATAAGCCTTTGTCGCTGGCTTTTTGTAACCTTATGACGACCGATCACGGTACAGAGGTCGTACAGCAGATTATAGAATAAGGGAGGAAGAAATGAAAAGGATTAGTTTCAAAACCTTTTTGGCGCTTTTCCTTGCACTCTGCCTGAGCGTTTCAGTGCTTCCGGTCAATCCGGCACGCGCGGCGGAGACAGCAGGCGAAAGCACCGGGGCTCCTATCATGGAGGCTCTGACCGATGAGGAAAAAGCTGAATTCGATCTGGATTTCGGCAAACTCATCGACGAGGAAGAAGATGCACAGTCATCCTATTCCGACGAAGACACAGTTCGTGTATTCATCGTATTCGAAGACGACGCGGTTGTTGATGCGGGTTACTCCACCGAGGATATCGCAGACAACAGCGCAGCACTCAAGTACTCCGATAAGCTCGAGTCCGAACAGGACAAGATCATCGAGAAGATCGAAGGCGAAGCTCTCGACGGAGAAAGCCTCGATACCAACCACAGCTTTACACTTTTCACCAATGCGGTTTCCGCAGATGTTAAGTATAAGGACCTGGAGAGCATCGAAGCTGTTGACGGTGTATCCGCAGTATACATCGCTCCCGTTTACGAGACTCTTTCAGACGCAGCAGACCCTCAGACCATGACCGCTGGCGAGATGGTAGGCAGCTACAGAACATGGGAATCCGGTTTCACCGGCGCAGGCACCAAGATCGCTATCATCGATACCGGTATTGATGTTGATCATCCCTCTTTCTCCGAGGACGGATTCTTATACGGCCTCAAGGCAACAGCCAGAAAGAACTACAGGAGCTATAAGTCCTACAATCTGCTCACCACTAAGCAGATCAAGAACGTTCTGACCAGACTGAACGCATACGAGATGTACGCAGGCCTTACCGCTGACGATCTGTATGTAAATGCCAAGATCCCGTTCGGTTTCAACTATGTTGATCAGAATCTCGATCTCAACCATCTGATCAAGTCCAACGGCGAGCATGACGAGCATGGTTCACATGTTGCCGGTATCGCGGCAGCGAACAAATATATCAGACAGAGCAACGGCAGATACTCGACCCAGGAGTTCGGCGTTGTAGGTGTAGCACCCGACGCACAGCTCATGGTCATGAGAGTATTCGGCGTTAACGGCGGCGCATACACCGATGATTATATGGCAGCTATCGAGGATGCTATCCTCCTCGGCGCAGATTCCGTTAACTTAAGCCTTGGTTCCGCCAACGCAGGCGAATCAAAAGCTTCCGAGGCTTATATCAATGAGATCTTTGACAAGATCGCACAGAGCAGCACTCTCGTAGTCATCTCCGCAGGCAACTCGGGTTCATGGGCCGATTACAGCGAAGTATACGGCGGTCACAATCTTACCGATGACGTAAGTGTTGATACCGTTGGTTCACCCGGATCATATACCAATGCATTTACCGTAGCCAGCGCGAACAACACCAGCTACACCGGCCTTGCCGCAGTCTTCAACGGCATCAATGTGGTAAACTACCTGGAGGGCGGCAATGCTCCCAATTTACCCCTTGATACTCTTGATACCAACGGTACAGGAACAGAGTACGACTATGTACTTTTATCCGGCTTCGGAGCAGCATCCGATTTTGCGAATATTGATGTCAAGGACAAGATCGTTCTCGTTTCCAGAGGCGATATCAGCTTCTATGTTAAGCATATGAACGCTGCAGCAGCAGGTGCCGCAGCTCTGTTCGTATACAACAACGCGGACGGCAAGATTTCCATGAACCTTACGGGTTCAGACGCTACGATCCCCGCAGTCAGCATCACCAAAGCAGATGCTCTTGCGATCGCAGGCGACGCAGATTACGATGAAGCCGCAGGCGTTTTCACAGGAAAGGTTGTCATCAGCAAGAAGCTTATTACTAACTTCAACGTTCCCGACGGATTCCTCATGAGTGATTTCTCATCATGGGGCGTTCCCGGCGATCTCTCTTTAAAGCCCGAGATCACCGCACCCGGCGGAAACATCTACTCGACCGTCGACGACGGAAAATATGACGTATTCAGCGGAACTTCGATGGCTGCTCCTTCGGTGGCAGGTGTCAGCGCGCTCGTACAGCAGTACCTCAAAGAAAACGTAATTTTCAGAAATACCAAGTTAACCAGAAGAAATGTTGCGCAGAGCCTTATCATGAGCACCGCTACTCCTCTCGCTCAGGAAGACGGAGTACTCTACTCACCCAGAAAGCAGGGCGCAGGTCTGGCAAACGCTTCTGCGGCTACATCCTCTCCCGCATTCATCCTTGCAGGAGAAAAGGATGGCAACGACGGCAAGGCAAAGATTGAGCTCGGTGACGATCCCGCCAGAACAGGTGAGTACACCTTCGACTTTACCGTTTACAACATGACCTCTCAGCCGGTTTACTATCAGTTCGATTCAACCGTTCTGACAGAGAAAGTATTACAGTATTACTTCATGGCAGGTGCTTCGGTTGAACTCAACCCTGAGGTTACTTACACCGTAAGCAAGAACAGAAACGCTCTGCTCTACGACCTGGACGGCAACGGCCGTATCAATGTCCTTGATGTCAATGCGCTCTTACGCTATGTATACCGCAATGATTTCTGGGGCTTCGGCAGAAATACCAAGATCGATACATTCCCTACCGCATTTGACTTCAACGGCAACGGCAGCATCGATCTCAACGACGCCAGCCTGTTCCTGCAGGCCATCAGCAGACCTTCACGTTCTAAGATCGATCTGAAGACAAAGGTTATCGCTGTTAAGGGTTACGGCGAAGAGAAGATCACTGTTACCATCAAGTTATCCGATGCAGACAGAGAGTATTTAGACACCTACTTCTGGAACGGAATGTATGTTGACGGCTTCATCCAGCTCGATGGCAAGATCGATCTTTCGGTTCCTTTCCTTGGCTTCTACGGCAACTGGACCGATGCTTCGATGTTCGATCACTTCGACGGAATGGAATACCTCAACGGCGACGATGAGTATCAGGTTACATACAGCGGTGACGGCCCTACCAACTACCTTGTCTATAAGGACGGAACCGACGGAAAGAAGTACGCTTTCGAGCCCAATATGTATTTCTATGACGATGATTACATTGCGGACAGAAATGCGATCAATTCCGAGTCGGGCCACAAGTTTACATCGTTTGAATTTACACTTATCAGAAACGCAGCAGACCTGGTTGCAACCGTTACAAACGCAAAGACCGGTGAAGAATACTTCGTACGTGATTTCGGTGAAGTTCCTTCTTCATACTTCTACGTTAACGGCCAGACCTGGGAAGACACTGTTTTAAGCGCTAAGCTTAACTGGAACATTACCGATGCGGAGGGCAATCCTCTTCCCGAGGACACCGAGATCAATATCTCGCTGACAGCCATCCCCGCATACAATGTGCAGCACCCCGAAAAGCCTCTGGGCAGCGGAGTGAGCATCTCCATCCCCATGACCGTGGACAATACAGCACCCGAAGCAGAACTGGTAGCTGTAAGCGGATTGGACGAAACAGGTGCGGTTGTCACCGAAGGTGCCATCACCGTAAGTGTTAAGGACAATCGTTATGTCGCAGCAGCATACATTGTCGGTTCAGACAAGAAGACTATATACTCTGCAGTTCCTGTTAACCAGACAGAAAAGGGTGTCGCTACGGAGATCACTCTGGCCTACCCTATGGATGTAGTATATCTGTATGTTGCAGACTACGCAGGCAACGAGGAGATCTATCGCCTTAATCTGAGCGGCAAGCCTTATACCTTCGATGTTGAGAGCGTTGAGATAACCAGCGGTTTCATCACTACTTTGGTAAAAGGCAACAGCGCACAGCTTGAAGCTGTCGTTAACCCTGCAAATGTCTACATGGAAGACGTAATATGGTACTCCGAAGATCCGGACATCGCTACAGTAGACGAGAACGGTGTAGTTACCGCGGTAGGCAAGGGATATGCTTACATTGATGCGATCTCATTGCTCTCCTGCGCCCTTTACCCGAACAACCCCGAAAAGTGGGTATCCGACTATTGCGTCGTTGAAGTAATCGAGATCGACACCGACCTCAACACCACCCTTTGGGACGAGGAAGGCAGTGTATACTTCGGTTCGTTCAATACAGCGGATCTTACACTCAATAAGATATCCGAAGCGCAGAAGGCCAGATTCTATACAGCTGCCGTTGTTGACGGAACACTGTATTCTTCCACCAACGAAGGTGCACTGTACAAGGTTGATCCCGCTACCTTTGAGAGCGAGTATGTCGGAGCATTCGAAGTTGCAAACACCGACATTACTTACGCTGCAGGAAATAATAAAATCATCGGAACATATGGCCCTTATGTACTTGTGCAGGAGCTTGACGGCACTTTAGTATTCGCCATCAACACACAGAATTATACCGGAGGCAATTACATTACCGGTATCGCATATCTCGATTCATTCGAGTACCCTGATTACGGCATGGTTGATGTATTCTATGCGATTGATTCTGAAGGCGTAGTTTATAATTTCTATCTGTTAGGTGATTCCGGATATTATATCTTTACACCTATCAGTGAAGATGAAGTTGACTCCGCTACCGGAATCAGCACCGACGGAGAATACCAGTACAGCTCACTCTATCTCGATCAGGAGACAGGCTATCTGTTCTACTCCTGCTATGACGGATCCGATGAAGCAAAGCTTTACGCGATCGCGGATTACTATAATTCAAAGACAGAAGAGGAATGGGTAGAGGCTTATAAGCTCGGCGAGTTCGCTTCGGAAGTATGGCCTGTTTCAGGACTGTATCAGTGGAACTCCGAAGTATCCAATGACAATGCGGATGCAGGCAACCGTTTCAGCAGTGATGAGCGTCAGCTCCGCAGCATTGAAACTGTCATTGAGAAGTTCGAGAGCATTACCGAATTTGAAACCGAGAAGCTCTCTGTCGACGAGATCGAGATGATCCCTTCGAAGACCGAGAAGCAGATCGCGGTTTCAGACGTTGAGACTCCCGCAGCCGAGGCTCCTGCTGAGGAGACGGCTCCCGCTGAGGAAGAGGCTCCCGTAGAGGAGACCGCTCCTGTAGAGGCTGAGGCTCCTGCCGAGGAGACCGCTCCCGCTGAGGAAGAGGCTCCCGTTGAGGAAACCACTCCCGCTGAGGAAGAGGCTCCCGTAGAAGAAACCGCTCCCGCTGAGGAAGAGGCTCCTTCTGAAGAGACAGCTCCCGCTGAGGAAGAGGCTCCCGTAGAGGAAACCGCTCCCGTAGAGGAAACCGCTCCCGCTGAGGAAGAGGCTCCCGCAGAAGAGACAGCTCCCGCCGAGGAAGAGGCTCCCGCTGAGGAAACCGCTCCCGCTGAAGAAGAAACTCCCGCTGAGGACAATAATTCCGATAGCTCCAACAATGGTTCTTATTGGGATCAGCTGCCCTGGTGGATCAGGATCTTCTTCCCCTTCCACTAATAACAATTCAGGAATAAACGCCTGACACATTAGCTCAAACGAATGACAACAGCCCCGGTGCATTTTAAGCACCGGGGCTGTTTTTTAAACTATTCATATCAGAATTTGAGGATCGTTTCAATTACTCTCTTTGCGCATACCAGCAGGTCGTCACGGCCGAGCGCTCCCAGTTCCATTGCCTGTTTTACGCGCTCCGGATAGCCCGTTGCCATCTTCAGGTCATTGCCCGCGAGGATCTCCCTGTACTGCTCCGAGCGGCACCACCAGTCGGTCATGACCAGGCCCTCGTATTTCCATTCGTCACGCAGTATACCTGTCAGCAGTTCCCTGTTTTCCGCCGCCCTCACGCCGTTTATCGCGTTGTAGGAGGACATGATCGTATAGGGGTCTGCGTCCTTTACTATGATCTCAAAGGCTTTCAGGTAAATCTCTCTTAACGCGCGCTCAGAAACTCTCGAATCCGAATGCTTGCGGTTTGTTTCCTTATTGTTGCACGCAAAATGCTTTACGCTGGCGCCTACATGATTTGCCTGTATGCCGCATACCATGGCAGCGGCCATTTTCCCTGTCAGATAAGGGTCCTCGGAATAATACTCGAAATTCCTGCCGCACATGGGATTCCTGTGGATGTTGACCGCCGGAGTGAGCCATACGCAGAGGTTGTTCTCCTTCAGCTCCTCTCCGCCCGCAAAACCCACTTCCCGGGCGATATCACGGTTCCAGGTATTCGCTATAACGCTGGCCGTCGGAAATGCCGTTGTCACGACTCCCGTCTCCTTCGCGATCCTGACTCCCGCGGGGCCGTCCGCCGTCTGGGCATTGGGTATGCCGTACTCAGGCATGTTTCCGAAACCGTATACATTGCCGACGCCGGTGTTGGGCTG